>Ga0335085_10012574_pt1 | contig 12464 bp, 9 predicted proteins | sample Lox_Sample_45_FD_206712 | JGI IMG/M metagenome (GOLD analysis project Ga0335085, IMG submission 206712) | Soil microbial communities from Loxahatchee National Wildlife Refuge, Florida, United States - Lox_Sample_4.5 | ecosystem: Environmental > Terrestrial > Soil > Wetlands | place: USA: Florida...
TCGACGGACTCATCGCGTCGACCTTTCGGCGCATCTAGAATTGGAATGTCGCGCCGTTGCACCCATGACGCCAGCTACTGCTGAAAGCGGTCGGCGATGCCCCGCAGCGCGCATCTCAGCTCACTGGGCATAGCTCTGCCGGTAAGCGTCGAAGAACCCCCGACCAGCCCTAACTGGTGGCATGAAGGGAAAGGGAGCGCTAAAGTCCCGTAAGCTCGACATTGGGAGGGTGCCTTGGCGGTTCGAATCCACCACGTCAACATTCGGACCCGCGACCTCGAGGGGACGATCGCCTTCTACACCGAAGCCGTCGGCCTCACGAACGGATATCGCCCAAACTTCAACTTCCCCGGCGCCTGGCTTTATGATGTGGCCGAGCCGGTGGTCCACGTCAACCTCGTGCCCCACGAGCCGGATCGCTCGCAGAACGCGTTCGACCACGTTGCTTTCGCCTTCGACGCGCTCGATCCTGTCCTCGCCCGGCTCGACCGGCTGAAGATTCCGTATGGGGGGCTGAAGGCCGTCCCGGGAAGCGACCTCCGCCAATGCTTCGTCATTGACCCAAACGGCGTCACCGTGGAATTGCAGGGGCCGTGAAACACAACTGAGCTTTCCTGGAGGCTCCGTCGTCTCCGTGTCACGCCAAACCTGCCGCGGGACTGGGGCATAGCCAAACGGCGAAATTGCCTGCTCTACTCCTTTTTCGGAAGACCTCATTGCCTATTTTTTCTGTGGGAAATGTGCAACCCATTGGTTGTAACTTAACGGTACTCGTGCTAACGTCATTTGGACGACGAAGTTGGAAGGGCCATACCGTTCCCCCTTGAGGCATGGCCCGTTATGCCGCCCTCCCAGCGCGACTCCGGCTTCGTCGTCGCCCTCTCTCCAGAACCACGACTGTCGTTTGAGCAGGAGCGCAAGCATTGTTGAACGCCACCCCGCGCATCGCTGCCTTGTTGGCCGCAGCCATGCATTAACCGTGCGTATACCGGTCGCTGGAAATTGCCCCTTTCAAAATCCGCGAATCACCGTAACATGCCGGCGTCGTCAACAGCCGAAAGGAGGTGATCCAGTGTCTCATTGTCTTCCGCCACGCGTGATCGACAAGGCCTGGGTTATTGTCCGTGCGAAGGGATTTCGCGCATAGCGTTCGCTAGGCAAGACCAGGGGCCCCAGGCGAACCTGCGTGGGCGCGACAATGGAAGGGTCGCTCCCGTCGGAGCGGCCCTTCTCATTTTGAGTTTCTACCCGCCGCCTCGTGCTGGCGCCTTATCCTCGGACTGGGCCGGCTCCTCCATGGGGAGGTTCAAGGAGCACGCTACCGCCGCCTTGACTCTGGGGATCACGAAGTGGGTAAGCGCTCCTGCATGCCCCATTCGCGCCGGTTTCCCCCCTTGCGTATTCTGCAAGGGGAGGATGGCGGCTGCATTCACTTATTGTCACAAGGCTCGGTGCGCGCGGGCCAGCCCGCGTTCTTCTCGGCATAGGCTTTGGCGGCCTCGTCAAGCAGCGGCTGCACCCTGGCCGTGTCAGGACCAACGAGATCGCTGATCTTCTCCCATTTCGCGCCGTCCCACTGCTGGACGAAGGTGGCGCTGTGGCTGTTGTGGTCGGCGCAAGTGGTCTTGACCGGAGCCGCGAAGCCCGCAAGCCCGAGCTCCTTCAATCGGGCTTCGTCCACGTTGAGGTTCTCGAGGCCGCGCCGCACGTCCTCGCCAGTGACAACCTTCTTGCCGGTGATCCTCTGCGCCGCGGCGATCGCCTCGGCGATCAGCACCGAATTGTAGACGCCGCGATCGTAGAGTTCCTGGCCGAATTCGTCGGCGGACGTCCGGCTCTTGCCCGCGTCGATCACACTCTTCTTGATCTCTGCGAACGCCGGATAATCCGTCCCAGAACCGTGAAAGCTGAGCATCTTGAAGCCCTTGGCTCCCTCGGCTCCTGCCTCGGCGTCGGTGTCGTTGGTCCACCAGATGGCGACGAACTTGCCCATCGGGAAATCTGTCTTGACCGCCTCCTTGACTGCGGTCGGGACCATCGCCCCCCAGCCCCACATGACTAGGAAATCGGGCTTGTCTCGGCGGACGTCGAGCCACAGAGCCGATTGATTCTGCATGCTGGCCGGCGCGACCGGATAGAGCTTCAGATCGAAGCCGATATCCCTGGAGAGAGCCTGGAACAGCGGAATCGGCTCTCTGCCGTAGCCGGCGTCGAGGTAGAGAAAGCCGATCGTCTTGCCCTTCAGCGTGTCGATCGAGCCGCCGCCGACATATTTGAGGATTTCCGACAGGCCGTCCCAATAGGTGGTGGGCGGGTTGAAAATCCAGGGGAAGAGGTCGCCCCTGGCGGAGGCCGAGAGACCGTAGGCCATGGACAGGATCGGGATTTTGTCGACCGCGGCTTTCGGGATCAGCGAGAGCGTGATGCCGGTCGAATAGGGATTGACGATGACTGGATGCTTCGGCTTCACCGCGTCGTAGCACTCGAGACCCTTCTTGGTGTCGTAGCCGGTCTCGCATTCGTCGACGGCGAGCTTGACGCCGCCGACGCCGCCGTCGCGCTCGTTGAGCATTGTCAGATAATCGTGCATGCCGTCGGCGATGGGCGTGCCCGACCCGGCGAAGGGGCCCGTGCGATAGGTGAACAGCGGAACGTAGATCGAATCCTCGGCGAGCGCAGACGAGACGGGTAGCGCTAGGCTCAGCGCGAGCGCTGCAGTTGCGCCTTTCAACATCATTGCTGTCTTCATTCTGTTTCCTCCTCTTCTTCTTGAGCTTCCGTCAGTATGGGAACGGCCAGACGCGGAGCTTCTGCTTCGCCGTCGCCCAGAGCCGTGCAAGGCCGTGCGGCTCGGCGATCAAGAACACGATGATCAGAATGCCGGTGATCATAAAGGTCAACTGCTCGATCCGCGCGGCCTCGATCGAGACGCCGAGCGTGGACGGCAGCGCCCTGAGTGCGATCGGCAGGAGATGCAGGACCGTCGCCCCGAAAAAGGCGCCGACGATCGAGCCTAAGCCCCCGATGATGATCATGAAGAGCAGCTGAAAGGACTGGTTGATGTTGAACGCCTCCGCCTCCGCCGCCCCGAGCCAGAGGAACACCATCAACGCGCCCGCGACCCCGATATAGAAGGACGACACGGCGAAGGCGAGGAGCTTGGCGCGCAAGAGCCGGATGCCGATAAGTTCGGCCGCGATGTCCATGTCGCGCACCGCCATCCACATACGTCCAATGCGCCCGCGTACGATGTTGGAGGCGATCCAGGTCATGACGGCGACGATCGACAAAACGACGAGATAGCGCGTCGCCGGCGTCGCGGTTGGGCCGGTGACCGGAAGGCCGAACAGGGTCCGAGTCGGCACTTCGATTGCGCCGGATATGTTGTCGTTGACGAGCCAGGGGATGCGGGCGAAGCACCAGTCGAGAAAGAACTGCGCCGCCAGTGTCGCGACCGCGAGATAGAAGCCCTTGATGCGCAGGCTCGGCAGGCCGAAGACGACGCCGACGGCGGCCGAGACGAAGCCGGCCGCGACGATCCAGACGAGGATGTTCACCTGCGGGAAATAGGTGTCGAGCTTGTAGCAGGCGTAGGCCCCGACCCCCATGAAGGCGCCCGAGCCGAGCGATAGAAGGCCCGTGTATCCCGTTAGAATGTTGAGCCCCATCGCCCCCAGCGACAGGATCAGGAAGGGGACCATCATCGTGTTGAGCAGGAACTGATTTCCGAGCGCCGGGATCACGACGAAGGCCATGAAGAGGATCACCGCGAGCCCATAGCGGTCCTGGCGGATCGGAAAGATCGCCATGTCGGCGGCGTAGGTCGTCTTGAACTGGCCGGCCTCGCGATAGAACACGTGCCTCTCCCGCTAAGCCGTCATCGCGGACGCGGCGATCCAGGAGATTGTAGGACGGTGACCCGCGCCCCTGGATCGCTTCGCAATGACGGACTGGTCAAATTCGTTCAATGATCCTCTCCCCGAACAGGCCCTGCGGGCGAAACAGCAGGAACGCCAACGCGATGAGATATGCGAGCCAGCTCTCGATGCCGCCGCCGATGAGCGGCCCCCAGTAGAACTCGCCGAGCTTTTCGCCGACGCCGATGATGAGCCCGCCGACGATGGCGCCGGGCACGGAAGTCAGACCTCCTAGGATGAGCACCGGCAGCGCCTTCAAGGCCACGACCTGAAGCGCGAAAGACACGTCCGAGCGCGCGCCCCAGAAGATTCCGGTCGCGAGCGCGACGACGCCCGCGGTGAACCAGACGATGACCCAGATCCGGTTAAGCGAGATGCCGACCGAGAGCGCGGCCTGATGGTCGTCCGCGACGGCCCTGAGGGCGCGCCCGATGCGCGTCTTCTGGAAGAAGAGCGCAAGCCCCGCGACCATAAGAATCGCGATCGCCGCCGCGACGATGTCGAGCTTCTGCAGCTGAACTCTCCCACCGAGCACATCGAGGTTGATCGACCCGCTCGGCAGGTAGAGCTCCTGCGTGATCATCGACTTCGGATCGCCTCCGAACGACAGCTCGCCGAAGCCGATCAGGACATAGGTCACCCCGAACGTCGCCATCAGGAGAATGATGTCCGGCTGGTTGACGAGCGGCCTGAGCACGAAGCGCTCGATCCCGACCGCAAGGGCGTACATGACGCCAACGGTCAACGCGAGCGCGACGAACGCCGGGACGCCTTTCTCGTGCAGGCCGACCAGCGTCAGGGCGGCGAACACCATCATGATGCCTTGGGCGAAATTGAAGACGCCTGAGGCTTTGTAGATGAGCACGAATCCGAGCGCGATCAACGAATAGAGCGCGCCGCCGACGAAGCCTTCCCAGATCGTCTGCGCCAGAAGGTCGGGCGCGGCGATCATCTGGGCGAAAGGATCGACAAAGACGGCGTGCGGGATGTCCATTCGCGTCAGCGGTCCTGGCCGAGATAGGCGTCGATCACCTTTCGGTCCCGCCGTACCTCGTCGGGGAGCCCGTCGGCGATCTTGCGCCCGTAGTCGAGCACGACGACGCGGTCGGAAAGATCCATGACAACGCCGATGTCGTGTTCGATGAGCGCGATGGTGGCGCCGCGCAAGCGATTGGTCTCGACGATGAAGCGGCTCATGTCCTGCTTCTCCTCGAGGTTCATGCCCGCCATTGGCTCGTCGAGCAGCAGGAGTTGCGGCTCCATCGCCAGCGCACGCCCGAGTTCGACCCGCTTCTGTAATCCGTAGGGCAGGGCGCCGACCGGAGTGCGGCGGATATGCTCGATCTCGAGGAAGTCGACGATCTCTTCGCACACGCGCCGGTGTCCGACTTCCTCGTCGAGCGCGGGTCCGAAGCGCAGCGCTTGCCAGAAGATGTTGCGCTTCATCTTGAGATTCCGGCCCGTCATGATGTTGTCGAGCGTGGTCATGCCTTTGAAGAGCGCGACGTTCTGGAAGGTGCGGGCGATGCCGTTCGCAGCCGCCTCATACGGTTGCATGCGCGACCGCTGGCGTCCGTGATACGTGATCCGCCCCTGCTGGGGGTGATAGAAACCATTGACCACGTTCAGCATCGAGGTCTTCCCCGCGCCGTTTGGGCCGATGATGGCGCGGATCTCGCCCTTGGCGATGTCGAACGACACGTCGGAGATCGCGCAGACGCCGCCGAAGGAGAGCGTCACGTTCTCGACCGAAAGCAGAATGTCGCCGCTCGGCGCCTTCATGCCGCGCTCGCCCGCAGCTCGCCCGGAAAGGACGGCATGTCGACGATGCGGCAGGTTCCTTCGAGCTTGCCCTTGCGGCCGTCCTCGTAGGTAATCTCCGTGGCGATCGAGGCTTCAACCGCCCCGTCGTAGAGCCCCTTGATGAGCGGGGCGTAGCGCTCGGCGACGAATTTACGCCTGACCTTCTGGGTCCGCGTCACCTCGCCGTCGTCGGCGTCGAGCTCCTTCGGCAGGATGAGGAAGCGACGGATTTGCGCGCCCGCCATCATCGGCTCGAGGCTCAGCGCGCGATTGACTTCATCGACTCGCCTCTTGATCAACTCATAAACGCGAGGGTTCGCCGCCAGCTCTTGGTATGACGCGTAAGAAACGTTGTGCCGCGCGGCCCAGTCGCCGACCGAGGCGAACTCGATGTTGATCATCGCCGCGACGAACTCCCGGCCGTCGCCGACAGCGACCGCCTCGCGGATCTCGGGGAAGAACTTGAGCTTGTTCTCGACGTATTTCGGCGCGAACAACTGCCCGGATCTGAGGCGCCCGACATCCTGCGCGCGATCGACGATCTTGAGCTGCCCGTCCGGCTCGAAAAAGCCGGCGTCGCCGGTCTTGACGTAGCCGTCCTCGGTGAGCGCCTCGCGCGTCTTGGCGTCGTCGCGGAAGTAGCCCACGAACATGCCGGGCGACTTAAACTGCACCTCGCCGTCGGGCGTGATCCGCAAGTCTACGTTGGGCGCCGGCGGCCCCACGGCGTCGGATCGCACGGCGCGGTCGGTCTGGGCGGTCACGAACAGGAAGGCTTCCGTCTGTCCGTAGAGTTGCTTCAGGTTGAGACCGATCGAGCGGTAGAAGGCGAAGAGGTCCGCGCCGATCGCCTCGCCTGCGGTATAGGCGACGCGAATGTGCGAGAAGCCGAGCGCGTTCTTGAGCGGCCCGTAGATGAGAAGTTCGGCAAGCCCATAGGCGAGGCGTCCGCCGATCGGGACCGGCTCGCCGTTGGCGATCTTCTCGCCCCAGCGCCTCGCGACGTCCATGCAGCGCCGGTAAAGCCAACGCTTGAAGGCGCCCGCGTCCTCAATACGGATCTGCAGGCGGGTCAGCAACGCCTCGAAGACCCGCGGCGGCGCGAAATGGTAGGTTGGACCGATCTCTCGCAGGTCGTTGGCGGCCGTGTCGGCGCTTTCGGGGCAGGCGATGCAGAAGCCGGCGACGTAGCCTTGCGCGTAGTTGAGATAGTGGTCTCCGACCCAGGCGAGCGGGAGGTAGGCGAGGGCGACGTCGCGGTCGGAGAGCTTGTCGAAAGCCACCGTGTCTCGCGCCGCGGCGATCGAGCGCTCGCCGCTGAGGACGACGCCCTTCGAGCGGCCGGTCGTCCCGGACGTATAGAGGATGACAGAAGGGTCCGCGCCCCTGACGGCGTCGATGCGGGAGTCGAGGTCCGCAGCGGCCGCCGAATTGTCGAGCGATGCTCGGCCCTTCGCCATGAGGGATTCGAGTGGAAGAAGGTCGGGTTCGCGATAGTCGTCGAGCCCGCGTTTCTCGTCATAGAGAATTGCTCGGAGCGCCGGAAGGCGGTCGCGCACCGACAGGACCTTGTCGACCTGCTCCTGATCCTGCGTGACGACAATGCTCGCCTCCGAGTGCTCCAGCACCGCGGCCAGCTCGTCGGCGACCGAATCGGCGTAGACGGGGACCGGGATGGCCCCTAGCATCTGCGCCGCGGTCATCGACCAGTAAAGTCTTGGCCGATTGGCGCCGACGATGGCGAGGGTGTCGCCCCGGTCGAGCCCCAGTTCGATCAGACCTTTGGCGAGCGCGCGCGTCTCGGCGTAGACGTCGCGCCAGGTCCACGTCCGCCAGATGCCGAGATCCTTGTGACGGAAAGCCGGCCGATCGCCTCGGCCGGCGGCGTGCGCGCGTAAGAGCTTGGCGAATGTGTCGTTGACGCCGATCGCCGCGCCCGCCGCGCTCAAACGCTCCTCCCTGATGTCCGCCGCAACATCGCAACCGCTCCAGGTCCCGCGCGCGGCGTCGCCAGTGGAACCCGTTTGGGACTATTCAGCACCGCGGTCGGGATGACAACACCCCGACGCTGGTTGGGTTATATTGCCGGCAGTTGGTTCGGCGATCAGGCAGATATGGCTCCCCGAGCAGGACTCGAACCTGCGGCCATTCGATTAACAGTCGAATGCTCTACCAGCTGAGCTATCGGGGATCAGCAGGGGGCATATAGCAGAAATTGAGGCCTTGGAAAGGGTCGTTTTGCCGCTTGCGTCGAGGGGCGGACGCACTCATTTTCGCTGCATGCTCGACCCCATGCGAGTCCCTGAATTGCTGACCCCGACCCAGATGGGCGAGGCGGACAAAGCGACGATTGCGGCAGGCGCGCCGGGGATCATGCTCATGGAACGGGCGGGGCTGGCGGTCGGCGATGAGATCGTCCGCCGCGTACGAGCGCAGGGCCGCGTCGTTGTCCTCTGCGGGCCCGGCGGCAACGGCGGCGACGGTTTTGTCGCTGCCCGCGTCCTCTCCCGTCGCGGCTACGGCGTGAAGCTCGGCCTTCTCGGCGCCCGCGAGTCGCTGCGCGGCGACCCGGCGCTCGCCGCCTCCCGGTATTCGGGGCCGGTTCTGCCGGCCTCGGAGGTCGACCTGACTGAGGCCAACGTGGTCGTCGACGGCCTTTTCGGCGCCGGACTCGCCCGCGACATTGACGGCGAGGCCAAGACCCTCGCCGAGCGCGTCAACGCCTTCGCCGGCCGAGGAAATCCGGTCGTGGCGGTCGACGTCCCCTCCGGCGTCGACGGCGGGACGGGCAAGGTCCGCGGCGTCGCGGTCCACGCTACGGCGACCGTGACGTTCTTCCGGCTGAAGCCCGGCCATCTGCTTCTCCCGGGGCGGCTGCTGAGCGGCGCGATCCGCGTCGCGGACATCGGCATTCCGGCCAGCGTGCTGCCCAGCATCGGGCCGCGGGCCTTCGTCAACTGCCCGGCGCTTTGGCTCATGGATTTGCCCTGGCCGGACGCCCATTCGCACAAGTATGCGCGCGGCGCGGCGCTCATCCTCAGCGGACCTGGCCACCGGACAGGGGCGGCGCGAATGGCGGCGCGGGCGGCGCTGCGCGCAGGCGCAGGGATCGTCGCCGTCGCGAGCCCGTCCGACGCGGTCGCGGCGAACGCGGCGCACCTGACCGCCGTCATGATCGAGCCGTTTTCGGGCGTACAGGGCTTCGAGGCGCTGCTCGAGGACGAGCGCCGGCGGGCCGTCGCGCTTGGGCCTGGGGCTGGGGTCGGGGCCGAAACGCGCAAACTTGTGACCGCGGCGCTGACGCGGCCGGCTGAGGGCCGGACCATCGTCCTCGACGCCGACGCGCTGACAAGTTTCGCAGGCGAAGCGGAGCGGCTCGCGGAGCTCGTCCGGCGGGGCGGCCACGGCGTCGTCGTGACGCCGCACGAAGGAGAGTTCGCCCGTCTGTTCAAATGCGCGCCCGGGATTTCCGAGGGGGACGACAAGCTTGCGCGGGCGCGCGCCGCTGCGCGGCTCACGCGCGCGGTCGTCGTCCTGAAGGGTCCGGACACGGTCGTCGCCGCGCCGGACGGCCGCGCCGCCATCGGCTGGGACCTGCCGCCGACCTTGGCGACCGCGGGATCGGGAGACGTGCTGACCGGCTTTGTTGCGGGCCTGGCGGCGCAGGGCATGGCTCCGTTCGAGGCGGCCGCCGCCGGCGTCTGGCTGCATGGGGCTTCGGCCAGGGCGTTTGGGCCGGGGCTCATCGCCGAGGACCTGCCCGAGGCGCTGCCGGCGGTCCTGCGGGCGTTGAAGAGGGAGGCGCCGGAGGTTTAGCTGTTTCGATTGTGGCTTTGCAGGACTCTTTGCGATTCCAATGGCTTGGGCAGCGAAATGTGAAACTTTGTCGACCAAGCGAACTTGAAGCGCATGTTGGGCGGACTCAGTGAACAAAAAGATCAGGAAACACGTACAACTCCCTGTCAGTACTTTGCGGCGCTCCGCCCGCTTGGATCGCCTCCCGCCCGCGCTGGCGGCGGTGGGACTTTTCCTGGCGAGCGGCGCCGGCGCCGTCGCCAACGAGGCCTCCGCGATCGAGGCTGGTCGCCAGATCGCGCTCGCCATCTGCGCCAAATGCCACGTGGCGGCGGAGAACCAGCCGGCCCCCGCCCTTCGCCCGCCTGCGCCGAGCTTCAACGACATCGCGGCTGAGCCGGACGTGACGGAGGAGTCCCTGCGGGTCTTCCTTGGGCGGCCGCACGGGGAGCAGCGTCGCATGAGCATAATGCCGCCGTTCGTTCTGCCGGCCTCGCAAGTCGATGCCGTGGTCGCCTATCTATTGAGCCTCAAGCGACAATAAACGGTTCACATTTGTTATATAAAACAAAGCGCATGTACGTGCGAATGGGTCTTTCGTCGTCTTGCGAGAGGACCCCGCCTTCGCCGAAAAGGATGGGGCGTCAACGAGAAGAGCATCGCATGAGCCAATTCCATGAGGAGCGGGTCTTGAGCGTCCATCACTGGACGGACCGGCTGTTCAGCTTCCGCACCACCCGGGCGCCGTCGTTCCGCTTTCGCAGCGGGCAGTTCGTCATGATGGGCCTCCACGGCGACAAGAAGCCGCTCCTGCGCGCCTACTCGCTGGCGAGCGCCCCTTACCTGGACGAGCTCGAATTCTTCTCGATCAAGGTCCCGGACGGGCCGCTGACCTCGCGCCTGCAGCATCTGAAGGAGGGCGACGAAGTGCTGATCGGCCGCAAGCCGACCGGCACGCTCGTCCTCGACAACCTGAGGCCCGGCCGAACGCTCTTCCTGCTCGGCACCGGCACGGGTCTCGCGCCCTTCTTGAGCATCATCAAGGATCCGGAAGCCTTCGAGCGCTTCGAGCGCGTCGTCGTCGCGCACGGCGTGCGCTGGATCAAGGACCTCGCCTACAGCGACTATATCGCGGGCGAATTGCCGAACGACGAACTCATCGGCGAGCTCGTGCGCGAAAAGCTCGTCTACTACCCGACCGTGACGCGCGAGCCGTTCAAGAACCAGGGCCGCCTGTCGCTCGGGCTGACGACGAACCGGCTGACTGACGCGATCGGCCTGCCCCCCATCGATCCCGAGCATGACCGCTTCATGCTGTGCGGCAGCTCCGCCATGCTCGCCGACCTGCGCGCCATTCTCGACGCCAAGGGTTTTGAGGAGGCCAACCACGGCGAGCCGGGCGACTACGTGATCGAGAAGGCGTTCGTGGATAAGTGAGGGGTGCGCGGGGCCCGGGCGCGAAGACGCTGAAGACGATCTTCGTCAGGGGTCAAAATGAAATGATCGCCGCGAGCTTGGCGCGAACAAGCGCGGCCGTCTCAGCAGGAATCGCGGCGCCGCTGGCCGGACTGGCCGGGCTAGCGTATCGACGCTGGGAACGTGACTGAGCAGGATTTCCCCGGAAATCGGCAGGCCGTCGGGCAGGACGACGCTGGTGGGAAAGGGCCGGATGCGGCCGGCGGGTTTTAACCCAACGCTAACTTTGCCGCCTCGAGCAAGAGCCGAAGCAAAAGTCCCGCCGCAAAAAAACCCTCAAGGCGCCGTTAACCCCGCGACTTAGAACTGACGAAAACCGGATCAGACGCGCTTAATGAAGATGGACGCTGAGTTGAATTCCCAGAACTCGTCCGCGTTCGGGGAAACCGGCGGACAAAGCCCAGCTTGCGATTCATCGGTCGCTGGACCGCACGGATCGGAGACGGCGGCCGACGCGGCCGCGTCGCCGGAACAGGATTTCGTCGCTGCCGCCGCCCGGGATGAAGGCCAAGCGAAGGCGGTCGTTGCGCCGCCCGTTCAGCCTTTCATTGAGGCGGAAAAGGCCGCCTCGGCCGGGGAGACCGGCGGAGGCAATCAAGTTGGCGCCGCCTCGGTCGCAATCGCATCTTCCGACGTGACGGCGGCCAATCCTCTCGAGAGCGCGTTGGCGGCCCTCGATCGCAGGGATTACGCGACGGCCAAGCGGCTTTTTGAGGCGCTCGGCCGGAAAGACGCCGCCGAAGCCATCGACAACGCATTGGCGGCGCTCGATCGTAAGGATTACGCGACGGCCCAGGGGCTTTTTGAGGCGCTCGCGCCCGCCATGCCAGCGGCGTTGGCAGGACGCGCCGCGTCGGCAGCCGGTCCAGCAGCGTCCGAGCCCCAGGCGAAAGCCCGATCCAATCCACCAATATCGCCGCCGGTCGAATTTATTCCGACCGCTGATGCAGCGTATCGCCACCCTATACCTCAGGCAAAAAAGGCAAAAAAGCCGAGCTTAAGACCTCTTTTGCTCGGAACCGGCCTGGCCCTATTTGCGATCTTTAGCGCATCTGCGATTTATGCTTCACGACTGAACTGGACGTTCGCCGCCGCGAAAGACCAGGCGATAGCGGGTCTTGCCTCGGCTGTCGATCTCGTCAAGGCGCCTCTGGAGGCGATGACGGGCTCGAGCGGGCGCGAGGAGGAGCGCTCCGAGATGCGCGAACTCAGCGCGGCGCTCACGCAAGTGACGGTCCGGCTTGACCAGATCGAGCATGATTACGGAGCGCGTCTGGATGAGCTCGGGCAGCGCATCGACCAAAGTTCCTCCTCCAGATCGGCAGAAATCGCGGCGAGGCTCGATGCGCTGGAGAAAAAGGCCGCCGCGCCGGCTACGCCTGCCTCCGAATTTGCCAGTGTCGTATCGAGGCTCGATAAATTGGAGAAAAGAGTCGCCCTCCAGGCCGTAAGTTCGGCCAAGCCCTTACCGCC
>Ga0335085_10012575_pt1 | contig 12463 bp, 10 predicted proteins | sample Lox_Sample_45_FD_206712 | JGI IMG/M metagenome (GOLD analysis project Ga0335085, IMG submission 206712) | Soil microbial communities from Loxahatchee National Wildlife Refuge, Florida, United States - Lox_Sample_4.5 | ecosystem: Environmental > Terrestrial > Soil > Wetlands | place: USA...
GCGGCGGCCGCTCTCGCGGCCGCGGTCATCCCGATTGCGCTGGTGTATCGCCAGCTGCAGCAGCAGCACGGGTTCGTCCGCACCGACGTCGACTTCAGCGGGCTGAGCGCCGGGCTTGCCGATTATCTGCATGTCGCGGCCGGCGCGTGGAACTGGCGCGGACTGCTGGCCGTCGGCGGCGCCGAGCGCGAGTTGTTCCAGGGATTCGTCGCGATCGGTTTCGCGCTGCTCGGCACGATCGTCGGCGCGATCGTGCTGCGGTCCCGCGCGGTCGCGATCTACGCGATCATCACGGTGGGCGCGATCTGGCTGTCGATGGGACCGGACGGCGGTCCCGTGTACGGCTGGCTGCTCCAGCACGTCCCGGGCTTCAACGGACTCCGCGTTCCGGCTCGACTCGCATCCGTGGCGGTCGTCGGCCTCTCGGTGCTGGCCGGCATCGGCTTCGCGTGGATCCTGTCGCAGCTGCCGCGACGCATGGGGCTCGGATGGGCGATCGCGATCGCCGGCATCATCCTGCTCGAGGGGCAGCACGGCATCGCCGTGGAGCCAGTACCGGTGCCGGACGCGAAAAGCTGGGACCGGGTCGCCTACGACTGGCTGCGGGCGAGCCCGCCGGGCGCGGCGCTCGAGCTCAACGTCACAGGAGAGAACGATTTTCATCCGTTCACGACGATGTACATGCTCGAGGCGGTGCGGCATGGGCATCCGATCGTCAACGGCCACAGCGGGTGGCCGTCGCTGCTGCAGGAGTGGCTCGGCGGCGATGCGTCGCCGTTGAACGATCCGGCGCAGCTGCCGGAAGCCATTCGCGGACTGCGTGCGATCGGCGTCCGCTACCTGTTGCTGCACGACGAGACGTTTCAGAAGCCGGCGGACGCCGCGCGGCTGACGGTCGCGATCCGCGCGCAGACCGATCAAATCGTCGAGGAGCATCGCTTCGGCGACACCTGGGCGTGGCGTCTGCGCGATGTAGGTCGCGTCCGGCTTCAGCCGGACCAGACGACCGTCATCGACTCGAAATCGCTGACGGCCGACGCGTCGGCGCAACGCAGCCGCGCCGAGTACCTGATCGACGGCGACGTCGATTCACGCTGGCTGAGCGGCGAGCCGCAGAACGGCAACGAGTGGATCGAGATTCAGCTGCGCGCGCCCGCCGACGTCGCCAGCGTCGCGATCACGACCGCGGCTCGCAGCGTCTACGACTACCCTCGCCACCTGGTCATCGAATCCGACGGCCGCCCGATCTTCGACGGCAGCATCGTCTCGAGGCTCGTCGAAGCGCTGGCCGTCGACGAGCAGTATCCGCGCGTCGAAATCGAGCTGCCGGCGAATCTCACGACGCGGCTGCGGATCCGTCAGACCGCTCAGTCCGACCGCTGGTGGTCCGTGCACGAAGTGACGCTGTATCAGCGGTAGCGCAGCCCTTGCCCGTCGCGCGCGCCGAGGCAGGCCTGAAGGCCTGCGCTACGAGTGCGCGCCGCCGGGGTCATGACGCGGCTCGATGCTCCGGAGAAGAAGCAGCCGCAAACGTTCGACCCGCCGGGCCGAGGTAGCGCGACTGAGGCCGGATCAGCCTGCCGTCGCGCAGTTGCTCCAGGCAATGCGCCGTCCAGCCGGCGACGCGGCCGACCGCGAAGATCGGCGTGAACAGTTCCGTCGGCACGCCGAGGCCGTGCAGCAGCAGCGCCGTGTAGAACTCGACGTTCGTTTGAATGGTTCGATCGGGCTTCCGCTCGCGCAGGAGCCGCAGCGCGACCGCTTCGACGGCGCGCGCCAGATCGTAGAGCCCGCGATCGCCGCCAGTCGCATAGAACCGCTCGGCGGCAGCGGCGAGCACGTCGGCGCGCGGGTCGCGGACGCGGTAGACGCGATGGCCGAAACCCATCAACCGCTCGCCGCGCTCCAGCCGCACGCGGATGTCGGCCTCGGCGCGTGAGGCATGGCCGATGTCGAACACCATCTGCAGCGCGGGTCCGGGCGCGCCGCCGTGCAGGGGGCCCTTCAGCGCGCCGATCGCGCCGGTGATCGCCGAGATCACGTCGGAGCGCGTCGAGACGATGACGCGGGCGGCGAATGTGGACGCGTTCATCCCGTGATCGCAGACGGTGTTCAGATAGGTCTCCAGTCCGCGCGCACGTTCGGCCGACGGCACGTCTCCGAAGATTTGATGCAGGCAATGCGCGGCGTGCGACAGGTCCGCGCGCACGGGCACCGAAGGCTCGCCGTGGTGCGCGCGCCAGTACGCGCCGACGATCGCCGGCATGGCGGCAATCGCCGTCATCGAGGCGTCCATCGGGTCGTCGCGCCGTCCGAGACTGAGCGTCGCCGCGGCCATCCGCAGCGCATCCATGGGGGCGGCCTGCGCGGCGGCGGCCTCCTTGATGACCGCGAGCGCCGCACGCGGCAATTCGCGACGGCCAGCCAGTTCCGCGGCGAACCGCGCGCCCTCCCGCCCGTCGGGCACGCGGCCGTGCAGCAGCAGATAGGCGACGTCCTCGAACGTCGCGCGCGGCGCGAGATCCTCGACGGCGTACCCCGCGATGGTCAGGCGCCCGTGTTCCCCGTCGACGTCGCTCAGCGCCGTCTCCGTCGCGACGACACCCTCCAGACCGTCAGCCATGATCGATCTATCGCGCGCGGCGGTCATATTGTCAATATTGATTGTATGATCAACATATGTCGAGCTGCCGCCGGTTTCTCTCCGCCTCGCAGGCGGCGGACGCACTCGGGGTCTCTCGGCCGACGCTGTACGCGTACGTCAGCCGTGGACAGCTGCGCTCCGAGCCGTCGCCGGGAGGGTCGAAAGAACGGCGGTATTACCGCGAAGACGTCGATCGCCTGCAGCAGGCGAAGTCGGCGCGACGCGACCCGCAGGACGCGGCGGCCCGCGGGCTGCACTGGGGCGGCGCCGTGCTCGAGTCCGGCATCACGCTCATCGACGGCGGACGCCTGTACTACCGCGGCCGCGACGCGGTCGCACTGGCCGAGACCCTGACGCTCGAGGAAACAGCCGCGCGGCTCTGGGAAACGCCGGAGGCAGATCGCGATCGGCTTTTCGCTCAGCCGCCCGTGCTGACCGGACCGGACATCACACGCATCAATCGCGCGACGGGCGATCCCGTCGGGCGCCTGCAAATCGCGCTCGCCATTGCCGCCGGCGCGGACGCCGCGGCACTGGATCTGCGGCCCGCCGCCGTGCGCCGTACCGGCGCACGCATCGTCCAGCTGCTCGCGTCGGTGGTAACAGGCGCGAGTGTGCCGCAGTCGCCGGTGCACCGCATGCTGCAGCAGACGTGGGCGCCGCGCGCGAGCCGCGCGGGCGAGGTCATCAGATCGGCGCTGGTGCTATGCGCCGACCACGAGCTCAACATCTCGGCGTTTACGGCGCGATGTGTCGCGTCGGCGGGTGCGTCGCCGTACGCAGTCGTGTCCGCGGCGCTCGCTGCGCTCACCGGCTTCAAACATGGGGGAGCGTCGGCACGCGCGCGTGCGATGCTCGATCGCGCGCGGTCGGCAGCCGACGCGCGCGAGGACATCGTCGGCCAGTTGCGGCACGGAGAGATGTCGCCTGGATTCGGTCATCCGTTGTATCCGGATGGCGATCCGCGAGCGGTGCTGCTGCTCCGTCTCGCGCGCGGCGCAAACCAGGAATCGGCGTGGCGATCGGTGCAGTACGTGTCGAAAGCCGCGTCGGCGCTGCTGCATCAGCAACCGAATCTCGACTTCGGCCTCGCGGCGATTGCGAAGACCTACGGCCTGCCGGAAGAGGCGCCGCTCGTCCTGTTCGCGCTGGGCCGCACGCTCGGCTGGATCGCGCACGCAATGGAGGAGTACGCGTCGGGACAGCTCATTCGTCCGCGCGCCCGCTACGTCGGCCCGCCGCCCGCGCCATGAGATAGAAGAGCCCGGCGACCGACACGACCACTCCCGCGACGAGGACGACGCCCGCGTAGGTGATCGGGCCGGGCGGTGGCGGCACATGCGCGCGCTCGGCATCGGACGTGGCGCGCCGACGAGCCAGTTCGATCCGCAGGCTCTCGTCGCCGCGCGCCATCGCCCAGCGATGGTTCGCCTCGAACACCGGCTTCAGCAGAAACGACAGCCGGCGCAGCAGCGGTTTCTCGGCGCGAATACGCCAGTCGTACTCGATGTCGACGAAGCGGCCGTCCTGCGTGAGCGTCCAGACGCCGCGGCCGTCGAAATCCCCGTTCGCGACGATCGTGAATCCGTGCGGATAACGCGACTCGACGACCTCGAACTCCCACGTCAGCGTGTACGGGAGCCAGCCTTTCGTGTGCAGCCGGACGCGCCGGCCAAGCCCGCGCGCGTCGGCCGGACGCAGCTCGTCGACGGCCAGGTACACGGACGGCCACCAGCGGGCAAGCGCCAGCGGATCGCCGAGCACATCGGCCACCTCGCCGCACGTCGCCTCGACGCGCCAGCATGTCACGAAGTGATAGTCGGTGATCATGCGTACGGTTTGACGCCGCGTTTGACGAACGCCGCCATCACGCGGCGCCGCAGCTCGTTCGCCACTCTCCCCTGATTGAGCGGCAGCGTCTTGAACTTCATGCGCAGTGTCGCCGCGCCATCCGCGAGCGACTCGACGCCGAGGACGTCGATCGGCGCCAGCAGCACCGGTCCCCATGCCGGATCCTGCTGCATCGACGCGCCCACTTCGCGCAGCGTGCCGATCACGCGGTCGACGCTCTCGCCGTAACTCACCTTCACGTCCACCACCGCGTACGCGAACTGCTTGCTCAGGTTCGCGAGCGCCGTGATCGTGCCATTCGGGAACACCTGCACCGCGCCTTCGCCGTCGCGCAGGATGATCGTCCTCAAATTGATCTGCTCGACGACGCCGGAGACGCCGTTGATGCGCGCCACGTCGCCGATACGCACCTGATCTTCCAGGATCAGAAAGAATCCGGAGATCACGTCGCGGACCAGGTTCTGCGCGCCGAAGCCGACCGCGAGCCCGACGATGCCGGCGCCGGTCAGGATCGGCACGACGTCGATCGCCAGCTCGCGCAGCAGCATCAGAATCGCCACGAACCCGACGGCCGTCGTCACCAGGCTCATGAGGATGCCGCCCAGCGTCGTCGCACGCCGCTGCCACTCGAGGTCGGTCGCTTCGTGGCTGCGCGACAGCTTGTGCTGCAGCAGATCGATCAGCAGGCCGGCCGCGCGTACCGTGATGAACGCGCCCGCGATGATGATGACCAGGTTCACGCCGTGCGTCGCAGCCCAGCGCGCCACGAGGCGTGGATCCGCGAGCGGCTCGCCGACGCCGAATCGCGCCAGCGCCAGCGAGACGCTCGCGAACGCCGCCACGCCGTACGCGAGGAGCGTCAGCGCGCGCAACAGGTGCGTCGCCCGCGCGTGCATCGCCGCCCGCTGCTCGACGCCGACGTCGAGCGCGTCGAGCATCCGGTGCACCGCCGCGCGCGCGACGCCCGACACGATCGCCGCGGTGAGGAATGCGAGCACCACGGCGCCGACGGTGGCGTAATGCGTCGACGACATCACAGCCGGTGGATCTTCAGGTAATTGGCGCCGGCGAGCGTCAGATCGGGACTGATGCTGACCAGGACGACGGCGGCGCCGGCGGCAATCACGCCGCGGGCGACGAGCTCGCGGCCGACGAGCTCCCGGACGTCGTCCACTCCTTCGCCGAGCTCGGAGCAGAACGGCACGACCCCGCGGTAGATCGACAGACGCCGCGCGGTCTGATCGTTGTTGCTCGTCGCGATGATCGGCGCCTGCGGGCGCAGCGCCGACAGCCGGCGCGCCGTGCCGCCGCCGCGCGTCACGGCCACGATCGCCTCGGCCTCGCCCCGCGTCGCGAGCGTCACCGCCGCCTCGCACAGCGCCTGCGCATGATCGTGGGGCGCAATCGGATCCACGGTTGGCAGCCGGTCCGGCGGCACGCTCTCCGCGTCGCGGATGATCGCGTCCAGCGTCTGCACCGTTCGCGCGGGATACGCGCCGGTCGCCGTTTCGGCGGACAGCATGATCGCGTCGACGCCGTCCCCGACCGCGCTCGCCGCGTCGTTCACTTCGGCGCGGGTGGGGCGCGGCTCGACGGTCATCGATTCGAGCACCTGCGTCGCGACGATCACCGGTATTCCCTGCCGCCGCGCGGCGTGCGTGATTTCCTTCTGCGCCCGCGGCACGCGCTCGAGCGGCAGCTCGACGCCGAGGTCGCCGCGCGCCACCATCACCGCGTCGGCGAGCTCGAGGATCGCGTCGAGGTGCTCGAGCGCCTGCGGCCGTTCCAGCTTCGCCACGAGCGGCACGTCTGGCGAGGCGAAGTCGGTGAGCAGCTGACGCGCGTGCTTCAGGTCCGACGCGGTCTGCACGAAACTCAGCGCGACCATGTCGACGCCGAGCGAGAGGCCGAACTTCAGATCCTCGACGTCCTTCGGCGTGATCGCCGACGTCGCCAGCGGCACGCCCGGCGCGTTGATGCCTTTGTGCTCGCCGATCTCGCCGCCCTCGACCACGGTCGTCTCGATGTTCGTGCCGTCCGTGTCGTCGACGCGCAGCTCCACGGCGCCGTCGGCGAGCAGCAGCCGATCGCCGCGGCGGACGCTGCGCGCGAGCTCTCCGAAGGCCGTCGAGATTCGGCCCGGCACGCCGGCGAAGTCGCCGGTCGCAATCGTCAGCCGATCGCCGGGGCTCGCATAGAAGGGGCGGCCGCCTTTCAGCGTCCCCGTGCGGATCTTCGGGCCGCCGAGGTCCTGCAGCACGGCCACCTCGCGCCGCGCGCGAAGCGCCGCGGCGCGGATACGGGCGAACGTCGCCGCATGGGTCTCGTGGGTGCCGTGCGAGAAGTTCAGACGGAAGATGTCGGTGCCGGCCGCGATGAGCGCGTCGAGCGTGGCGTCGGTGTCGCTGGCCGGCCCCACGGTTGCGATGATCTTTGTGTGTCTCACGCCGAACTAGAATACTCGCGATGGGTAACATCGTTCCCGCGCCGATCGAGCACTACCTGGCACGCCTCAACCACGCGGGGTCGCCGGTGCTGGACGCGATGGCGAAATCGGGAGTCGAGCGCGACCTGCCGCTGATCGACGCGGAAGTGGGCGCTCTGCTGCGCGTGCTGGCGACAGCCGCCGGCGCGACGAAGATCCTCGAAGTCGGCACGGCGATCGGCTATTCGGGAATCTGGCTCGCCGGGGCGCTGCCGCCGGCCGGCATGTTGATCACCCTCGAGCTCAGCGAGGAGCGCGCTCGCGAGGCACGCGAGAACTTTGCCCGCGCCGGCCTCGCCGATCGCACGACGGTCATCGTTGGCGACGCGACGCTGAAGCTCGCCAAGGTGTCGGGCCCCTTCGACCTGATTTTTCTCGACACCGACAAACAGCTGTATCTCACGCTGCTCGATCGCCTCGTGGCGCTGCTGCGTCCAGGCGGACTTCTGATCACCGACAACGTGCTCTGGGACGGCGAAGTCGTGCCGGGCTACGTGGCGAAGCCGACGAAGCGGCCGGAGGACACGCGCGCCGTGCGCGAATTCAACGAGCGCGTCGCCGCGCGGACCGATCTGCTGACGACGATCGTGCCGTTGCGCGACGGCGTCTCGATCTCGGTGAAACGATCATGACGATTGACGCGTGGCTCAAAGCCGCCATGGCTGACGCCGAAGCCCGAAAGCTTCCCGAGCTGAAACCGCTGCTCGAAACCCTGGCTAAAGCGACGGCGCTGCTCCGTCAGGCCGACGTCAACGACGACGCGAAGCGATGATGACCATCGAGGAATTCGGCAAGCGGCTCCGCGCGCGCGAAGTGACCGCGGAGCAAGTCACCGAGTCGTGCCTGCAGAAGATCGGCGCCGACAACCCGCGCCTGAACGGGTTCATTCTCGTCAGAGCCGACGATGCGCGTCGAGAGGCGCGCGAACGCGATCGCGAGCTGGCCGCGGGCCGGGACCGCGGCCCGCTGCACGGGGCGCCGATTTCCGTCAAAGACCTCATCGACATGCGGGGGCTGGCGACGACCGCCGCATCGCGCGTGCGCGAGGGCCACGTCGCCGACCGCGATGCCGCCGTCATCGCCCATCTCCGTCAGGCCGGCGCGGTCATCGTCGGCAAGACGAACCTGCACGAATTTGCGTTCGGGACGACGAACGAGGATTCGGCATTCGGACCGGCCCGCAATCCGTATGACGACTCGCGGTCGCCGGGCGGATCGAGCGGCGGATCGGCGGCGAGCGTCGCGGCCGGCATGGCGCTCGCGACGATCGGCACCGACACCGGCGGGTCGATTCGCATTCCCGCCGCCGCCTGCGGTCTCGTCGGGCTGAAGCCGACGATCGGCGAAGTGTCGACAGACGGCGTGGTCCCGCTGTCGCGCACGTTCGATCACGTCGGACCGCTGACGCAGAGCGTCGCGGACGCGTTTCTCGTGCATCACGCGCTGCTCGGCGATCACATTGCGTCGCAGCCGGCGCCGATGCCGCTGCACGGCGTGCGAATCGCCGTGCTGCGCCGCTATTTCTGCGACGTGCTCGACGAGGACGTGCGGGCGCGATTCGAAGAAGCGGTCGCGCGGCTGCGGTCGGCGGGCGTACACGTCGACGAGATCGAGATCCGGCATGCCGATCTGATCTCGACGATCTATCTGCACATCAGTCTTCCGGACGCGGCGGCCTATCACGCGGCGACGCTCGACTCGATGCCCGATCGCTACACGCCGAACGTCCGCCTGCGGCTCGAGATGGGACGCGCCATCCTCGCTGAAGATTACGTGCGCGCGATGAAAGGACGCGAGGTGGTGCAACGGGAGATCGACGCCGCGCTCGCACAGCACGATGCCCTCATCCTGCCGACGCTGCCGATTCCAGCGCCGCCGATCGGAGCCACGACAGTCGACGTCGCCGGAAAACCGGAAGCCGTGCGCGCGATGATGCTGCGCCTGACGCAGCCGTTCAACGTGGGCGGTCATCCGGCGATGTCGATCCCGGCCGGGACGACCCGCTCGGGATTACCGGTCGGCGTGCAGCTCGTCGGCTGTCGTCACGAAACGGACGCGCTGTTGCGTCTCGCGCTCGCCTGCGAGCCTCACGTCGGCGTCTGATCGCCGCGCTCGGGCGGTGCAGGCGGTCTGATGTCCGGCGGTCCTTCCGGCGGCGGAATATCCGGCGGCGGCACCGGGGTGATGTCGGGCGGCGGATGATCGATCGCATCCGGCGGCCGCGGGATCTCCGGCTTCGATGGTTGTTCGATCGCCATGACGGCGATCGAGTGCAACGTCTCTGCCGCACGTGCGTAGTGTCCGCCTTTAGGCGGACGCGCCGGCCCGGCTACCAGCCTCCGCGCTTCGCGCTACGGCTCGGTCTGGCCGTAGCTCGGGCGCCATCAGGCCGAGCGAAGGCGGAAAGCCGGACACTACTGCGAAACCGTCGGCGACGGATAGCCCAGCTTCACGACGCCGCTCTTCGCACCGCCGACGCTCGTGGAGGTCAGCCATTCGAGCGACGCTTTGTAAAGCAACAGATGATTGCGCTCCCAGGCGGCGTTGTGCGACGAGCAGGCCAGGTCGACGAACACCTTCTGCGGCGATCCAAGATCGCTGAACAATTCGCGCACGCGATCGGGATTCACCTGCTTGTCGTTCGCCCCCGCGACGAGCAGCGTCGGCGCCGTCGTCTTGCCGACCGCGGCTGGCGTCCACCCCCAGGTCGGAACGGAGGGCGCGCGGCGAACGCCGGATCCCCAGGTCGCGCCGACCGGATCGGACGCGAGCATCTCGGACCACACCGATTCCGCCGCCGCGCGATCGTACTGATCCGGACATCCGACCTGTCGATCCCAGTTCGCATAGAACTCGTCGCGCGATTGGGTGTTGTACGGCACGCCTTCTGGCGGATTCTTCGCCGGTGCGGCCGGCGTGTTGCGGTTGTACGCCGGCGCCAGCAATACCAGCTTGTTGACCTTCTCGGGATGCTGAGCGGTGTAGCCGCCCGCTCGCGGACCACCCTGCGACCACGCAATCAGGCTCACCCTGTCGACGTGCCGCAGCGCACGGATGTAGTCCACGGCCGAGTTGATGTCGTCCCAGTCGGACGCGATCGTCGTCAGCGCATGCTGAACCGTCGTCGGACACGCCGTGGACGCGAAGCCCGCCTGACGATCCTTCGCGAGGTTGCATGGATCGTTCATGCCGGCCGGGCGCGTGGAGCGGCCGTAACCGGTCATGTCCATGCCGAAGACGTCGAAGCCGGCGTGCGCGAGATACGCCATCCAGCTGTAGTCCTGATAGGGGACGTCGAACGAGACTTCGGACGGCGTCCCCGCGCCGTGCACGAAGAGGACGACGCGGTCGCCGAGCGCTCCACGGAGCGCCGTGCCGGCCTGCACGCGCTCCCGGACGTAGATTTGCGTCGGCTGACCGGCCATGGCCGGCGCGGTCGACGCCGCCCTGACGTAATGATCGATCGTCAGCAGGCGCTGGCCGTCATCGCCGCGAAGCGACGCGGTGAGCGCGAGCGAGAGAGCGACGCCGGCAGCGAACGAAAGTCGGTATTTCATGCGGCGTATTCTCCTACACATCGAGGCCGATCGCGCGCATCAACGCAAGCGCGTTGCTGTGCTCCACCACGCCCGGCCGCATGCGGTAGTCGAAGACCATGCGGCCGTTTTCGAGACGATCCTCGAAGTGCATGTTGACCGCGCGGCTGCCGAAGCGGGCCGGCAGTTCGGTCAGCGCCAGGTCGTGCGTGGTGACGAGGCCGATCGCGCCCGCCTCGACCAGCGCGCGGACGATCGCTTCCGCGCCGATCCGGCGGTCGTACGAGTTGGTGCCGTGCAGAATCTCGTCGAGCAGGAAGAGCAGCGGTACCGGACCTTTTGAGGCGTCGACGATGGTCCGGATGCGGAGGATCTCGCTGTAGAACTTCGAGTGCCCTTCCTCGAGCGAGTCGTCGACGCGGAGCGTGGCGCCGATCGCCAGGCGGCCGAGCGTCAGCCGCGAGGCGCGGACCGGCGCGCCCGCGAGCGCCAGCACGACGTTGACGCCGACCGCACGCAGCAGCGTACTCTTCCCCGACATGTTCGATCCGCTGACGACGATCGCGCGCGGCCCATCGCCGCCGATCGCAACGTCGTTCGCGACAGCGACATCGTCGGCCAGCAGCGGATGCTTCAGCGTGACGGCGTCGAACACTGCCGCGTCGGCGATCGTCGGAAATGGGTCGCCGGGACGTTCGTAGGCGTACGTCGCGAGCGCACACAGCGCCTCGACTTCGCCGATCGACGCGAGCCAGTCGTCGACGCGCGGTCCGTACGCGGCGTGCCAGCGATCGATTGCCATCGCCAGCTGCTGCGGCACGAGCAGCGCCTGGGTGATCGGCATGGCGAACAGATTGTGCGTCGACGATTCGAGCAGCGACACGAGTCGTTCGAGCTGTGCAATTGCACGCGCGCAGCCTGCGAGCGAGGCGTGGAGCGCCGCAAGTCGAGGTGACGCGAATGACTCCGGCTCGACGTGAGCGGCCAGGGCCGCGAGGATCTTCAGATCGTCGGCCGGCTTGCCGATGGTGTCCTTCAGGCGCAGCAGCAGATGCTTCCATCGCCAGATGACGATCGATTCCACCAGCATCCAGACGATGAATGGCGTCCACGTCGTGACGTCGAATGACGCAAGAAAAACGAGCACAATCGTCACGATCGCGCACGCGGCACAGACGATGCGCCACACGGCGGCGATGCCGATGGGCGGCGACGTCGCCCAGCTGACCAGCGTGCCGGTCCGGCTCACTTCGCCTTCATCGGCCGTCACGGCCAGCCGTTCGCGGAGGTCGAGCCGCGGCCGCAGTTCGGCGACGGCGGCCTGCCGCGCCCGCACGGTGTCGGCGCCGGCGCCGTCCTTCAGCCACGCAGCCAGCATCGACTCGCCCGCCTCGGTCCGCGCCGTGTCGAGCAGCTCGAACAACGACGCGCGGCCAAAGAGGTCGAGATCGCGGGCGTAGGGATGGCCGGCGCCAAACGACGCGCCATCGCGGCCTCGGCCCGCCCAGCGGCCGGCGAGGCGGTCGAGGGCGTGAACATAGAGCCCCTCCGCGCGCCGCGCGCGCTCGGTCCGCTCGAGCAGTTTTGCGTGGATGACGGCGACCACGCCGAACACGACCCACACGGCGAGCGCCCACCACGGCGACAGCGCCGCGCGGCCGAAGGCGAGCCACAACACCAGCGCGCCGGCGGCGGCAATCAGCAGACGAAGATTCGAGAGACGCAGATGCGAGCGATCGAAATCGGCGATCTGACGACGGCGATCCGCGAGACGACGATCGTATGCCTCGCGCGGACGCTCGGCTGCCGCCTTCGCGCTGCGCGCTTCGGCGCCCAGGGAAGCGTCGCGCTCCATCTCGTAGCGCAGCCCTTTAGGGCTGCCTCGTCAGGAGCTGCCGAGCAATCGACACGTAGTGGTCCACTGCCGCGTGCAGCTCCGCGATCGAG
>Ga0335085_10012576_pt1 | contig 12463 bp, 16 predicted proteins | sample Lox_Sample_45_FD_206712 | JGI IMG/M metagenome (GOLD analysis project Ga0335085, IMG submission 206712) | Soil microbial communities from Loxahatchee National Wildlife Refuge, Florida, United States - Lox_Sample_4.5 | ecosystem: Environmental > Terrestrial > Soil > Wetlands | place: USA...
CGACGAGACCTCCCGGTGCCTTTCCCATGCGGGGCGGCGAAGCTACACGTTCCCTGAAAACGATGCAAGAACTTTCTGCACCACCTCCCTTGGGCGCGAAGCCTAAACTCGGCCCCAACCGCCCCACCCGCTCCTTCCAAGAAGGCTATAGCCGCTGCACGTTCTGGGCTTTGGCCCCCTTTTCATCCTGAATAATGTCGAATTCGACCGCCTGGCCTTCCGCCAGCGTCTTGAACCCGTCCCCCTTGATGGCAGAAAAGTGGACGAACACATCCGGTCCGCCCTCCTGCTGGATAAAACCAAACCCTTTCTTCTCGTTGAACCATTTCACAGTACCACGTGCCATGGATTGTTCACCTCCTGGGATGGTCGGTTGATGGAAAATCTCCTGTGGTGGGAAAAACCAACGACGGCACCTGCTCACAAGGGCAAGCACGGTCACTTACGCATACAACTGCATTCCTCCAGATTCTGAAACAAACCACTCACAGATACAGTCCACGCTGCCTCTGGCTTGTCGTTCCTCTATCAAAAGCCCATCGACACTGTCAAAACTTTTCTGGCGGGAGGCGTTCCAATCGGAAGGCTGGTCGGAACGCGGTGCTCCACCCCCAAACGACCGCGCAGCGGCGCCGCGCTATCAGGTCACACCAGAATTCGGCGCGAGCAAGTCTTCACTCTCCGCTTCTCTCCGAGCGAAAACTGGCGGAGAGGGAGGGATTCGAACCCCCGAGTCCCTTGCGAGACTAACGGTTTTCAAGACCGCCGCATTCGACCACTCTGCCACCTCTCCGCCCCTGGATCGCGCAAAACATACCACACCCTCAGCCCGGTTTGCTGCCGAAATTTATCGCCATCGTACCGCCAACAAATTCCACAAACCCGCAATCTTGGTATTGAATCGACTCCATCAGTTCTTTGATCCCCCGCTGGGCGGGATAATCCTGCAACGAGGCGAGAATGTAGCCGTGCGTATCCGGGTCGCCGCAAAAGATCCGCCCGAGAAACGGCAGCACCATCCTCAGGTAGCCGAAGTAGAACCAACGAAGCATTGTCGGCTCCGGCCTCCCGAAATCGAGCGACAACAGCTTCCCTCCCGGCCGCAACACGCGCCGGATCTCCTGCAGCCCCCGCTCGATGTCCGCCAGATTGCGCAGCCCGTACCCCACGCTCACCACATCGAACAAGTCGTCGGGAAACGGCAACACCAGCGCATCGGCGCGCAGCCAGGAAATGGGATGTTGGAGTGCTGAAGTGCTGGAGTACTGGGCGACTCGCGTCATCGCTACCTGCAGCATCTCTGCCGTAAAATCCACGCCCGTTACCCGAGCACCACTTCGCGCGAATCCCAATGCAAGATCGCCGGTCCCGCAGCACAGATCGAGAACCCGCTTGTGCTTTCGCGCTTCGCCCTTCGTCCTTCGCCCTTCCTCGCCGCTTTCCGCTTCCCTCTCCACGCTCCCCGCTCCGCCCTTCCCCCCCGCCATCTCCACCAGCCGTCGCTTCCAATGCCGGTGCAGCCCGCCACTCATCAGGTCGTTCAGCACATCGTAGCGACGCGCGATCGTGGCGAACAACTCGTGCACTTTCTCCGCACGCCGCCCGTCGGGCTGGTAGAATTTGCTTTGCACGGTGCGCCAGCGTAGCTAGAAGAATCCCGATGAGCAACGACCGAATCGCCAGGGCGCACGAACTGTGGCAGAGGTTTCCCGATAACGATCTGACGCGGTACAGCCTCGCCCAAGCGTACTTCGACGACGCCGATTTCGCCAACGCTGCCGAGCATCTGCGCCCGCTCGGTCAGAAGAAACCCGACTGGATGGTCGTCCACATCCTGCTTGGCAAATGCTTACTCGCCCTCGGCGAGCCTGCTCAAGCCAGGCCGGTTCTCGAACACGCTCTCCAACTCGCCATCGCGCAACACCACGACGGTCCCCGCGAGGAGTTGGAGGAATTGCTGAAGACGTTGTAGCTCGCCTCAGACAATCGCTGGGGCATGGCTTTCGTGCCCGAGCATCTCCCGATTCGCCGCGCCGGGCGGAACCATCGGATAGACCTTCTCATTGGCATCAATCAATGCATGGATCAAGCACGGTCCCGGTTCGCGCAACGCCCGGCCCAGGGTCGTCAACGGGGTTTCATCGTCAGCCAGATCGTACGCCGTCACGCCGAGACTCTCGGCCAGCCCGATGAAGTCGACCCGCGTCCGATAGTCGGATGCGAACAACCGTCGACCGTAGAAAAGATCCTGCTGCTGATGAACCAACCCCAGCGAGTTGTTGTTCATCAGCACGACCTTGATGTTTACGTTTTCTTCGGCCGCGGTGGCCAACTCCTGACAGTTCATCAGCAAACTGCCGTCGCCGCTGAAACAAACGACCGTGCGGTCGGGACATGCTAACGCCGCCCCGATGGCGGCGGGTAATCCGAATCCCATCGTGCCCAGTCCGCCAGAGGTAAGCCATTGGCGCGGACGGCGAAACGGATAGACTTGCGCCGTCCACATCTGATGCTGACCGACGTCGGTCGTGATAATGGCGTTCTCGTCGAGCAGACCCGCCACGGCGCTGATCAAGCCATAATGGGCGCGCGGGTCATCGGCGCCCGGCGTTTCGAGCGGGAACCTCCGACGCAATTCCGCGACATGTTCGCACCAGACGCGGCGTGGATCGGCCTCAATCAGTGGGAGCAATGCGGCCAGCACCTCGCCCACGTCGCCGACGATACCGACGTGCGCCGACTTGATCTTGCCGAGTTCGCTCGCATCGATGTCGATATGGATGATCTTCGAATGCGGGCAAAACTGTGCCGCTTTGCCCGTGGCGCGATCGTCGAACCGCGCCCCGGCTGCGATGAGCAAGTCACACTCCTCCAACGCCATGTTCGTGAACCGAGCCGCGTGCATGCCGAGCATGCCCAGCGACAATGGATGATCCGACGGCATCGCACCCAGCGCCATCAAGGTCATGGTCGTCGGCAATGTCGCTTTCTCCGCCAGTTGCCGCGCAAGGGAACTGGCGCCGGAATGAAGCACACCGCCACCCAGATAGAGGATTGGTCGGCGCGACGCATTCATCATCTCCGCCGCGCATGCCACCGCACTTCTGTCGAATCGCGGCGGCGCGGCCGGCGCGCCGGGCTCCGGCCACGACTCAAACTCGACGCGCTCATTCTGCACATCCTTCGGGACATCGATGAGCACGGGTCCGGGACGCCCCGATGCGGCAATGCGAAACGCGGCGGGAATCACGTCGAGCAATTCGGCTGCGGAGCGAACGAGGAAGTTGTGTTTTGTGACCGGAACACTCATTCCGAACGTGTTCACTTCCTGGAACGCGTCGGTGCCGATCATGGCGCGCGGCACCTGACCGGTGATGCAGATGAGCGGAATCGAATCAAGCTTGGCATCGGCGACCGCGGTGAGCACATTCGTGGCGCCGGGTCCAGACGTCGCCAAGCATACCTGTGGCGTGCCCGTGGCGCGGGCCATGCCTTGGGCAATGAAGCCCGCACCTTGCTCGTGCCGCGCGAGCACGTGGCGGATCTGACGACTTTGGGAAAGCGCGTCGTACAACGGCAGGTTCGCACCGCCGGGGATGCCGCTGACGATGTGGATGCCCTGCCGTTCCAACAAGTGGACGATCAGTTGAGCGCCGGTCATTATGTTCATGGTCATTTGCCTTTCGCGGTTGTCCCCGCGGCGACCGGCGTGAGAGCTAGAAAACGCAACCCCCGCCGGCTCGCGCCGACGGGGGTTGAAAAATCTTCTTGTTCGTTCCCGCTACGGCGCGAGGCCACGCACCAGCACTACCACCACGACGACAGGCGACAGGCAATTGCCTGCCAGCGCCGTGCGGGCTGCGTTGCTTGCTGTGTTCATCGCGTTTCTCATAGCGGTTACAAAACTATATCGGCTGCACTAATACCCGCTGAAGCCGTATTTGTCAAGGATGTAGCGACGCCGCGCTATCGGCGTGTTCCCTCTGTAGTCACTGCAATGTGTCCAACCCCACTACGAACCTCAGAATTCATTCAACATTCATGGCATCAGCGACCGACTGAGACTTGCCTCGAAAGCTTCTGGGGTGAACTTCGTGTTCTTCGTGGTGAAATTCGATTGGTGTCCATTCGCGTTCATTCGCGGGCAACACGGTCGTTTCCGCTCGCGGCAGAGGCGGTGTTGAATGGCTTGAAGCGGCTGTCGCGCGGTTCGTAGCCCTCAGTGCACGGCTCCGCGTCGCAATTGTTCGACACCGACTTCGCATTGTTGCAGGCAGAGTGTTCATTGCGGAGCCCTGAGTGTCCATTGCAGGAGCCCGACTGTTCATTGCACGACACCAACTGTTCATTGCAGCATCCCGAGTCGCAATTGATCGACACTGACTCGCAGTTGCTCGACGCCGAGTCGCAATTGTTCGAGACCACGTGTTCATTGTTTCACTCGAAGTGTTCATTGCTTGAGGCCGAGTCGTCGTTGTTTCACACCCAGCGTTAATTGATTTCGTTGCCGTGCAGGCGGTTTCGCAGGGAAGAAAGGAAGCTGTCAGCGGTCAGCGATCAGCAGTTGGCAACTTCGTGTTCTTCGTGCGCTCGCCAGAGGCGAGTAAACTTCGTGGTGAATAGAGATTCCTCGACAAGCTCGGAATGACGAGAAAGAGAGCGGCGCGCAATTGGCGACAAGCTGGAAGCTCGTCCTACACCTTCTCAGCCGACAAGCTGGAAGCATGTCCTACAATTCCGCGGGCGGGGGGCCTTGGGGTGGCTTGATGTGCGCGACCGTGAAGCGGCGCTCCAATATAAGCGCGTCGTCGCAGTAAAACTCAATCGAGTACATGCCGGGCTCGGGGAACGTGAGGCCGACAAGGTTGAAATTCAGCTCGACGACCACATGCACATCGGGAAACTGGATGTTACCCTTCACCTCAGCCACGACATGCTCGCTTTGGTCGTGGATGATCCGCAGTCGCGCGGCGCATTGCCCCCGACCCTCCGTCAACGACACGAACACGCACAGTTGCGGATGACGGCAGGGGAAAGTCTGCGTGCCGATCTGGTTGAAAATACCGATCAGCGATTTCTTGCCCGTAAGCTTGTCCTCGATGATCTGGTCGCAAATGACAATCGCCAGGCCGGTGGGAGAAGGTTTCTCAGAAGTCATGGGACACCTCAGGACAAAATCGAAACTCGAAATCTGAAATCCGAAACAAATCCGAATGAGCCAAATCAGAAGTCCAGAATGGTAGCCCAAAAAGCAATTGAGGATTCGGAATTCGAACTTGTTTCGTGCTTCGAGATTCGGATTTCGGATTTCTTATCATGATTGGCTCTTACGATAGATTGCCCCGAAAATGTTCATCTACTCCGTGGCTTCTTGCGCTAACCGCTCTCGTTCAGCACCATCTTTACCACCAAGGTCGAGCAAGCGCAGAAAGAAACGGCTTTCCTTCGCCTCTTTACGACAGATCTTGATCTTCATGACGAAATCCTTCTGGCCCAAGGATTCGTTGGCTTCGATGTAATTCGCACCGACCAATCCTGAAGCCTGAACGAGTTGCTTCGCATCTTCGATGTTGGCTATGGTCTTTGGCAATGTTTTGATGAACCGGCGCACCTCCTGAGCGAATCGGAATGTTCGCTCCTCCAAATCGCACTTCTTGCCCCCGACTGCAGAATAACTTCCGTTGGTCTCACGCACCTGACGGTTAAACCCATGTTTCTGATTTGCCCGTTTCAGCATTCGGATTTACTTCGTGCTTCGAGATTCGGATTTCGGATTTGCCTTCTACCGTGAGATATCTTTCTGGCTCAGCACGGTGTGGCCGGCCTTGCCCAAGACATCGCGCGCAAACTCGGGGTCTTCGCAATGCAACGCGAGCAATGCCTTGTCGTGCGGACGAATCATCAAAGAATACGTGTATTGGATGTTCACCTCGCCGGCGACCAGACAGCGCAACACGGTGTCGAGCTTCTCGGGGCCGCGGGGCATTTCGACCACCAATAGGTTCGATTCGCTCACCGGGATACCCGCCTTGGCCAGCGAGTCGCGACACCGCTCGGGGTCGTCGACGACGATGCGCACCACGGACGCGTCGGCCGTGTCCACCACCGAGATGCCGCACACGTGGACATTCGATTCGCCCAGTGTCCGGGTCAGATCGAGGAGCGCCCCAACCTTGTTCTCGAGAAAGACAGAGAACTGCCGGACGAGCGGCGGTTGAACTGATTCGCGAACCTTGTCTTCCGAGTGGGCCATGCCGTCTCCTTGCAGCCTTTATCCTAGCCCGGTTTGCGACGTGGCGAAAGCAAAACTTGGCGCGACCACCCGGCTTATTGGATGTAATGGACCTTCAGATAGTCGATGATGTGCGCCACGCACTCCGCCGGGGTCTGCTGGTCCGTGTGGACGACGATTTCCGCCTTTTCGGGTGGTTCGTACGGCGCGGATACGCCGGTGAAGTTGGCAATTTGACCGGCCCGCGCCTTCTTGTAGAGACCCTTCGAATCGCGCTGCTCGCACACGGCGAGCGGCGCATCGACGTACACCTCGATGAATTCTCCCTCGTTGACCAGCGAACGAGCTAACCGCCGATCGTCGCGGTACGGCGAGATGAATGCCGTGATGACCAACGTACCCGCGTCCATCATCAGTTTCGCCACTTCGCCCACGCGCCGGATGTTTTCCGTGCGGTCCTCCGGCGCAAACCCGAGATTGGCGCTCAGCCCATGGCGGATGTTGTCGCCGTCGAGAATGTACGTATGCAAGCCCATCTGGAAAAGTTCGCGCTCCAACTCCGTGGCGACGGTCGATTTGCCTGCGCCGGACAAGCCCGTCAGCCAAATGATCGCGCCTTTGTGACGGTTGCGCTGCTCGCGCGCCTCGCGGGTGATCTTGCCCGTCGACCAAAAGATGTTCTGGCTCTTCACACCCGACATCACCTGTCGGCGATCGGGATACTCGCCCTTCGCAATCACGCCACCCCCGCAAACCTGACGGTGATCCACCAGGACGAACCGACCCGTGGGCACAATGCGCTCGTAGTTGTCGAAGGCGATGGGGATCTTGGTCCGGATGGTGACCTCGGCGACGTCGTTGCGGGCAATGTGTTGTCGGGATTTCGGATCGATCTCGGCGAGCGTCGAGGCGTCGATCAGTTTCTCGATGGACTGGATCTGGCACTCCACCTCTTCCGTCGTCAGCTTCAGCTTGATCTTGCGCCCGACCTCCAGATTCTGGCGGCCCAGCCAGAACAACTTGGCGTTGAACACGTCCGTCTCAATGGGCGCGTCCGGCTCGGGCGAACCGATTTGGCCGCGCTCGACAAAGATCTGTTCGGTCAGCGTGATGCCGACCGACTCGCCAGCCCACGCGACGTCGCGGGCGCCATGCAGCCAACTCTCGACGCTCTTCACCGTGCTCACCTTGTTGCGCGGCGAGAACAATATCCTGTCGCCGACGCGCAGCGTGCCGGACTCGACGCGTCCCGCGAGAATGCGTCGGTGATCGAAACGATACACGTCTTGAATCGGGAACCGGAGGGGCAGGTCTTGCAGTGGGGCAGCGACTTCGAATCGGTCCAGCGCTTCCAACACGGTCGGGCCGCCGTACCACGGCATGTTCGGCGATTTGGTGGCGACGTTGTCACCCTGGCTGGCCGAAATGGGAATGAACAGCTTCGGCTCGACGCCGAGTTGTCGGAGAAAGGCGCGGTACTCGTCTTCGATCGATTTGAAGACCTTGTCGCTGTAGCCCTTCAAATCCATCTTGTTGATCAACACCGCCACCTGCTGGACGCCGAGGAGCGACAGCAGGAAACCGTGACGACGAGATTGCTCCTGCACGCCCTCGTTCGCGTCGATGAGGAGCAATGCGGCTTCCGCACTCGCGGCGCCAGTGACCATGTTCTTGAGGAACTCCTTGTGGCCCGGCGCGTCGATGATCACATACTGGCGTTTCGGAGTGCGGAACCAGATTTGCGCCGTGTCGATGGTGATGTTCTGGTCGCGCTCGGCCTGCAAGCCGTCCATCAAAAACGCCCACTCGAACGGCATACCGCGATGATCGCAGGCCGACTTGATCTTGTCGTACTTGCCTTCGGGCAACGAGCCGGTGTCGTAGAACAAACGTCCCACCAGCGTCGACTTGCCGTGGTCGACGTGCCCGACAATGACAATCTTTAGTTGTTCAGAATGGTCCATGGCAAATGGTTCGTGGTTGATAGGCCCGGTTATGACGTGTGTCGTTTCATGAACCATTTGCCATCAACCATCCCGCCGCTACATGTACCCATCGCGCCTCAGTTTCTCGAAGGCGTCTTCGCTTTCCTGGTCCTGGGCGCGAACGCTGCGTTCGCTCTTCTTCGTCGTGCGCAACTCTTCGCGAATTTTCTCGTACGTGTCCGCCGTGGAATCAATGTTGAACGTGCACGGAACGCAGCCGAGGCTTCGATACCGTTTGCCGTTCTGGGCGAAGTACAGCGGCACATTCGGGATCTTTTCGCGCTCCGCGTATTCCCAGATGTTCATCTCCGTCCAGTGCAGCAGCGGATGGACGCGCAGGTGCGTGCCGCCGGCCAGGTCGGTGTTAAATTGGTCCCACAACTCGGGCGGCTGGTCCTCGACGTTCCATTCCATGTTCTTGTCACGCGGCGAAAAATACCGTTCCTTGGCCCGCGTCGGGTCTTCGTCGCGACGAACCCCGACGATGAGCCCGCCGTAATTCTCACGCTCGACAATCTTCTTCAGGTTCTCTTTCAGCAACGCCGAACAGCAGACGACGCGACCGAGTTTGTGGTTCATGCCCTGGGCGAGAGCCTCGTCGTTCCGGGCAATGACGAGGTTGAGTTTCCATTCCCGGGTCAGGCGGTCGCGTAACTCGACCAATTCCGGCATGTCGAAGCTCGTTTCCATGAACACGCAGGGAAACGGGACGTGCCCAAAAAACGCCTTGCGCGTCAGCCACAGGAGCGTCATCGAGTCCTTGCCAACGCTCCACAGCATCGCCAGCCGCTCGACCTTGTTGAACGCCTCGCGAATGATGAAGATGCTTTGGTTTTCCAGTCTATCGAGATGGTCCATAGCGATTCGTGATATTTCTGTGACCGCAAATCCCGCTCGCGGCGGCCTTCAAATATTGGCCGCGAACGTGTGGAGTCCGCACTCTTTCTTGTCCGTGCCCGCCCAGCGGCCGGCCCGTTCGTTCTCGCCCTCTTTCACGGCGCGGGTGCAGCAATCGGGCCAGCACCCGATGCTCGGATAACCCCGGTCGTGAAGCGGGTTGTAATGGAGCTGGTGGCTGATGATGTACCACCACACCTCCTCCTTGCTCCAACTGGCCAGCGGATTGATTTTTAGATAGCGATGGCCGTCGGGCGTTTCCTGCAACTGCAGGATCTTCGCGCCCTGGCGGGTCTCGCTTTGCGAGCGGCGCAGTCCGGTAATCATCGCGTCGAGTTCGGGCAGCTTCTTCTGGAGTGGCAGCACCTTGCGCATGGCGCAGCATTTGTCCGGCTCGCGACGATACAACTCGGGACCGTGCTGTTCCGCCTGCTGTTCTGGGGTCAGTTCGGGATGCAGCCGTTCGATGGTGATGACGTATTCCTGCTCGATCTTGCGAATGAGTTCGACCGTTTCCTTGAACAGGAAACCTGTGTCGATGGTGAAGATCGGAAGGCGCGGCGCCACCTTCCGCATCGCGATGTCGATGACCACCAAGCCTTCCGGGCCGAACGCCGACGAGATGGCCACCCGCGAGCCGAAGCTGTCGGCCGCCCACTGCAGGATGTCGCGCGGAGTTCGGGTTTCAAACTCCGCCGCCAGATTCCGGATCTCTTCCGAGGTAAACTTCACGACTGCCTTCTAGCCTTCGATTACGTTGATCTCGACCGGCTCGACCTTGATGCCGAGACTTTCCAACCATTTAATGGCTTTCTTGATGTCCGCCCTCCCGCCTTCCAGCTCCAGCGAGACGATCCCCACCTCTTCGGTCACGCTGGCCTGCCGAATGTTCGTGACCACCTCGAACTTGTGGCCGAGTTCATAAATGACCGGCCGCTGGATGGCCTTCCTGGGATAGGTGAGCCAGAGACGCTTGGTCTCTCTGGCCGTCTTCGTTGTCGGTGACATGGGCTCCTCAATGGATTCTGCGTTCAACCACCCGCAATCGCTGGAATAACGGAAATCTCATCGCCGTCTTTGACGGGCGTGTTCTTGCCCTGGGCGAATCGGATGTCTTCATCATTCAAATACACGTTCACGAACCGTCGCAACTCCCCGCGCTCATCACACAACCGTTCCTTCAGCCCCGGGTACTGCTTTTCCAGGCTCTCAATAATCTCCTGAATCGTCGTCCCGGTGGTCTGCACCGTGTCCTGGTCCTTCGTCAACTTCCGCAACGGCGTTGGGATTCTTACGTTTACTGGCATTGTCGTTTCTCCTTCTTAATTCCCCTTCTCCAACAGACTCGAGAACTCCCGCAAGTGCGGCCCGATCACGCGCGGTTCTCCACACCGGCCGGCCACCGCTTCCTGCGTCTTCAGCCCGTGACCCGTAATGCACAAGACGAGTGATTCGCCGGGTTTCACGCGGCCGCCTTCCACCAGGCGCCGGGCCGCCGCGACCGTCACGCCGCCTGCGGTCTCGGCAAACACCCCTTCGGTCTCCGCCAACAGGCGGATCCCCGCGACCACTTCGTCGTCGGTCGGATTCTCCGCCCAGCCATCCGTCTGCTTCATCGTCTGGATCGAGTAAAACCCGTCGGCGGGATTGCCGATCGCCAACGACTTCACAATCGTCTGCGGCTTGTTCACGGGCTTGATGATCTCCGTGCCCGCCTTCAGCGCGTTCACAATCGGGGCGCAACCTTCCGCCTGTGCTCCGTGAATGTGATAGTCGTGCGGATTCACCAAGCCCAGCTTCACGAACTCCTTGAAGGCTTTGTGGATCTTGGTGATCAACGACCCGCCCGCCATCGGCACCACCACGTGATCGGGCAGCCGCCAGCCCAGTTGTTCGGCAATCTCGTAACCCATCGCTTTCGAACCTTCCGCGTAGTACGGGCGAATGTTCACGTTGGCAAATGCCCAGCCATACTTGCCGGCGATTTCGCTGCACAACCGGTTCACCTCATCGTACGTCCCGCGAATGCCAATGACGTTCGTGCCGTAGACCAGCGAGCCGAGCACTTTGCCCGTTTCCAGATCGGCCGGTATGAACACGTAGCTCTTCAGGCCGCCACTCGCGGCATTCGCCGCCACCGAGTTCGCCAGGTTACCCGTCGAAGCGCACGCCACGATATCGAATCCCAACTCGCGCGCGCGAGACAGGGCCACGCTGACCACCCGATCCTTGAACGATAGCGTCGGATAATTGACCGTATCGTTCTTCACCCACAGCTCGCGGACCCCGAGCTTCTTGGCCAGCCGATTCGCTCGCACGAGGGGCGTGAACCCAACTTGAAAACCGATCGTCGGTTCCCCGTCGATCGGTAGAAGCTCGCGGTAACGCCACATCGTCGTGGGCCGCGACTGAATCTTGTCGCGCGTCAGCGTCGCCGCAATCAGATCGTAGTCGTAGTCCACCTCCAAGGGACCGAAGCAGAATTCGCACACGTGCAACGCTTCCTTCGGATAGTGGCGTCCACACTCGCGACACTTCAAACTGGTGAAGAATCCGTGCTTTACTTTCATGCGTATGTCACTGTCCTCACCAAAGAAGCGGTCCGCGCCGGGAGAAAAAACAAACCTCTTCAGCGTTCCCCGATACGCGGGGTGAACGATGAAGAGGCATCAAAACGACTCGATTCTCTCCCTCATCTTCCCCCGCTCCCGACTCGCGTCGGAACTCGGAGCTGGAATTGGCACCTGGCCCCCAGCTCTCTACCTGCAACAGGCTGGGCGGTTGCCGCGGCTTCATCGGGCCAGTCCCTCGACCGCTCTTGATGAGTTGTCCCCCGAAACCTTTCAGGGGACGCGAGGGCACTATATCAAAGAACAAAAACGTGTCAACTTAGATGTAATACATTTGCGGCTTGCTGTTGGCCTCCGCGCAAATTGCCTCGAACGTGATGTCGTCAGCCGCTCCTTCGGCGGCCACTTTGATTCGTCGCCAGGCCCGTTTGATCTCTTCGGGACATCGCGATTCGGTGAGGAGCGGCATCTCCAGAATATCCCCTTCGATTGCCCGCAGGACGTCGCCCAACGTGATCTCGCGGGGCGATTTGGCCAGGGTGTAACCGCCCGCCTTACCGCGCCGGCTCTGGATGAGCCCCTTGCTTTTCAGTTCAATCAGGATCTGGACGAGATAGTTCGCCGGAATAGCCTCGCGCTCCGCAATTTCATCGATACGCAGTGGGCGCTCATTCGGGTGATGGAGCGCCAACGCCTCCACTGCCCGGCACGCATAATCGCTTTTTACTGATGCCTTCATCTAATCATTACTATCTTGCTAAGTTTGCTATATTTTATCC
>Ga0335085_10012577_pt1 | contig 12462 bp, 12 predicted proteins | sample Lox_Sample_45_FD_206712 | JGI IMG/M metagenome (GOLD analysis project Ga0335085, IMG submission 206712) | Soil microbial communities from Loxahatchee National Wildlife Refuge, Florida, United States - Lox_Sample_4.5 | ecosystem: Environmental > Terrestrial > Soil > Wetlands | place: USA...
TGACGGTGGCCGCCACGGGGGAGGGCCACGAGCAACTGGCGAAGTGGCAGCAGACCTTCGCCGGGCAGGACCTCTCCCTGGTGCACGGCCAGGAGGAGCACGAGGGCAAGGGGATACACCGCCGGCGGGGCCGCGGCGGGCGCCGGCGCCGGGGAGGCCGGGGCCACGCCCAGCGGAAGTAGGCTTCCCTCAAAGAGAGGACTTCGCCGCCTGGATCACCGGCGGCTTCCACCTGCCGGACGCGATCAGGGCGAGGGAAGCCGCGAAAGCGCGCGCGGCGAGCGGGGGATGCCTGTCACGCCTTCTCATAAGGCCTCCAACGTCTGCAGTAGAACGTGCGCCACCCCATCCGGGTTGTCGAGCGGCAGGAAGTGGCCGCCGGGGAGCACCTTCAGCTCCACCCCGAGCACGTCCGCCAGCGGCCGGCCCACCGCCTCCGCGGAAAGAAAATCGTCCTCGGCGCCCCAGATCAGGTGGACCGGCACGCCGGATTGCCGCAGGCGGGCCGTCATGCCTTTCGTCTGCACCGGGTCCAGGCAGCGTGCGGCATGGATCAGCCGCCGGCCGCCTCCCTCGTCCGCGTAGGCGCCGAGCAGATCGCGGATCGACCGCAGCCTGCGGGCCAGCACAGGGCGCAGCCGCGCCGCCTGTGAGGGGTCCCACTCGCGGATGCTCTCCACCGCCCCCATCGCCCACTCGGTCTCGAAGACGCCGTCCATCAGGACCAGAAGGCGCACCCGCTCCGGCGCCCGCACCGCCAGGATCTGCGCCGCCGCCGTTCCCACGTCGTGCGCCACCACCGCCGCACGATCGATCTCCAGCTCGTCCAGAAGCTCGAGCAGCCACCCCGCCTGCCGCTCCATCCCCACGTCCGGGTCGTCCGGCGAGGCGCCATAGCCGATCAGATCGGGCGCGATGGCGCGAAAGCCGCCCGCCACCAGCCGTGGTGCGACGTCCTTCCAAAGCCCGCGGGTGGCGGGGAACCCGTGCAACAGCAGCACCGGCGGGCCGGCGCCGGAATCGTCCAGCGCGAAGCGGGTCATCTCATTTCCAGACGCGCCGGTCGTCGATCCGCTTTGCGCCCTCCGGCAGCGACCCGGCGCGCACTTCTCCCCGCACCTTCACCGCGTCGCGCAGGGCGTCGGCCACCAGCGACACGTCCACCGCCGCCCCCGGGGAAAGCTCGAGCACGTACTCCAGGTGGTCCTGGTGGTGGTCGCGGGTGATCACCGCCTGGAAGCGGGCGATGCCGGGGAAGGCTTTCAGCGCCTTTTCGATCTCCGCCCCGCGGATGAACATCCCCTTCACCTTCACCGCATCGCCCACGCGGCCCAGCAGCCCTGCCAGCTTGGGCGCCGTCCGGCCGCAGGGGCACCGCGCGGGCGGCGCCAGCGTGCCGATGTCGCCGGTGGCGAAGCGCAAGAGCGGGTAGGTCTCGTCGAAGATGGTGGCCACCAGCTGGCCCGGCTGCCCGGGCGCGGCCGGAGCGCCCGATTCCAGGTCCAGCACCTCCAGGATGCACTCCGGGTGCAGGTGCATCCCGCCCTTCTCCGCGCACTCGTAGGCGAGAAGTCCCAGGTCCGCGGTGCCGTAGCCTTGCAGGACGCGGACCTTGAAATCGTTCTCCAGATCAGCCCGCAGCGAGTCGGGCAGCATCTCCGCGGTGACGAAGGCCACCTCGATGGAGAGCGGCCTCCCCAGCTCCCGCCCGCGCTTGAGCAGCGCGTAGAGGAAGCTGGGCGTTCCCAGGTAGGCCGTCGCGCGCAAGGAGGCAGCGATGCCCGCCTGCAGGTCGGTCTGTCCGGTCCCCGCCGGGATCACCACGCACTTCAGGCTGCGCGCCGCCGAGTCGAGCATGAAGCCCAGCGGGGTGAGGTGGTAGGAGGCGGAGTTCAGCACCACGTCGCCTGCGCGGAAGCCGGCGGCGGCCAGGGCCAGGCGGAAGCGCCAGAAGTCCTCCACGTCCCCCTGGGGATCGAAGATGGGCCCCGGGGAAGCGAAGATGCGCGCCAGCCGCGCCGCGTCCACCGCGATCAGGCCGCCGAAGGGCGGCTCGGCGGCCTGCAGCGACGGCACGTCGTCTTTCTTGAGGATGGGGATCTGCTCCAGCCGCTCCACCTTCTCCGGCAGCCGGCGGCGGAAGTATGCGGACCCCGCCCGGGCGTGCGCCACCGCTTCCAGAAGGCGCCGGGAGAGACGCCGCTCCCGCTCCGCAGCCGTCTCCTGCTCCAGGGCGGGATCGAGGATGCGCCCGGCCCTCACGACAGCCACCTCTTCCGCCGGCGGTACGACTTCACCGCCTTGTAGCTCTTCTTCCCTTCCCCGCCACCCAGGTAGAACTCGCGCACGTCCTCGTTGCTCTTCAGCTTCTCCGTCTCCCCTTCCAGCACGATGCGCCCGCTCTCCATGATGTAGCCGAACCGGGCGATGGAGAGGGCCACGTTGGCGTTCTGCTCCACCAGGAGCATGGTGGTCTTCTCCTCCTGGTTGATCTTCTGGATGATGCGGAAGATCTCCTGCACCAACAGAGGCGCCAGCCCCAGCGAAGGCTCGTCGAGGAGGATGAGCTGGGGGCGGGCCATCAGCGCCCGGCTGATGGCCAGCATCTGCTGCTCGCCGCCGGAGAGGTAGCCGGCGATCTGCCGGCGGCGCTCCTTCAGGCGGGGGAAGTAGTCGAAGCAGAGATCGCGGTCCCGGCGCAGGGCCGCGTAGTCCTTGCGGGTGTACCCGCCCATGGTGAGGTTCTCGTCCACGGTCAGGTCCTCGAACACCCGGCGGCCTTCCATCACCTGGAAGATCCCCCGGCGGACGATCTGCTCCGGCCCCAGCTCGTCGATGCGCTCCCCTTCCAGCTCGATGGCGCCGTCCGTCACCTCTCCCTCCTCCGCGCGCAGGAGCCCGGAGATGGCCTTGAGGGTGGTGCTCTTGCCCGCGCCGTTGGAGCCCAGGAGGGCGACGATCTGCCCCTTGGGCACCTCCAGCGAGAGGCCCTTCAGCACCAGGATGACGTCGTCGTAGACCACCTCGACGTTGTTCAGCCGGAGCACGTCAGAGTCCCAGCCACTCCGGCTTGCGAGGCATGTCGTACTCGGCCACCTTCACCAGCTTGCCGCCCTTGATCTGGTAGATGGCGGTCTTCGTTTCCGGCCGGTGATCGGTGGAGGTGTAGGTGATGGGATTGGTGAGCCCGCCCATGTCGAAGTCCCTGAAGGTCTCCAGCGCCGCCTTCACCCCGTCGCCGGAAAGCTGCCCGGCCTTGTCGGCCCGCCTGAGCGCCTCGCTCCACACCAGCACATAGCACCAGCCGCGCACGTACATCGCGTCGTGCGTGTCGTCCGGGTGGTGCTTCTTGTGGAAGTCGATCAGCCGCTTCATCCCCGGAACGTTCTCCCCGAAGGGGACGTGAGGGACGACGCCGGTGACGCCCTCGGCGGCCTCCTTGGCCACCTGGGGAAGCGCCTCGCTGAACCCGTAGGGGTTGGACCCGAACTTGGTGTTGAGTCCCAGCTTCTTGGCGTCGCGGAGGATGATGGAGACGCCGGTGGTGGTGACGTTGATGTACCCGTAGTCGGCGCCCTTCTGCTTCATGTTCAAGAGCTGGCTGGTGGCGTCCTGGAAGGCGCCGGGGACGATCTCCTCGTCCACCAGGTCGACGCCGATGTCCTTGCAGTAGCGGCGCCCGGCCTCGATGGGCGCCTTGCCGTAGGCGTTGTCGCCGTAGAAGAAGGCCACCTTGGGGTTGCGCGACTTGTCCTTCCAGTCGTCCTTCACCCAGTGCAGCCAGGCGCGGAGCTGGTCGGAGTAGCTGGGGGCGACGAAGAAGTTGTAGGGCGTCTTGGAGGGGTCGGTGAGGTGGCCGGAGAAGGAGGCAGAGATGTACGGCACCTTGTCCGCGTTCACCTGGGCCTTGAGGCCCTCGGTGTCGCCGGTGCCCCAGCCGTTGATCATGATCACCTTGTCGTCGCCCACCATCCGCTTGTAGGCGGCCACGGCTTCGGGGATCTTGTAGCCATAGTCCACGTCGAAGAGGTGGATCTTCTTCCCGTTGATCCCCCCGTTCTCGTTGGTCCAGATCACCCCGTCGCGCACTCCCTGGGCGAAGGGCTTGCCCACGTCGGAGGTGATGCCGGTGAGATCGAAGATCCCCCCGACCTTGATCTCCTGCTGCGCCTGCGCGGACCCGGCCACGCAGAGGGCCAACAGCGCCGATGTCATCAGCTTCATGTGGTGTGCCTCCTTCAATACGAGAACGGATACAGCCGGAACCAGTTGCGGATGCGCCGCCAGAGGTCGGCGAGCCCGTCGGGCTCGAAGACCAGGAAGAGCACGATGGTGAGCCCGAACATCCCGATGCGCAGCGGGGTGAAGAGGCGGATCAGGTCGGGGAAGGTGCCGGAGAGCGCGCTGGTGACGATGCGCAGGATCTCGGGCAGGAGCGTGAGGAAGAGGGCGCCGAGGATCGATCCCAGGACGCTCCCCAGGCCGCCGATGATGATCATCCCCAGGTGGTCGATGGCCACGCCCAAAGGGAAGTTCTCGGGCGAGATGATGCGCGCCTGGTAGGCGAGGAGCGATCCGGCCACCCCCACGTAGAAGGAGCTGACGGCGAAAGAGAGCAGCTTGTAGCGGAAGACCTCCACCCCCATCACCTCGGCGGAGATGTCCTGGTCGCGGATGGCCACGAAGGCCTTGCCCACCCGGGTGCGGAAGAGGTTCCTGGCGAAGTAGAGGGTGGCGACGCAGACGGGGACGATGAGGAAGAAGAGCCTGCGGTCGTCGGAGAACTCGTAGCCCAGGATGCGCGGGGAGGGGACGCTGGTGCCGGAGACGCCGCCGGTGACCGCCTCCCAGTGGACGGTGGTGAACTCGACGATGAAGTGCGCCGCCAGGGTGGCCATGGCCAGGTACAGCCCCTTGAGCCGCAGGGAAGGGATGCCGAACACCATGCCGGCCAGGGCGGCGATGATGCCGGAGGCGGGGCAGGCGATGAGGAAGGGCACTCCCTTGTTGCCCAGGTACGCGGTGGCGTAGGCGCCCACCGCCAGGAAGGCGGCGTTGCCCAGGGAGATCTGCCCGGTGAAGCCGGTGAGGATGTTCAGCCCGGTGGCGGCGATGACGGCGATGGCCGCCCGGTTGGTCACGTCCAGCCAGTAGGAGGTGGCGGTGAAGGGGATGGCGAAGAGGGCGACGATGAAGACCAGCAAGAGCCAGCGCGCGCGCCGGGTATCGAAGATGCCCATGTCGCTGGCGTAGGTGGTGTGGAATTCGCCGCAGCGCATGGGTCACACCCGCTCGATCCGCACCTTGCCGAAGAGGCCGTAGGGCCGGACCATGAGGATCAGCACCAGGGCGACGAAGGGAGCCACCTCCTTCACCCCTCCCCCGAAGAGCGGGTCGAGGTAGCCGCCGGCCAGGTTCTCCAGAACGCCCACCAAAAGGCCCCCGAGGATGGCTCCGCCCACGCTGTCCAGGCCCCCGACGATCACCACCGGCAGCACCTTGAGCCCGAGGACGGCGAGAGAGCCGTCCACCCCGCCGCGCATGGTGGCGAGGAGGATGCCGCCCGCGGCCGAGACCACCGCGGCGATGCTCCAGGAGAGGGCGAAGATGCGGCGCACGGAGATGCCCATGGAGAGCGCCACTTGCTGCGAGTCGGCGGTGGCGCGCATGGCGATGCCCGGGCGGGCGTACTTGAAGAAGAGGGTGAGGAGGACCAGGAGCACCGCCACCCCGGCGGCGCTGTAGAGGTAGCCGCGGGCCACCGGCAAGGGGCCGATCTGGATGGGCTCGAGGGAGAACACTGCCTGCACCGGCCGGGTATCGGTGCCCCAGATGCCCTGCACGATGGCGCGCAGGACGCCGGAGAGCCCGAGGGTGACCATGATCACCGAGATGATCGGCTCGCCGATCAGCGGGCGCAGCACCACCCGCTCCAGGGCCAGGCCCAGGAGCGTGGCGAAGAGGAAGGTGAGCACGAGCGCGGGGAGGACGGGGACGTTGGCCTGGGAAGTGACGGCGAGGAAGACGTAGGCGCCGAGGAGGAGGAACTCGCCCTGGGCGAAGTTGAGGATGCCGCTCGACTTGAAGATGATCACGAACCCCAGCGCCACCAGGGAGTAGATGCTCCCCACCACCAGGCCGTTGAGGGCCAGCTGGAGGAAGAATTCCATCTAGGCGAGCCCCATCTCGCGCACCGCGAGGTTCGCCTGGATGCGGGCGGTGCGCCCGTCCTGGTAGCGGATGGTGGTGTCCACCGCGATCTTCTCCTCGTCGCCGTAGAGGGCGGAGATGATCCCCTGGTAGCGGTCCTCCACGAAGGAGCGGCGCACCTTGCGCGTCCGGGTCAGCTCCTCGTCGTCCGCGTCCAGCTCCTTGTAGAGGAGGACGAACTTGCGGATCTTCGCCGCCGCGGGGAGCGTGTGGTTCACCCTGTCGATCTCCTGCTGCAGCAGGTCGTAGACGCGGGGCTTGGCGGAGAGGTCGGTGTAGGTGGTGTACGAGATCCTCTCCTTCTCGGCCCACTTGCCCACGATGCCCTGGTCGATGCAGACCAGCGACACCAGGTAAGGCTTGTCCTGGCCGATCACCACCGCTTCCTTGACGAAGGGGGAGAACTTCAGCCGGTTCTCGATGAACTGGGGGGAGAACTGCGTGCCGTCGGCCAGGCGGAGCACGTCCTTGAGGCGGTCGATCACCACCAGCTGGCCGTCCTCCAGGTAGCCGGCGTCGCCGGAGTGCAGCCAGCCCTCGGTGAGGGTGCTGCGGGTGGCCTCGTCGTTCTTGTAGTAGCCGAGGAACACCGCCGGGCTGCGGGAGAGGATCTCGCCCTTCTCGCTGATCTTCACTTCCGTGCCGGGGATGGGCTCGCCCACGGTGTGGAAGCGGATGCGCTGGTCGCGGTGGATGCAGGAGATGCCGCTGATCTCCGTCTGCCCGTAGATCTGCTTCAGCCGCACTCCCATGGCGTGGAAGAAGCGGAAGACGTCGGGCCCCAGGGCGGCGCCGCCGGTGGTCCCGCTGCGCAGGTTGGAGAGGCCCAGGCGGTCCTTGAGGGGGCGGTAGAGCAGCCAGTTGGCGCAGAGCCAGAGCAGGCGCCAGAAGGCGGGCACCCGTCCCTTGGCGAGGCGGAGGTCGGCGACCTTGTAGCCGATGGGCATCAGCCGCTCGAAGAGGAAGCGCTTGAGCGGGGTGGTGTCCATGATCTTCACCTGCACCGTGGAGTTCAGGCCCTCCCAGATGCGGGGCGGGGCGAACATCACGTGCGGGCCGATCTCCCGGATGTCGTGCAGCGCAGTCTCCGGCTCCTCGGGGAAGTTGATGGTGAAGCCGATGGCCAGGGCGGTGGCCACCGACATCATCTGCTCGCCGATCCAGGCCAGGGGGAGGAAGGAGACGAACTCGTCGGTGCGCCGGCGCGGATCCACCGCGTGCAGGCTCATCGCCATGTTCAGGAGGTTGGCGAAGGTGAGCATCGCTCCCTTGGGGGAGCCGGTGGTGCCGGAGGTGTAGCAGATCATCGCCAGGTCGCTTCCGCGGCCTTCACCCACGTTGCGGGCGAACAGCCCGGGGTCTTTGGCGTGCGCCTCGCGGCCGCGCTTCTCCACCTCCTCGAAGGAGAGCAGCTTCTCGTGCCGGTAGCGGCGCAGGCCTCGCGGGTCGGAGTAGATCACGTGCGCCACCTTGGGCAGCTGGTCGATCATCCCCAGGATCTTGTCCACCTGCTCCTGGTCCTCGGCGACGACGAAGCGGGCGTCGCAGTGGTCGATGACGTACGCCACCTCGGTGAGGGTGGAGTCCTGGTAGATGCCCACCGAGGCCGCGCCGGCCGACTGCGCGGCCAATTCCGCGATCACCCACTCCGGGCGGTTGTCGCCGACGATGGCCACCTTGCCCTCGCGCGCAAGGCCCAGGGAGAGCAGGCCGAGGGAGAAGTCGCGCACCCGCTCGCCGTAGCGGCGCCAGCTCGTCTCCCGCCAGATGCCCAGGTCCTTCTCCCGCAGAGCCGGCCGCTCGCCGAAGCGCTCCGCGTTCTCCAGCAGCAGCTTGGGGAAGGTGTCGCGCGGCTCCGCCGCCAGCGCGGGAGCGGCTTCCATCGCCTGCAGCATGACGGGCTGGGCGCTCACGCGGCGTGACCCCCGAGGTAGGCCGCCTGCACCTCGGCGTTGCCCTGCACGTCCTCCGGGGCGCCGTCGGCGATCTTCTGCCCGAAGTTGAGGACCACCACGCGGTGGGAGAGGTCCATCACCACGCCCATGTCGTGCTCGATCATCAAGACGGTGGTGCCCCGCTCCTCGTTGATGTCGAGGATGTAGCGGGCCATGTCCTCCTTCTCCTCGGCATTCATCCCCGCCATGGGCTCGTCGAGGAGCAACAGCCGCGGATCGAGCGCGAGCGCCCGCCCCAGCTCCACCCGCTTCTGCAGGCCGTACGCCATCGTGTGCACCACCTGCTTGCGGTACGGCTGGATCTCGAGGAAGTCGATGATCTCTTCCACGCGCTCCCGCTCGCGGATCTCCTCCTTCTGTCCCTTCCCCCAGTACGCACCCCCCGCGAGCGTGCCGGTCTTCTGGTGCACGTGCCGGCCGATGAGGAGGTTGTCGAGCACCGTCATCCCCCGGAAGAGGGCGATGTTCTGGAAGGTGCGGGCGATTCCCATCCTGGTCCGCGTCGCGGGCCCCATCCGGGTGACGTCCTTGCCATCGAAGACGATGCGGCCCTTCTGCGGGCGGTAGACGCCGGAGATGCAGTTGAGCAGGCTGGTCTTGCCGGCGCCGTTCGGGCCGATGATGGCGTTGAGGGCACCCGGCGCCACCGAGAAGCTGACGTCGGAGAGAGCGGTGACGCCGCCGAAGCGCAGGACCAGGCCTGCGATGTCCAGGAGGGGAGCCGGCATCCGACCAAAAGACTACAATTTTGCGAGTAGGAGAGATACCCGAGGGGGCGGACCATCTGCCGCAGGACCCGGACCCGTCCCGGAATGCTACTTCGGCGGCGTGGGCGGCGTCCCCGGCTGCCCAGGCGCCGCCCCTTCGGGCGCAGTTCCGGGGGTACCAGCGGGAACCTGCTCCTTGATGCTCTCCGTCATCATCCCGATGGTCCACCCGGACGAGGAATCCCGGATCGCGTCCAGCGCCTTTACCGCCCTCACATACTTCGTCTTGTCATCCGCATCGAAGAAGATGACTGGCGGCCCCTGCGTCGCCTCCTTCGCCTTCGCCATCCGGTAGTACGCCTTCAGCCTCTCCTGCGCGGTGGCGTCGGTGAGCGTCTCGCTGTTCAGGTGCCAGATCCCCGCCTCGTCCACCTTGAGCATGATCTGCGTCAGGTCGGGCGGCGGCGGCTCGTTGGCCAGCTCGGGAGGCAGATCCTCGGGCACGCGCACCCCGATCTCCTTCTCCATCAGGGGCGTGAGCACCATGAAGATGATGAGCAGCACGAGCACCACGTCGACCAGGGGCGTGATGTTGATGTCCGAGCGCGGGCCCTTGCCGGCCCCGACTGCCATCGCCATCGCTATTTCCCCTTCAGCTCTTCGGCCGCCAGCGAAACGCCCTTGAGCTTCGCCTTGGAGGCCCAGTCCAGCACCGGCCGCACCCGCCCGTACTCGGTGTCCACGTCCGCCTTGAGCATCACCCGCCGGTGCTCGGCGCCCGCGTTCTTCATCGCGTCGGTGACCGCCTGCTGGTCGGAGGGCGTCTTGTCCTGCTCGATGTAGACGTTCCCGTCCTTGGTGACGCTGACGAAGAGCGGGTCAGGCTGGTTCTCCCCTCCCGCGGCCGCGTGCCTGGCCTTGGGCAGCTCCACGCTCTTGCCCCGCTGCAGCATGGGGGTCACCACCATGAAGATGATGAGCAGCACCAGCACCACGTCCACCAGGGGCGTGATGTTGATGTCCGAGCGGACACCGCTCTTGCCGACGTCCATCGCCATCGCTTACGCCTTCGCGGGAGCGGTGGCGGGCTTGCTGGTCCCCGGGTTGGTGAGCGGCTCGTCGAAGCGCCCTTCCTTGAGGAAGAAGTCCACCAGTTCGTTGCTGGCGTCGGCGATGTCCACCGTCATCTCCTCCACCCGGTTGGTGAGGTAGTTGAACATCATCAGCGCGGGGATGGCGACCAGAAGGCCGAAGGCGGTGGTGATCAACGCCTCCGAGATACCCGCCGAGACCGAGGCCAGGCCGCCGGAGCCGGAGGTGGCCATCAGCTGGAAGGCGGTGATGATGCCCAGCACCGTGCCCAGGAGGCCCACGAAGGGGGCGGAGGAAGCCACCGTGGCCAGCCCGGAGAGGCCCCGCCGCAGATCGGCCGTCACCCGCAGCGTGGCGCGATCGATCGAGCGGTTGATGGCCTCTACAAGGTCGAAGTCGCCGACGTCGTGCGGGCCCTGCTGGCGGAGCGCTTCGCGGCCCTTGTTGTACTCGGAGATCCCCGATCCCAGCACCCGCGGGATGTGGCCGTACTTCATCGACGTCGCCAGCTTGGCCGCCTCCACCATCTGGTGGCCCGGCAGCAGATCGCGCAGTTTCTCCGCGTACCTGCGGCTCTGGTCCTTGGCGCGCGAGAAGCTGAACATGCGCTCGGCCATCACGCTGAGCGAGTACACGGACATGATGGCCAGGACGATGACGACCAGCCGGGCCGGCAGGCCCATCGACTTCCACATCCCGACGAGACTGAAATCCATGGGGGTGACTTCCTCCGGAATTGCTTCCCGAAATCTCCTGAATCTCTCACTGGCGGGCGAAAGGGCGGCAGAAACTACACAGGCAGCCCCTTGCTGTCAACGCGAGGGGGCGGGCATGTCGCTCAGAGGGCGCAGGCCCCCAGAGGCCCCCCGGCGCCCGGGCCGGCCAGGCGCTTGACTGTCCGAACCGGTTCGGCCGAATCTGCCCGCGTCCTCCATGATGCGCGCCCGCTTTGCGCCTCTTCTCCTGCTGGCCGCATCCGCCTCCGCGCAGACCACCACCGGAGCAATCTCCGGCCGCATCCTCGACGCCCAGAGCAAGCGGCCCGTCGCCTCCGCCTCCATCACCGCCTCCAGCCCGGCCATGCCGGGGGAGGAGACCGCCCATACCGACCAGAGCGGCGAGTTCGTCATCGATCTCCTTCCCCCGGGCCGCTACACGCTCTTCATCCAGGCCGACGGGCACCAGGCCTTCACCCAGGAGGCGGTGCTGGTGGGCGCCGGCCGCGAGGTGCGCCTGCGCCTCTCCATGCTGCCCGACAGCATGCTCGCCGCCCCTTTCTCGCTGGGCGCGCAATTGCCCCTGGTTCCGGGCGGCTCCGCGCGCGCCGAGGGCGCCATCGAGCGGGAGCAGATGGACCTCATCCCGTACGGCCGCGACGAGCCCAGCTACGAGGCGCCCGTGGCCCAGGTCCCCGGCGTCTTGCCGCAAAGCCTGGAGATGTACGGTTCGCCCGCGGGAGCCACGCGGTACCGGATCGACGGCCTGACGGTGAACGAGCCGGGCACCCAGGGCCAGGGGCGGCGGCTTCTGCAGCGCTTCCTCGACCAGGTGAACGTGGAGACGCGCGGTCTGGGCGCCGACGCGGGCCGGGGCGCGGGCACCATCCAGGCGGTGACCAAGTCCGGGGGCAACGACCTGCACGGCTCCGCCTTCCTCGACTGGATGCCCATCGAGGTCCCGCGCCAGAACCTGCGCTACAACATCGACGGCGGCGCCGAGCTGGGCGGAGCGCTGGAGCGCAACCGGGTCTGGTTCTACGGGGGGTTCGCCCCCGTGCTCATGGCCAGCACCTCCGGCAGCGCGTCGACGGAATACCAATACGTGGGCAAGATCTCCTGGCGGCCGGCCGAGGGTCAGACTTTCGTCCTGAGCGCCATCTCCGACGACTTCTCCCTCCGTTACCTGGGCAACATCGGCGACCGGGCCGCCCAGGTCGACGCGTTGGCGGGCTGGAGCCACCAGGCCGACTCCGACTCGGTGCAGGGCAAGGTGACCATCGTGCAGCGCGCCGAGTTCTTCGGGCGGCATCGCATCGCCTACGGGCTGGACGGCGCGCACGAGAGCGCCGTGGGAACGACGCGCTGGGCGCTGCTGGGCTTTCTCCAGGACACGTGGAGCCCCGCCGAGGAGTGGTCGATCGAGGGCGGACTGCAGCTGGACGACGAGCACGGCATTGCCACCGAGGTCCTGCCCCGGCTGGCCGTGGCCTGGGACTTCAGCGGCGCCGGCACGTCGCGGGCCTACGCCTTCTACGGCCGCTTCCTCGATCCGGTGGCGGTGGCCGATCCGGCCCGTGTGATCGAGAACCACCTGGGCCTGGGCGTGGACCACCGGCTCTGGCGCGACCTTACGGGCGGCCTTCTGTACGTGCACAAGATGTTCGACGGCGCCCTGGACGGGCGCAGCAGCTACGACGCTCTGACCATCTCGGTGGCCAAGCCGTTCTCCTTCGGCACCCTGCTGGCAGCGAGCTACACGTATTCCTCGCTGCGCGGCGC
>Ga0335085_10012578_pt1 | contig 12461 bp, 7 predicted proteins | sample Lox_Sample_45_FD_206712 | JGI IMG/M metagenome (GOLD analysis project Ga0335085, IMG submission 206712) | Soil microbial communities from Loxahatchee National Wildlife Refuge, Florida, United States - Lox_Sample_4.5 | ecosystem: Environmental > Terrestrial > Soil > Wetlands | place: USA: Florida...
ACGCCCAGATGTTCGACGCCGACGAGCTTGGCCACGTGATCGTAGTGGTCGAGCACATTTTCAATCGTGGTGGGCTCCTTGGGGCTGACGAACATGCGCACGCCGGTGATACCCATCACGCCGCCGGTGGACGCGATCTTGCGGATGGCCTCGTCCGTCTTGCAGCGCGGATGAGGATTGAGCGCGCGGCAATTCGCGTGGGTGATGAGGACGGGCTGCTTCGAAACGCCGCAGGCATCGAGCGTGGTGGCGTCGCCGCAATGCGACACGTCCACGGCCATGCCCAGCTCGTTCATGCGCGCCACGACGCTGACGCCGAAGTCGCTCAACCCGCTGTCATTCCGCTCGGTTGAGCCGTTGCCGATCAGGTTGCGGGCGTTGTAGGTGAGCTGCGAGACGCGCTGGCCGAGGCCGTAGAAAAAGTTCACGTCCTGCACGGTGCGGAAATGCTCGGAATCCTGGATTCCCAGGATAATGCCAATTTTGCCGGCGCGCTTCGCCTCGGCGAGGCGGGCGGGATCATCCACGCGCATGAACGTGTCGCTCTGGTGCGCGATCAGCCCGTTCCACTGCGCCAGGAAGCGAAGAGTCGTGTCGTAGTCGCCCGTGCCGACGGCGATGTGCAGAACGTCGAAGCCGCTCTCGCGGGCCACCTGAAGCTCCGAGGCGGGGATGAGCGCGGGATGTTCGAGCCAGGAAGGCTTCGTATCGCCCGTCAGCGGCCCGAGAACCATCAGAAGGCTGAAGGGATTGAGCATGTCAATCACGTTGGAGCGCCGGACAAGATCGACGCAACGAGTGGAGTATTCGCTCGGGCTCGAAGCGAAGACACGGAATCTCCCAAGGTTCAAAAGAGGCGCGGCAATGGCCACGGCGCTCGAATTCACAGCCATCTTCAATAAGGTTCTGCGTTTCATCCGCTCCTCCCGCAAATTCGTGCCAGCGGCGCAAGAGTCTATCGCAGTGCCCGGACAATCGGAACCGCTTCTCTCCGCGTGAAGATCACGCCAAGCCCGGTGCGCCTCTCAGGGTCGGCACGTCATGTATACTCTTCTGCTTCCCATGGCTTCCGATTTCAATCTGTGGGCGATTTCGCCATCGAGGATGGCTCTGGTCGCGGCCGTTTCGATTCTGGCGGCCGCGATTGTGGCGTACTGCGAAATGCGACGGCGGGCGCGGAACCAGGCTGCGGATTACATGGACGCGCTTGCCTCAGCAGTCGCGTTTGCACTCGCGGCAGGGATCTTTGCGGTGTGGGCGGCTGATAGCTCTGCGCCTCGCGGGATGGTTTGGGGATTCCTGCTGTGGTCGGGGGGCGCGGCGTACCTGTGGCATCTGGGTACGCGGGCAAGCAGGCAGCCTAAGCCGAGCGGAGAAGTTGCCTGCACGTTCCTGATTCTGGCTTCGCTGTCAATCTTCCTGTTCGCTGTGCTCGGTCCGCGACACGCCTGGACGAGTGCGGCGACGGTGGCCGGCGGAGTTTGCGCCTTCGCGGCGTGGATCGTGTTGCGGGGGATAAAGCACCGGTTCCGCCGACAAAAGAAAGAGCATCTGTTGATCGCACAGATCTCGGCACGGGGCGATGTGCTGCAAGAGGAATATCACCGCGCCACGCCGGAGTGCCCCCACCCGGAGCGCTGGCATATGTACGACTCACTGAGCGCAGAGGTCGAGGTGCTGGACTTCCTGAGAGCACTGGTGATTGCCCTGAAACCGGAATTGGTGGTGGAAACCGGAACGTTCTCCGGCCTGAGTACACTCCGCATGGCCGAGGGATTGCAGGCCAATGGCTTCGGACGCATACTGACCTGCGAGCTGGACAAGGAAACATACGACGCGGCGCGAAGACGCTTCGAGGCATCCGGCCTGGGCTCCTGGATTGAGGCGCGGAACGAATCCAGCCTGGAGATGCGGGTGGACGGGCGAATTGACCTGCTCTTCTGCGACTCGGAAGGACCGCTGCGTGAACAGGAAGTGCGCCGGTTTCTGCCGCAGATGAATCCTCATGGATTGATTTTGATTCATGATGCAAGCTCGTCGCAGAAAACTGTGCGGCAAGCAGCGTTGCGCCTGGAAAATGAGGGGCTGGTCTCCGTGCTGCTCGTGCCCACGCCGCGCGGCCTGGTGATGGCTCAAAAGCGAGAAGGTCGCGGATAGACAGCCGATGATTCCTCTCTCCGTTTGCATCGTCACTCAGAACGAGGAGCACAACCTCCCGCGTGCGCTCGAGGCTGTGCGGGACATCGCGGACGAAATCGTAGTGGTGGACGCCGGCAGCACCGATCGCACGCAAGAAATTGCGCGGCAAGCCGGGGCGCGCGTGTTCGTCCGGCCCTTTACCAATCATTCCGACCAGAAGAACTACGCCGCGTCGCTTGCGGCAAACGACTGGATTTTCCTCCTCGACGCAGACGAGCAGCCGGATGAGACGCTCCGCCGCTCCATTCAGGAATGGAAACAGAACCAGCCTGAGCACTCCGTCTACGAAATGGCGCGGCTGACGTGGTATCTGGGCGCCTGGATCCGCCACTCGCGGTGGTATCCGGACTATAAGGAGAGAATTTACCGGCGGGACCAGGCGGAATTCCACGATGTGATTCACTCGGCTTTGCGCTTCCAGGGCCGCGCCGGGCGATTACGGGGCGATCTGCTGCACTACAGCTTTCGCAGCCTCGAAGACCATGAAGCCAAGATCGAGCGCTACAGCACGGTGCTGGCGCAGGATTTGTTCGACCGCGGACGCCGGAACTGGCGCGCGGCGATGTGGCTCGCAACGCCCTGGAGATGGTTCCACCATTTCGTGCTGGGCGCCGGGTTTCTCGACGGCAAACGGGGCGCGCTCATTGCGCGGCTGGCCGCCCGCAGCACCTGGCTGAAATTCTCCAAACTCGGACAACTCGTAGAGGCAGAGAAGCGCCGCGAGAGCGGCGCCGCCGGTTCGGCGAGCTATACAAGAACAGGTTCTGGAAACTGACGTCTCCGCGCGGATATCAGAACAGAAGCCTCGCAGAAAATTGCAAGGATCGGGCCGGAAGCTGATTCGTGACGCCCGTCAGCGGCTGGCCAAACCCGGCGCCGGGGGTAGCGCCATTGCCATAGGTCCCGCTGTAGCCCACAAAATTCGCGTGGTTGAAGACGTTGAATGCTTCTACCCTTCCACGGATGCGCAGCCGGTCGTGAATCCTGAAATCCTTTTCCACAAAGGGCGAGAAGTCATAGATGGCCCGGCCGCGGCCGGTGTTGCGGCCCACCACCACCCCGTTGATTACCGGCCGGTCTGTGGTCGCGCCGGTATCGCCGCTGTTGTTCACACCGGTGACATAGTTGTACGGCAGGCCTGAAGCCAGAGTGGCAATTCCCCCGATCTGAAAGGAATAGGGAGCGAAATAGACGCCGCTGACCACAAACCGGTTCCTCTGGTCGTAGATGGCATTTCCCTTCTCCACGTGCCCCGTCATCAACGGATCGTTGGGGTTGCCGCCCGGCGCGTCGGGATCGACGTTGTCGATGGAATGCGACCACACGTAGCTGGCCAGCATGGCAAAGTTGTGCGAGAACTGGTGGCTGAGGTTCACGTTCAGCGCGTTATACAGCACAAATCCGTTATTCACGTCCGTGGTGATCACACCGTACGCCGGTTGCGGCGGATTGGCAGTGGTCGTATTGCACACGCGGCCGGCGTCATTGTAGAAGGCCACCCACAGCGGCCGCGTGCAATTGGCCGCCTGCGCGCTGCGGACCTGCCCCGGCATGGTGCGGATGAACGACGTCGGCGGATCCACGTCCAGTGGGCGCACGACGTGCACGATGTGCGAACCGAGGTAGTCGACGCTCAGTACCCAGTCTTTCGCGAGCCGCTGCTCGACTCCCAGAGTCCACTGCTCGGAATACGGGTTCAGCAGCGCATCCGGGTAGTTGACGAGCAGCGAAGTATCGAAGAATTGGTCGTAGAACTTCGATCTTCCCGGCCGGATGTAGATCGTGCGGACGGGAGCCACGGCCCCCGGAGGGAAGGACGGTAGAGGAACATCCGAGACACTGGCCGGAAAGCCAATCATCCCCGCCGTCGCTGTGTAGTTGAACACTCCATTCGGGCCGCCGAGCGCATAGTTCGCTTCCGAGTTGTCCACCACCTGCGAGTAGTAGATACCGAAGCTGGCGCGGACCACCGTCTTGCCCCGGCCACGCACGTCGTAGGCGAGTCCGATTCTGGGCGAAAAGTTCTTTTCTCCGTCCGTAAATGTTTGCCGCTCGTAACGCAATCCGAGGTTGAGGGTCAGGTCCGGACGGATCCGGTAGTCGTCCTGTGCAAACAGCGACCAAATCACGTCGTCCACGGTATAGTTCGCGTTGCCGTAGCTCTGCGTGTATGACGCAACGTTCGTGATGTCGTCGAGATAGGCGGATCCCTCACAAATCGTCAGTGCCATTGTGCAGGTGTTGTACTTCAGCTGGCCCAGGAAGATCGGGCCGCCGAATTCCTTGCTGTCGCCTCCGTTGTGCGCGTACAGCACATCCGCCCCGAATTTGAATTGATGCTGTTTCCAGAAGTAGGAAAGCGTGTCGCTGAACTCGTACTGCCGGTTCAGCAGCAGGGCCGACTGAGATGTGCCCGTGGTGAACGTGCCTCCGGTAGAGATCGGAACCACGAATTGAGTGCCGTAGATTACGGGATCAAACTGGGTAATCGGCGAGGCCAGCTGGAACTGCGCGTACGCGTTGTTCACCAGCGTGGGAGAGAGTTCCGCCGTCTCGCCCGCTTCGATCGTATACGTCCGGCGCCGGAACACGCGGTCAACGGTCGGCAGGTTGTTGCCGCCCACCGCGCCATTCGGATTGGTATCGTGAAAGCTGTCCGTATTGGCCCGCAGGAAGAAATTGTTCGACTGGTTGATTCGATGGTCCAACCGCAGGAATGTCATCCAGTCCGTGTAGCTTCCCACAAAGACGCCGGGGTCGATAGGAGAGGTAACCGGCGATCCGCGGTCTTCGTGGGTGTATTCGCCGGAGAGGAAGAAGAAGGTCTGCTGCGTCTTCGGGATCGGGCCGGACAGGGCCGCAGCCACCTGTCCAAGCTTGTCCGAGACAATCTGGTTGCCGCTGGTTGCCGTGCTCTGGGTGTATCCGGCCAGCTTCGCGGAGGTCGCGTCCGGCCTCCACATTCCGAGCACGTCGCCGTGATACATCTGCCCTCCCGATCGCGTGACAATATTTACGACCCCGCCGGTAGTGACGCCGTACTCTGCCGCAAATGCGTTACTGAGTACCGTCATTTCCCCCACGGCGAGTTGCGGGACGTTTGTGAAGATTGTCTGGCGTCCCCAGGAGTCGTTTCCCGATGCACCGTCGATCTCGTAGGAAGTCTGCCGGCGACCCGAGCCGTTGGTATTGAACATGTTCTGGTTCATGAACACGTCGCCCTGGTTGATGGCCGGGCGGTTCGCCGCGTTGACCAAAGGCAGATAGGTAATCCGGCGGCTCAGGATGGGCAGCTTTTCCACTTCCACGGGGCCGAGCCGGTCGCCCAGCTGCGGCTGGTCGGTGCGCACCTCACCCGACGTCCCGGTGACCACCAGGTTTTCGGATACGCCGGCCACGCGGAGCTCGAGCGTGAGGTCTGCAGTGGTGCCGCCGGCGAACGTAAATTCGCGGCGGAGATCCTCGAATTTCTCTTTGTGGACTATCAGCGTGTAGCTGCCTATCGGCAGCCCGGCGAAATGAAATCTTCCGGACGCATCGGTGTGGGCGGTGTATCGCGCTCCGGTAAGCGCGCTGGTAAGGGTCACATCCGCGCCGGAAATCGCGGCGTGGTTTACATCCTGCACCTGTCCCACGATCGAAGCACTGTCAGGAGTCTGGGCCAAGAGGCTTGCTGCTGCGAAGACTCCAGCCAGAAAGAGTGCACAAATCAAGCGAAGTGAGTGCATCGTTGGAGATCCGCCCCTGATGAGTGTGCCTGCAAACAACGCAAGCGACGATAACTGCCGGTCACAGGTACTACCAGCGATAGCAGTAGGCACCCCACTTCGCGAGCCGCCGGTCGGCCTCCGAGAGCAAGGACTAGCACGTAGCAACCCACCCCGCTGGAATGAATCACGCACGGCCCCGGCGCCGCACGAGCCTGCCCAATCAATGCGGGTCAGCTCGAATAATGGAATGGCCATCGCCGGCCTTCCGCCCGCTGCGGAGGCTGCAAGCGCCTCGCTTGACATACTTTCATATTAGAAATAGTCTAGATTCCCGATGGACGCAGACGCGATCAAACGCTCCCTGGAGAGCAACGGGCTGCGGTGCACTCCGCAACGCTACGCTGTGATGGCATTCTTAATGGAACAGAATAGCCATCCCACGGCTGCAGAAATCTTCGAGGCTGTGAACCGCATCGATCCACGCTCTTCCAGAGCCACGACTTACAACAATCTCAGGGACCTGGTACAGGCGGGCTTGGTGCGCGAAGTGGCCGTCGAGGGCCGCGCCGCGCGATTTGATGCCAAAGGTATGCGGCATCACCACTTCATCTGTGATCGCTGCGGGAATGTGGAGGATGTGGAGTGGTACCACGTTCCCAAGCCTACATCGCGTTCCCTTGGGAAGCGGGTGGTTCGCGATTGCGAACTGATTTTCCGGGGGCTGTGTATCAAATGCGCTTCGCGGCGCTCCTCCCGCTGAGCGGCTCGGAGTGTGAAGTCCGGAGGAATCGCGCCCGCCGGCAGAAGGGGCGGGCAATCGCGCGAATGGAAAGGCCGGAACGGCTTTGCAGTCCGGCAGAGTTTGTTTGAGTTAAATCGACAATCAGGAGAAAACAGTGGCAACCGAAACGAAGTGCCCGGTCGTACATGGGACAACGAATGTTGGAATGAGATCGAACAGCGACTGGTGGCCAAGCCAGTTGAACCTCAGGATTCTCCGCCAGAACTCGCCCCAATCCGATCCCATGGGCGAAACCTTCAACTACGCCGAAGAATTCAAGAAGCTCGATTACAAAGGTCTGAAGAAAGACCTCCACGCTCTCATGACGGACAGCCAGGACTGGTGGCCGGCGGATTTCGGCCACTATGGTGGACTCTTCATCCGCATGGCGTGGCACGCCGCGGGCACCTACCGCATCGGTGACGGCCGTGGCGGCGCCGGAGCGGGTCAGCAGCGATTTGCGCCGCTCAACTCGTGGCCGGACAACGCGAACCTCGACAAGGCTCGCCGGCTACTTTGGCCCATCAAGCAAAAATACGGCCGGAAAATCTCCTGGGCCGACCTGATGATTCTCGCCGGTAACGTCGCGCTCGAGTCCATGGGCTTCAAGACGTTCGGCTTCGGCGGCGGGCGCGAGGACGTGTGGGAACCCGACGAAGCCGTCTACTGGGGCAAGGAGGATACCTGGCTCGGCGACAAACGTTATTCGGGAAACCGTCAGCTTGAGAACCCTCTCGCCGCCGTTCAGATGGGACTCATTTATGTGAATCCCGAAGGTCCGAATGGCAAGCCGGATCCAGCGGCTGCGGCTACGGATATTCGCGAAACGTTCCGCCGTATGGCAATGAACGATGAGGAAACGGTCGCGCTGATTGCTGGTGGTCACAGCTTTGGCAAGACTCATGGAGCGGGCGATCCGAAGCTTGTGGGCCCAGAACCCGAGGCAGCGCCCATTGAGCTGATGGGCCTGGGCTGGAAGAGCCGCTACGGCACTGGCAAAGGCAAAGACGCCATCACCGGCGGGCCGGAAGTCACCTGGTCTCAGACGCCTACGAAATGGAGCAACTACTTTTTCGAAAACTTATTCGGCTACGAATGGGAGCTCACCAAGAGCCCGGCCGGTGCCTATCAGTTTCAAGCGAAAAATGGCTCCAAGCCGATTCCGGATGCCTTCGACCCGTCGAAACGTCACGCGCCGACCATGCTTGTCACGGATATCGCGTTGCGGGTCGATCCGGTGTACGAGAAGATCTCCCGGCGCTTCTACGAGCATCCGAATGAGTTCGCAGACGCGTTTGCCCGAGCCTGGTTCAAACTTGTCCACCGCGACATGGGCCCCCGTTCACGCTATCTCGGTCCGGAAGTCCCGAAGGAAGAGCTGATCTGGCAAGATCCCGTGCCCGCAGTGACCCATCCATTGATCGGAGCGAAGGAGATTACCTCGCTGAAGGCCAAGATCCTCAAGTCCGGACTGTCCATTTCCCAGCTCATCTCCACTGCATGGGCATCCGCGTCGACGTTCCGCGGCTCCGACAAGCGGGGAGGCGCAAACGGTGCGCGCATTCGCCTGGCGCCACAAAAGGATTGGGAAGTGAACCAGCCGGCCGCCCTGGCTAAGATCCTGCAAAAGCTTGAGGCCATCCAGAAGGAGTTCAACAGCTCGAAGGCCAACGGGAAGAAAAAGGTCTCGCTCGCTGACCTGATTGTTCTGGGCGGCTGCGCCGCGGTCGAGGCTGCCGCGAAAAAAGCCGGGCACGACGTCAAGGTGCCCTTCTCGCCCGGGCGCACCGATGCTTCACAAAAACAGACCGACGTGGAATCTTTCGCCGTGCTGGAGCCAATTGCGGACGGCTTCCGCAACTACGTCCGCGAAGGATGCGAATGGCCCGCAGAGGAACTGCTGGCCGATCGGGCGCAGCTGCTAAAGCTTACTGCTCCCGAGATGACGGTTCTTATCGGCGGCATGCGCGCGCTGAACGCCAACTTCGGCCAATCCAAGCTGGGTGTGTTCACCAGCCAGCCCGAGTCGCTGACCAACGATTTCTTCGTCAATCTGCTCGACATGAAAACGGAGTGGCAGCCGTCCTCCGCAGGTGGCGTGTATGAGGGGCGTGATCGCGCCACCGGCAAGCTCAAGTGGACTGCCACCCGTGTCGATCTGGTCTTCGGTTCGAACTCCGAGCTTCGCGCACTCGCGGAAGTCTATGCCTGCAATGACGCGAAGGCGAAATTTGTGAAGGACTTCGTGGCCGCGTGGGCAAAGGTGATGAACTTGGATCGGTTCGACCTTGCCCTGGCCGCCTGACCCCAGCGGAGAAAAGGAGCCGCCAGCCCCGGCTCGAGCTTTCGGATCGGGAGTCTGGACCGGCACAATCGAGGGGCGCGCTTATCCCGGTTCGCAAGAACCGGACTGCGCGCCTCTTTCATCGTTGGTCATCTCACGGGCGAGCGTACAATGCCCGGCGCAACTTGAACCGGGCACGCACTTTACTTCGGGCGCACGGGCCTGATCTCCTGAGGTGACACAACACCTTTGCTCTCCAGCACCGAGTAATACGTGTCTGCGGCCAACCCTCGCAAATGTGTCACTGCACCGGAGGGCCAGCGGATCTCCACCGTGTCAATCGACTTCGAGGTGCCGAGTCCAAAGTGCACGCGAAAATCATTCTGCGAGAGGTAGCTGCCCCCGCTGCGTACTTCCTCTGTTTGCTCCATGCCTCCAGCGGTGATTTTGATCCGGGCTCCAATCGCGAGGCGGTTGCTCTTTGTTCCGGCCAGCTCAAAACTCACCCAATGGTGCCCGGGAATACCGCGATTTTTCAGGATCGTCGGGCTGCCTTCGATGTTTTCGATCACTACATCCATATTTCCATTATTGAATAGATCGCCCACGGCTAGGCCGCGCGAGGCACGTGGCAACCGGACGGCTGAGCCGGCGTCATCGCGAGCATCGCAAAATGTGCCATCCGCCTGGTTCATCTCGATCAACATCGGTTCACGGTATCGATCGCGGGTCGTCAGCGCCTCCACCTGGGGATAGACGTGGCCGCTTACAGCGACCAGATCGAGCCAGCCGTCATTATCCAGATCCACGAATGCGTCTCCCCAGGTCACCCAGGGCAAGGAAGGCAGCGCCACGCCGGCCTTGTAGGAAACGTCTTCGAACATCCAGTCACCGTCGTTGCGATAGAGCGTGTCGTAATCGTCGGCAAAATGCGTCACATAAAGGGACGGCCGGCCGGTGTGCAGATAGTCCCCAACGGCAATGCCCATGGAGGCCTGCTCCATGCCGTTCCCGCTCAATGCTGTCCCGGATTCGATGCCCATATCGACAAATTTTCCATTGCCCAGATTGCGGTACAGGAAGCTAGGAGTGGAATCGTTGGCAACATAAATATCAGGCCGGCCCCTGTTGTTGAAATCGGCCCAGACTACACCCAGTCCGTAGTAGCCATGCGGATCGTCCACTCCCGCCGCTTTCGCGGCGTCCGTAAACGTGCCGTCTCCGTTGTTGTGGAATAGAGAATCACCGGAGCCCGGTAGCCCGCGAGGGCCGCACTGCACGTCGAGACCTTTATATTTGCAAAACACGTCCGCTCCGAACGCGGGCGGATTGGCCAAATCGAATTTCACATAGTTAGCCACCATCAGATCGACAAACCCGTCGCCATCGTAGTCGCCGAAGGATGCTCCCGTGGACCACCGACCGTCGGCCACGCCGGCCTTCGCGGTTACATCCGTAAATGTGCCATTACCGTTGTTTCGATAGAGGACGTTGCCCCCCAGGCAGGTGACGTAAATGTCTGGCCAGCCGTCGTTGTTGTAATCACCCACCGCGCCGCCCATGGCAAAACATGGCGTTGCAATTCCTGCTTTGTCCGTAACGTCGGTAAACGTGCCGTCGTGATTGTTGTGATAGAGCGCGCTACGGGCCTTCTCGCCTTTGTTGGCCATTTCCAGCGTGGGAGCATTCGTGAAATAGATGTCCAGCCAGCCGTCCCGGTCGTAGTCCAGCAGCAGTACTCCTCCGCCCATGGATTCGGCGATGTATTTTTGTTCTGGTGCAAAAAGGTGCTGGAAGTGAATGCCCGACTTTTCCGTAACATCTTCGAGCTGCGGAATGGCGCGCCCGTGGCACTTGATTTCCTTGGCGCCGGGCGGCGGTGGCGACGGGGTGGGATGTCCCCCCTGTGCCCGGCACGGCAGCGCCGTCAGAAACGCGAGGGCGGTCACCCATAAGAGGCTTCCCCTCAAATTGCTGCCCACGCTTCTTGGTTTCCTTGTTCGGGGGAAGTTCCGGCGTCTGAGCGTTCCGGTTTCATTGAGAATCACAGATTTCTTCAGCATCTGCGAAGTGTGATGCCTCTGTCCAGGTGACGCGCCCCAGAATCCCACAGCCGGGCGGTTTCACGGAGCGTCTTGTCTACCACCCAGACTGGCGCCGCTTCGGGCCGGGTCACCGGCGATTTTCGCCGGCCTGCGGGACCGGATCGAGAACTCGGAGTCGTATTCGCGAAGACCGCGCGAACCCCCCGGTGCTACTGGGTGCGCTTCCACTCAACAAAATCCCGGCCCACGTACAGGCGATACTGGCCCGCCGTGGAAGAGCCGGTTACTTGCAGCGGGACAGGCCTCTTCATCTCGGCGTCTTGTGAGGACTTGGCCTCGATGACATCATGCGCTCCGATATCCATGACCACGAACTTGCCGTCTTTCAGGAATCCGATGCCATAGGCGCCGGCCGGCAACTTGTGTCCCTGGATTTCGAGAGCGACCTCGCTCAGCAGATAGCCCTGATATTTCTGACGAGCCTCGGCTGAATATCCGGCGCTGTCCACCAGCGCAGCCAGAGTGTACGAATTGTCGCTGAAATGAACGCCACCCGCGTTGCGCATTTGCACGGGTGCCACCTGTCCCCCGAAAAACACCTTGTCCGGAAGCAGCTTGGGTCCCACTTCAGCCGCCTTGAGGACGGAATCTGATTTCGCTCCCGTCGTTTGCCCGCCCGCAACAGCCGACGGAATGAGCATCAATGCCCCCAGAAGCAGCAAAGTTGCCATGCCGATCAAGACTTTCATCCGATCTATCATGATTTCTCCCTTCGTTCGTCACCCGAATTTGATTCGTGTCGGCCAACGCTTGTGACCCCTGAACCACGCAAGGTCAGGATTTGCTTCATCTCTCCTCCGGCTTTGCCGGACTTTAAAAATCGTTCCCCCGCATCGCAACGGTCTTTGCCGATTTCGTGACTTCGGATTTGTGCAGAGCAAAGCGCTGGACTGGATTGGCCCAAAATGTAGTGTAAGGCCGACCTGCAGTCTGATTGCACAGGACTTAGACATGATACATCGAGGAAGAATGGCGCGCCCGGAGAGATTCGAACTCCCGACCTTCTGGTTCGTAGCCAGACGCTCTATCCAGCTGAGCTACGGGCGCGCCGAGCCAATATAGTTTAGCACGGAGAGAATCGCTCGCCTTCTGGTTTCCGCCGTAAACGGAAATTTTCCAGCAGAACAGCGATCGTCCGGTGTTTCGCTGCCTTTTAATCCTGTGCAGAAAGCGGCGCCGCGAGTTTTTCCAGAGCCATTCGTTCTGCTTTCAAGCTGCCTTGCATGCCGCCGGCCTCCTACCTTTCGACGGTGCGGTCCGCCAGGCTCGGCGCGTGGAAATGAGGTTGTTTCTAAATCACTTTCCATTCGGCGGGAGGTATGTTATCGGTCGCCGTGTAGGTCCTCGCGATACTGAGAGGAGAGGGCGGTTTTCTCTCCCGA
>Ga0335085_10012579_pt1 | contig 12460 bp, 14 predicted proteins | sample Lox_Sample_45_FD_206712 | JGI IMG/M metagenome (GOLD analysis project Ga0335085, IMG submission 206712) | Soil microbial communities from Loxahatchee National Wildlife Refuge, Florida, United States - Lox_Sample_4.5 | ecosystem: Environmental > Terrestrial > Soil > Wetlands | place: USA...
CATATTCGGCGAAGAGAAGAATCAGCGCGAGCAGCGTGTCCGCGACGTTGTGGTAACCGCTGACGGCCGCGTTGTGGATTAGCGTGGAGATCGCAGGTGCCGGGGAATCGAGCTTGGCTTTGTATTCCTCGGAAAGTTTGAGGTCGATGGTAGCGAAATCGACGCGGTGCTCGAGATTTTTTTGTTCGGCTTCCATTTGCTCGATTTCGCCGCGGACGCGGGCGATTTCCTGTTCGACTTCGAGGACGTCGCTGATTTTGCCAGTGCGCTGAGTAAGGATCGCTTGGAGACCCTGCTCGGTTTCTCGGGAATTCTTGAGGCGCGCTACAAGATCGCCGTGCTGCTGAGTGACTTCTTCGCCGTTTTGCGATTCAGTTTCGACACGGCCGAGGGATTTTAGTTCGCCGAGCACGGCGGGGAGTTGCGGCGCGGGAACGCGCAGAGAAGCTTGCAGCGAACGCGCGGCGGCTTGCGGCGTGTCCGCAGTGAGATTGGCGGCGTAGCCGCTGTGGCGCGTGAGGATCGTGTCGAGCGACGCACGCACGGTATCGAAGTCTTTAGCGATAAGAGAAAGCGAGACCGTGTGGGCGATCATCGGGGGGAGCGTGAGATCGGACGCGGGTAGAGGATTCTTGCCTTGCTTCTGAGAATTCAGGACGTAAGATTCTTCCGCTCGCTGGCCGCCGGCCAGTGCCCGGGCGGAGAGGGCTTCTAGGGTCTGGTCCATTGTGTACATTTTTCCGGCCGCGCCTTGTTGTTCCCCCGCCGAATTGACCCTCGCGAAATCAACTGGCTGGCTGTTTGCAGTTGGTGCCTTGCGTTCGCGAAGATGCGCAAGTGCGCTGGTTCTCTCCGCGTGCAACTGAAAGTGATCCAGGGTCGGAATGGAAATGCTAAGGAGTAAAACCGCTGCTGCAGCTGTGCCAGCAAGACCTCCAATCCAGTGCTTCCGAGACCAGAAACGCAAGCGCTGGAAATTCTTAGGAATTGAGGTGGCAGAGGAAGCGAATGCTCTCGCTGCGACAGATTCAACGTGAGCTTCGATGGCTCCGGGCAGGGATGCAACCTGCCACATAGCGAAGTTGTATCTCGTATGCTGAAATTCTTGCGAAAGGATGCGGCAATCGGCGCAGTTTTCGAGATGTGCGGAGACCGCGTGGGCGCGGTCGGCGGAGAGTTCGCCATCGAGGTGGGCCATGATTTCTTCGGGCGCGATCGGATGTGGAGTGGTGCTCATAGACGGATGCCTTTCTGTGGAATCGATTGCGCGGCGCTCGGAGCTGCGGCGGGTTCGGCGGAATATATGGCATCGTTCGCAGAGGTGGCGGATGGTTCGAGCAAATTGCGCAGCGCCGCGCGGGCGCGGAAGAGGCGGGAACGAACGGTATTGAGAGGAAGCTGTAGGAGGTCGGCGATTTCGGCGTAACTGAGCTGTTCGAATTCGCGGAGGAGAAGGACTTCGCGATCGATGGGGTCGAGTTTTTCGACGGCCCGGCGGACCCAGAGGCCGGATTCGGTCGCGTCCTGTCTGGCGGGATCGGGAATGGTGCTTGGATGGCTGAAAAACATGGCACGGAAAGTCGATTTGCGGCGGTGCGCGCGAAGAATCTTGAAAGCGATGGCATAGAGATAGGTACGAAAGAGGGCTCGGGGTTCATAGCGTGAGGCGGCGCGGAGGAGCACGAGAAAGGTCTCCTGCATGAGTTCCTCGGCGTGGGAGGGATCTGCGGTACGGCGGCGGAAGAAACCGTACACGGGCTGTTTGTAGCGGCGAAAGAGTTCGCCGAAGGCATCGGCAGAGCCGAGAGAGAAAGCAAGCATGAGACGTTCGTCGGTGGTGGCAGAGTTTGCTAGAGCGTTTTGCAGCGCGATGTTGGATGGGCTGGCAGTTGAGTCGTTCATGGCGTGGCGAGGAAGCACCTCCGAGTTTAGAACGAGAGCTAACAGTGCGTCTTGCATGGTCCTTGGCCCTGGCCAGAGTGCGAGTCCATCGCATCTGGCCTGCACTATGGGTAATGCCGCAAAACACGGAAAAGTTCCTCGGCAGAGTTGAAATTTCCGGGAATCCACAACATAGGGGCGAATGCGCATTAGTCTCGCTCTTTTGCCTCGGGCAAATCGAGCTGGAGGGCGGGGACAATAAGCAGTCGGATTTGTGGCTGTTGCTAGCCGGAGAATGGCAGTCAGACCCTGCTTCCATTAAAGTTGCGTTACAGGGTTGTAAACCGCTTGACGGAGTGACCGCGCAGGAACCAAGATTGCAACAGTAGGGTCCTCACCCCAATTTGGCAGGGGGTAACACACGATGAAAATTCTGCGAGCAGAGACGCGTGTATTTGGCGTTGCGGTTATTTCAGCAGTGCTGCTTTTGACCGCGGCAAGGTTGTCTGAAGAGAATCTGAAAGCGCAGGAGATCGGAGAGAGCGGTCGAAAGGTAGAAATCTCCGATACGTTGCATCGTGTGGTGTTCGACCGTGGGGCGTTCTATGGGGCGAGCACACCCGTGCCGCAGTGGGGCAACGGATATCTCGTCAGCCGAGAGATTGAGACGACTGAAGCTGGCGCAGCGAATGTCCGCATATACGATCGGTTAGGCAACAAAGTAAACGAGGCCTCGATCTGGTTCCCCGGGTCGCAGCGCGTGATTGTCTACTCGGCCATGGCGACCGCCGACGGCAGAATCATCGCGAGCGGCCATGCGGAGAAAATGAACGGGACGGCCGCGCCGTTCATTGCCTTAACCGATCTGGCGGGCAAGGTAACAGAGGTGCTCCAGACGAAGCGATTTATCCCCGTGAATACGTGTCAGGCTCCCGACGGGACTGTGTGGAGTTTTGGAGCGATGGGCTACGATGAAAATTCGCAGCCCAAACCTGGTGATATGCTACGCCATTTCGATTTTCAAAAGGGAGAAATAGGCTCCTACCTTCCAAGATCAACCTTTCCCAAGCAACTTCATCCTGGGCCGGAGGTTCGTGCCTATATTCATTGTACCGAACAAGAAGTTTTGGCCTACAGCATCTCGGCTGGGGAATTCATGGAGATGAAGTATGACAATGATTCGCCACATCTCTACTGCGTGGAGGCTCCTGCTGGCCTCCGACTTGTTGGTTTCGCAACGACCAGTGCGGGAGAAGTCTTTGGCCATTTTTCGCACAGCGGCCAGAACGGACTTTACTATCTCGCGTTGAACGAGGCGGCCAAAACTGCGCGCTGGCGTCCGGTGGAAGGCACGACAGGCTCTCATACAAAACCGGGTGTGATTACAGCATTGTGGGGGTCAGATGGAGATAAATTGGTGGTGGGCCGAGCCGAGGACCGGGCGGGTACAGTGGCACTTCATTGGGTGACCCCGACTGAATAAAATGGAAGTGGATTCCGGGTGCCCTGAACTTGGCCGAGGAAGCAAGCGGACTGAGTTGTCCAGAACAGCCTCGTAGATTTGGAAGCGTAAACGGTACGCGGAGGAAGCCAGCGTCGCTAAAAAGGCCTGCAGAGGGGAGTAATTCTGTCTATCGGCCGTGGAAATGGACGACGAGAGTGGTTTCTTCGGTGTTCGGGTGTCCATCGCAGACGGCGGGGGAAAACACCCACTGTTGCACCAGGGCGAGCGCCTCAGCGCCCAGGTCGGGACGTTCCGCAGCGTTCTGCACGACGGCCTGGTGAATTTTGCCGTCCCATTCGATGATGCCCCGAATCACCACGTCTATGTCGCTTCCTCCGCTCCCCATTTTGGGCTGCGGCATCGATTGTCCAATCGCGGGCTTATAAGTCGTACACCATGTACGAATGCTGGCGCTCGGCGAAGGCGCAAGGGCGTTCTCGGGGGCGTCTTTCAATTCGACCATCGTTTGAGAAATTTCGAGTTCGGGCACGCCATTGCGCGAAAAACTGATTTTCCCGGGCATCAGCGCGCCCGCGAAGGGGAAGTAATCGCCATAATGAATCAGCTTGTTCCCAATTTTCTGGCTCGCCAGCGTGCCCTGAACGGCGTCAACACAAATCTCGTTGTTCTCGAAACGCTGGCCGCGAATCGTGTCAAATTCGATGCAGCGGAGCTTTTGCTCGCCTGAGCCCGCTTTCTCCACGATGGCGTGAATCACGTCGTCATCCGCAAAGCTCACGGAATAAATCGGAGTGATAGTCGTTAGCGTTACAACCGGAGCGGGGGGAAGCTCCGAGGTTCGCACCGTGCTCAAGCCGGAGCGAGAATAGATGTTCGTGGCGTGGTAGCCGCCAAACGTGGTTTCATCGCGCCGGCCGACTCCTTGAATTACCTTACGCGTGAATGTGCCCTCCCGCACCGGCGAGCTCGTGTCGAGCACCTGAAACACATCCGTCCTTTCAAGATTGGGCAGGTTGGGAGACATGCTCAGACCGTTCGCTTTTTCGAGCAACTGGACCGCAGTGGTTCTGACTCCCGGATCTTGAGCCGGATTCTGGTAGGGAATGAAGAGGCAAGCTGCGAGCGCGCAGAGAACGTATTTCATGCAGTACCCCCAGTTTTCAGCCGACAGCATTGGCTCCAGGGTTACGTATCGCGAGAATTCTACACCTGAAGGCGACGGACGCCAATGGCGGGGGCGAAAAATAGCGCTTGACATATTCCCATATAGGAATGTATGTTGGCGGTATGGCAAGGGCGGCGACAACTTCAGATGCGTTCAATGCGGTGGCCGAGCCGCGGCGGCGGGAGATATTGAACTACCTGGCGCTTCAGGAGCGGCCCGTGGGAGAGATCGTGGACGCGCTGGAGATGGGTCAACCTTCCGTTTCGAAGCATTTGCGCGTCTTGAAGGATGTCGGGCTAGTGCATGCGCGAAGGGATGGGCGGCAGATGTTCTATAAAACGAACGCGGATGGGATCCGGCCGTTGCACGAGTGGACGGAAACGTTCGAACGCTATTGGCAGCATCAGTTGAACCGGATCAAAGAACGGGCCGAAGCAAAAAGCGAAGGGCAGAAGAAAAGTTCATGAGCAGTTTATTTTTCATCTAAGGAGGAACGATGAGCTCGATGGCAGCAGCAGTGGTAGCACTGGAAAGTCTGACGCTAAACATTACGCAGGAAATTCATGTGAAAGCATCGCTGGAGACGACGTTTGAAACTTTGCTGGAGCAATTGGGACCACGTACAGAAACGATGGATGGAACGCCGATGCCGATGAAGTTGGAGGCGTGGCCGGGCGGAAGATGGTACCGCGACCTGGGCGAAGGGAACGGACATTTCTGGGGACACGTGCAGGCGATCAAGAGGCCGACGCTGCTGGAGATTTACGGACCGTTGTTCATGTCGTATCCGGTTGCGTCGAACGTGCAGTACCGGCTGAGCGAAACGGATGGCGGGACACTGATCAAGTTTCATCACACAGCACTGGGGTTGATTATCGACGAGCACCGGAAGGGCGTGACGGGCGGGTGGGGGTCCATTAACGAGCGTGTGCGGAAGGCAGCGGAAGCGCAGGCGCGCGGTTGAAATTGGTTTACACGAAATAGAGACACAGTTTCAGAAAAAGGAGAATCGATATGCCGATCGCACAAGAATTGCTCAGAGAATTTGAAGTACAAGCACCGATTACGAAAAGATTCCTGGAGCGGCTGCCGGAAGATAAATTGACTTGGAAGCCGCACGAAAAATCCATGACGGCCGGGCAGCTTGCGTATCACCTGGCCTTCGTGCCTGGAGGAGTGATCCGCTTCGTGCAAAACAACCCGGCGCAGGCACCGGAGTTCGCCAAATTTCCGCAGCCAACAAGCCGCGGGGAGATCTTGACGCTGTTTGAAGAAAGCATCACGGCGGTACGAGATCAGCTGCCTAAATTCGATGATGGCGCCATGAAGGAAACCTGGCGCTTGCTCGCGGGCGGACAAGAAGTGCTGACGCAAGCACGAGGGGAGTTTTTGCGCGACGTGATGTTCAGCCATTGGTACCAGCACCGCGGGCAGTTCAGCGTGTACCTGCGGATGCTGAACGTCGCGGTGCCGGCGAGCTGGGGGCCAAGCGCCGACGAGCCGCCGGTTTTCGCGCAGAAGGCGAAATCGGCGTAGCGGTTCTGGGGAGGAAACGTATGTGCCCGGCATGCATGGCGGCGACCGCGATGTTGATAGCGTCGGCAGTCTCGAGCGGAGGACTGACGGCGGTGGTGGTGACGAAGCTTCGCGCGAAAGCGATGGCACGGAAGAGGTCGGAGAGTCGAAATCCAAAGGAGGAAAAATGGGAACAGCAACTCACGAGCAGGTGAATTTGATGTTGAGGCTGTATGAGGAACGACGGGAACCGAAGCTGCGGGAGGCGCGGGACTGGTTCGCGGCGAACTTTCACGTGGACAATGCGGAGGACGTGATGCGGCTGTGTCCCCCGGGGAGCAAAGAAAACACGTATATGCGGATGGTGCTCGGGTATTGGGAGATGGTGGCGGGCATCGTAAACCGCGGGCTGATCGACGAGGACCTATTCTTCGAAAGCACCGGGGAACAGTGGATGGTGTGGGAGCAGGCCAAGCCGGTGCTTGTAGCGTGGAGAACGATGTTCGGGAACCAGAAGCTCTTCGCGAACATGGAAGAGCAATGCAAGAGGCTGGAAGCTTGGCGGGAAAAGAACAGCCCGGGCTCGAATGAAGCCACGCGCAAAATGCGCGCGGAAATGCTGCAAGCAGCGCAGGCAGCGAAAGCACAGGCAGCCGGAGCATAGCTGGAGCACGAGCGAGGAAATGGCGCGGGAGCTTGAGGCTGGTGGAGCTGCGAGTTCCCGCGAAGTGCGAAGGGTCGAGGACAAAATCTTACTGAGGAGAAATGGCGATGAGTACGAGCACGATGGAGCATCCGAAGGTAGTGAAGCAGGAAGAGTGGCTGGCGGCGCGAAAGGAGCTATTGGCGAAGGAGAAGAACCTGACGAGGCAAAGAGATGCACTGGCGGAAGAGCGGCGGAAGCTGCCGTGGGTCAAGGTCGAGAAGAACTATGTGTTCGAGACGGCGGGCGGGAAGAAAACTTTGGCGGAATTGTTTGATGGCAAATGCCAGCTGGCGATCTACCACTTCATGCTGGGACCGGATTGGGAGCAGGGATGCCCTAGCTGCTCGCTGCTTGGAGATCACCTGGACGGCCTGGGAATCCATCTTGCGCAGAGAGACGTGCGATTGATGATCGTTTCGAGGGCGCCGGTGGAGAAGATCGAAGCCTTCAAGAAGAGGATGGGTTGGAAATTTCCGTGGGCGTCGGCGTATGGGAGCGACTTCAATTTCGACTATGGCGTGTCGGTAACGAAAGAGGATGCCGCGAAGGAGACAATCTACAACTACGCGCCGAGGAAGTTTCCGAGCGAGGAGCGGCCGGGAATGAGCGTGTTTTACAAGAACGCGAAAGGCGAGGTGTTTCACACCTATTCGTTTTACGGGCGCGGGTTGGAAGACATGATGGGCGTCTATGCGATTCTGGACCGGGTGCCGAAGGGCCGAGATGAGGGAGGGTTGTCGTTTCCCATGGCGTGGGTGAGGCATCACGACCGGTATGCGGAGAGCAACATTGTTGGGGTGAAAGCGGCGAAGACGTGAAGAAGTGACTGTTGATTTGTGGCTGGTGACTGCTGCAAACCCTGCGCGTGTCGCGGGGTTTGCGCTTTAGGCTGGCGTTTTGACGCCAGAGAGCCCCGATCGTTTGCGTGAGAACTTATTTAACTTTGAGACATCGTTCAGGCGCCGATGGAAGAGCGGAGGGCGTCGGCAAGGGATTGGCTGAAGCGAAGGACGTCGGCGTCATGTTCGGCTTCGACCATGACGCGAGCGAGCTGCTCCGTACCGGAATAGCGGAGAACGATGCGGCCGTTCTCGCCAAGAGCGGATCGGGCTTCAGAGAGGGCGCGAGAGACCTGGGGAAGAGATTCGAGCGGAGGCTTCGATCTTACTTTGACGTTGACGATGGTTTGCGGGTAGTCCTTGAGGCCTTCGACGAGCGATTCGATTTTGCCGCGCATGGAAACGAGCGAAGCGATTTTGACGGCGGTGAGAAGACCATCGCCAGCGGGACTATCTTCCAGAAAAATGATGTGGCCGGATTGCTCGCCTCCAAGGACATTGCCGCTGCGGAGCATTTCCTCGAGCACGTAGCGATCACCTACTGGAGCGCGAGCGAGGACGATGTCTTCCCGGGCGAGGGCGCGCTCGAGGCCAAGATTGGACATGGAAGTAGCAACTACGCGGTTGCCCTTGAGTTTGTTCTGAGATTTAAGGTGACGCGCGACGGCCAGAAGTACCCCATCGCCGTTGACAATTTTTCCAGTCTCGCAAACAAAGAGAGCACGGTCGGCATCACCGTCGAAGGCGACCCCAAGCTGGGCACGCTCGTCAACCACACGCTTTTGCAAACCCTCAAGATGAAGGGAACCGCAGCAATCGTTGATGTTGCGGCCGTCTGGCGAGACGCCCATCGAGACAACATCGGCACCCAGGGAGCGGAACAGTTCGGGGCCAAGTTTGTAGGCGGCGCCGTTTGCACAATCCAGAACGATGCGAAAGCCGGAAAGGGTCGCGCCAGGGAGTAAGCGGCTGCGGAGAAAATCGAGATATTCGGCGTCGAGCGACTCGTCGGCCGCGAGGAGAGGGGGGTTTTTCGGCGGAGGGTCGGCGCGGTGCTTGAAGATATCAACTTCGAGTTCTTCTTCGACGGAATCGGGGAACTTCATGCCGGCGTGTGAGAAAAGCTTCACGCCATTGTCGTGATAAGGGTTGTGGGATGCGGAAATCACGACGCCAGCGTGAAAATCATTCTGACGGACGAGGCAGGCGACGCCGGGGGTGGTTATGACGCCGGCAAAAGCGACCGACGCACCAGCTTGGGCGAGACCTGCGGCGAGAAGAGCGGCAATACGGGGCCCGGATTCGCGGGTGTCCATCCCAATGAGAACGTGTGTCGCAGAGTGTTCACGAAGCAGATAGGAGGCAAGAGAGCGGCCAGTGGCAAAAAGGGTGGCGTCGTCAAGCGGCGGAGTGCCCGGAATGCCGCGAATACCATCCGTACCGAATAGCTCTTTGGGCATAAGCTGCTCACGTTCAATTCCTGAACGACTGAGGCCTAAAAAGTTTAGCACACGAGAGGGAATGCGCTTGGCGAGCGCTTTGAGCGGATTCGCTTGGGTTAACAGAGGGGCTATCGGGCGGTTGCAGAGGAGGTCTCGCCCGGGGGAGGCATTCGAAATAGAAGAGAAATCGACAGGACGGCGCCACTGGCTTGCGTGAGTGTGTTAACGTGATGAGAACGGAGTGCCCCGTGTCTGAGACTGAAACGCCGCCATCCACAGTTCGAATTGCCGGATCAACATTTAGTTTGAGGGTGCTCGCCGCAGCGATCATCCTTCTCTTTTTTTATTATGCCGCGGGAGTGGTGATCACCGTGCTGCTCTCGATCTTATTGGCCTACTTCCTGGATCCCGCGGTGGAACTGCTGGAAAGAATGCACGTGCCACGCACCGTCGGGGCCATGATAATGGTTTTACTACTCATCGCGGTTCTCGGGGCAGCCGGCTATGGACTGGCATCACGAACCGAAGACTTCGCGGCGGACTGGCCGAAATATGGGGCCCTGCTGAAGAAGGCGGCTGGTGCGATGGAAGGCAAGATAAGAGGACTTGAGGGTCAGGTTTCCGACATTGCGCCGGAGGTCGGCCCGCCACAGCAGGGAGGGGAGAAGCCGGAAGCGGCGATTGTGCGTACGCTGTTGTTCCGCGGTATTGGATCGCTCTACGCGTTGTTTCTGGAAATCACGTTTGTGCCATTTCTGGTGTTTTTCATGCTCGCGGGAAAACGAGAGGTCTGGCACGGAACGCTGCAACTGTTTCCGGCATCGCAGCGAACGAGGGTGAAGGAAACACTGGAAGACTTGAGGGATGTGCTAAGAGATTACCTGGCGGGCATGACGCTTTTGACCTTGCTTGTGATCCTGGCTAGCAGTCTCTTCTTCTGGTTCTTGGGACTGGACTTTCCGATGCTTACCGGAATTGCGTCTGGATTGCTGAATATGGTGCCATACATCGGAGCTGTGCTAGCGTGGCTGCCGGCGTTTATTATCGCGCTGGCGAAATGGAGAACTTTTGGGGAGTTCGCGCTGATTGCCGGGGGATTGATGACGATTCACGTGCTGGCGCTGAACTTGGTGGCGCCGCAACTGGTCGGCAGGCGAGTACGGCTGAACGCCGTGGCCATCACGATTTCGCTGCTATTCTGGGGCTGGGTGTGGGGCGGAATGGGATTGATATTAGCGATTCCCATCACGGCGGCCTTGCGAGTGATTTGCGATCATACGGAATCGTGGCGGCCGATTGGGCGTTGGTTGAGCGCCTAAGCAAGCGATTGCTGACTACTGACCAGCGGAACGCCTCGCTCAAGCGATCAGAGCCAGCCAATCAGAAGTGCCAGATGCCGCTGCCATTCGAGTCTCAAACACGTTTCGAGAAAATGTGAGAATCTTCATGAAATTCACCAGGAGAACCTTGTGAAGCAAATGATCGTTCAACTCGTGATGCTGAGCTTCGCTGCGGGATTCGCGCTGGCTCCGCCGGCGCACGGCTGGGGATGCAAGGGGCATCAGACAGTGGCTTTGATTGCGGAGAAATATCTGACGCCGGAAGCCAGGCAATTCGTGCAGAAGTTGCTGAGCGAGAATCCAATCGATCCGAAATTGAAGCGGTATTGTGGAGACGCGGTGCGCGATGCGATGGCGGATGCCTCCACCTGGGCGGACGACGTGCGCGGAGAGCGGAAGAACGGCCCTTGGCATTACCTTGATATTCCTCGAGGTTCGAAGCGCGGGCCACTTGAACCCTATTGCGGGCAAGAGGGATGCGTGACGAGAGCAATTGGAGAACAACTGGCGATTTTGAAAGATAAGAACGCGAACGGCGTGAAGCGAGCCGAAGCACTCCGTTACGTGATCCATTTCGTGGGAGACCTGCACCAGCCATTGCATACCATCACGAACGACGATGAAGGCGGAAATTGCTTGCCACTCAAATATTTGCGGCGAAAACCGCATCAGCACAATCATTCGTACTCGCCGAACCTGCACGGCATCTGGGACACGGCGATTCCGGAACGCGACGCAGAAGGGGCGGATGCAGGGGAGTACGCCGAGACACTCGAGGCGCAGTACGCCGAGGACATCGAGAAATGGCAGAAGGCGGGCATCCATGTGGATGACTGGGTGTGGGAAGGTTTCGACCTGGCGGAAAACGTGGCCTATGGAGGCCTCAATCCGAATGTGCCCATTGAACCAAACGTCACCGTGCACAGCTGTTCGGACGACAACAACATAGGCGACCGCATGATGAACCTGCACATCGTGGCAGACGAGTCGTATCAGGAAAAAGCGGCGAAAGTCGCGGAAAAACGGATCGCTGAAGGCGGAGTCCGGCTGGCAATGATCCTGAACGATGCGGAGAAGGCCTCGGAATAGCCGGTTCCCGCAGAATTCGCGGCAAAGCTAGAGCGACCTGAAGGGTCTTTGCGAAAAACGCGCAGGGTAAGTGTGCCTTTCGCTACAAGCTCCTGCAGGTGACTTCTGACGAGAACGCAGAATGGTATACTTGCAGTAGTTTCGGTAGCTGCATACGCAGTTTTATTGAAAAGCTCGCAGGTCCGTCCTCTCACCCGCGAGAAACCTATTCCCACAAAACGAACGCCTTCCCCGTTCTGAAAGAATATTGGGTACGCATGCATTCCAGCCCGAACTGCGAGCAGATGCTCGCAGCAATACTGGAGTCGTCGGAAGAGGCCTTTGTCGGCATAGCGCTCGACGGCACGATCGAGCTGTGGAGTCGAGGAGCGGAGCGCCTATACGGCTACCCACAAACCGAAGTGACGGGCCAATCGATCATGTCGCTGCTACCGATTTATGAAGTGGCTTCGTTCCAGGAGGTTCTGGAGGAAGCAAAAGCAGGGAAGCTGATCGAGTGCGAGACCGTCGAGCGGCTGCATAAGTTCGGTTTCAAGGTGAGTGTCACGGTGAGGCGGGCGGCGACGCGGAATGAGAACAGAGAAGTCATCGGCATTCTGGAGAGCGGGCGTCCGACACGGCAGAAAACGGAAGCCGCAACTTCCGATGCGCAGCTGCGGTTGCTGGTAGAACAGATGCCGGTGCTGTTGTGGACAACTGATCAACAATTGCGGCTCACGTCAAATTGGGGCTCAGGTAAGTTGCATTCCGAGAATGACGACAGGGAGTCGTTGGGCCGGCCAGTTTCGGAGTATTTGAGATGCCATGGGCCGAACGCGACGGCGATGGCACATCACTACGCAGCTTTAAGGGGGGACTACGTACAATTCGAGTGCAAGCGCCAGGAGCGCATACTGGATGTTCATCTAAGACCACTGCGCGCACCGTCGGGAGAAATCATCGGTTGCGTCGGAGTCGGGTTGGACATCACTCAGCGCAAAAGGAGTGAAGAGCAGATCCGCTATCAAGCCACGCACGA
>Ga0335085_10012580_pt1 | contig 12460 bp, 11 predicted proteins | sample Lox_Sample_45_FD_206712 | JGI IMG/M metagenome (GOLD analysis project Ga0335085, IMG submission 206712) | Soil microbial communities from Loxahatchee National Wildlife Refuge, Florida, United States - Lox_Sample_4.5 | ecosystem: Environmental > Terrestrial > Soil > Wetlands | place: USA...
GGTGCGGTGCTTGGCCAGCAGCTGGCGCAGCGGTGCGGCGATCTTGCCCTCGGACAAGATGCCGGTCGCGCACTGGTACAGCAGCGGCTGGAACAGGTGATGCTCGGCCCGGTCGAGCAGCGTCACCGTCACCGGCGCACGCGCCAGCATCCGGGCGGCGAACAGCCCCGCGAAGCCGCCGCCGATGATGACTACCCTGCGGGAGCTGGATGCCTCGGCCATGGCTCACCGATCTCCGTTCGGTCTCATATCTTCGGGACGTGGCTGGTCCGGTCAGCCCGCCGGGTCGAGCCACCTGTCCTGGTCGGGCAGCAGCCGCTCGGCCTCGCCGGGACCCCAGCTGCCCCGGGCGTAGGGATGCACCGGGACGACGTCGCCGAGCACCTCGTCGACCACCTGCCAGGCGGCCTCGACCGTGTCCTGCCGGGCGAACAGCCAGCGGTCGCCGTCCAGGGCGGCGCCGATGAGCCGGTCGTAAGCACGGATGTCGGACCCCGGCTGCTGCGCGAACGAGAGCTCTTCGGCCTGGGGTTCCCACCCTGCGCCGGGTTTCTTGCCGTGCAGGGTGAGGCCGACCGCCGTCTCCGGCCAGATCCGGAACCGCAGCGTGTCCTGAGGCCGGACGGGCTCGATTCCGAACACGTCGTGTGGCGGCGGCTTGAAGGTGATCGCGATTTCGGTGGCGGTGACCGGCAGGCACTTGCCCGCGCGGATCAGGATCGGCACCCCGGCCCAGCGCCACGTCTCGGCTGCGAGCCGGATCGCGACGTAGGTCTCCACCGTCGACTTCGGGTCGACTCCCTCCACCTCACGGTAACCCTCGTACTGGCCACGCACCGTGTCCTCGGCGGTCAGCGGCCGCAGCGCTCGCACGACCTGATGCTTGGCGTCCCGCCAGGATCCCAGCCGGGTCCCGGAAGGTGGCTCGGCCAGCACCGTGGCCAGCACCTGGAGCATGTGGTTCTGGACCACGTCCCGGATGGCGCCGGTCCGGTCGTAGAACCGGCCGCGGTCGGAGACGTCGAACGCCTCCGCCATCGTGATCTGGATGCTTTCCACGTAGGTGCGGTTGAGCAAGGGCTCCACCACCGAGTTGGCGAACCGGGCGAACAGGACGTTCTCCACCGGGTCGAAGGCCAGCCAGTCATCGACCCGGAAGATGGCCTCCTCGGGGAAGTACTGGTGCATGGTGTCGTTGAGCTGCCGGGAGGAGGCCAGGTCGGTGCCGAACGGCTTCTCCACCATGACCCGGGCGCCGCGGGCGCGGCCCGCGGTGGCAATGCCGTGGGCGATCCGCCCGAACAGGACGGGGGGTACCTCCAGGTAGTACAGAATCCGCTGGCCTGGTCCGATCTCATCGGACATGGCCTTGTAGGTGGCGTCGTCGTCGAGGTCCCCGTCGACGTAGCGCAGCAGGCTCAGCATCCTGGTGGCTGTCGGGCTGGCCGGGTCCATCCCGTTGAGCTTGAGCGACGCGGTGGCGTAGTCGCGGAACTGCTCCAGGCCCCAGCCGCTCTTCGCCACCCCGATGACCGGGACGTCGAGCACGCCCCGCTCGACCAGGCCGACCAGCGCCGGGAACGTCTCCAGCTTGGCCAGGTCCCCGGTTGCCCCGAAGATGACCAAAGCGTCAATACCGTCAGACATTCCGAATTCCTCCTATCGCGTCCGATCAGATCGCGTCTGGGCCGGGTCACCATCGCCCGTATCGGGTGATCGGTGCCGCCCCGGCGGGCGGGCCGCCTTATCCGTGCCGGGCGATGCCCCGGCATCGCCTCCGGTGCTGGCCTCCGGGGCGGTGTCGTCGGCCGGGGCGATCCTCGCCGCGACCACGTAAGCGACCACGACCGCCACGATGACCAGCGGCGTCACCGCGAGCCCGTCAGAGAACAGCAGGAGCGTGGCCAGCAGCACCGAGGTGAGCGGAAGCGTGAGCATCACGACCGACATCGCGCCCAGGCCCATGGCCACCGCGGGGACCAGCGACAGTCCGGGCAGATGCGACATGGCGATGCCGCCGGCCGCGCCGATGAACAGCGCCGGGAAGATCGGCCCGCCGCGGAAGCTGCCCAGCGAGATGCCGTACGCCAGGGCCTTGCAGAGCATGAGGAGAAGCAGGGCCCCGACCGTGTACGTGGCGCTGTTCTGGATCAGCGGGCCCAGCGAGGACTGGCCGGAGAATAGCACCTCTGAGGAACTCTTCCCGGTCGCCTCGGCGTAGCCGATCGCCAGCCCGGCCACGGCCAGCCCGGCCAGGGGGACCACCAGCATCGGCTGCCGCTCGGCGTAGACGTGCAGGCGGCGTCCCAGCCAGCTGATTCCCCAGCCGATGAACGGGGCGACCACGCCGATGGCCACGGCCCAGCCGAACTCGGCCACGTCGGGGCGGCTGAAATGCGGCAGGCCGGGGATGGCCAGAGAGAACGTGCCCAGCCCGGTCCAGGCGTCCAGGCCCACGAAGACCAGGGTCCCGATGCCCGCGGCCAGCAGGCCGGGCAGCAGGACCAGCTCCAGCATTTGGCCGCCCAGGCCGGACGCCTCCATGAGCAGGAACGCACCGAGAAGCGGCGATCCCAGCAGGGTGCTGATGGCGGCGAAGCTTCCGGCGGACGCCAGCACCCGCCGGCCCTGCTCCGGCACATCGCGCCTGGCCAGCCGCAGGAACACCAGGACCAGGCCGCCGCCGATCAGGATGAGCGGCATCTCGGGCCCGAGGACGGCGCCGAAGATCAGCGTGGCCAGGGCGGCCAGGATGACGCCGGGAAGCTGGGCGGGCGTGGGTGGCCCGTGCATCTTGAAGCCGCCGGACGGCGAGGGACCGCCGCGACCGGGCAGGTACCTGATCGCCGCCGCCGTGATCACGCCACCCACCGCCAGGACCGGCAGCGGCCACCACACCGGCGTGGTCTGGAAGCCCAGGCCGTGCGGCAGGTGGGTGAAGATCTCCTTCTGCAGGTAGTTGACCAGCGCCAGGAACCCGTACGCGGCCGCCGAAACCGGCACGCCGAGGACAGCCGCCACCAGCAGCAGCCCGACATAGCTGCGGGAGCGCAGGAGGGCCCTGGGATCAGGCACTACGACCGCTTTCCTTCGGCTTCTTTCCTTCGGCTTCGTCGACCGGACGGCGGACAGCGGCATCGGGGGCCGCCTCCTGGCGTGCAGGCTCGTGCGCCGCGAACTCCTGGCGGCTGACGCGGCGCCGGAACACGTAGTAGGTCCAGGTCTGGTAGGCGAGCACCACGGGCAGGAAGATGATCACGACCACGGTCATCACCTTGAGCGAGTACCCGCCGGACGCGGTGTTGTGCACGGTGAGGTTGTAGGCCGGGTTGGTGGAGGAGACCATCACGTTCGGGTACAGGTCGGCGAAGATCGTGATGATGCAGGACGCGATCGTGACCGTGGTCGCGGCGAACGCGAAGCCCTCGCGGTGGTCCCAGACCAGCCAGATCGCGGCCAGGACGGCCAGGATTGCGGTCACCTCGATCAGGTTGAGCCAGAAGGCCTTGCCCGCGGTGACGTGGGTCCAGATGATGAACCCGGTGACGAAGGCGCCGGCGACCGGGGCGATGCGGCGGGCGAGCTGCCAGGACCGCTCGCGCATGTCATCGGTGGTCTTCAGGCACAAGAACGTCGCGCCGTGCAGCGCGCAGACCAGGACCAGGGTGATCCCGGTCCACAGCGGGTAGGGCTTGAGCAGGTCCCAGAACGACCCGGTGAAGTTCTGCGCCGAGTTGATCGGCAGCCCGCCCAGCAGCCCGGCCAGGGCCACCCCGATCAGCAGCGGGGCCAGCACGCTGCCCACGGTCAGCAGCACGTCCCAGGTGCGGCGCCAGCGGGCCGCGTCCCGCTTGCCCCGGTACTCGAACGCCAGGCCGCGGACGATCAGCGCGGCCAGCAGCAGCACCAGCGCGAGGTTGTAGGCCGAGAACATCGTCGCGTACCAGCCAGGGAACGCGGCGAACATGGCGGCCCCGGCCACGATCAGCCAGACCTCGTTGCCGTCCCACAGCGGCCCGATCGTGTTGATCGCCGCCCGGCGGCCGGCCTCATCCCGGCCGACCAGGCCGTGCAGCATGCCGACGCCGAAGTCGAACCCCTCCAGGACGAAGAACCCGGTCCACAAGACCGCGATGACGATGTACCAGAACGGGATAAGACTGCTCATCGGGACCCCTAGTACAGGACAGCCGGTACCGGCGCGTCGGCATCAGCCTCGGCACGCGGGGGCGGGAGTTCTTTACGCGAATACCGCAGCATCAACATGAAGTCCACGGTGGCGAGCGTGCCGTACAGCAGGATGAAGGCGATCAGGCTGATCCACAGCGTGGTGACCGAAACGGTCGGGGAGATGCCGTTCTTGGTCAGCATGATGCCCTGCACGATCCACGGCTGCCGGCCGCTCTCGGTCAGGAGCCAGCCCGCGGTGTTCATCAGGAACGGCAGCACCGCGGCCCAGGTCGCCACCCACAAGAACACCCGGGAGACGGCCAGCGTTTTCCGCCAGATCAGCCACAGCCCCCATACGCCGATGAGCAGGACCAGGACCGCCAGGTAGGCCATCACCCGCATGCCCCAGTACTGGATGAACACGTTCGGCACGTAGTCCCCGGGGCCGTACTGCTGGTTGTACTGCTGGTTCAGCGGAGTCATCCCGACCACCTGGCCGTTCCAGCTGTTGGTGGCCAGCAGCGACAGCAGGTGCGGGATCTCGATGATCTGGGTCGGGGTGTGGTCGTTGGTGCCGCCGCCGATCTGGAACAGCGAGAACGAGCACGGCTGGCAGGTGGTCCACTGCGCCTCGGCGGCGGCGATCTTCATCGGCTGGTACCGGGCCTCGATCACGCCGAGCTCATCGCCCACCAGCATGGTGAACAAGATCGCCGGGACCAGCACGATGAGCGAGAGCCGGGCGGACCGGCTGAACACCTCCCGGTCCCGGCCGTGCCGCAGCTGCCACGCCGAGACCGCCAGCATGACCATGCAGCCAGTCACCAGCGCCGCGAACAGCACCTTGGCGTACCCCCAGACGAACACCGGGTTGGTGAACACCGCCCAGATGTCGTTCAGCTGCGGCTTGCCGTTGACCATCTGGTAGCCGACCGGGTGCTGCATCCAGGAGTTGGCCGCCATGATGAACGCCGCCGACAGCACGGTGCCGAGCGAGACCGCCCAGATCGTCAGCAGGTGGATCCGGCGGGGGAGCCGGTCCCAGCCGAACAGCCACAGTCCCAGGAACGTGGACTCCAGGAAGAACGCGGCTAGCCCCTCCATCGCCAGCGGGGCGCCGAACACGTTGCCGACCAGCCGCGAGTACGCCCCCCAGTTCATCCCGAACTGGAACTCCTGCACCAGCCCGGTCACCACGCCGATCGCGACGTTGATCACCAGCAGCGTGCCGAAGAACCGGGTCAGCCGCAGGTACTCATCCTTCCCCGACCGGTGCCACGCCGTCTGCAGCAACGCGGTCAGGAACGCCAGCCCGATCGTGACCGGGACGAAGAAGAAATGATTGATCGATACGAACGCGAACTCCACCCGCGCCAGATCAACATTGGTCATCGGCAGCCTCCCTGGTCAGCCCGGGACTAGGCCCGTACCGATAATCGGCGGACCGGCCGCGCGGGGCATCATCCGCGCCGGGTGGTCTTGGCCCGGCCATTTCACCCCCGCAGGGGGAGGCCACGGGAGGGCTGCGGAGGGAACATGCCATCGTGAGCCTGCGCCGGCGTCAGCTGCGGATCCTTCGCAGCATGGAACGTGACCTGGCCGACTCCGATCCGGGCCTGGACGCCCTCTTCCTCGGTTTCGCCCGGCGGACCGGCGGCCACGATCTGCGGTGGGTGGAGAAGATCGACGTCAAGCGGTGGCGCTGGCTCATCTTCCGGCAGCGGGAGGAGCTGGGTACCGGCGAGCCGACGAAGGACCGGAGCGCCGAAAACTGGAATGATCCGTGACGACCAATCAGGTCCTGCTCGGGGCCCGACGGTAGTCGGGCCGTTGCCCGGATGTTAGCGTGCGCGGCAGGGCCCGCAATTCACTCCGGCCGGGTGATATTGATCTGCCCGCCGGACGCCAGGGTGAGGGTATGCGGGCCATCACGGTCATTCCCGGGAAGCCAGGCTCGGTCGCGCTCACGGACATGCCGGAGCCGCCCGGCGAGGACGGCCCGATCCTGGTCCAGACCCAGGCGATCGGCATCTGCGGTACCGATCTGGAGATCATCAACGGCGACTACGGGTCGGCGCCGCCGGGGGAGGACCGCAAGCCGGAAATGGTCCGCCGCCTGGGAGCAACGTACTTCCGTCGGGGAAACCTCGGCCAAGCGGCCGCCGAGGCCGACATCGTCATCGAGTGCACCGGCTTCGTCCAGATGCTGCTCGACGTGGGCCCTCAGCACGTCCGCCACCGCATAATCTGCCTGACCGGGGTTTCCGCGGCCGGTGTCGAGTCCACCGTCGACCCGGGACGGCTCAACCGCAACATGGTCCTGCAGAACTCCGTCCTGTTCGGCTCGGTCAACGCCAACCGGGACCACTACGAGCTCGCGGCCCAGGCCCTCGCCCAGGCTGACCCGGGCTGGCTCGCCGACCTCATCACCCGCCGGGAGCCGCTCGGCCAGTGGGCCGGCGCTTACGCCCGCCAGCCCGACGACATCAAGACCATCCTGACGTTCCCGGACGAGTGACCCGCCGTCTGGCCGCGATCACCTCTGGCGGGTGATGCCCCGGCCCGCCTGGTGCTTCCACGATGGCCTGGTGAGTGAACACTATGACGTGATAATCGTCGGCAGCGGCGCTGGCGGCGGTACGCTCGCTCACACGCTGGCGCCGTCGGGCAAGCGGATGCTGCTGCTCGAACGCGGCGATTTCCTCCCGCGCGAGACCGACAACTGGGACCCGAAGCCGGTGTTCGTGGAGGGTAAGTACATTTCCAAGGACACCTGGTTCGACAGTGACGGCAAGCCGTTCCAGCCCCAGGTCCACTACTTCGTCGGCGGGGCCACCAAGCTGTACGGTGCCGCCCTTTACCGCTTGCGACCTCGGGACTTCACCGAACTCAAGCATGTCGACGGCATCTCCCCGGCCTGGCCGCTGTCCTACGACGACTTCGAGCCCTGGTACACCAAGGCCGAGCAGCTGTACCAGGTGCACGGCAACGCGGGCGAGGATCCGACCGAAGGCCCTCGCAGCGCGCCCTATCCCTGGCCTGCCGTATCCCACGAGGCGAGGATTCAGCAGATATCGGACGACCTGGTCAAGGGCGGCTACCACCCATTCCACGCGCCGTGCGGGATCATGCTGGACGAGGCGCAGCGGTCACGGAGCACCTGTATCCGATGCGCCTGGTGCGATGGCTACCCGTGTCTGGTGCACGCCAAGTCCGACGCCGAGGTCATCGCCGTCCGCCCGCTGCTCGACCGCGAGAACCTCACCCTGCTGACCGGGGCCGAGGTGACCAAGCTCGAAACCGACGACTCCGGCCGTACGGTCACCGGGGTCGTAGTCTCCCGGGACGGGAATCAGGAGGTCTACCGGGCCGACATCGTGGTCATCAGCGCCGGCGCCGCCAACAGCGCCAAGCTCTTGCTCAATTCGGCCACCGACCAGCATCCCCGGGGCCTGGCGAACGGCTCGGATCAGGTCGGGCGCAACTACATGTTCCACAACTGCAAGGCCGTGGTGGCCCTGTCCAAGGAGCGGAACGACACCGTCTTCCAGAAGACGCTGGGGATCAACGACTTCTACTTCGGCGCGAAGGACTACGAGTGGCCCGTCGGCAACATCCAGATGATCGGCAAGTCCAACGCCGAGGCCATGCGGGGCGAGAAACCCAAGGCCACGATGCTCGCCCCTGAGTGGAGCCTGTCCGATGTGGCGCAGCATGCGGTGGACTTCTGGCTCACCACCGAGGATGTGCCGACGCCCGGGAACCGGGTGACGGCCGACAGGGACGGCAATATCCACCTGGCCTACAAGATGACCAACAACGCCGAGGCCGACCGCCTGTATGCTGAGCTGAAGAAGATCTTGAACCACACGGGGATGGCCGAGCACCACGTCCTGCGCAAGAACTTCTACATGGACATGAGCATCCCGCTGGCCGGGTGCGCCCATCAGGCCGGAACCTGCCGGTTCGGCACGGATCCGGCCACCTCGGTGCTCGACGTCACCTGCAAAGCCCACGAGCTGGACAACCTGTATGTCGTCGACACCAGCTTCTTCCCGAGCATCGGAGCGGTGAATCCGGCGCTGACCGCGATGGCCAACGCTATCCGGGTCGGCGAGCACCTTCTGGGCAGGATGTCATGAGCCAGGACCACGAACTCGGACCGGCCGCCGCGAACAGCGAGCTCAGCCCGGATGAGCGGGCCGAGCTGGAGCGCCTGCGCGCCGAGAAGGCTGAGCTCCGCGGCCAGGAAGCCGGCGCGACGCGCAAGCGGCGCTTCAGCTGGCGGACCCCGGTCTCCATCGTGCTCATCGTCCTCGGCTGCATCCTCGGCCCGGTGGCCGTCCTCGGCGTCTGGGCCGGCAACGAGGTGTCCGACACCGGCCGGTGGGTGGCCACCGTGGAGCCGCTGATCCACGACCCGGCGATCCAGAATGTCCTGACCGACAGGATCACCACGGAGATAACCAGTCGGCTCAACATAAACGGGACCATCAATCAGGCTACTGCCCAGCTCAACAGCAAAGGCCTGACGCGGATCAGCTCGCTGCTCACCACGTTCGGCCCGCAGATTTCCAGCGCGGTAACCGGCTTCATCCACAGCACCGTGCACACGATCATCTCCAGCCCCCGCGCGGCGGCGCTCTGGGTTCAGGTCAATACCGTGGCGCACCAGGCGCTGGTCCAGGTGCTCTCCGGCCAGGGCAACGGTGCCATCAGCACGAGCAACGGCCAGATCACGCTCAACCTCGGCCCGTTCATCGCCGTGGTCAAACAGGACCTGGTCGACCACGGGTTCTCGCTGGCCAGCAACATCCCGGCGGTCAGCCCGACCCTGGCGCTGTTCCAGGCGAAAGACCTCGGCAAGGCGCAGGCCGCCTACCGGCTGATCAAGACCCTCAAGATCGTGCTGCCGATCCTGGCGCTGGGCCTGCTCGCCGCCGGGGTGTACGTCGCGCGGAAGCGGCGGCGCGCCCTGATCGCAGCGGCCCTCGGCCTGGCCGCGTCCATGGTGGTCCTGGCCATCGGCCTGCTGATCGCCCGGAGCATCTACCTCAGCAGCGTCCCCAGCAACGTGCTGCCCGCTGACGCCGCCGCCTCCGCGTTCGACGCGATGGTCTACTTCATCAAGGTGGGGCTCCGGGTCGTGCTGGCGGTCGCGCTGGTCGTGGCCATCGGGGCGTTCATCACCGGGCCCTCGCGCTCGGCCATCCAGACCCGTTCGGCCCTGAAGTCGGGAGCCGAATGGGTCCGGAACTTCGGTGAACGCCGGGGAGTGTCGACCGGCCCGGTCGGCGAGTGGACGTACGCGCACCGCAGGGCCCTCAGGATCGGAGCGGTGGCCCTCATGGCCGTGATCTTCGTCTTCTGGGGCCACCCCACCCTGCTGGTCGTCATCGTGCTCCTCGTTATCCTGCTACTGCTTCTCGGGCTGATCGAGCTGATCGGCCGGCCTCCGGCGGCAGCCGAGACCGCAGAGCAGACCTGACCGATGTCACCACCATGAATACAGAGAGGATTGCGCACATGACCACCCCAGTCGAGGTAGAGGTCAACGAGGAAACCAAGAACATCCTGGACGCGCTGGCCCACGGCGACCCCGACCTGCTGGCCGCGGGCCTGGAGGTGCGGGCCGACTGGAAGGCCAAGAGCGGTCTCGACGGCCGTAGCTATGCGCTGGTCAAGCTGGCCGCGCTCATCGCGCTGGACGCCCCGCCGGCCTCGTACGTCTGGCAGGTCGCCAACGCGATAGCGGAAGGTGCCACCCCGGAGGACCTGGTGGGCGTGCTGATCGCGATCGCGCCGCAGGTCGGCGGGCCGAAGCTGGTGGCGGCCGCGCCCGAGCTCATGGTCGCCCTGGGCCTGACGCTGGCCGACGACATGTAGCACGGCAACAGCAGCCAGAAGGAGACGAAGATGTTCAGACGACGCCCGTTGATGCGCGCGGCCGTGGTAGGCGGCGGCGCGTACATGGCCGGGAAGCACGTGGCCCGGAAGCAGGAGGAGCAGGCACAATACGCGGCGGATCAGGACGCTCGCATCAGCAATCTCGAGCAGCAGCAGTACCAGCAGCAGCAGGGATACCAGCAGCCGGACCAGTATCAGCAGCAGCCGGACCAGTATCAGCAGCCCCCGCCGCCCCCGCCGCCCCCGGCGGCGGCCCCGGCCGCGTCGTCACCGATGATCGACCAGCTGAACCAGCTGGCGGCGCTGCATCAGCAGGGCGTGCTGACCGACGACGAATTCGCCGCCGCCAAGGCCAAGCTGTTCGGTTCCTGAGCCCGGGCTCATCAGGCGTCATCGAGGCGGCCGAGGGGTTCCCCGTCGGCCGCCTCGAGGTATGGATGCCACATCCATGCTGTAAGAACGACATGAACGAGGCATCCACATCGTATCCGCGAGCCCGGCCTGAACAGCAGGCAGGATCACTCATCAATACTCCTGGTCGCCCCGCCGGAGCGCGCGCAGCGACGTCTCGAAGGAGTACAGCCGCCCGCGGACGACTTCGGCCTGCCGCGGGTCGAAGCCATCCGAAGCCCGTTCGGCGGCCATCGCTGAGCGCACTGCCTGCAGCGACGTCAGCGTGTCCTCGATCCTGGCGCGATCTGCATCGTCCGGCACCGACTCGCGCAGCGAATAGAGCGTCTGCGTCAGGTCATCAGCGCGCCGCTGGATGTCGGCCCAGCGGGCCGCCGCGTTGGGGGAGGCGAACTCGCCCGGTGCTTCCGCGACGCTCATCGCATCATGGAGCGCCGAGCCCTTCGCGTACGCGTCGATGAGCCTGGACTGCCAGCCGGCCGCGGCCGACGAGCGGCGGCGCCCCGAGCTGACGATCCATGCGATCAGGCCGGCCAGCGCGGCGGCGCCCAGCAAGATCCACAGCCAGAGCAGGTTGCCGGCACCGGAACCGGTCGCCGCGCTCGGTGACGGGGTCGGCGTCGGCGTGCTGGTCTGGGTGGCCGTCGCGGTCTGGGTGGCCGTCGCGGTCGCGGTGGCCGTCGCGGTCGCGGTGGTTGTCACGGTTGCGGTGCTGGTCACGGCCGGGGTCGTGGTATCGGTCGCGTCGGGGGTCGCGGTACTGGTCAGGTTCGGGCCCCCGGTGGCCGTCGCGGTCCTGTTCGGCAGGTTGTTGATCACGCTCGAGGCGGTGCTCCCGCATCCCGCCGCCAGGCATCCGGCCACGAGAATGACCGCAATCAGGCAAAGCCCTTTCATGGAACGCCACATGTCAGTCCTTCCCATGTCGGTCATGGTCAGCCGCCGGGGCCACCAGAACCCTGACGCACATCATCCGCTGGCCGAGCCGCCCGGGCCTCATCCGTTACGGGGGAACTTTGCGGCCCGCTGCCATCCCCGCCCGATGATGCCCGCTCAGCGGTCCGCCCCGAATCGTCCAGGTCGGGAGCCCGGTGGCTGGGGACGCGGGTGGGGACCAGCTTGGCGGTCATCTTGACCGTCTTCACCGCGCCGGTCGCGCCCGCCTGCAACGTCAGCCCGATGGCCAGGAGGATCATGCCGATGACGAAGAACGTGCCGGACCACCCGAGCATGACCAATCCGAGGCGGCCGAGGAGATAGGGCGGCGTGCAGACCACCGCTCCGACTATCCCGCCCACCGCCGAGGCGGCCAGCTTGTCGCGTCTCGAATAGCGGGTCTTCATGCCGATGAGCCGGGCCGGCACCGCCACGTAGCAGATCATCATGAGCCCGACGACGATGCTCAGCGACAGCCCGAACCACGGCCGCCCCCATCGGGTGATGACCACGGTCGACAGGCCGAGCAGGATTCCGACGAGGAAGCCCGTGACCAGCGCGATCCTCCGGTGAGACCAGGCCTGGGTGAACGCCGGCCGTATCGACGGCGGGCCCGCGCCCACGATCGCGTAGGCGAACCAGGCGTTCAGGAAGAAGCTCGCCGCGGTGATCAGGGCCACGCCGAGCACCAGCGGGATCACGATCGGCCCGGTCAGCGCGTGGAACGTCTTGCCGTGCAGCGCGTGGGCCTTCAGGTCGAACATGGCCGCCCAGATCCACATCGCGGGCAGCACCTGGATCAGGGTGAGCCGCCAGTTGGTGAACAGGAGCTTCACGCCCGCGAAGAGCATCACGAAGGCACCGACGACCAGCGCGAGCGGGGCGAGCCAGCGCCGGGAACGGCTCAGCCGCAGGATGGCCTCGTCCGCGGCGGTCACGTCGCTGTCCCTGACCGCCTGGACGAACCGCTCGATCTGCGCTCGCCGGGCGGATCGCCGCGACAGGGGCTTCTCCCCGCGGTCGGCCGCCGGCGGAT
>Ga0335085_10012581_pt1 | contig 12460 bp, 11 predicted proteins | sample Lox_Sample_45_FD_206712 | JGI IMG/M metagenome (GOLD analysis project Ga0335085, IMG submission 206712) | Soil microbial communities from Loxahatchee National Wildlife Refuge, Florida, United States - Lox_Sample_4.5 | ecosystem: Environmental > Terrestrial > Soil > Wetlands | place: USA...
TGACTTCTCGCCTTCGGTTCGGGGGTAGTGGTACTAAAATCGGAGGTTACCCCTCACCTTCGGTTCGGGGTAAAGGAGGCGATTTGACATGGCGGTGAAGGTGGCGATTAACGGGTTCGGGCGGATCGGCCGCAACCTCTTGCGGGCCTCGAGGGGCGAGTCCCGTCTGGAATGGGTGGCGATCAACGATCTGACCGACGCCAACACGCTGGCCCATCTGTTTCGATACGATTCGGTGCACGGCCCCTATCGCGACGGGGTGGAGGCGAAGGAGGGAGGCCTCCTGATCAACGGCCGACCGATCGCCGTGCTCAGCGAGCGGGAGCCGGCCAAGCTGCCCTGGAAGGCGCTGGGCGTGCAGATCGTGGTGGAATCGACCGGCCGGTTCGTCGACCGGGCGGGCGCGGGCAAACATCTCGAAGCCGGCGCCGCCAAGGTGATCATTTCCGCCCCAGCGAAGGAGCCCGATCTGACCGTTGTGATGGGGGTCAATGAGGGGATGTACAAGCCGGCCGAGCACAGGATCGTCTCCAACGCCTCCTGCACGACCAACTGCCTTGCCCCGGTGGCGAAGGTGCTGCTGGACCACCTGGGCATCCGGCACGGCCTGATGACGACGATCCATTCCTATACCAACGACCAGCAACTGCTCGATCTGCCCCACAAGGACCTGCGCCGGGCCCGCGCGGCCGCGCTCTCGATGATTCCGACGACGACCGGTGCGGCCAAGGCGGTCGGGCTGGTGCTGCCCGCCTTGAAGGGCAGAATGGACGGGATGGCGGTCCGCGTGCCGACGCCGAACGTCTCGCTCATCGATCTGGTCGCGGAGGTCGAGCGGGACACCACCGAGGCGGAGGTGAACAGTCTGCTCAAGCAGGCCTCCGAGCAGACGCTCAAGGGCATCCTCGCCTATTCGAACGAGCCGCTGGTGTCGATCGATTTCAACGGCAACCCTTCTTCGGCCATCGTCGACGGCAGCCTGACCCGCGTCATGGAGGGGCGGATGGTGAAGGTGCTGGCCTGGTACGACAACGAGTGGGGCTACGCCAACCGGGTCAAAGAGTTGTTGCTGTATATGGCGGATCGCTTGTAAGGCTTGAGAGGGCATTCCTATGCAAATCAGGAAGATGACGCTGGATCGTCTGAAGATCAAGGGCAAGAGGGTCTTCATCCGAACGGATTTCAACGTGCCGCTGGACGAGCAGCTCAACATCACGGACGACACCCGGATCCGGTCCACGCTGCCCACCATCAACTACGCCATCGACGAGGGCGCAAAAGTGATCCTTGCCTCCCACCTGGGTCGGCCGGGGGGGCGTCCCGATCCGCGCTGCAGTCTGGCGCCGGTCGCCAAGCGGCTGCGGCGTTTACTCGGCAAGGAGGTGGCCTTCGCCCCCGATTGCATCGGGCCGCAGGTGGAGAAGCTGGTGGCCAAAATGCAGAGCGGCGACGTCCTGCTGCTGGAGAACCTGCGCTTTCACGCCGGGGAGGAGAAGGACGACGACGGCTTTTCCCAGTCGCTGGCCAAGCTGGCCGACGTCTATGTGAACGACGCCTTCGGCGCGGCCCATCGCAGCCACGCCTCCATCACGGGCGTGCCCAAGTTCGTCAAGGAGGCGGCCGCCGGGTTTCTCATGAAGCGAGAGGTGGAGTATCTGGAGGGCGCCGTGGCCGATCCGGCCCGGCCGTTCGTCGCGATCCTGGGCGGGGCGAAGGTGTCCGGCAAAATTGGCGTGATCGAAAATCTCGGCAAGAAGGTGGACAAGGTCATCATCGGCGGCGGCATGGCCTTCACCTTTTTCAAGGCGCTGGGGCTGGAGATCGGCAATTCGCTGGTGGAGCCGTCGATGCTCGATTTCGCGCGATCGGTGCGCGAAAAGGCGCGGGAGCGTGGTGTGAAGTTTTATCTTCCCGTCGATTGCGTCATTGCCACCAGCCGGGAGCCGGGCGCGGAGACGAAGATCGTCCCGATCCAGGAAATCCCGCAGGGGTGGATCGGGCTGGACATCGGCCCCGCGTCCGTCCGGCTCTTTACCGAGGCGCTGGCCAACGCGAAAACGATTTTGTGGAACGGCCCGATGGGCATCTTCGAAATGGACGCCTACTCGCGGGGCACCTTCGCCGTCGCGCACGCGGTGGCCAACGCCTACGCCTTGACGATCGTGGGCGGCGCCGACACGGCGCTGGCGGTCGACCGGGCGCACGAATCGGAGAACATCACGTTTCTGTCGACCGGCGGCGGCGCCGCGCTCCAACTGCTGGAAGGGCGGCCGTTGCCCGGGCTGGAAGTGCTGCCGGATAATGGTGAAGCAGGGTAGCTTGGTCGCTGGGCGGCAAGGCGGCTAGGGCGCAAAACGATGCACGCCGTTGCTGAATTTCCTGGCGACCCGGCAACCTCACGACCGGACGACCGTTATTGACCATGCTCCCACTCCTCGTCGCCAACTGGAAGATGCACAAGACGAAGGCCGAAGCGCTGGCCTTCATCGACGAGCTGCGGCGGCTCTGGCCCGACCGGCCGGCCTGCGAGGTGGCGATCGCGCCCCCCTTCACGGCATTGGACGCCGTGGGCGGCGCGTTGCGCGGTTCGCCGATCGCGCTGGCGGCGCAGAATGTGCACGAGGATGAGGAGGGGGCCTTCACCGGCGAGATCGCCGCGCGCTTTCTGGCCGATCTGGGCTGCCGGTATGTGATCGTCGGCCATTCGGAGCGGCGCAGCCGGTTCGGCGAGACGGACGAGCGGATCGGCCGGAAACTGCAGGCGGTGATCGGCCACGGGATGACGCCGATCTGGTGCGTCGGCGAATCGTTGCGGGAGCGGGAGGCCGGCCGGGTGCTGAAGGTGGTGGGGCGGCAACTGGCCGGCGGCCTCGGCGCGGTGGCGCCGGCCCGGCTGTCCTGGGGGGAGACGCCGCCGCTGGTGATCGCCTATGAGCCGGTGTGGGCGATCGGCACGGGACGGATCGCCGCACCCCGCCAGGTGCAGGAGGTGCACGCCGTCGTGCGACAATGGTTGCGGGATCGGCTCGGCGACGCGGCGGAGCGCGTCCGGCTGCTGTACGGCGGCAGCGTCACGCCCGAGAACGTGGCCGCCATGACGGCCCAGCCGGATGTGAACGGCGCCCTGGTCGGCGGCGCCAGTTTGGACGCCAAACAATTTGTGCTGCTCGCGCAGCGGATGGCGCGGAGCGCGGCTTCATCATGAAAGGAGTTTCGGCATGTATGTGTTGTTGATCGTGATTCATCTGTTGACGGCCTTCGTCATGGTGGGGGCGATTCTGCTCCAATCGGGCAAGGGCGCCGAGATCGGCGCCACCTTCGGCGGCTCCAGCCAGACGATTTTCGGCGGCCGCGGGGCGGCGACCTTTCTGAGCAAATTCACCTGGGGCTGCGTCGTGGTTTTCATGCTGACGTCGCTGGGGCTGGCCATTCTGTCGAAGGAGCGGTCGCTGGGCACCTCGCTCAAGCTGCCCGCCCCACCGCCCGTGTCCAAGCCGGCCGAAGCAGCCGCGCCATCATCATCTCCGGCGACGCCGCCGGCTGCGCCGGCAACTGCGCCCGCCCCCTCCTCGGCCGCGGCTGGATCGACTCCGTCTGCGCCGGGGGGAGGCCACGAAGGGATGGCCCAGCCGCCGCCGACCACGCCGCCTGCCGCGGGTGCTGCGCCGGCCGCTCCGACGCCCGCTCCCGCGGCTCCCTCGCCGCCAGCGAAACCGTGAGAAAGAGTCTGCTGGCACGATCTGCCCGCCGCTTGTTGCTGGCCGGCCTGGCGCTCAGTCTGACGGCCGCGGCGGGCTGCAGCCGGCAGAAGGCGATCGAGCCGGCTGATCCGCAGGCGGTCACCGTCGGCTCGATCGGCGAGCCCAAGAAATTGCTGCCCATGCTCGCCACCGACGGCGCATCGGGCGACATCTCCGGGCTTGTCTTCAACGGGCTGGTCAAATACAACCCTGATCTCCGACTCGTCGGCGATCTGGCCGAATCGTTCACGGTGACGCCGGATTGCCGGCAGGTCGATTTTGCGCTCCGTCCGGACGTGAAGTGGCAGGACGGCGCTCCCTTCACGGCCGATGACGTCCAGTTCACCTATCAACAGATGATCAATCCGAAGGTCGCGACGCCCTATCGGGACGCCTTCGATCGGGTCGCGTCGCTGAAGGTCCTCGATCCCCAGCATCTGCAGGTCACCTATAAACAGCCGTTCGCGCCGGCGGTCGAAAGCTGGGCGATGGGGATGATCCCCAAGCATCTGCTCGACGGGAAGGACCCGAACACCTCGGAGCTGAACCGCACCCCCATCGGCACCGGCCCGTACAAGATGAAGGAATGGACGACCGGCCAGCGGGTCGTCCTGGAGGCGAATCCGGACTATTTCGAAGGCAAGCCGAAGGTGGCCCGGTACATCTACCGGATCATTCCCGACAGCGCGACGATGTTCCTGGAGCTGAAATCGGGCGGGCTCGATTTTATGGGGCTCACGCCCGTCCAGTATCAGCGGCAGACCTCCGATCCCTGGGCGGCCAACTATTTTCAAAAATTCCGCTACCCGGCCTTTGTCTACACCTATCTGGGCTACAACCTCAAAGATCCCCGGTTTGCCGACGCCCGGGTGCGGCGCGCCTTCACGATGGCGATCAATCGCCAGTCGGTCATCGACGGCGTTCTCTTCGGGTTGGGACGGGTGGCCACCGGTCCCTTCCCGCCGGAGTCGTGGGCCTATGATCCGGAGGTGAAACCGCTGCCCTACGATCCCGCCCAGGCCAGGGCGCTCCTGGCCGAGGCCGGCTGGAAGGACACCGACGGCGACGGCCTGCTGGACAAGGACGGCCGGCCGTTCACGTTCACGATCCTGACCAATCAGGGCAACGACGAGCGGAAGAAGACGGCGGAGATCATCCAGCGCGATCTGCAGGCGATCGGCGTCAAAGTGGAAATCCGCGTCCTCGAGTGGCAGGCCTTTTTGCATGAATTTATCGACAAACGGAAATTCGAAGCGATCATTCTGGGTTGGTCCTTGGGCCGCGACCCCGATGCCTACGACATCTGGCATTCGAGCAAGACGGCCGAATCGGAATTTAACTTCGTCTCCTACAAGAATCCCCGGGTGGACGAGCTCCTGGTCAAAGGACGCCAGACCTGCGATCAGGCCGAACGGCAGAAGATCTATCGGGAGCTGCACCGGATCATGAACGAGGAACAGCCCTACACCTTTCTCTACTATCCCGACGCGACTCCCATTCTGCACAAGCGCTTCAAAGGGGTAAAGCAAACCCAGTTGGGGATCTGGTGGAACTTTGCCGAGGAGTGGTTCGTGCCGGTGAACAAGGCGGAATGGTATCAGTAATGCAGTAATGCAGTGGAAAGTGGAAAGGAAAACCGACCGCTCTTATCACTCCTTACATGGAGTGCTCACTTTCATTGCCGTGAACGGTGAACCAATGTTGGCTGTGAACCACGAACTGTGAACCGTGAACAGTTTTTTGCAGGTCAGAATTCCTTCGACCACGCCAAGACCACCGCATTGCCGCCAAACCGTGAATTGCCATCGATGTCGCGCAGCACGCCAAAACTGTGGGTGTAGTAGACATCCAACTCGGAATTCCACATGAAGCCGCTGGTGATGGCGGCGGTCACCGAGGGGATGGTGTCGAACTGGTAGGACGCCGGACCCTGAATGCTGGAGGTGTCGAAGCGGTAGCGGTCGATGAATGCAATGTGGCCCCTCAAACGCAGGTAGAGAAAAAAGAGCAGCTCATAGCGGTACTCCAGGCTGCCGATGGTGTACAGATCGGTGAAAAATTCATTGAAGGCCGCGGCCGGAAGGGAGGCTCGCGACAGATCCTCCGCTTCATCGCCGAAGATTCCTCCATTGATGCGGAGCGCGGAGAAGCGGTCGACGTGCGATCCGACGCCGGCGTGCAGCTGCGCGATCAGCCGCTGGCGCTCATCATGGACGAACGGCACGCCGCCGGCCGCGACCAGATAGGCCGTTGCGGTCAACCAGTTCCGGTGCGCCGCCCCGCCGGACATTCCGAAGGTAGGGTCGCCTCCCCAGTCGTTCCAATCGGGGCGATTGCCATAGATGACGTCCGCCCCGGCGGAGAAGCCGTGATGGGCCAGCTCCATGATGTTCCGCGTCATCGAATCGGTCCGGACGCGAAGGTGCACGCGCCCCTCGTACGTATTCTGCGGGATCCGATACCCCGGCAGGGTGTCCGAGCTTTTTCTGAATGTGAGCAGGCCGGGTTCATACAACAGGGAGAGATCAAACAGATTATCCTGATGGCCGGGGTTGAGCTGTATGGAATAGCCCATCCCGAAGCCGAGATTCATTTGCATCCAGTACAACGAGTCATCAATCTCCACGCCCTCCACATACTCTGATTGGGCCACGGGCACGGTGAAATTATGGAGGGTGAAGACCAGCTTGGCGCCGCCGAGCGCTGAAGGGGCGACGCTGTAGCGGATGTCGTCGTAGATCCCGACGAGAACGCCGCGAAGAATGGATGTGCCGTCGTCCATGTTGCGCCAGAGATAGATCGCCCCAAATGGTTGGATCAGTTCCCCCTTGATGTCCGGCACGTAATAGAGGCCAAGGTTGAGCGCCGTCAGGTTGGTGCGGTCGCGGGCCGGGACGTCGACCTCCCGGCCGAAGAGCACGGTATGATAGGCGTCGCCGGCCAGCGGGGTGTGATAGGGCTCTTCCGCGTGTGCCAAGCCGCTGAGGAAAAATAATCCGCCGAGCGCGACCGCCCCGGCCATCGACCAAGCACCGCCCGGCGTGACGGGATGAGTGAGTTGATTCACAGTTCGAATGGGTTCATGGTTCACTGTTCACAGTTCATGGCCAGGACACGATTGTGGCTGTGAACGATGAACCGTGAACTGTGAACTATTTTTTCAGCCTCGGATCCAGCGCGTCGCGCAACCCCTCGCCCAGCAGATTGTAACCCATCACGGTGACCAGAATCGCCAGGCCGGGGAAGAGCGACAGCCACCAGGCGATCTCGATGTTCGCCTTGCCGTCGGTGAGGATGTTTCCCCAGCTCGGCGTCGGCGGCTGCACGCCCAGGCCGAGAAAACTCAGCGACGATTCGACCAGCACGGCCGCCGCGACGCCGAGGATGGTCGACACATAGACCGGCGCCATCGCGTTCGGCAGGATGTGGCTGAAAATGATTCGATGGGCCGGCACGCCCAGCGCCCGCGCCGCAAGGACGTAATCGCTCTCCTTCAACGCCAGGAATTCCCCCCGGACCAGCCGGGCCACGCCCATCCAGCTGGTGACGCCGATGACAACCATGATGTTGATGAGACTGGGACCGACCAGCGCAATGACCGCCAGAATCAGAAAGAACGTCGGAATGGAGAGCATGATGTCAACCAACCGCATGAAGAGCGTGTCGACCCAGCCGGGATAATAGCCGGCCAGCGCGCCGACGATGACGCCGATCAGCACGGAGATGCCGACGGCGACGAAGCCGACCAGGAGCGAAATTTGCGTGCCGTAGATCATCCGGCTGAAGACGTCGCGGCCCAGCGCGTCGGTGCCCAGCAGGTGACCGGGCGACGGCGGCATCAGAATCGCGCTTACATGAATGGCCGACGGATCGTAGGGGGCGAGCAGCGGCGCCAGCAGGGCCACCGCCAGCATGACCGCCACGATCAGGCCGCCGGCCAGGGCCAGGCGGTTGCGTCGGAAATCGCGCCAGAACTGTCGCATGGGGTCTGCTAGCCCTCCGGCCCTGTCGCGCTCTTCACCTTCGGCCTTCGCTTTCGACCTTCACTTTCGGATTGACCAGCGCGTATGAAAGGTCGGCGGCGAAATTGCCCACGAGCGTCAGGATCGCGCCGATCACCGTGATCCCCATGACCACCGGATAATCCCGGGCCGTGACCGCCTGGTAGAAGAGCTGGCCCATCCCGGGGATGGCGTAGATCGTCTCGAAGATCACGCTGCCGCCGATCAGCCCCGGCACCGACAGGCCCAGCAGCGTGACGATCGGGATCAGGGCGTTGCGAAAGGCATGTTTGTAGACGACCGTCCGTTCGTCCAGCCCCTTGGCCTTGGCCGTCCGGATGTAATCCTGGAGCGTCACCTCCAGCATCGAGGAGCGGACGTAGCGGGAAAAACCGGCTAAACCCCCGAAGGCCGAGACGAAGACGGGCAACAGCAGATGGCGCCCCCAGTCGACGAGCCGTTCACCGAACGACATCGGCATGCCGAGCGTCTGGTAGCCGGAGATCGGCAGCCAGCCCAACGCGACGCCGAAGAACAGCATCAGCAAGAGCGCCAGCCAGAAGGTGGGCATGGCGAAGCCGAGAAAGACGAAGACTGTGGTCGCCTTGTCAAACCACGAGTGATGGCGGACCGCGGCGTAGATCCCGATGGGCAGGGCGGCTGCCACGATCAACAAGAGCGAGAGGAAATTGATCGTCAACGTGATCGGAATTTTCTCGGCGATCGTTCCGGCCACCGACCGGCCGTCGGTGAACGAGGTGCCGAAGTCGAAGGTGGCCATCCGGCGAAGCCAGCCGCCATATTGCTTCCAGAGCGGCTGGTCGAGGCCGTAGAGCTTACGCAGCTGTTCGCGCGCCTGGGCCGAGACCTTCGGATTCATCTCGCTCTGAACGACGGTCGGCTCGCCCGGCGCCAGGTGCATGATGCCGAAGGTCAATACGGTAATGCCCAGCAGCGTGATCAGCAACTGGCCCGATCGGCGGAAAAAGAAGCGCAGCATCAGCGACGATCAGAGGAATCGGGAATTGGCGCGAGGGCTCGCAACGGTTGGCATCGTAGCAAAAGGCCGACGGGGAAGCAAGACGGCGTCTGTGGCGGGTCGGGCCGGTTGCCTTTCATGCCCGTTCGGTTTACAGTCGCACAACAGGGGGATGCGCCTCGCATGATGCGCCAGGGAAGGGTTGGGTCGTGAGGCGATCGTGGAGCCTGTTGCTCGCGGGCGCGCTGGCGCTCGACGGCTGCGCCTGGACGTCGCACCAGCTCATCGCCCCAGGGGACTTTGAGTTGGATCGCCGGCTCCAGTCCATGGAATCCTGTCTTTTTGAAGCCACGAAGGCGGAACGATCCGGCGCCCCGCCGCTCGATGACCGGGTGAAGGCGCCGCTCAAGGGGCGCGCCACGCAACGTTTTATTGATCAGGGAGAGCCCGTTCTCGACCAGGAGGGCAATCCGGCCCCGTGGCGGTCGCCGTTCGGGTTCTACGGCTCTTCCGATCTGTCGGACCGCTACGTCCTCTGTCTCCTGGGGCTGGGCTACCGGTGGGAGGATGAGCCCGCGCCGCCGCTCCTGTTCGTGCCCTTGCCGGATGTTTCCTCCCCCGCGCCGCCGGCCGGCAACCCGTAACCAGAAGACACGCGGGCACAACGGCGCGACGGGCGCCGTCAGCCGGCGGACGCGGATCGTTTTGCCGCCGTGACGAGCGCCTTGAAAATCTTCCGGTGGCCCGCGTCGTCATCCGCCATCCGCTCCGGATGAAACTGCACGCCGACGACAAACGGCGCCGCCGGATCGTACAACCCCTCGATCAATCCGTCCCCGGCATGGGCCATCGGACGAAAACGACGCGCGAGGGTTTTGATGCCCTGATGGTGGTAGCTGTTGACCAAAATGCGCGTCCGCCCGTACCAGCGGGCCAGCGGCGTGCCGGGCAGGATCGTCAGCGCGTGCCGGAGGCGATGATAGCGGGCTCCTTCGGCCCGATGGGTCAATTGCGACGGCATCTCTTTTCCCACGTCCGCGTAGAGGGTGCCGCCGCCGATGGCGTTCAGGATCTGCGCGCCCCGGCAGATGCCCAGCACCGGCAGCGTTCGCCTGAGCGCGAGGCGGCAGAGCCGAAACTCGATCTCATCCTTGAGCGGGTGCGTCGCTTCGACCAGCCGGGCCGAGGCCGGCGCGGCCCGGTAGCGTTCCGGCTCGATGTCCTCGCCTTCGACGAGCAGCAACCCGTCCATCTCCCGCGCGTAGTCGGCCAGCAGCGCGGGCGTGCCGGCGGCCACCGGCACGATGACGGGCCGCGCGCCCAGGCCGATCAGCAGATCGAGGTGGGCCTCGCCGACATAATCGATCCACAGCCCCTTGCGGAGGTGGCGCCGGCTGACGACGATGATCCGGGGGGCGGAGGAGCGCGGCCGGCGCACGGCCTTACCGCGTCAGGATCGCCTGCAGCGCGTCGACCAGGAGCGCGTCCTTCTCCCGCCCCTGCGAGGCGATGCGGATGTGGTAGCCGTCCATGCCGATCTTGTTCGAGCAGTCGCGGACGTACATCCGATGCGCGTGCAGCAACTCGTGCTGCAATTCGCCCGCCGTCATGCCGTTCCCGATCCGGACGAGGATGAAGTTGGCGCCGGTCGGGTAGGCGGTGAGGGCCGGGATGGTGTCCAGCTCCCGCTTCAGCGCGCGGACATCGTCGATCAGCCGGAGGCGGGCGTCGTGATACGCCTTGTCGGTCAGGGGGAGCTGGCTCAGAAAATATTCGGCCAGGGTATTGACGTTCCACGTCGGGATCACCCGGCGCAGCCGGTTGAGGAGGTAGAGGTTGTCCGTGTAGCAGTAGCCCAGCCGCAGCCCGGGCACGCCGCAATGCTTGCTCATGCTCCGGATGAGGAGCAGATTGGAGTGGCGGTCGGCGCAGGAGAGCAGGCTGGGCACCGGATCGCCGGCAAAATCGATGAACGACTCGTCCACGATGATCAGATCGAGATCCTTGGCGCGCTCCAGGAACTCCCGCATCTGCTCCAGCGGCAGCAGCTGCCCGCTCGGATTGCCGGGATTGATGATGAGCGCGGCGTGCAGCCCCTTTTTTCTGATCCAGGCCAGGTAGGCGATCGGATTCAGCGCGTAGGCTTTGTCGCGGCGCAGGTAGTAGAGCTCGGCGGAGCGCCGGTCGCGCAGCTTGTCCAGATATTCGCTGAAGGTCGGCACCGGCACGGCGATCGACTGGATCAGGTGCTCCTGGATGATCGTGATCAGCTCGGAGGCGCCGTTGCCGATGATGAGATTGTCGGGGTTGACGTGGATGACCTCGGCCAGGTGGCGCTGGCTCTGCTCCGGCTGGCTGGAGGGGTACGACTTGATCAGCGTCGGCAGCATTGCCCGCAGTTCTTCGACCATGGCGGGCGTCGGATAGTAGGGGTTGGCGATGAAGCAGAAGTCGACGATCTCCTTCGCCCGATCGAAGCCGACCAACTCCACCAACGACGGCGAGTGGGAGGTGGCGTAGAACAGATGGCGCTTAAGCGTAGGGTCCACTAGTTCAATTCTACCGTGAGGACGGCGCAAAAACCACCGGCTACAGGGAATATTCGCAGGTCAGCTCGAACAGCGCGCGGATGTCGAAGTCCTTCAGGTGGGTGAAGGGAACCTGGACGCCGGCGCCCACGCTCCAGATGAGCCAGTCGATGCGCAGTTGCGGCAGGATCGCGGACTTCGTCCGGCCGCCGTCCGGGCCGTTCATCGCCGTCTCCGAATTCAGCTCGACCATGGGCACGATTTCCAGCCGGGGATCCGGCTCGATCTCGTAGGCCAGCGCGAGATTATAGAGCCATGCCGCGTTGGTATTGGCCGTCTGCTGAGGGAGCTCGAGGCTCATGTCGCCCTGGAGGATCAGATCGTCCCAGCGCCGGCCGGCGCGCAGAAAGGGCTCCCAGACGAGCTGCCTGTCCTCCGAACCCCGGTTAAGTCTGGTCGGCAGCCCCAGTTCCATCCCCGCGCTGACCAGCGTCAAGTGCTCGACGCTGAAGAAAAGAACTCGTTGGAGGGCGATGGAGAGATCGCCGAGGCCGGCCGTCGAGGGGCCGGGATCGTTGTTGATCATCTCCACGGGCGCCTCCAGTTCAATTTCCGTCAGGCCGTCGATCCGATATTCAACAGAGCCGGAGAGGGCCATGATCCGCTCGTTGTTGCGGCTGAAACTGCCGCCGAGGATCACCTCCGATTCGGGCATGGCCTTTCCCGTGATCAACGGCCGGGGAAAATTCAATTCGCCCGGCACCCAGTCGGGATCGTCGCAGAGGCTTTTCTCGTAGGCGGCGACGTCGGCGATCTCCATCGAGGTGAGCACCTTGTCCCAGGCCGGCATCACGGGCGACATGCCGGCGTAGGAGCCGCCGTGGTGGATGATGGCCTCGATCATTTCGATGTCATCTTCCGCGGTCCGGCGGCAATCGGTGAGATTGGCCGGCTTGACCGGCAGCGCGGCCGCCGCGGGCCCCGTCCCCTTGCCGTCGCTGCCGTGGCAGGCGACGCAGTGTTTTTCAAAGACCGCCCGGCCGCGCACCGCGTCGCCGAGCACCGCCTCGGCCCGTTCGATCAGGCCGGCAGTGAGCAGGCAGCCGCCGGCGGCCATGAACCAGGGCCAGAGGCGCAGCAGGGCCGATTGTCGCAGAATCGGTCGCATGGGCCCGCCACCGTAGCAAGTTGAGCGCAGGACTGTCAATCGGT
>Ga0335085_10012582_pt1 | contig 12460 bp, 7 predicted proteins | sample Lox_Sample_45_FD_206712 | JGI IMG/M metagenome (GOLD analysis project Ga0335085, IMG submission 206712) | Soil microbial communities from Loxahatchee National Wildlife Refuge, Florida, United States - Lox_Sample_4.5 | ecosystem: Environmental > Terrestrial > Soil > Wetlands | place: USA: Florida...
TGCAACCGTGATCAGGTTGCGAACGCCCTGGGCATTGTGGATCTTGCGCGCCAGCTTGCCGGCGTCCAGCTTGCGCTGATAGAGATCGACGGTGCCGGTGAGCGTCACGATGCCGTCCTCGACGCTTGCCTTTACATTGTTGTATTGACTTTTGGAAGCCAGTTTCTGCGTCACCGCGGTCTGTACCTGGCTGTCATAGCGGGACGCTGCTCCGGTCTCGGCCATGAGCGTCGCGCTCAGAAGCCCCACCGCCAGCAGGGAACCCGCTAGTTTCTTGAGATTCAGCTTGCTCGTCATAAGGTCACCTCCTGACCCGTTTACGAAACTTTACTAATTAACTACTCAGTTAATTCTTGGATGCGGGTGGTATGGGGCAAGATGCATGCGCGAGATGAAGACGTGTGAAGAAGGATGAAGAAATCTGAAGAGATTTTGCTAGCGGGAAAGGATGTCAGACCGCGACTTTTCTTGACGAGCCGGGTTATAGGGAACGGAGTCTTTCTGCGTCAAAAGCTTTAACCGGAGAGCTCGCTGAGAAATGCCGCTGAGGACGCGGAGAAAACCAGCCTCGATCTTGGTATTACTTTCCCACTGCTGACCAGTCGGTGAGCAGCACGGCTTGACCGCTTTTGACGATCGTCGGATAGACGCTATCGAATCCCTTGTGGTCTGACGCGCTGTAATTCAAATTCAGCTTGGGCCCAAGACCTGCGTTCATCTCGTGAATGGATTCGATTCCTGCGATGAACTTCTCGCGAGTGAGTTCTTTGCCGGCGCGCTTTAACCCCTCGACCAGAACCATGGCATCCACAAAGCCCTCGAGGCTGACGAATGTCGGCGCTTCGCCTGGTGAGTATTTGTTCAGGCTCTGCCGGTAGAGAGTAACCGTCGTGTATTCGGTGCGATCGTACGGCGGCATAACCTGAGTGATGATCGTGCCTTCTGCGTCCGATCCAGCTTCCTTAATGAATTCCTCAGTACCAACGAACGAAACCGTCAGAAATTGGGGACGCCACCCATCCATGTGCGCCTGCTTCACAATGGCGGCGGATGGAGCATAAGGGCCGGCGATGATCACGGCCTCAGGCCGTGCAGCCATGACTTGCTTCAAGCCTGCCTGGACGTCGATGCTATTACGGGCAAAAGTGCCGAGCGCCGCAGGCGCGGCATTGTGCTTCTGCAGGGCGATCTTGACTCCATCGAGTACAGCTTTGCCGAAGGGATCGTCCTGGTAGATGACCGCGAACTTGCGGACGTTCGCTTCCCATAGCTTGTCGATCTGCTCGCGAGTCTCGTCGTAGTACGAGGCGCGGACGTTGATAATTTCGTGCTTCAGAGGCTCGTAGAGCAACTGCGCGCCGGTAAAGAGTCCGACGACCGGAAGCTTTTCTTCCTGCGCAAGGGGAACATAGACCTTCGCTGTAGGTGTGCCCACAAAGAAACCGAGGGCGAATACACCTTCCTTGGTCATTCGCTTGAAGCAGGCGGGAGCCTTTTCGGGATCGTAACCGTCGTCGAATGCTTCGAGCTGGATCTTGCGGCCGTAGACTCCACCCGCATCGTTAATCATGTGGAGGTAGGCTGAGGCGCCGAGCACGGTCTGCCGGCCGAGAAAGTGAGCTGGGCCGTCGAGGGCCGAACAGGAGCCGATCAGGATGCTGGTGTCGGTGACGCCCGGCGTTTCGGCGGAGCAGACTGACAGAGTCAGAAGAACCGCGACGCCGAGTCCAAACGCAAATTTTTCCCTGCGCATTTTCATTTTCCTCGCGACAAGTATTTCCCCCGCACTGGGCCACACTCGCTGGAGGTTTTCTTCAACTCTGTTGCAACGTGCGTGAGATTCCGCAATTGTCCCATGCGGATGGGAGCGACCATGAAGCCATTGCGCATGAAAAGCTGACGAAAGTAATGCTAAGGGCCTTCAAGAAATAATTTGAACTTTGTTCAACAATGGAATGGCCGGGATTACCCCCGTAACTTTTGCATGGGTGACCATCCTCTTACGATGTTTGAGGAAACTGCGTATTCGGAGGGGGAATTCGCGGATGGGGGAAGGTGTCACCCAACCGGGCGGATCGGATTTCGGTCACGCGGCAAGGCGGAAAAAGGCCGTGGACAGCGGAGCCTCATCCCATCCAGCCGCGCAGCAATCCTCTGAATCGAGCAACGGCAAGTGTTCGGTCCATTCCTGCCCGATAGACCCCTTGAGCAAGTCCGAAACTTCTCATGTGTCCGCCGTACGCTTGCAGTTTTTCGAACAGATGTTTCAGGCGTATCCGGACGGACTGAGCATCGCCGATGGCCGGCACATTGTGCTGTGGGCGAACGAGAAGTTCAGCCAGATGTTCGGCTATCGCGCCGGGGAGATCGTCGGTCAGCCTCTAGAGAATCTGGTGGTCCCGGCCGAGCGACTGGCGGAATCGCAGTGGGTCTCGGAAAACCTTCAAAAAGGCGAGCGGATCAAGCTGGAGACGAAGCGGCGAAAAAAGGATGGCGGTCTATTGGACGTGTCCATTTCCTGTGGTCCCCTGCTCAGCGACGGAAAGCCGAATGGATTTTATGCCGGATATCACGACATATCGGATCGCAAGCGCGTGGAGGCTCTTAGTTCGGCGTTGTACCGTGTGGCGGAGAAGAGCAGCAGCGCGCATGACCTGCAGCAGTTCTTTGCCGCAGTGCACGGCATCGTCGACGAGTTGATGCACGCTCGGAATTTCTATATCGCGCTCTACGATCCTGCGAACGAACTGCTCACCTTCCCGTATTTCGTGGACGAACAGGATTCGGCGCCTTCGCCGAAGAAGTTGGGGAGAGGACTAACAGACTACTTGATCCGTACCGGAGAGCCGCTGCTTGCAACGCCAGAAGTTTTGCAGGCGATGGAAGATCGCGGAGAAGTGGCGCGCAACGGTTCCCGTTCGCTCGACTGGATGGGCGTACCGCTCAAGGTGAACAACCATACGTTTGGCGCGCTGGTGGTACAGACCTATTCGAAGAACATTCGTTACGCGGAGAGGGACAAAGAAATCCTCACCTTCGTAGCGCGGCAGCTGGCTAGCGCGGTTGAGATCAAGAGGAATGAGCAGGCGCTCCGACGGTCGGAAGCGCGCTATCGATCGCTGGTGCAGAGTTCGGTGTACGGCATTTATCGTTCCAGCCTGGAAGGGCGATTCCTGGATGTGAACCCGGCATTGATCACGATGCTGGGATATCCGAGTATCGACGAAGTGCTGTTGCTTGATCCGGAGAAAGACATCTTTGCCCAGCCGGCCGAACATGCGCGATTGATTGATGAATTCCGCAGAACGGGCCGCCTCGATGGAATCGAAGTGAAATGGAAGCGCAAGGATGGGCGAGTAATTACGGTTCGTATCAGCGGACGCGCGGTGAGCAGCGCGGATGAACCCGCCGATGTTCTGGAAGCGATAGCGGAAGATGTTACAGATCGCCGGGCACTCGAAGATCAGTTCCGCCAGGCACAGAAGATGGAAGCTGTGGGGCGTCTGGCCGGTGGAGTTGCGCACGACTTCAATAATCTTTTGATGGTCATCAGCGGGTACGCCGAGGTCATTCTGTCGGAACTGGATGGGAATCACCCCCTTTACGAAAAGGGCAAAGCGATCCAGTTGGCCGCGGACCGGGCGACGACTCTTACCCGTCAGTTGCTGGCGTTCAGCCGCAAGCAGCTGCTGGAGTTGAAGGTCGTCGATGTGAACGCGATTGTGCAGGATATGGAGCGGCTTCTGCGGCCGCTTATTGGCGAAAACGTGGAACTGATCACGATGCTAGCTCCGCAATCGGTACACACTCGTGCCGATGCCGGACAGCTTGAGCAGGTCATCATGAATCTGGTGGTGAATGCCAAAGACGCGATGCCGGATGGAGGCAGGCTTACGATTCAGACCCAGACGGTCACGGTGGATGAATATCATCGTGGCGGACCGCAGTTTATTCGTCCAGGCGAGTATGTTTTGCTCTCAGTGCGCGATACCGGAATGGGGATGGATCGTGAGACGCAGTCGCGCATCTTCGAGCCATTTTTCACTACCAAAGAGAAGGGAAAAGGAACCGGACTGGGGCTTTCCACCGTATACGGTATTGTGAAGCAGACGAGCGGTTATGTGATGGTGCAGAGCGACATCGGGCGTGGATCGACGTTCCATATCTATCTGCCCCTTACGGAAGGGAAAGCGGAGACGCACGCCGCTACTACTCCGGACACGGCTTGCGGTGGAAGTGAGACGATTCTGTTGGTGGAAGACGAGGAGTCGGTTCGTCAACTCGTGCGTGACACGCTGGCAGCCAGGGGATACAAAGTCATCGAAGGCGAAAACGGTGAAGCCGGAATGACGGCGGCAGCTCGCCATAACGGCAAAATCGATCTTGTCATTACTGATGTGGTCATGCCGGGGATGGGAGGCCGCGAGATGGTGAAGCAACTGGCCGCGGAACGGCCGGGGACCAAGGTTCTGTATCTTTCGGGCTACACGGAAGACGCCATCATCAGCGATGGTTCCATCGAGAGTGGAACGGCATTCCTGCAAAAGCCATTCACTCTGCAAAATCTCACACGCAAGGTGCGGGAAGTCCTTTCCTAGGATTTAATTCTCAGCTCTCCGACCCAGGCCCCCAGTCAAAAACCTGCTTGATCGGTTGGCCATGAAACTTTTCTGGCTGCCGAGCGTCCCATTGGTAAGAGAATAGAAGACAGAGCAGTCGCGCCGATCCGATGGGGAGCGCGCATTTTCGATAGGGGTTCCTATGCTGATCAAGAAGGCCGCCGATATTCGTTCTTCCGAGATAACACCGAGGAGCATCTACCTCAATCGGCGAAAGTTCCTGGCGGGGATGGGCATAGCGGGCGCGGCGGCAGCCGTTGGGCTCGGAACGCGTGAACTCGTTTCGCCTTCTTATGCAGCGCTGGCGGGAAACAAGATTGACGGCATCAAGAAGAGTTCATTCAGCACGACGGAGACGATCACTCCGTACAAGGATGTCACGCACTACAACAACTACTACGAATTCTCTACGGAGAAAGACGAGCCGGCAGAGCTAGCCAAGAATTTCAAGACGCGTCCGTGGAAGGTGAAGATCGATGGCGCGGTCGATAAAAAGCAGGAGCTCGATGTAGACAACATCATCAAAATGGCGGCGCCTGAGGAGCGCATTTATCGACACCGCTGCGTGGAGGGCTGGTCGATTGTTGTTCCCTGGGTGGGTTTTTCACTGAGCGAACTCATCAAACGGGTAAATCCGACGAGCAAGGCAAAGTACGTTGAGTTCACGACGCTTTTGGATATTAGGCAAATGCCCGGTCAGCAGCGCAGGGTGTTGGAGTGGCCCTATGTGGAAGGCTTGCGTATGGACGAAGCGATGAATCCGCTGACGCTGCTCTGCTTTGGGATGTACGGAGAAGAGCTTCCCAATCAGGATGGAGCGCCGTTGCGCCTTGTGGTGCCGTGGAAATATGGGTTCAAGAGCGTGAAGGCGATTGTGCGCATTCGCTTCACCGAGAAGCAGCCGATGAATAGCTGGAACTTATCGGCTCCACAGGAGTACGGGTTCTATGCCAATGTGAATCCAAATGTGGACCATCCGCGCTGGAGCCAAGCCAGGGAACGCAGGCTGGGCGAATTCGTCAAACGCCCCACGCTGATATTCAATGGATATGGCGATCAAGTCGCGAGCATGTATAGCGGCATGGATTTGAGGAAGGAGTTTTAAAGAGATCATGCTTCTTAGGACTTGTGATTCCGTAGCGCCCCATTTTTTGGGAGCCAGAAATCTGCTTTTGCACCGCCAGCAGAAAACAGATTCCTCGCTTCGCTCCGGAATGACAACGTTTTTTGGTCGTGGCTCAGTTTTACACTCATGCGCTATTTCAAATTAGTCATCTTTGCCGCAAGCCTGCTCCCGTTGATTCGACTTGTCTGGCTTGGATTCCATTCGCAGCTCGGTGCTAATCCGATCGAGTTCATCACGCACTCTACCGGAGACTGGACGCTGACTTTTCTGCTGATCACGTTGGCGATCACGCCGCTGCGCAGGATCACTCGGCAGTACTGGATTATCAGCTACCGACGAATGATTGGGCTGTTCGCATTTTTCTATGGCTGCCTCCACCTGACGACTTACGTCTGGCTCGACAAGTTCTTCGATGTGCACGAAATGCTGCACGACATCGCGAAGAGGAAATTCATAACGGCGGGAATGACGGCATTCGCGCTGATGATTCCGCTGGCGCTGACATCAACGAAGTGGGCGATCGGGAAATTAGGGAAACGCTGGCAGAGTCTGCACCGGCTGATCTATTTCAGCGCTGCGGCTGGAGTGATTCACTACATCTGGCTGGTGAAGGCCGATTTGAAGAAGCCGCTGGAGTACGCGGCGGTGTTGGGATTGTTATTGGGATATCGGGTTGTTGCCTGGATGAGGAATTGGTATGCGCGGCCCGTCACAAGCAAGAGCAGCCTGTCGATGAGCCAGACCTAGCAAAGGGCGGAATCCCTCAGGGGCTAATGCCCATGGTGTAAGGATGCAAGCGGCACGACTAAAGCCGTACCCTTCCACAGATGTAGATTGGGCATTTTAACAATCTCGGAAATAGCGACCTTTGCAATAGCAATAAAAAACGCGGCTCGCAGGGATCTGCAAGCCGCGTTGAGTGGCATTCCTTGGTATTAGTGCCTGCTTACCTGGATCTTTCTGTTAACCAGTGTGGTCTTTCTATTTGGATTTATCGCCGACTTCCGGTGCGCAACAACATGGGGCATCGGGATGAGGCGCGGGGTTTGTACTGACTTGGCTGCAGCGCTGCTTGGCGTGGTTTGTACCTGCATCGAACCCAGCCCAGGCAAAGTGGGGTCAGTGGAGATGAACAGCGCCGTGGAATCGTCGACGAGGTAGTAGAACATTCCTGCGAAGCCGGCTTGGAGCGTGGCTGACCCAGTTCCCGTGAAGCTTCCTACCGGTGCAGCTCCGTAGGTGCCAGTCAAGCCAACAGTGGCCAGAGAACCGCCGTCATTGATATCGATGGTTCCAGTCAAGTTGCCGCTGCTGGCCTTGAATTCGGCAATCTCATCCGCTTCGGTTGCAGGCACAACGTTGAGATCTGCACCCGACACGTTAAGTCCGTAACCCGCAGATGCCAAGTCGGTGAGACCGGATTGTTGCACGAGCGCCGATCCTCCGGAGACACCCGCGTTAAGGCCGGTGTCTGCCTCGAGCATCACAAGGCCGCCGTTGAACGGATAGGCAATGAACGTTGCTCCACCCACGAAATTCGACAGCGTCACAACCCAGCGACCGCTCCCGATTGGAGATTCGGCAAGCGCTCCCGTGAAGTTGTTTACGGTGTTGTTGCCGTTGTCGACGAGGCCGTTATCATTCACGTCTTCGAATCCGCTGGAAATTACGCCGGTAGAGGCCCCGGTCGAAATATTAGAAGCCATGATGCCACCCATGACCATAAGATTGCCGCCAGTGTCCGGCCCCGCCATGTTGAATGCCAGATTGCCGGAAGGGAACGCGTTCGTCGGGGAAATCAGGACATCGCCGACCAGAATCGAGAGCCCGTCAGCTTCAATCAATTTCAGATGGGTTGAGTCAACTGCGTAAACGTCAAACACGAGCGGACTGGCCGAGAATGTCGGTGCGTTTAGAGTTGCCATGCCGGGAGTGATACCCGATCCCAGGACCAGTGAACCCGTCAGTCCTGTCTCGGAATACGAGACGGCGCTGTAGTTGAAGTCGGCGTAGCCGGACCCTGCGGTGATGGCCCCCGTGGAGTCGAGTTGAAACTCGCCAACACTTGCTAAGGAACGGTTGCTGAAATCGCCGCCTGAGACAGAAAAGGCATAGAACTGACTGGCCAGTTGCGACTGTGAGAGCGACGGGTCTTGCAGGTCAATAGTTCCGCTGCCCGTTCCGTTCTGGTCGTAACGGATGATTAATCCATGTGAGCTGGAGGTAAGAACAAAGTCCACATCCATCTCATAATTCAAAACAGTAGCCGTATTGAAAAAGAGCTGCGCGACGCCGCGGCCGTCTGCACTAATCGAATACACGCTGCTCGTAAGCAGAGGTATTTGAGGTTGCGCGCCTGTCGGATCGACGATGTCAATAGTTCCCGAGGTGATGTTTCCCTGGCTGCAACCGCAGGCGACGAATGATCCCGCCATAGCGAAAAGACCGTTGCCATTGGCGCCAGAGATCGAAAAAGTGTAGGTGCCGTTCAGGCTGGAGTTGGTAAATCCTCCTGACGGAGGCGGAGTAGGAATAATGGGCTTGCCGCTGCTTCCCCCGCAAGCGGCCAAAATCGCTAGGGCCGAAAGAGAAAAGAAGAGAAAAATGCGATTGCGCAAAGACATAACATCCCCCTGGTAACTTTTGGGTGCAGAATGACGCCTTCTGGCTCAGTGTACACGCAGTTGCGGCCGATGAATTCCAACCCGGGTTGAGGAAAAAAGTAGCGGTACTAAGGCGCGAGCGACGTGGGTTTTACATGTTTTTCCGACGGTGTAAAAGAGGGTTTCAGTTCTACCGCGCAGCACGTTCGCACAACTCAGGCGTTCGGAATGAGGGCGACGATATGGAGACTGGACCGAGGCGACCACCGGCCCTAGGGCCTGATCTAAGCGCCTAACGTGGCCCTGAAAGGGCCGCTCTTCCGCGTTCTTCATTACTTCTGCTGTACTTCCGCTTCCTGTCCGGCGAGTTTTCGCAGGGAGTCTTCATACGGCGCCCGCGCTACTCCTCTTTCGGTGATGATCGCGGCAACATATTTCGCGGGAGTTACATCGAACGCAGGGTTTTCCACTCCAACTCCATCGGGCACCATCTGTTTGCCGGCGATGTGAGTCACTTCCTTTCCATCGCGCTGCTCGATGGGAATCTTGCTGCCATCGTGGCACTCAAGATCGACAGTCGAGATTGGCGCGGCGACGTAGAAAGGGATCCCGTGCTCTTTGGCCAGAATCGCGACGGAATATGTGCCGATCTTATTGGCGACATCGCCGTTAGCAGCGATGCGGTCGGCGCCCACGACGATTGCTCCGATCTTTCCTTGTCGCATCATCGATCCCGCCATGTTGTCAGAGATGACCGTCGTCGGGATCCCATCTTTCATTAACTCCCATGCGGTCAGACGCGAGCCCTGAAGGAAGGGCCGGGTCTCGTCGGCGTAGACGTGGATCTTCTTGCCTTGCTCGACCGCAGCGCGAATTACACCGAGAGCTGTGCCGTATCCCGCGGTTGCCAGCGCACCCGCATTGCAGTGCGTGAGTACTCCGCCTTCCTTCGGCATAAGCGTAGCGCCATGGCGGCCCATCGCCTGGTTCGCGGCGATGTCTTCGGCATGCATGCGCTGCGCTTCTTCGATCAACTCGCGCTTGATCTGCGGGATGGGACGGATACGGATGCGCTCAAACTTCTCCTGCATGCGCCGGATCGCCCAGAACAGATTGACGGCCGTAGGGCGCGTTTTGCCGATGAGATCGCAGGCGGCGTCGAAATCGCGCTTCAAATCGCCCGTACTTTCGGCCTTGGAGTTATTGACACCGAGAGCGATGCCCATCCCTGCGGCAACGCCAATGGCCGGAGCTCCGCGCACCACCATGTTTCGGATTACATCCGCCACCTGCTCGTGCGTCTTGCAGATGACATACACTTCTTCGGTCGGCAGCTTCGTCTGATCGATGAAGCGCACGCCTTTGTCAGTCCATTCGAGAGTCTGGATCATAAGAATCGAGTGATTGAGTAATTGGTTGATTGAGAAATTGAAAACCAGCAAGAGGAATGCATTCAATCGCTCATTGCTCAATTACGAAATTACTAAATGTCTTTCAGGCTTTGTGGGCCTCGCAGCGCGTTCTGGGATTGTTGGTTACCGCCGGTCTTCCACAAAGTTCACACGTTGCAGCTACCGCGAAGACATTCGGTTGGGTCTCATCGTTCTGCAGGATGTGTTCCTTGCGGATGTCTGTGGCGGTAAAAATCGATACAAATGGCGCGGGAGCAGCGACCTTCTCCACGTTGGGGCGTCCATTCGCCTCTTCACGCTCGACCAGGCACATCACACCGACGATAGAGAATCCGAACTCGCGGGCAGCTTCGATGGCCTGGACTGTGGAAGCACCGGTGGTGCACACGTCATCCACGACCACAACGCGCGCGCCCTTTTCGCGGAAACCTTCAATACGTTGTCCCGTGCCATGTTGCTTTTCGGCTTTGCGTACGAGGAATCCGCTCAGGTCTCCGCTCAGCACCGAGACGGCTACAACGATGGGATCAGCGCCCATCGTCAAGCCGCCGATGCCCCGTGCTTTCCAGCCACGCTGACGAATTTCCTCCAGGAAAACCTCTCCCGTAAGACGCGAGCCTTTGGAATCGAGCGTCGTAGCGCGGCAGTCGATGTAGTAGTCGCTCGTTCCTCCGGAAGAGAGCTTGAATTCTCCGAGACGGAAGGACCTATGTGCCAAGGTCGTGAGCAACTGTTGACGGGCGGAATGCATGAAAATCTACGATAACACGACGCTTTACCACTGGAGGAGAGAGTCGGAACTGGGTAGGGATGCTTCGGCTGCGCCGCGACTCGCTTCGCTCGTTCGCCGGCTCCGCTCAGCATGACAGTGGGTTGGAGTTATGATCTTCGAATCCTTTATTCATGGGCCTTCTCGCGTGTTACCCTGATTCTTCCGGCTAATCGAGCTGGCGCCTTCCAACCGGCGTTCCCCGGATCCCGAAACTGAGGTACGAAATTGCAGATTGCATTCAGGTTTTTCCGCGCCCTTTTGAGCAATTTTTTTTTATTGTGCGCAATTGCGAGTAACTCATTTCCGTCTTTCGCCCAGGGCACTCGCTCGTGGGAGCAGTCCAAGTTCGACGATCTGGAGAAGGGCACTGCTTCCGGAGTTGCTATTCGCAATACGGGCGGGCTGGAACTTGCGCCTTCGTTCAAGCTGCTCTATGCGACTCCCTCGACGTACGTTTGGGCCATTGCTGCCGATGATGCAGGTAACGTTTACGCCGCCACCGGTTCTCCGGCGCGCGTGTACCGCATTACCCCCGAAGGCAAATCGAGCATCATCTTCCAGCCACAGGAATTGCAGGTGCAGGCACTACGGGTTGGGTCGAATGGCATTATTTACGCTGCGACCGCGCCCGATGGAAAGGTGTACAAAATCGAGCACACGGCCGGAAAAGCTGAAGAGAAGAAGGTGGAGAAGTCTGCCGACAGCTCGAAGGATGCGAAGCCTGCGGTCGATCCGTCATGGAGTTCCTCGGAATATTTCGCTCCCGGCACGAAATACATCTGGGATCTTGCTCTCGACAAGGCGGGCAATCTCTATATTGCGACGGGAGACCACGGGGAAATTTACAAGGTCACGCCCAAAGGCGAGCACTCGGTTTTCTTCAAGAGTGATGAAACCCACATCCGGGCGCTTGCGGTTGATGCACAAGGAAATCTAATCGCTGGTACCGATGGCAGCGGGCTGGTGTATCGCATTTCAACGGCCGGCGAAGGATTTGTGTTGTACAGCGCGTCGAAAAAGGAAATCACCGCGCTTGCTCTTGATCGCGATGGCAATATCTACGCGGCGGGAGTGGGAGAGAAGCGGGCAGGCACTGGAATCGCGTCGGCTGCGTCCATGCTCATGAGTATCCAGCCAAGTCAAAGTCCTGCTAGTGCGGGACCGGGAGGTGCTTCGACTCCGCCAGCGGCTGCAGCGGTGCCAATCGCGAACTTTCCAGCTCCTGGGGGAGGCTTGAATGGCGGTTCGGATGTGTATCGCATCGCGACCGATGGCTCGCCCACGCGCGTGTGGTCGTCGCACGAAGACATCGTATATGCGCTCGCTTTTGATTCTGAAGGGAAGCTGCTGGCGGGGACTGGAAACCGCGGCCATATCTTCCTGGTCGCAGGTCCCGATCAGTTTTCGGATCTGCTCAAGTCACCGGCATCGCAGGTAACAGGTTTTGCCAAAGCTCCGGGAGGCGCCTTGTACGCCGCGACCAGCAATCTGGGGAAAGTGTTCGTGCTCGGTCCGGGGCCGGAAAGGGAAGGCTCCTACGAGAGCGACGTGTTTGACGCGAAAATTTTTTCCCGATGGGGCCGCGCCGAATTCCGAGGGACGGGCAATGTTGATCTGCTGGCGCGCAGCGGCAATGTGGATAATCCGGACCGCAATTGGAGTTCGTGGAAACCGGTTGACTTGAGCAAAGGAGCTGAAATGGGTGTGCCGGCGGCGCGTTATGCGCAGTGGAAGTCCGTGCTGCATTCCGGGAACACCAAACCCTCCGTAGATTCGGTCACACTGAATTATCTTTCGCGCAATGTTGCGCCGGAAATCGAAGACGTGTCGGTGCAGATGGGCGTGCGTTATCAGCCGATCGCAAAATCATCGGGACTGAATCTGGGAACCGATGTTAGTGGTTCTTCGGGAGCGCATTTCGAGTCGCC
>Ga0335085_10012584_pt1 | contig 12458 bp, 13 predicted proteins | sample Lox_Sample_45_FD_206712 | JGI IMG/M metagenome (GOLD analysis project Ga0335085, IMG submission 206712) | Soil microbial communities from Loxahatchee National Wildlife Refuge, Florida, United States - Lox_Sample_4.5 | ecosystem: Environmental > Terrestrial > Soil > Wetlands | place: USA...
AAATCAGGCGATCGGTCTGGGCGGAAACACGGTATTGGTCACGAAGGCGCTGCTGGGGGCGCCCATCGACGGTGTCGTTTATCGGTGTCCGGGCGGCCAATAGTCCGCGCACTCCCGCGCAGGCGGCGTCCCGACCTGCTAGACGTTGAACCGGAAATGCATGACATCGCCCTCGCGGACGATGTAGTCCTTGCCCTCGAGACGCAGTTTCCCGACCTCGCGCGCACCACTTTCGCCGCGATACGTGATGTAGTCCGAATAGCCGATGACTTCGGCGCGGATGAAGCCACGTTCAAAGTCGGTGTGGATGACGCCCGCAGCCTGGGGCGCAGTAGATCCGGCCCGCACCGTCCAGGCGCGGACTTCCTTCTCGCCCGCCGTGAAATAAGTCTCCAGCCCCAGCAGCCTGAAGGCAGCGCGGATGACGCGATTCAGGCCAGGCTCATCCAGCTTCATTTCGGCCAGGAACTCGGCGCGGTCCGCCTCTTCGAGCTGTGAGATTTCGGCTTCGATCGCGGCACATACCGCGACCACCTGGGATCCTTCGGCGGCGGCGAGCTTCTGCACGGCATCAAGCCAGGGGTTGTTGCTGAAGCCCTGCTCATCGACATTCGCCACGTACATGACGGGCTTCGCCGTCAGCAGGTGCAGTTCCCGGAGGTCCTTGCCCTCCTCCTCCGTGAGCTTCAGCGCACGCACCGGCTGCGCCTTGTCCAGCTGCGCGCGCACCTTCTCAAAGAGCGCGGCCTTGCGCACCGACTCCTTGTCGCCGCTCTTGGCGGTCTTGGTGGCGCGCTCCAGCGCCTTCTCGACCGTCGCCAGATCTGCGAGCGCAAGTTCGGTATTGATGGTCTCGATGTCGGCCAGCGGATCGACCTTGCCGGCGACATGCACGATGTCGCCGTCATCGAAGCAGCGCACCACATGTGCGATGGCATCGACCTCGCGGATGTGCGCCAGGAACTTGTTGCCCAGGCCCTCGCCCTGGGAGGCGCCGGCCACGAGCCCGGCGATGTCGACGAATTCGACCGCGGCCGGCACCAGCTTCTCGGGCTTCACGATGGCGGCTAGTTCCGCAAGCCGCGGATCCGGCACCGCCACCACGCCGACATTGGGATCGATGGTGCAGAAGGGATAGTTCTCCGCGGCGATCTGCGCGCGCGTGAGAGCGTTGAACAGGGTGGACTTGCCGACATTCGGCAGTCCCACGATTCCGCATTTGATGGACATGTTAACTACCTTGAATTGGGCGAGGGCCGGCCGTGCAGCGCCTGGATCGCACGCTGCGCGCCCTGCTGCATCATCAGCGGCACGGCATCGGCTGCCGCCGCGATTGCCGCCCCGATCAGTTCCTCGTCGGCCTTCGAAGGCCGCCCCAAAACGTACTGCAGCACCTTATCGCGATCCCCCGGGTGACCGATGCCCAGCCGCAGCCGCCAGAACCCTTCAGCGCTGTTCGCCAGCACGTCGCGCATGCCGTTGTGCCCGCCGTGACCGCCCCCGAACTTCAGCCGCACATCGCCGGGCGGAAAATCCAGCTCGTCGTAGGCCACCAGCATGTCGGCGGGGCTGATCTTGTAGAAGGAAGCCACGCTGCTCAAGGGACCACCGCTGCAGTTCATGTAGGTCATGGGCTTGACCAGCCACACATCGCTGTCGGCGATCTTCACCCGCGTGAGATCGGCCTGATGACGCGGCTCGTAGCGGAACGTACCGCCGTGGCGCGCGGCCAGTTCTTCCACGAAACGAAAACCCGCGTTGTGGCGCTGGCGCTCGTGTTCGGCGCCGGGGTTGCCCAAGCCCACGATCAGCTTCAGTGGAACGGCATCCATGAGCGCACGCCCGAGGTGAGTCTAAGGGGACGCGCGGGCGGGCCCGAAGGCCCGCCCGCGCCATCCTCAACGGCTACTTCTTGCCGGCGTCCTTCTTGGCAGGAGCCGCAGCAGCAGCCTTTTCGTCTTTCTTCGCATCCGCCGCTGCGGGTGCGGCACCCGCCGCAGCCGGAGCGGCTGCAGCTGCAGCGCCTTCGGCCGGTGCGGCCTCGGCGACCACCGCCTCGGGCTCCTCGGCACGCGGGCTGTGGATGGAGACGACAGCCGGGTTGCGCCCCTGGCCCAAGGCCGGCAGGACCACGCCCTCGGGCACCTTCACGTCGGCCAGGTACTTGATGTCGTGCAGGTTCATGTCAACCATGTCGACTTCGAGATACTCGGGCAGATCCTTCGGCAGACACACCACTTCCACATCGTTCATCAGATGCGACACGATGCCGCCCTGAGTCTTCACACCCGGGGACACCGAGGCGTTGCGGAAGTGGATGGGCAGGCGGATCCGCAGCTTCTCGTGCTCCAGCACGCGCTGCATGTCCAGGTGCACCACCAGATTCTTGGCCGGGTGCATCTGCACGTCCTTGACGATGGCTTCCTGGGTCTCGTTCGCCACTTTCAGCTGCACGATCGATGAGTAGAACTTCTCGTCTTCGATCATCGTCAGCAGCTTCTGCTGATCCAGAACCAGGGCCCGCGGGTCCTGTCCCCCGCCGTAGAGAATGGCCGGAACCTTACCCTGGACGCGCAGGCGGCGGCTCGCACCTTTGCCTTGCGTGTCCCGGAATTCCGCGCCGATCACGTATGAAATGCGCATTTTTCGAACTCCTGACAGTATCAATCGCCGCACCATGCGGCATGCATGCCACCCCGCGACCAAGGGGCACGATCAACAAGGGCCCGCCGCCACCCGATGTGGCGGCGCAGCCTCATCAATTCAGTCCACGTACAGCGAACTGACGGACTCTTCCGCGCGTATGCGCCGGATGGTCTCCGCCAGCAGCGCCGCCACCGACAACTGGCGGATGCGTCCCACCTGCTTGGCCGCCGGTGACAGCGGGATGGTGTCGGTCACCACCAGCTCATCCAGCGCGGAGCGCGCGATCTTGTCGAGCGCATCGCCCGAGAGCAGCGCGTGGGTGATGTAGGAGGTCACCCGCAGCGCCCCCGCATCCTTCAGCGCCTGCGCCGCCATGCACAGCGTGCCCGCGGTATCCACCATGTCATCCACCAGCACGCAGTTCTTGCCGGCGACTTCGCCGATGATGTTCATCACCCGCGATTCATTGGGCCGCGGCCGGCGCTTGTCGATGATGGCCAGATCCGCATCGTCCAGGCGGCGCGCGAAAGCCCGCGCGCGCGCCACACCGCCGACATCGGGCGAGACCACCACCAGGTTGTCATCGCCATGCTTCCAGGCATCCCCGAGCAGCACCGGCGAGCCGTACACGTTGTCCACCGGGATGTCGAAGAAACCCATGATCTGATCCGAGTGCAGATCCAGCGTCAGCAGCCGGTTGACGCCGGCGCCGACGATCATGTTCGCCACCAGCTTCGCCGTGATCGCCGAGCGCGTCGCGCGCGGGCGCCGGTCCTGGCGCGAATATCCGAAATAAGGCACCACCGCGGTGATGCGCGCCGCGGAGGCACGCCGGCAGGCATCCACCAGCACCAGCAGCTCCATCAGGTGATCGTTCACCGGAGGGCAGGTCGACTGCACGATGAACACGTCGCGCCCGCGCACGTTGTCGATCAGCTCGACGTTGACTTCCTTGTCACTGAAGCGGCCAACCTCGGCACTGCCCAGCGGCACACCCAGGTGCCGGGCGATCTCATGTGCGAGATCCCGGTTGGCATTCCCGGTGAACAACGCCATGGTGTCGTCAGTCACGCCCCGATACTCCCCTTGTGCAAGCCTTCAATCGTGGCTGGGGTGGAAGGATTCGAACCTCCGGATGGCGGGATCAAAACCCGCTGCCTTACCACTTGGCGACACCCCACCATGAACAACCCCAATCACCCGCATCATCCAACCGCTACGCCGCGCGCATCCCGAAGCGGCGAGACGTTCATGCCACGGGCCGTCATGCCGCGCCACTGCGCAGGGACCCTGCTCACGATGTCTTGTGCCTCAGCCAGGCTGGCGCAGGGTGCAAAAATGCACGACCCGGTGCCCGTCAATCGCGCCGGTGCAAACTGCCCCAGCCAGTCCAGCGCGCGGGCGACCTCGGGGTAGCGCGTGCGCACCACCGGCTCGAAATCATTCCGACCGCCAGACCGTAGAAAGCCGGCCATTGTGATGGGGGGTGAATTTCGTGTCAATTCAGGAGCCTGGAACACGACTGCGGTCGGCACATGGACCTTGGGATGCACCAGGACATAGTGGGTTTCAGGCAGATCCAGGGGGGTCAGCCGCTCGCCCCGCCCTTCCGCCCAGGCGGACCGGCCGCGTACGAAGACGGGGACGTCTGCGCCCAGTTCGACGCCGATGGCCGCCAGTTCGTTCTCGTTGAGCCCACAATCCCAGAGCCTGTTCAGCCCCACCAGCACCGTCGCCGCATCCGAACTGCCTCCCCCGAGCCCGCCCCCGAGGGGAATGCGCTTGGTGACCGCCAGCTCGGCGCCGAGAGAGGTGCCGCTCGAGCGCTGCAGGGCCCGCGCCGCCCGTACCACCAGATCCGCCTCGGCCGGCACCCCTTCCGGGCCGCTGCCGCGCTCGATCCGGCCGTCCTGGCGCACCCGGATCTGGATGTCATCGGCCAGATCGATGAGCTGGAACACGGTCTGCAGGTCGTGGTAGCCGTCGCTGCGCCGGCCGGTGACATGCAGGAAAAGATTGAGTTTGGCCGGCGCAGGCCAAAGGGTCGCGGCACTCATGGGGCGTACCAGCCATCCAGCACCAGCCGCACCCGCACATCGCCACGCGTCATCGTCAGTTTCTGCGGCAGCGGGCCCCCGGCGGTTTGCATGTAGGCTGCGATGGAGACAGTCCAGTCGGACTGGACCAGGCTGCCGAGATAGCCTTGTGCATTGGGGGACTCGACGCTGGGGGTGCCCGGATCCGGGACGCCCTGCAGCCAGAAGCGCAGGCTCCCCAACGGCGGCTCAAAGCCCAGGCGTCGCACCAGTTCATCGTGCGCCGCCTGGCTGTCCAGTGCCTCACCGGACGGGGTGGTGAGGCTGAGTGCGCCGGCATCATCAATGATGCGCACGCCACCGACGCCAAGTGGTCCGTCCAGGCTGACCGCGCTGCGCAGGCCGGTCTGTACCCAGCGCAACTTGCCGTTGAAGCCATCACTTCCTGCGGCGACGCCGATGCGCCCCTGCACGGTGAAATCGGTGCGGGCCTGCAGCTGGGCGCGACGCGCCGGCCAGTCGGCGGCCACCTGTTCGGGAGCCCGCGGCGCCACCGGCTGCGGCACGGTACGGCAGCCCGCCAGCCACAGCAGCATCAAGCCGAGGACAAGATGCAACGGCCGCGCAGCCGCGGCCGCAGCCACGCGCCCCATCTCAGGGGCGTCCGGAGCCGGGCACCAGGCGATGCCGGGTGGCCTCGAGCGCCGCCGACTCCGGATGGCGGGCCAGCGCGTCGCTTAAGACCTTGCGAGCCTGCGCCTGCGAACCACTCAGCCACAGCGCTTCGACCCAGTGCGCGGCGATGTCCGGATCCTGTCCGACGCTGTAGGCATGCTCGAGAATCCCGGCCGCCTCACGCGTGTCACCGCGGCGCAGCCGCACCCACCCCAGGCTGTCCAGGGCGGCGGGGCTGTCGGGCGTGGATTCGAGCGCCTGGCGGATCAGTTTCTCCGCACGCGGCAGCTGTTCGCGATGGTCCGCCAGGGTGTAGCCCAGGGCATTGAGCACCGTCGGGTCCTCGGGCCGCTCGGCGAGCAGCTGCTCGAAAGCCTGCAACGAGTCGCGCGTCTGGCCGGCGCGCTCGAGCATGGTGGCGTGCTCATATTCCAGGGTCGGATGATGGGGAAAGGACTGCGCCGCCGCCGACAGCAGCGCGAGCGCGCCATCGGTGTCGCCGTGATCGGCGAGCAGGTGCGCCTTCTGCACCACCATGTCGAAGGTGCTGTGGGTGTCGTGGTTGGCCAGGTCATCGATGAGCGCGAACGCCTCGGCGCGCTTGTCGGCATCCAGCAGCAGCCCTGCGGCCGCCACCCGCGCCTGTGCGCCCATCGTCGAATCGATCAGCCGGCGGTAGATGGCGAGCGCCGCATCCTTATCGCCCTGGCCTTCGGCGATCTGCGCCAGGTAGAACAGGGCGCCATCGCCGGCCTCGCCGCTGCGCATCAGGTCGGTGAAGCGCTTCTGGGCCTGATCCAGATCGCCGTTGTCGAAGGCCAGCAGGGCCAGGCGCCGGTCGACTTCCTGGGTGTTGACGTCGCCTGAGGCCCGCAGTCTTTCGAGTTCCTTTCGGGCTTCTTCCGTGCGCCCCAGGTCCTGCAGCACCTCCGCCACTTCAAACGTGCCGTCGCTGCCGGCCTGGCGCGCCACCTCATGCGCCGTCGCCAGGGCCTGCGTCGCATCACCGCGCAGCACTGCGATGCGCGCCGAGAGCCGCAGGGCATCGAGGGACTTTGGATCGCGCTGCAGCGCCTCCTGCGTCAGGTGTTCGGCGCGCTTGAAGTCATAGGCCTCGACACCCAGATCGGCGAGCGCCGTCAGCACCGCGGGCGAGCGCTGCGGCGTGTCGATGACCGGATACAGCGCGGCGAAGGCCGCCGTGGCATCCGATTGCGCCGCCAGGACCTGCATCGAGCCCACCAGGTCCGAATCCGAGGCCTTGGTATCACTCGCCAGCGCCGTGGCGATGGCAGTGCGCGCCTCGGGCACGTGATAGAGCTTCAAGGCCACGGTGGCGTAGACCAGCTGGGCTTGGGCATCCTTGGGCGCCGCCTTGACCCAGTTCTGCGCGGCGGTCCAGGCGGCCGGAATGTTCTCGCAGTCCAGCGCCACCTGGGTGGCGTGGCTTGCCATCTGCGCCGTGGCCCCCGCCGAGGCCACGGCAAAATCCTCGGCCGCAGTGCGGCAGTCCCCGTGCTGCAGGGCGAGCTCCCCGGCGACGCTCGCCTGGGCGGGATCGCTGGGTACCGCCGGGTCCGGCTCGGTGGCGGCGACCGACCGCAGCGAGCCGCCCTCGGGGCCTGTGGTGCCGACCGCGCTCACGCCTGACGAGGAATGGCCGGAGCAGGCCGCCAGCCCCAGCGCCACTGCCACGCCGGCCGCCAAACCCACCCGGATTCGTGTTGCACCCATGGGTCCACTATATCTGTGTGCAGCCCCGCATACACGCCTTGTCACCTGCAGCAGCCTTACATGAGAATGCCGCGCCCGTGTTCGGGCTGCCTCGGTAACCCCTTGTAACCCCAATGAAGGATTCGATCCGCCAGCGCCTGGAAAAAATGGTCGACCGCTTCGAGGAAATCGGCGGCCTGCTGGCGGATCCGTCCACCGATGGCGGCTCGCAGCAGTTCCGCGAGCTGTCGATGGAGTATTCGCGCCTGCAGCCGCTCACCGAGCGCTTCGCGGCCTATCGCGGCCTGGAATCGGAGCTGGCGACCGCCCGGGCGATGGCAGCGGATCCGGACCCGGCGATGCGCGAGATGGCCACCGAGGAACAGCAACGGGTGGGCCGCGCGCTGGAGAGCACCGAGGCGGAGCTGCGCAGCCTTTTGATCCCGCGCGATCCGCGCGATGAGAAGAACATCTTTCTGGAGGTGCGCGCCGGCACCGGCGGGGATGAGGCGGCGATCTTCGCCGGGGATCTGCTGCGCATGTATCTGCGCTATGCGCAGAACCGCGGCTTCAGCACCGAGATCATCAGCGAAAGTCCCGGCGAACACGGCGGCTACAAGGAAGTGATCTGCCGCATTGCCGGACACAACGCCTTCTTTCAGTTCCGCTTCGAATCCGGCACCCACCGCGTGCAGCGCGTGCCGGCGACCGAGGCGCAGGGCCGCATCCACACTTCGGCCTGCACCGTGGCGATCCTGCCCGAGACCGATGAGGTCGAGCAGGTCGAGATCAATCCGGCGGATCTGCGCATCGACACCTACCGCTCCTCCGGCGCCGGCGGACAGCACGTGAACAAGACCGACTCCGCCATCCGCATCACCCACCTGCCCACCGGACTGGTGGTGGAGTGCCAGGAGGAACGCTCGCAGCACAAGAACCGCTCCAAGGCGATGTCGCTGCTGAAAGCGCGGCTGCTCGCGGCCGAGCAGGAAAAGCAGCACAGTGAACAGGCGCAGGCGCGCAAGCTGCAGGTCGGCAGCGGCGACCGCTCCGAGCGCATCCGCACCTACAACTTCCCGCAGGGGCGCGTCACCGATCACCGCATCAATTTGACGTTATACAAACTGGCCGATGTCATGGACGGGAATCTGGATGAACTGATCGGCGCCCTGCAGCAGGAACATCAGGCCGAGGAACTGGCCGCCCTGCAGTGAGCGTGGCGCGTTAAGCATTCTTAATACGGCTGCAAGCCGCTGGCACAGGCCGATTCGCTATTGTGCGGCCATGATCAGGCAGGGCGCGCGAACAATCTGCAACGGACTGCGGCCGCGCGCGCTGCTCCTCGTGCTCGCCGGCCTGGCGCTGACGGCACCGTGCCTGGGCGCCGACTCGGGCACGGCGCCTCCGGTCACCGCGACTCCGCCCCTGATGGCGGTGCCTGCGACTCCGGTCTCCAAGAACGTGCAGCAGCGCATGCGCGCCTGCAACGCTACGGCCGATGCCAGAAAGCTTGCGAACGCGGCACGTGAGGCCTTCATCAAGAGTTGCATGGCGCATCGGGCGCGCACACCTTCACGCGCCGGCAGCGAACCCAAGCCGCACCCGTAGCCCGGGCTGATTGTCCTCCAGCAGCAGCTGCGCCTGGTGCAGCCTGGCAATGGCCGCCACCAGACTCAGTCCCAGACCGCTGCCGTCCGTGGAGCGCGCCTGCGGCAGCCGTACGAATGGCTTGAGCGCGGCGGCGCGGTCATCGCCCGCAATGCCCGGTCCGTCATCGGCGACCTCCAGCCACACGAGCTGCTCGGCGCGCTGCGCGCGGATTTCGATGTGACCGCCGGGGGCGATGTACTTGAGCGAGTTTTCCACCAGATTCGCCACCGCCTGGGCCAGCAGCTGCCGGTTGCCGGTCACGGTGCAGTGGCCCGCGGCGCTCACCCGCAGCGTCATGTTCTTCTCGCGCGCCGCCGGCTCATACAGTTCGCCGATATCGGTGATCAGCTCCGCCAGATCGACGCTGACGTGATTGGCGGCGACGCTGCCGGATTCGGCCTGGGCAATCTGCAGCAGCGTTGCGAGCGTGCGCTGCACGCGATCCAGTTCGGCCAGTGCCGCATCGATGCCGGCGCGCACCGGCGCCTCGGTGCTGGGGATGCGTCCCACATCCTCGAGGCGTCCGCGCAGCCGGTACAGCGGGCCGCGCAGGTCGTGCGCGGCGCTGTCGAAGGTCGCCCGCAGCAGCTGGGTGTTTTCCGCCAGGCGGTCCACCATGTTGTTGACCGCCAGCGCCAGCGCATCGAATTCATCGCGCGAGCCATCCACCGGCAATCGGCGGTCCAGATCCCCGCCGACGATGGCGTCGCAGGTGTCCGCGACGCTTTGCACGCGGCGGGTGAGCTTGCGCGACAGGAAATATCCGGCCACCGCGCCGCCGAGCGCGGTGAGGCCGATGCCCCACAGCGTCGCGTAGCGGAAGGTGTTGGCAAAACGTCCCTGCTGGGTGACATCGATCCCCACCAGCAGCCGGTGCCCGTCGGGCAGCAGCGAGACATTGGCCCGCACCGGATGACGGCGCACCACGTTGTCCTCGCGCGTCAGGCGCAGATCGAACTGGGTCCACTGATTGTTGGGAATGCCATCGAAGGGCCAGCTGGTGAGATTGCCGGCCTCCTTCACCAGATTCGGGTCCACCAGCAGGTACACCGCGCCGGTGCCGTTCCAGCTGTCGCCGCGGAAGCTCAGTTCATCGGCAAGGCCGGGCAGCCCCGCACGGTGGTAGGCATCCGTGAGACCTTCGAGCTCGGCTGAGATGACCGCATCGGCATCGTTGCTGATGACCGTCATGGTGAGGAAGTACACCGTGCCGAGCAGCGCGCTCACGCCCAGGGTGAATATCGCGCCGTATCCCAGCGCCAGTCGCGCGGCCGAAGTCCTAAACGGACTTATCTTCATCGCGGATCACGTAGCCGGCGCCACGCACGGTGTGGATGAGCGGTCGCGCAAAGCCCCGGTCGACCGCCTGGCGCAGCCGGCTCATGTGCACGTCGATGAGGTTGGTCTGCGGATCGAACTGCAGGTCCCACACCCCCTCGAGCAGCATGGTGCGCGTGACCACCTGGTCGGCATGGCGCATCAGGAACTCCAGCAGCTTGAACTCGCGGGCGGTGAGCTGGATCTCCTTGCCCGCGCGCGTCACTGAACGGCTGAGCAGATCCATCTCCAGATCCGCCACGCGGATGCGCGTCTGCGGCAGATTCTTCTCGGCGGCGCTGCGCCTGAGCAGCGCCTCGATGCGCGCCAGGAGTTCGGAGAAGGCAAACGGCTTGGTCAGGTAGTCGTCCCCGCCGGCCTTCAGTCCCAGCACCCGGTCATCGACGGTGCCGAGCGCGCTCAGCACCAGCACCGGAGTGCGCACGCCGTGCTCGCGCAGGCTCCTCACCAGTGCCAGCCCGTCCAGATGCGGCAGCATCCGATCGGTGATGAGCAGGTCGAAGCCGTGCTCCGTGGCCTGCTTCAGGCCGTCGCGTCCGTCACTGGCCAGGGCCACCTCATAGCCACTTTCCTTCAGGCCCTTCTGCAGGACCTTCGCGGCCTCGACGTCATCTTCGATCAGAAGCAGCTTCATGGGCGTCACTTCAGGAGCCGGGACCTGCGCCATCGGCGCTGCGACGCGCCTCGTCCTGGCGCACCAGCAGATCGCCCATCATGGCCAGCGCCTGCGCGCCGCACCAGGGTACGCTGATGGCCGAGAACACCGTGGACAGTGGCAGGAGCAGGGTCAGGGCGAGCTTCGCATCCTTGACGCCCGAGATCTGCAGCACCGAGAGGAACACCGTCCACACCAGCAGCGTCACCCCCAGCAGCACCACGGCCAGGATCCCCGTGATGAGCGAGGTGCGCCACCAGTTGCCGCGCAGCAGCCGGAAGCTGTGGCGCATCGCCTCGATGGGACCGAGCTTCCTCAGCACCAGCGCCACGGGCGCAAACAGCAGTCCCAGAGACAGCCAGGCCGCGGGCAGCGACAGCGGGATCAGCAACAGCAGCATGGCAGGCTTGACCGCGGCGAGATTGGTGAGCGAGGGGTTAAGGCCCGCGAGCGGCAATGCCATGGCAACCGGAGTCAGGGCCAGCGAGACCGCCACCAGCGACAGCCCCACGCACACGATCTGCCGCGACAGCAGCGCCCCGGCCTGGCGGACCTCGGCGGCCGCGCTGGTGCGCTCCCCGGCCGCCAGCGCCTTCTGCCTCAGGATCAGCGCCCCGCCGAACCACAGCGCCAGGATCATCCCGGCCACGCACCAGGCCCACCACACCGGATCGGTGCTGTCCACGCCCTGCACCGGCAGATCCAGGCTGAGGTTGCGCAGGTTGGCCAGGTTGGTGCACAAGGCGACCAGGATGCCGTAGGGCAGCGTCGCACCCAGGGTGAGGCGGAAGATCTCGGCGCCGGTGCCGAGCACCTCGCGCAGGGTCTGCGCCCGGGCGGGGGGATACAAAATCTGTGGCATCTGCCAATACTAAAGGATGGCCGTGCAGCTCACGACTTCGGATTTACTGGCGCGGGGCACGGCGGCGCTGACGCCGGTCCTGGAACGGCCGAGCCAGGATGCCGCCATGCTGCTGGCATTCAGCCTCGGCGTCGCGCCGGTGCGCCTGAAATCCCACCCCGAGGAGGCCCGCAGCGAGGCCGACCAGGAGCGCTATCTGGCGCTCATCGAGCGGCGCGCGGGCGGCGAACCGCTGGCCTACATCACCGGGGTGCGCGAGTTCTGGACGCTGCAGCTGCGCGTGACCCGCGAGGTGCTGGTGCCGCGGCCGGAAACGGAACTGCTGGTGGAGCGCGCGCTGGCGCTGGTGCCGGCCCCGGCCGCGCGCGTGCTGGATCTGGGCACCGGCTCCGGCGCCATCGCCCTGGCGCTGGCCGCCGAGCGGCCCGGCTGGGAGGTGCTGGCGAGTGATGCCGCGCCGGCCGCCCTGGGCGTCGCGCGCGACAATGCCCGGCGGCTGCGGCTGGGCAATGTCAGCTTCCACTGCGGCTCCTGGTTCGACGGGCTCGAGGCGCAGCGCTTTGACCTGGTGGTGAGCAACCCGCCCTACGTGGATGAGCGTGATCCGGCCCTCCTCGCCTTGCATCACGAGCCGCGCCAGGCGCTCACCCCGGGATCGGATGCCCTCGCGGACCTGCGCGCCATCATCGCGGCGGCACCCCAATACCTGCGCCCCGGCGGCTGGCTGGCTCTGGAGCACGGCGCGACGCAGGCCGGCGCGGTGGCGCACGACCTTGTGGCCCGCGGCTTCATCAGCGTACGCTCGCATCGCGATCTTGCCGGCCACGAGCGCGTGACCGAGGGCCAGCGCGCCTAGACCGCGACATCTGCACTCACAAGGAAG
>Ga0335085_10012585_pt1 | contig 12457 bp, 8 predicted proteins | sample Lox_Sample_45_FD_206712 | JGI IMG/M metagenome (GOLD analysis project Ga0335085, IMG submission 206712) | Soil microbial communities from Loxahatchee National Wildlife Refuge, Florida, United States - Lox_Sample_4.5 | ecosystem: Environmental > Terrestrial > Soil > Wetlands | place: USA: Florida...
CCAAAATCGATCGGCGTCCCGCTGAAGAAGCTGGTGATACCGCTTACTTCCCATCCTCCAAAGGCATTCCTGACGTAGTGGTTCGGTGCGTTCTTGAGGAAGGGCAATTTGTAAACATAATTGATATTCGCGACCTGCGCGCGGTTCAGACTCGAGGTGGCGTAATAGCGCCGCATGTTGGAGTCGTCTACACCCGGGTCAGAACCGTAGTTGGAGCCGTCGTCGATCATGTGCGACCATGTGTACGACGCCTGCAGGGTCAGGCCGTTGCCAAATTCATGCCTATACTCCGATTGTAGGGAGTGGTAGTTGGACTGTGCGGACATCTCGCCCAGGCTAATGCTGGAGTATCCCTGATATGGCAGGAAGTAATTTGGGGAAACCGCCAGGTTGATCAGCGCCTGCTGCACATTACAGACCCCATTCACATCGCAATAAGGGTTGGTCCCGGCCAGGGCTGGAACCGTCTGGGTCGTAGCCCCGGGTTGGATCATATCGAATTGCCGCGTACGGGAAAGATGTTCGCTGACATTCCCTACGTAGCTCAGGCTCACGCGATTGTTCCCCGTGAACTCGTGTTGCACGCCGAGACTGAATTGTTGGGTCATCGGGTACGGTTGGTTGGGATTGATCATCCCGAACTGGATGGGCCCGGACGCTCCCGGAGCAATTGCCCCATAACCGAGGATATTGTAGCCTGTACCAACAGCATTAACGGGCACGTTCCCAGCTATCCCCTCCGCGTTGGGTTCGTTGTCGGTTAACTGGTCATAGAACATCCCGTAGCCGCCGCGGATCACCGTGTTGGGGCTCTGCGTAGGCTGATAAGCAAACCCGAAGCGTGGTCCGAACCGAACGCCGGTAGGGTATTGACAGCCCTGTGGGAACCCTCCCACTCCGCACTCAACGATGCCGTTGCCATACGTCGTCCCATTGTAAATCTGTCCGGTGGCGGGATTCGGTGCGGCGATGTTGCCGTTCGCAAGCAAGGGGGCTTGTAAAGCCGGATTGAACTGGGTGGGCACAAACGCCACATCCAAGTGATTTAGCGTGTCGTGCGTGCGTGTCAGGTAATAGGCGCGCACGCCGAGGTTGAGGGTGAGCCTTTTTGTAACTCTCCAATCATCTTGAAAATAGGGCTCCAAGCCCCACCACTGCCAGTCTCCGTGAGGGTAGCCGCCGATAGGAACACCGTTCGCCGTGGCGGATACTTCGGCATAGCTCGCAATCCGGCCCAGTTCCATGTCCGCAAGTGCGCTCCCGGTACTGATAGCGGCGCCATTGGAAAAACTCAACTCGCCTTGTGCCGTCGCGTTCGTACTGAGCACTGTGTACACATCATGGTTGTTCTCGTAGTAACGAATTAAGTGGAACCCCAGCTTCAGGAAGTGGTTCCCGCGTGTAATCGCCAGGTCGTCCCGGATTTCCATGTTCGCTTCGTTGGCTTTGTAGGGACGCGGTCCCCAATCTTCGGCGAAGCTCAGGGTGGGATCGTTTACGGAAATCCCGGGCATAACCGGTTGTGCTTCGTTCGCCGGGAATATGGTTTTCATCGTCCAGTCGGCGGGTTTCCCCACCGCATTCGGTCCGGCGTCAGGGCCGGCGTAGTCGTACCAGTTGTTGTGGAACATATCGTAATGGAACATTACATCGTTGACGATGGTAGGCGTGAAGGAGTGGGTGAGGTGGAACACCCAATTGTAACCCGGCCCGCCATAGACGCTGTAAAGGGCGTCGTACGAGGAACTGGTGTAAAAAACCGGCACCAGGGTGTCCGCGAAGGTTTCATGAGTATACCGCACGTAGACACGCGTATCCGCCCCGATGTTCTGATCGACGCGAATCATTTGCTGTTGCCAGTTGATGGGCGCGCTAAGGGTTTTTTGCCAGCCCACCGGGCCGTTGTTGGGCAACGGGACCCAGGCATTGAGCAAGTCCTTCGCCTGCGAGCTCACAGGCACGGTCTTTCCCTCCACTGGGTATGCTGTTCCCGTGGGGTTGGCGGGGGTGATCGTGGCGGGGTCGATCGGCATCACGCAACTGGAGATGTTGGGGTTGTAGTTGCCCGATGCCGGGTCGCATTGGCTGAAGTCGCCCTGCCGCATGCTGGCGGTGGGGGCGCTGGCGCCGATACTTTCACCTTGACGCACCCTGCGGAATTCCTGCGAATAGAAAAAGAAGGTTTTGGACCTGTCCGTGTTGTAGTGCCCGGGAATATAAAAAGGCCCGCCCGCCGTGAACCCAAAATCGTTCCACTTCAAGGGCACCTTGGGGGCATTCCCGCCTGCGGGCCCGATCTGCCGATTGGTAAAGAAGGGGTTGGCATCCATGACGTCATTGCGCACGTAATCGTAGGCATCCCCGTGGAGATCGCGTGTGCCCGACTTGGTGGCCATTTCCACCAGAATACCGGCGCGCGTACCTTGATCGGCTCCGTAGTTTGAAGTTGAAATCTTGAATTCACCAATAGCGTCCAGGCTGGGGGTGGTGTGGAAGTTGCCATTCGCCTGGTTATTATAGATGTTCCCGCCATCCTGCCGCCAGTCGTTATAGTCGTGGCGGTTGCCGTCGAATTCGATGTAGCCCAGCAACTTCTTTCCGACTGCCGTGGGATTGTAGCTGTTGTTAACGGCTGCTCCCGGAACCAGCGTGCCAAGGCTGGTGAACTGCCGGCCATTCAGGTTCAGGGCCTGAATTTGAGTCCCGGTGATGACCGACGATTGGACGGCATCCTCCGTCTGGACCTTTACGACGTTGCCTGCGACCGTTACCTCCTGGTTGGTGCTTCCAACCTCCATCTTCAGATCGGCGAGTTGCGTTTGCCCGATCTCCAACTTGACGCCGGTTTGGACGAACTTCTTGAAGCCCGGCGCCTCCGCAGTGATCGTATAGGTGCCGATCGGCAAGTAACCCACCTTATACGCGCCGGCAGTATCAGATACCGTAGAACGCTCGAGGCCTTGCTCGGGAGATGCAACTACGATCTTTACGTTGGGCATGGCTGCGCCGGAAGCGTCTATCACCGTCCCAACAATGCTGGCCGTTGACTGCGCCATTGCAACAACCGGGACGATCAGGGGCAGACACAAGACCCAAAGAAGAAAGCCTAATCTCTTCATGCGAACCTCCTCTATAATTTTCCCAAGGGCGACGCTAGTGCAACTTGAAGTGTTCAGTGAGGACGTGTTGGAGTCTCTGGCCCTCCAACCTTAGGGTTAAATACGGGGTCAATGGAGTCCACCCCCGAAGCAGCGCAGGCAATGACCTTGGTTCGAACAAAAGCTTACGTCGCGAGGGCAGAATGTCGTCGTTTACCGCTCAACTACGGTCCCTGTTTAGCACTAAGGGACGTCAGTGTCAATTTATTTTTAGTTGTGTCAATTAGGCTTTCGGGTAGTGCGTCAGCGCTTTAGATATAAAATTTAATTAATGCAGCCTGCCCGTTCCGATATCCGCTTCGCGTTATACCGGTATAACTCGCCGAAAAACGGGTTATCTTGGTAACGTAAGGGTGACACAAATCGCGATTCTGATATCGGAGTCACAGCTAAGGGCGAACGTACAAGTAAAGCTTGTGCAAAACCCCATCTTTTGACAGGATCTCCACCGTCTTCGTGGGCTCCCAACCGGCAATCGCGAAGTCATGTGAGACGACCCGCGTGCCAGAGCGAAGTTGCTCTTCCAGCATCGGACGCAACATCGTATTCACAAAGGTCAGCAAGTAAAGGGTTACCACGGTTGCGTCGCGGATGCTGACCTTGAACATGTCTTCATGAAGGATGCGCGCCCGGTCCGCGAGCCCCAGCTCTTTAATCTGACCCTCGGACTGTTGAAAGAGCTTCGAATCCAACTCAACCCCCACGGCACGCGCTCCAAAATCCTTGGCTGCACTAATCACAATACGGCCGTCCCCCGATCCGAGATCGTAAACGACGTCGCTCGGTTGGACCTTCGCCAGTTCCAGCATTTTGCGGACTATCTCCGGCGGGGTGGCGACGTAGGGCGCACTGTGCTCCAAGGAGCTGGCAAGCGGTCCCTGGCTGGAAGGCTCGGGTGCTTTGCCCGGCCGAGTCTGGGCTGATTCTGTAGTCGAACTGATTGGCGGTCCTGCCCTAACCGTCCCCACGTCCCACGTTCTTGCTGTATGGTCTGCGCTGCCCGTTGCCAAACGATCGCCGTCAGGGCTCCACGCGGCGCTGAGAACCGAAGCCGTATGGCCGCTTAGAGTTTGCAGAATGTTGCCGGTTGCGGCATCCCACACCTTGACCTCACGATCCGAGCTACCGCTTGCCAAGCGCGTGCCGTCGGGGCTCCAGCCCACGGTTAGGACAAATCCCTTGTGGCCGGTTAAGGTCATCAGCTCTTTGCCGCTGGAGGAGTTCCAGACTTCGACAATGTACTCTTCATTCGCGGTCGAGAGGCGCCGTCCATCCGGGCTCCAGGCCACACAGAACAGGCGGGCGCTGACGCCGCGCAGGGTCAGCAATGGCTTGCCGCTGCTCGCCTCCCAAATCTTGGTTGTGCCATCCCAGCTTGCTGTCGCCAGGCGCGTGCTGTCAGGACTCCAGGCCACGCTCCAGATGTAGTCGGTGTGGCCGCTCAGGGTTACCAGCAGCTTCCCGCTGCCGGCGTCCCACACTTTGGCGGTGTTGTCTCTACTCGCCGTCGCCAGACGCTTGCCATCGGGGCTCCAAGCCACGCCTTGGACAGAATCGGCGTGGCCTGCCAGGGTCATGAGTTCCTTGCCGCTGGCCGCGTCCCAGATCTTTGCCGTGCGGTCCTCGCTTCCGGTCAGAAGGCGTTTGCTATCGGGGCTCCACGCCACGCTCCAGACCATGTCACGGTGGCCGGTCAGGGTGAGCAATTCCTTTCCGCTGGCCGCGTCCCAGACCTTGGCTGTGTTGTCAGCCCCCGCCGTCGCCAGACGTTTGCCGTCCGGGCTCCAGGCCACACACAGGACCTGGTCGGCATGCTGCATCGGTGGCAAATCGGAGGCCCAACCGAGCGATGGGGTCAAAAACGCGAAGCCTAGGGCCAGCCAAAGAACGGCTCTAATTTCTGGGCCTTGTCGTGGGGCGCAATTCGAATGGCGGACCTCCGGCTTCCTGGATTGCTTCCCCCGCTTTAGGTTGATCTCGATTCCTTCCGCCACGCTCTTCACCTTAACAAAAAATCTCTTGCCGTTCAGCATAGCAACTCCGTCCGTCGGCCCCCAGTCTAACCCCAATGACCCCGTATCGTCGCCGCATTTGGTTATGGCAGCGGGAGTCCGAACCATTGGGACCGGCCACCTTCCAGTTCAAATCCCGGCGAACCCGGCGTATACTCTCGGGCCATGGCAACCTTAGGATTGATTGAATACGCGGAAGCAAGCGCGGAGGTTCGCGCCGTCTACGACGACATCATGACGACGCGGAAAACCGACCGCATCAACAATTTCTGGAAGGCGCTGGCCCACGATCCCGCTACGCTCCGCCGCACCTGGGAGAGCGTGAAGCAGATCATGGGCGCCGGCGCGCTCGACGCTCTGACCAAGGAGATGATCTACGTGGCGGTGAGCGTCACCAACCAGTGTGGGTATTGCATTGCGTCGCACACCTCCGCCGCGCGCAAAGCCGGCATGACCGATGCCATGTTCGCCGAACTGATGGCGGTGGTGGGAATGGCCAATGAGACCAACCGCCTGGCCAGCGGCTATCAAGTGGAGATTGACGAGCAGTTCAAGAAGTGAGGAGAAACCCTATGAACTTATCCCGAAGAACCTTCATGCTCGCGGCCGGTGCGGGAACCGCGGGGATGTTGCTGGGCAAAGCCGTTCCGAGCGAGCGCATTACGGTGGGGGTCATTGGCATTGGACGCCAGACCGAGCACATCAATCTGCCACAGTTCTTTGCTATGCCGGATGTTCAGGTCGCGGCCCTCTGCGACGTGGACTCGTGGCGTCTTGACCATGCGAAGAAGCAGGTGGAGGACGCCTACGGCAGGCAATCCGCTTCCGGCACCTTCAGAGGTGTCACGACCTACAAGGATTACCATGAACTTCTGGCCAACTCGGGCTTGGACGCAATCTTCATTGGCGGGCCCGATCACTGGCACGTGCGCATGTCGATGGACGCCATCAAGGCGGGGAAAGATGTTTCGTGCGAAAAGCCCCTGACGCGCTGTATTGGTGATGGCCGCGCGCTGAGCGACCTGGTGACGAAGCACCACCGCGTCTTCCGCACCGATAGCGAGTTCCGATCGCTCGAGAATTTCCACCGCGCGGTTACCCTGGTGCGCAACGGGCGAATCGGGAAATTGCAAACCATCCGCACCGCCGTTCCGGGTACGGACGTCGGTTGCCCGCCCCAACCCGACATGCCCGTCCCGCCGGAACTGGATTATGAACGCTGGCAGGGAATTGCGACGCATGCCCCCTACACGGAAAAGCGTGTTCATACCCCCAAGTCGTACGAACGCCCGGGCTGGATGCGCCACCGGTATTACTGCGACGGGATGATCACCAATTGGGGGGCCCACCTGGTCGATATCTCGCAATGGGGCAACAACACGGAACACACCGGCCCCATCGAGGTCGAGGCGCACGGCGCTTACCCGCCCCCGGACAGCTTCTGGAATGTTTTGCTCAATTTCCAGGCCGAATTTCGCTTTGCCAATGGCGTGCGCATGTTCTACAAGACCGACGAAAAGGTCTATGTGCGCTTTGAGGGCTCGGAGGGCTGGATCTTCGCCGAGTATCAAAAGCCGCTTCAGGCCGAGCCTGCGTCGATCCTCGACTCCAAGATTAGCGAACAGGAAATCCACTTCCCCTTCAAAAGCGATAAGCAGGACTTTATTGACGCCGTCAAGACGCGCGGGCAGACGCTGGAAGACGCCGAAGTGGGGCACCGAACCACCTCGGTTTGCCACTTGGCGAACATTGCCATTCAAATGGGCCGGAAGTTGGCGTGGGATCCCGCCAAGGAGCGGTTCACCAACAGCGCTGCAGCCAATGCTTTTGTGAATAAATGGATTCAATGGCTGGCACGTAGCTAGTATGCCGTGCCAACCAGGATCCTCCTACGAACAGAGGGTGGCGCAGAGTGGAAAACCCCTCACCCGGCGGCGCCTCGCCGCCACCCTCTCCCCACGGAGAGGGAAACTCGTTCCTTCCTTCTCCCAGGGGAGAAGGTGGCTGAGGGACGAGGCCGGATGAGGGGTTTTTTCATGGGATTTTGTGGGCCAAAGGCCCTAAGGGACGTACATCGAAGTCAATGTATGCGGCACCGCGGGCAATGTGCGCTGTTGTAACTAAATAAAAGAGAAAACACACGAGCGAGTGCGCCATTGCACGGCGACATCTGTTTCTGATGGGGGGCTCTCCATGAAGTTCTCTTCAATTCTCCTGGCTACGATTCTGTGTGTTGCAGCGCCACTGGTAGCCACGCCTCCGCTCACCAATCCCTTTTTCGCCTTTGATAATGGCACCGGGCGCGACCAGCATGTGCCGCTGGAAGAGCAAGCTGAGTTGGTCAAGCGCACCGGTTACGCGGGGCTTGGATTTACGGGGACGCAGCACATCCCGGAAATCCTTCAGGCGCTGGAAAGCCGCGGCCTTAAGCTCTTTAGCATCTATGTGGCTGCGCACATTGACGGCGACAAGCCCAGCTATGAAGCCGGGTTGCCCGAAGCGATCAAACAGTTGCAGGGGCACGGCACAGTGATCTGGCTCACCGTCCAGGGAAACGCGCCGGATGGCGACGCGCGTGCTAGCGGGGTAATCAGAGAAATCGCCGACATGGCCGCGGCAGCCGGCCTGCGCGTGGCGCTCTACCCGCACCTTGGCATGTACGTGGGGCGCATCGAGGATGCGCTGCGCATTGTCAATGAGGTGGATCGTCCCAACGTCGGCGTCAGCTTCAATCTTGCGCATTTCCTTGCCGTGAAGGATGAGCCCAATCTGGACAAAAGACTTCGCGAAGCGCTGCCCCATCTCTTTATGGTCAGCATCAATGGTGCGGACCACGAGGGCGGCTGGGACCGTTTGATTCAGCCCCTCGACCGCGGCGAGTTTGACGTCTACGGCCTGCTTGCAAAGCTAAGCGCGCTGGGTTACCACGGCCCCATCGGTTTGCAATGCTACCAGGTGACTGGGGATCGAGAGGAAAACCTAAGGCGCTCGATGGCGGCTTGGCGCGAGTTCGCTTCCCGTATGGCCGATGAGAAGCCTGGTAGGGAGGCGTTTCAACCCCGCGCGGTGCCACTTGTAACCACCGATCCCTACTTCAGCATTTGGTCCTCTGCGGATCACTTGACGGATGATGTTACCCGCCACTGGACCGGGGCGCCGCAGACCCTGGAGAGCGCGGTTAGGATTGACGGCGCCACTTACCGCCTCATGGGTAAAAGTCCGCGCGAGGAGGCGCTGCCGCAAGTGGGGTTGGCAGTTTTCCCCACGCGCACGGTTTACGATTTCGAAGGCGCGGGAGTTCACGTCAGTCTGACGTTTCTCACGCCGCTTCTGCCCGGCAACTTGGATGTGCTTTCCCGTTCGGTCGCTTACCTCATTTGGGAAGCCCGCTCGGTGGACGGCCATACCCACGCTGTTTCTGTTTACTATGCCAACTCGGCGCAGCCGGTGGTGAACACGGAGGATCAGCCGGTGGTATGGTCGCGCGAAAAGGTGAGCGGGCTTGATGTAATGCGCGTGGGGTCGGAAGCGCAAACGGTTCTGGCGAAGTCCGGCGATGATCTCCGCATCGATTGGGGTTACCTCTATGTTGCCGCCCCCAGAAGTGAGATGGTCGCAAGCGCCATCGCGGCGGGTGTCGGACGGGTGTTTGGCGACAATGGGAGCCTGCCCGGCGACGAGATCCCCAGCGCGCCGCGTCCCGGACGCAACCGTGGGCCGCAAATGGCCATGGTTTTCAATCTGCGCCAGGTGAGCGCCCAGCCGGTATCCCGACATCTCATTCTGGCGTACGACGACCTTTATTCCATCGAATACTTTCACCAGCGCCTTCGGCCGTATTGGCGGCGGAACGGCGCTCAGGCTTCCGACCTTCTCACGGCTGCCGAACACGACTACGACTCGCTGCGAACGGAGAGCGAGCGTTTTGATGCCAGGCTGATGGCGGACTTAACGCGCGTCGGCGGGTCCAAGTACGCCCAGCTCGCGGCACTGGCTTACCGGCAAAGCCTGGCGGCGCACAAATTGGTGGCTGCGCCCGACGGTCAGACCCCTTACTATTTCCCCAAGGAGAATTTCAGTTGCGGCTGCATCTCCACCGTGGACGTCATCTATCCGGCAGCGCCCGTCCTGCTGCTCTTGAATCCCAAACTTGTTGAGGCGTCGCTCGCCCCGGTGATGGATTATGTCAAAGCAGGCAAATGGCCGTTTCCTTACGCGCCTCACGATCTGGGCGTCTATCCTCTCGCCAACGGCCGTGACCCCGCCAAGATTGAAACCATGCCCGTGGAAGAATCAGGGAACATCCTGATCCTGTTTGCGGCTATTGCCAAGGCTGAAGGCAAAGCGTCGTTCGCCGAAAAGTACGCGCCGATTCTCCAGCAGTGGGCTGACTACCTTGTGGATAAAGGTCTCGACCCTGAGAATCAACTGTGTACCGATGACTTCGCCGGGCACCTGGCGCATAACACGAATCTTTCCATCAAAGCCATCCTGGGGCTGGGCTCCTACGCGCAAATCCTCGAACTCGAGGGAAAGAATGAAGCCGCCGGGCGGTACCGGGCCAAAGCACAAGACTTCGCCAAACACTGGCTGGAGATGGCGAACGACGGCGACCACTACCGGCTGGCCTTTGACAAGCCCGGCACCTGGAGTCAGAAATACAATTTGGTATGGGACAAAATTCTGGATTTGAACCTCTTCCCGCCGGATGTAGCGCGCAAGGAAATTGCCTTTTACGAAGAGCACATGAATGGCTACGGTCTGCCCCTTGACAGCCGCAAGACCTATACGAAGCTTGACTGGGAGTTGTGGACTGCGACCCTGGCCGAATCGCCATCCGATTGGGAAAAGCTGGTTGCGCCGATTTACGATTGGGTCAATCAATCGCCATCACGGGTTCCACTCACCGACTGGTACTGGACGCGCGACGGCACTCAGGTGGGATTCCAAGCGCGCTCTGTGGTGGGCGGAATCTTTATTAAAATGTTATCCGACCCCGCCGTCTGGCAGCTTGAACTCACTTCCAGTCACTGAGTCAGAAATTCGCCAGGTAATTCTTCGCCCGTTTCACGGACTGATCCTCGCAACGAATTTATGACCGGGAAGGTTTGAGAGCTCATTCCGATCGCGGTCTCTCTGGATCTCTCATGTTACACCTACGACCTCGGCGACGACATGGACAGCTTCCGCGACGAGAAATGGGCCCACGAAACCGGGACCTTCATCGAGTCGATCGACCCCTACAAGCACCTTGCCACCAGCCACCCGGTGCATCGTGTGCACCAGGACCGCGCCTCCGCCTGGATGGGTTTTACTTCGATTCAAAAAGGATACGAGCACATGGTGGATTTTTTCACCAGCTTCGAATGGTGGAAGACCGCGCCCCACGATGAACTGGTGGATAACGGCGCGTATTGCCTGGCGCAGCCGGGACAGATTTATGCCGTATATCTCCCCATCCGCCCCGCCTGCGGGAGCGACGCAAACTTTGATTACCCGGGAGCTTGCAAGGACTACACCCTGAAGCTTGAGGCGGGAACCTACGATGCCAAGTGGTTTAGCGCCTCTACCGGGCAAACGGTGGCGCTGCCGGCCGTGCAGAGTCCCGAGTGGACGCTTCCGCATCCCCCCGCTGGCTGGATTGGGCGCTCCTTCTAAGAAGGGTAAAGTAAGGGGACGGTGTCCTAGTTTAGGAGTAGCGCCGCCATCCTGGCGGCTCCTGTGCCGGCTGGAAGCCGACGCTACGGTTCAAACTAGGACACCACCAGTAAGCGTGATAGTTTTTAGTTGAGCCTCGGTGGGAGTAAAATCGGAAAGGGAGGTAGGTATGAATCTGGCTCTTGCCAACGGAAAGATTTGTTACGTCGAGATTCCCGCCATTGATATTGCGCGCTCTGCGGAGTTCTACCATGCCGTGTTCGGCTGGACAATCAGAACCCGCGGTGATGGCAGCACGGCGTTTGACGACACCACGGGCCAGGTGAGCGGCGCCTGGGTGCTCGGGCGACCGCCCTCACCATTGCCAGGTTTACTCATCTACATCATGGTGGACAGCGTGGCGGCCACACTCGAGGTTATTTTGACTAACGGGGGGCTGATTGTCCAACCCATCGGTGTGGATGCCCCGGAAATTACGGCCAGGTTTCAGGACCCCAGCGGGAACGTGCTGGGCCTGTATCAAAATCCTGTCTGATGAGGACCTGGCGGCAACCGGGGCTCTCAGAGGGCGCAAGGGTCTGGCATTCGCTTAATTCGAAATTTCAGGCTGGTAGGTGCGCAGGATTGGTCAGGTAGGGGGCTATTCCGGGTGACCGTTGCGGCGGACCAATTTATCCACTGTTGCGATCAGGGCGTTGAGTTTGGATTCCGTGTCGGCATGGAGTTCCCGGAGGTCTCGGAATCCGGTAGCCGTGGCTGTGGCCGCAGCGTCTATGCGATCCACCAGACGGATTTCCGCTTGGGCCAATCGTCCGACGAGGTCCGTGACGGTTGCAATCGAGGACTCCAGCCTGGCGAGTCGCTCCTCGTGCGCAGCGATTTGCTCGGATTGCTTCTCGGCCGCGGCCTCGATCCTTGCCTGGACAGCAAGTATGAACTCCATGGTCTTTTCGACATCCATAGGGCTTAGTATAGCGCAAAAAAAATACGGCGAGACCTGTCGATTCTGAGCCGCTCCGTTCGACTAACAGGTAGAATCAGGGGATAACGGGTGGGGCAACCGCAACCTTTCTGGTTCAATTACTGTCCAAAGGGAGAACTGTCGATGCGCGTATTAGTGATTGTGAAGGCCAATAAGGACTCGGAGGCAGGAATTTTGCCGGATGGAAAACTCCTCGAAGCCATGGGCAAGTTCAACGAAGAACTGGTGAAGGCTGGCGTAATGCTTGCTGGTGAAGGGCTTCGGCCTAGCTCGAAGGGTGCGCGGATGACGTTCACGGGAAAGGAGCCCATCGTGACCGACGGGCCCTTTGCCGAGACGCGGGAATTGGTGGCAGGGTTCTGGCTCTGGAAGGTCAAGTCCCTGGAAGACGCCATTCAGTGGCTGAAGCGCAGCCCCTTCGGCAACGGCGCGGAAGTCGAGATCCGGCCATTGCATGAAATGGAGGACTTTGCTCCGGTGATGACACCGGAAATCCAGGCGCAAGAGGACAAGCTCCACGCCATGATGAAACAGCAGCCAGGGGGCAGCAATATGTAGCGGCGGCCTCCGACCGCGTCGTCAATCGGAGATCGACGCTACAATTCAGCAAGCGTAGCGCGGACTTGATTTGTAGGTCCGCGGCTTTT
>Ga0335085_10012586_pt1 | contig 12456 bp, 9 predicted proteins | sample Lox_Sample_45_FD_206712 | JGI IMG/M metagenome (GOLD analysis project Ga0335085, IMG submission 206712) | Soil microbial communities from Loxahatchee National Wildlife Refuge, Florida, United States - Lox_Sample_4.5 | ecosystem: Environmental > Terrestrial > Soil > Wetlands | place: USA: Florida...
GAAACCGACCGCAGCCTGTTCATGACCCGCACCGAGGTGCTGTGCAGCCGCTGCGAGGCGCATCTGGGCCATGTCTTTCCCGACGGCCCGGCGCCCACTGGCCTGCGCTACTGCATCAATTCAGCCTCACTGAAGCTGAAGCCGAAGGGCTGATCCACGCCGTCATTGCGGGAAGCGAAGCGACGAAGCAATCTCGCCGAGATTGCTTCGCTGCGCTCGCAATGCCGATTCGAAAGGCGCGGCTCAGCGCCGGCCGGCCGCTTCGTGCGTCTTGATCACGCGGTCGGTGACCGCGTCGCGCTCCTCGAGCCGGATGCCGTAGCCCCAGAGCGTCGCGAGATGCTCCAGGACGGAGCGCGTGCTCGCCTCGTCGAGCTCGACGCCGTTGTGCACGGCGTGCGACAGCACGAGGCAGCGATCGCCGGCGAGATCGACGTCGCGGATCTGGATGTCCGGCTCGTGCCGCGCGAGGTCGTAGTGCCGCGCCAGCGCCTTGCGGATCTCGCGATAGCCGCGCTCGTCGTGGATCGCCTCGACCAGCATGGCGTCCGCCTCGGCGTCGTCGAACACCTTGAACAGGCGGAAGTCGCGCATGAGCTTCGGGCTCAGATATTGCAGCACGAAGCTCTCGTCGCGGTAGTTGGCCCAGGCGTGGCGCAGCGTGCCATAGGGATCGCCGTTGCCGGCGATCTCCGGGAACCATTCGCGGTCCTCGTCGGTGGGCTCGGTGCAGATGCGCTTGATGTCGCGCATCATGGCGAAGCCCAGCGCATAGGGATTGATCCCGTTGTAGCGGGGATCGTCGTAATCCGGCTGGAAGATCACGCTGGTGTGCGAATGCATGATCTCCAGGAGCGCGCCGTCGCTGATGAAGCCCTTCTCGTGCAGGCGATGGATGATCTCGTAATGGACGAAGGTGGCGCAGCCTTCGTTCATCATCTTGGTCTGCTTCTGCGGGTAGAAGTACTGCGAGATGTGGCGCGCGATCCGCAACAGCTCGCGCTGCCACGGCTTCAGGCGCGGCGCCTGCTTCTCGAGGAAATAGAGGATGTTCTCCTCGGGCAGGCCGAGCTTGCGGCGGATCTCGGTGCGCTCCTTCTCCTGCGCCGTCGGGTCTTCCGGCATGTTGCGGCCGGGCAGCAGCGCGGTGCGCCAGATGTCGTCGTAATTCTCTTCGAAGAAGCGCCGCCGGTCCTCTTCGCGCCGCCGCTCCTCCTCGAGGTTGAGCTTCGGCCGACGCGCATAGCGGTGCACGCCGTGATTCATCAGCGCGTGCGCCGCGTCGAGCACCGCCTCGACCTCGTCGACCCCGTGCTGCTCCTCGGCGTGCGTCACGTAGTCGCGCGCGAAGGCGAGGTAGTCGAGAATGCCGGTGGCGTCGGTCCACTGGCGGAACAGGTAGTTGTTCTTGAAGAAATGGTTGTGCCCGAACGCCGCGTGCGCCACCACGAGCGACTGCATCGACATGGAATTCTCTTCCATGATGTAGCTGATGCACGGGCTCGAATTGATGACGATCTCGTAGGCGAGGCCTTGGAGCCCGCGGCGATAGAGCGTCTCCTCGCGCGCGAAGCGCTTGCCGAAGCTCCAATGCCGGTACATGAGCGGCAGGCCGATCGAGGCGTAGGCGTCGAGCATCTGCTCGGACGTGATCACCTCGATCTGATTGGGATAGACGTCGAGGCCCATCTCGTTGAGCGCGATGTCCTCGATCGCGTCATAGACGCGGCGCAGCTTCTCGAAGTCCCACTCCGGGCCCTCGTAGAGCAGGTTGTCGTCGCCGGCGATCGAATTGAGCTGCGCCATCTCAGCCGCCCTCGGCGCGATGCTTGGCGAAGAGCTCGTGGAACACCGGGAAGATCTGCGTCGGGTCCGCCACGCGCCGCATCGCGAAATTCTGGTGCCGCTCGCCGACTTGGCTGTAGGTGCGCCACAGGTCGGTGGCGGGCGAGGGGAAGCCGTGCCGCAGCGTCGCCTCCGCGCCCACCTCGATATACGCGAAATACTGCGTGATCGGCAGGATCTCGTCGTCTAGGAGCTGGCTGCAGCGGTCGCTGTCCTCGGTGTAGTTGTCGCCGTCCGAGGCCTGCGCGGCGTAGATGTTCCAGTTCTCGGGGCTGTAGCGCTCGCGCACGACGCGCATCATCTCCTCGAGCGCCGTCGAGACGATCGTGCCGCCGGTCTCGCGGCTGTGGAAGAACGTGTCCTCGTCGACCTCCTGCGCGTTCGAGGTGTGGCGGATGAAGACGACGTTCACTTTCTTGTAGCGCCGCTCCAGGAACACGTGGAGCAGCAGGAAGAACCGCTTGGCGAGGTCCTTCATCGCCTCGGTCATCGAGCCCGACACGTCCATCAGGCAGAACATCACCGCCTGGGTGTTGGGCCGCGGCACGCGCTCGAACCGGTTGTAGCGCACGTCGATCGGGTCGATATAGGCGACGCGGCGGGCGCGGCGCTGCGCCGCCTCGAGGTCCTGTTGGCCCTGGGCCGCGCCTTCGGCGTCGTCGGCGTCCTGCGCCGCGCGCATCTGCCGCTCCAGCGCCTCGATCTCCTCGGGCCGCGGCCGGTGCAGCGAGATGCGCCGCGCCAGGCTGTTGCGCATGGTGCGCACGAGGTTGAGGTTGGCGGGCGTGCCGGTGACGGAGAAGCCGGCGCGCGAGAGCTGCGTCGCCTCGCTCTCCTTGAGCCGGGTCTTGATGAGGTCGGGCAGCTCGAGGTCCTCGAAGAACAGGTCGAGGAACTCCTCCTTGGAGAGCACGAACTCGAACGCGTCCTGCTCGCCGTTATCCTCGGGGCTCGCCTGGCCGCGCCCGCTGCCGCCGCCGCCTTGCGGCCGCTCGATCTTGTCGCCGGCCACGAACTTCTTGTTGCCCGGGACGATGTAGTCGCGCTTGCCGCCGCGGCTCGCGGGCCGGAGCACCGGCTCGGTGATGCCGCGGGTCGGGATCGAGACCTTCTCGCCGGTCGCCCCCTCGCCGAGCTTGCGGCGTTTCAGCGCATCGGCCAGCGCCTCGCGCACCTCGCCGCGGGCGCGGTCGATGAAGCGCTGCCGGTTGGTCAGGCTTTTGCCCTTGGGGTTGGGGCGGCGGTCGATGATGTTCATCGGGCAAAAGCTCGCTTGGCGCTTGTGAGTCTCAGCGTCATCCGGACTTGTTAACGCGCATATACCACTCGACGAGGCGACGGACCTGGCGCTGAGTATAGCCGCGCGACATCATGCGCTCCAGGAAATCGGCGTGCTTCTTCTCGGTGTCGCTGTCCTTCTTGCTGCCGAAGCTGATCACCGGCAGGAGGTCCTCGACCTGGGAGAACATCCGCTTCTCGATCACCTCGCGCAGCTTCTCGTAGGACGTCCAGGACGGGTTCTTGCCGCCATGGGCCGCCCGGGCGCGCAGCGCGAACTTCACGACCTCGTTGCGGAAATCCTTGGGGTTGGCGATGCCCGCCGGCTTCTCGATCTTGGACAGCTCTTGGTTAAGCAGCTCGCGGTCCATGAGCTGGCCGGTGTCGGGATCCTTGTAGTCCTGGTCCTCGATCCAGGCGTCGGCATAGGCGACGTAACGGTCGAACAGGTTCTGGCCGTAATCGCCATAGGATTCGAGATAGGCCTTCTGGATCTCGTTGCCGATGAACTCGGCGTAGCGCGGCGCGAGCTCGCCCTTGATGAAGCCCAGAAGCTTCTTCTCCTGATCCTCGCCGAACTGCTCGCGGCGGATCGATTGCTCGAGCACGTACATGAGGTGCACGGGGTCCGCCGACACCTCCTGCGTGTCGAAATTGAAGGTGCTCGACAGCACCTTGAAGGCGAAGCGGGTGGAGAGGCCGGTCATCGCCTCGTCCACGCCCGCGGCGTCGCGATACTCCTGCACCGTCTTGGCGCGCGGGTCGCTGTCCTTCAAGCTCTCGCCGTCATAGGCGCGCATTTTCGAGAACAGGTTGGAGTTCTCGTGCGGCTTCAGGCGCGAGAGCACGCAGAACCGCGCCAGCATCTCGAGCGTCGAGGGAGCGCACGGCGCCTCGGAGAGCTCGCTGCTCGCCAGCAGCTTCTCGTAGATCTTCTGCTCCTCGGTCACGCGCAGGCAGTACGGCACCTTGATGACGCTGATCCGGTCGATGAAGGCTTCGTTGTTTCGGTTGCTCTTGAAGCCCAGCCATTCCGCCTCGTTCGAGTGCGCGAGGATGATGCCCTGATAGGGGATCGCGCCGATGTTCTCGGAGCCGATATAGTTCATCTCCTGCGTCGCGGTCAGGAGCGGATGCAGCATCTTGATCGGCGCCTTGAACATCTCGACGAATTCGAGAATGCCCTGGGTCGTGCGGTTGAGGCCGCCGGAGAACGCATAGGCGTCGGAATCGGCCTGGCTGTAGTATTCGAGCTTGCGGATGTCGACCTTGCCGACCAGCGACGAGATGTCCTGGTTGTTCTCGTCGCCGGGCTCGGTCTTGGCGATGCAGATCTGCCGCAGGCGCGACGGGTGAATGCGCACCACGGTGAATTTCGAGATGTCGCCGCCGAATTCATCGAGCCGCTTCGTCGCCCACGGCGAGCACAGGCCGGTGAGGCGCCGCTTCGGAATGCGGTACTGGCGTTCGAGCTGGTCGGCCATCCGGTTCGGGTCGAAGAGGCCCAAGGGGCTCTCGAAGATCGGGCTGATCTCCTTGCCGGCCTTGAGCACGTAGACCGGCATCTTTTCCATCAGGAGCTTCAGCCGCTCTGCGAGCGAGGACTTGCCGCCGCCCACCGGACCCAGCAGGTAGAGCACCTGCTTGCGCTCCTCGAGCCCCTGCGCGGCGTGGCGGAAATAGCCGACGATCCGCTCGATCGTCTCTTCCATGCCGTAGAAGTCGGCGAAGGCGGGGTAGACGCGGATCGTGCGGTTCATGAAGATGCGACCCAGCCGCGAGTCATGGCTGGTGTCGATGATCTGTGCCTCGCCGATCGCCGCGAGCATGCGCTCGGCCGCGCTCGCGTACGCCATCGGCTCGCGCGCGCAGCATTTCAGATAGTCCTCGAGCGACATTTCAGTCTCTTTCTGGCTGTCATAGAGCCTCGAGAAGAGACTGAAGAGATTGTCCTGAGTGATCATCCGCCACCTCGTCCTGAAACTCGGTTCAGGCCCTTTTAACCGGAACCTAAAAGATAAGGGCTCAACCTTAATGTGCGATTAAACGCAAGGGCCCGCGTGATCGCATCTTGCGCAGGCCGCGCCGGCCATGGCGACGCACAGCGAACATCGGTTCGTTTCTGTCTGTTCCCGCTTCGCTCAGCCGCGAAGCGAACAAGCTGCGACGCTACATGCGTGACCGGCGCCGGCGGTGCGAAAGCGGCTCCTGCCAATTGCGTAACCCTGGCATCCCGAGGCGCGTCGTAGCGACGCGGACCCATCTCCTGCCTCTCAGTCTCGCGAGACCGCTCCGTGCCGAGCAATCACAGTCTCGCGACCGTATCAAACGTCGCCGCCGCCGCGGTCGTTACAGAATTGCCGAAAATCCGGTCAAAGTTAAGGCCGGAATGCGGAAGGCTTCGGGCAAGCCCGCGCTGGCTCGCATTTCACGCCAGGCACGGGCTCGATTCCCTTGACGCCGCACGGCAACGGCTCGTTACACATTGTTACGTCCGTTGACGTAGGGGTCGCTGCGCCGCATGGCAAGACTTGGCCGACTCGATTTTTTGCGGCGACTCGGTGCTGCGGCGCACTATCAGCTTCCGACGCGCAGCGGCGCCACGAGCCCTTCGAGGCAGGCGATCACGCTCAACGCGGTGATGCGGCCGGTACGGGGATTCTCCGACGGCACATTCTCGATGGTCATCTGCAGCCGTGCGCTGTCCGCTTCGAGCTCGATCGTGTGCGTGTTGCGCGTCACCGTCGGGTCGGCCCAGATCTCGAGACGGGTCCGATCGGGGCCGATGCCGGCGAGCGCCAGCGCCGCGGCGACGTTGACGTTGGCCGGAAAGCCGCGCGCGCCCTCGCGCGCCGTGCCCTCGAAGACGCGAAGCGGCGCTGTCAGGCCTTTGAGCGAAATCTGCCGCTCCTCGAGATAGGGCGCGCCGGCAAGGCCCGCCGGCGGCTTCCGCGTCACCATCCGGACCGAGGCGATCTCGCCCTTGGCCGCGGCGCGAACCGCATCGAGGCCAAGGAGCGCGCCGGTCGGAACGATAATGCGCGCGCCGGTGGCGGCCGCGCGGTCGACGAGGTCGAGATTGTCGAGGAGCGCGCCCGCGCTGAGCGCCAGGAGAATGCGCCCCGCCTCGATCGCCGGCTCCGCCACCGATCGGAAATGCGCGGCGGGAATGGCCTCGACGACGATGTCGGCGCGCCGCGGCAGTTCCGCGAGCCCGACCACCGGCGCGTCGACGCCCAACTCCGCGAGCCGATGCGCGGCGCGTGCCTGATCGCGGGCGGCGACCGCGACAAGGCGCAGGCCGCCGATCCCGGCGCCGAGCCTTTTCGCCAAAGTCGCGCCGATTGCGCCGAGACCGGCCAGCCCGACGGTAAGGCTCTTGCCATCAGGCGCTGCCATTTGCCACCTTCACCCTCCGGCCACAGCATCGCAGGGCGGCCGCGCGTTGGAAAGCCCGGCGGGGACCCCATGAGCGCCTCGGACGACTTCACCGGCACGATGCCGGTCCGCGAACAGCACCGCTTCGATCCCGCCCGGCTCGCGACGTGGCTGGAGGCGAACGTGCCGGGCATGCGTGGCCCGGTCGCGGTCGAGCAGTTCAAGGGCGGCCAGTCGAACCCGACGTTTCTCGTCAAAACCGCGGACGGTCAGCGCCTCGTGCTGCGCCGCAAGCCGCCGGGCAAGCTTTTGCCATCGGCCCATGCCGTGGACCGCGAGTTCCGCGTGATCTCGGCGCTGGCGGCGACTGACGTGCCGGTGGCGCGGGCGCACGCGCTCTGCCTCGACGAGAGCGTGGTCGGCACCGCGTTCTACATCATGGACTTTGTCGAGGGACGCGTGTTCTGGGAACCGACCTTGCCCGGGCTCGCACCGGCCGAGCGGCACGCCATCTACGATGCGCTCAACGACGTGATCGCGCGGCTGCATCGTGTCGACTACGAAGCGATCGGCCTCGCCGAGTTCGGCCGACCGGGGAACTACGTGCGCCGCCAGATCGACCGCTGGTCGAAGCAGTACCGCGCCTCCGAGACCGAGCCCATCCCGGCGATGGACCGGCTGATCGCCTGGCTGCCGGAGCACATTCCCGAGGATGAAGAGACGCGGATCGTGCATGGCGACTACCGGCTCGACAACGTGATTTTCCATCCGACCGAGCCGCGCATTCTCGCCGTGCTCGATTGGGAGCTGTCGACCCTGGGCAATCCGCTCGGCGATTTCGCCTACCACATGATGTCGTGGCGCCTGGGACAGGACGCCTATCGCGGCCTCCTGGGGCACGACCTCGCGGCGCTCGGCATTCCCGACGAGGCGGAGTACCGCACGCTCTATTGTCGGCGCACCGGACGGCAGGACATCCCGCACTGGGATTTCTACATGGCCTACAACATGTTCCGCCTCGCCGCGATCCTGCAGGGGATCATGGGGCGCGTCGTCGAGGGCACGGCGGCCAACGTGCGGGCGCGCGAATCCGGCGCACGGGCTCGCGCCATGGCGGAAGCCGGCTGGCGCCAGGCCGAAGCGCTCGAGCGAAACCGCTAGGGCGTCGCGAGCGCTTGAGACTTTTTCCTAAACGGCGAGGCGATATCGGCCCCTTAGCGGCAACAAGCGGAGGCACGTTCAGTTTTTGGTAAGCGACCTGTGCGGAAACTCCGCGCATGGCCAAGCATCCCCCCGCTCGTTCGTTCGCGACGGCCGTATCGGCGCTCGCGCTGGTGCTCGGGCTCGCCGCCTGTGCCGGCGGGTCCGGTCAGTCGCCTTCCGCCGCCGCCGACCCGTCCAGCTCCGTCTTGATGAAGGTGGCGGACGAGACAGCCGCCGGCGGCGATGTCGCCACGGCAGCAGGCCTCTACCGCCGCGTCCACGACCTGCAGCCAAAGGATCCGGTGCCGCTCGCCAAGCTCGGCGCGATGCTGCTCGCGCTGCAGGAGCCGGGCGCCGCGGTGCAAGCCTACCGCGCCGCCGTGGCGCTCGCTCCGACCGATCCCGAGCTGCATCGCGGCCTCGCGCTCGCACTCTTGTCGAGCAGCCAGCCGGAAGCGGCGGCAGCGGAGATCCGCATCGCGCTGGAGAAGCGCGGCGGCGACACGCGTCTTTACAGCCTGCTCGGCGTCGCCAACGACATGGCCGGTCATCACGACGTGGCGCAAGAGAGCTACCGCAAGGGACTCGAGCTCTCGCCCGCAAGCGTCGGGTTGCGCAACAACATGGCGATGTCGCAGGCGCTGGCCGGCGACTATGCCGGCGCGATCGCGCGTCTCAAGGACATCGTCGGACCCGAGGCGCCGCCACGCTATCGCCTGAACCTAGCGATGGCCTACGCCCTCGCCGGCGACGACGACAAGGCCGCGGCCACCGCGCGCCAGGTGCTCGACGAGCCGTCGGTCAAGAACAATCTCGCCTATTATTCGCTGCTGCGCGGCATGGACGACCAGCGCCGTACCGCGGCGATCCTGGGCGCCGAGATGCATGGCGGAACGATCTCCGCATCGGAAGTCGCCGCGGCCAAGGCCGCGATGTCGACCGCGCAGATCGAGACGCCCGTGCCGCCGCCGCCGCAGGCCGGGGTCAGCGTCGCCGACCTCCCGCCGATCACCGCGCCTGTCGCGACGGCACCGACCGCGCGCCCGGATGCGCCTCCGGCCAAGGCCGCGGCGGAGGCGAAACCGTTCCGGGTCGCATCGGCACAGGGCGAGCGTCCGCTCGCGGTGAAGCCGCGCGCCCCGCAAGCCGAGACGAGCGCGCCGCAAGCCGCCGCCAACCCGCCGCCCGCAATCGCGGCGCCGACCGAGGACGCTGCACATCTGCCGGCGCCGACCGCGCTCTTGCCGGAAAGCCATCCGGCCCCCGTGATGGCGGATGCCAAGCCCGCGCCCGAGCCGACGCCGGCCATGCCGACGATGCAGGACCCGCCGGCGGCCGCGCCGGAGGTGCCTGCCCCGCCGCCGCCTGCGACGGTTTCGCAAGCCGCGCCCGAGCCGGCACCGGCGACGGCCGAGACGCACGAGGCCTCACCGGTCGAGCCCGGCGTTGCCAAATCCGATCCGCCGCCCGCTGCGACCGAGACGCCACCTGCGCCCGCCGCCATGGCCACCCCTTCGTCCGCCGAGCAGAGCATCGCCAAGGCGGATCCGCCCGCCGCATCACCCGCGCCAGCCGCGATGGACGCGCCGGCTCCAGCCGCGCCGAAGCTCGCCAAGGCCGAGCCGCAGAAGGCGCCGCACGCGGGACATGCGACGGTCGAGCGCTACGTCGTGCAGCTTGGCTCTTGGCTCGCCGAGGCGACGGCCCGCAAGTTCGCCGACGAGTTCGGCGCCAAGGGCGTCAACGTCACGGTCTCGAAGTTCAACGACCATGACGGGCGGACGTGGTTCGTGGTCCGGACCGGCGACTTCGCGACCGCCGAGGAGGCGAACAGCTTCCGCCAGTCGCTGCAGTCGGTGCCGGCGGGCGTCTCGCCCGTCGTCGTCAAGGTGCGCAGCGCCGCGGCCTGACGCGCGCGCCGCTCACAATCCGAGATAGGCGCGCCGGATTTCCGGCTTCGCCGCGAGGGTCGAAGGCGGCCCCTCGGTGAACACGCGGCCTTCGGCGATCACATAGGCGTGGTCGCACACGGCGAAGGCCAGATGCACGTTCTGCTCGACGAGAAGGATGGTGAGCCCGGCCGCCTTGAGCTGCTTCAAGGTGCCGAAGAGCTGATGCACCACCACGGGCGCGAGGCCCAGCGACAGCTCGTCGATGATCAGCACCTGCGGGTCCGACATGAGGCCGCGCCCGATCGCCAGCATCTGCTGCTCGCCGCCGGACAAGGTTCCGGCCTTCTGCCGCCGGCGCTCGCCGAGGCGCGGGAAAAGCGTGAACACTTGTTCGAGACGCCCGGCGAAGCTGCGTGCGGCGCGCTTCGAGAAGGCGCCCATCTCAAGGTTTTCCTCGACCGTCATCGCGCCGAATAGCTGCCGGCCCTCGGGCACCAGCACCAGGCCGCGCGCCGCCTTCGCGTGCGGCGGCAGGCGCGTCACGTCCTCGCCCTCGAATGTCACGCGCCCGGCCCACGCGGGAATGCTGCCGACCACCGCGCGCAGCGTGGTGGTCTTGCCGGCGCCGTTCGCGCCGACGATGGTGGTGAGGTGGCCGCGCGGCACGGCGAGCGAGATGCCCCAGAGCACCTTCACCTCGCCGTAGCCGGCTTCGAGCGCACTGATTTCCAGGAGCGCATCGGCCATGGCTCAGGCCCCGCCGTGCAATTCGGCCGCGAGCGCGGGATCGCCGAGATAGGCCTCGATCACCGACGGGTCGTTCGCCACCTCCGCCGGGAGTCCCTCGGCGAGCTTCTGTCCGGTGTTGAGCACGACGATGCGGTCCGAGAGGCTCATGATCGCCTGCATCAAGTGCTCGATGATGAGCACGGTGATGCCGCGCTCGCGGATGCGGCGGATCACCCCGATCATGTGGTCGATCTCGGTCGGGTTGAGGCCGGCCAGGACCTCGTCGAGCAGCAGCAGCGCCGGCCGCGCGGCAAGCGCGCGGGCGAGCTCGAGCCGCTTCTTGCCGGCGATGGTGAGCGCCGCCGCCGACAGGGCGAGCCGGTCGTCGAGCCCGACCATCACCGCCGCCTCGACCGCCGCCTCGCGCGCCTCGCCGAGCGACAGGTTCTCGCGGCCGAAGCACGCACCCACGGTGCAGTTCTCGAGGACGCTCATGGCCGTGAGCGGCTGCACGATCTGATGCGTGCGCGCGAGGCCCGAGCGTGCGACCCGATAGGGCGCCTCGCCGGTGATGTCGATGCCGCGGAACACCACCCGCCCGCGGTCCGGCGCGAACACGCCGTTGATCAGGTTAAACACGGTGGACTTGCCGGCACCGTTGGGGCCGATGAGGCCGAGGATCTCGCCCTCGCCGACGACGAAGCTCAGGCCGTCGACCGCGCGCACGCCGCCGAAGCTCTTGGTGAGGCCGTCGAGGTCCAGGAGCTCGCTCATTCGAGCACGCGCCTCAACCGTGGCCAACGCCCGTAAATCCAGCCCATGAGCCCGCCCGGGGCGAACAGCACGATCACCAGGAGGAGCGCGCCGGCGATGACGAGCTGAAAATTCGAGAACGTCTCGGACGTGAGCAAAAAGCCGCGCATCTCCTCGTAGAGATAGGCCCCGAGCGCCGGGCCGACGATCGTGCCTTGCCCGCCCAGCATGACGATCACGATCGCCTCGGTCGAGAGCGACAGGTCGAAGGCGTCCGCCGGCTGGATGAACGCGCTCTTGAAGAAATAGAGCCCGCCCGCGACCGCCGGCAGAAACGCCGACGCGCTGTAGGCGAGCGCCTTGTAGCGCGGCGTCGGCACGCCCAGCACCGCGGCCGCGTCCTCGTTCTGCCCGATCGCCAGCAGCCCCAGCCCGAATTTCGAGTTCTTGACGAGGTAGCTGAGATAAAGCGAGGCCCCCATCACGGCGATCAGCAGGAAATAGATGATCCACAGCGCCTGCATCGGGCCGCCCAATGGCCGGAACAGCTCGGTCGAGAGATAGAGGCCCGACGAGCCGCCCCAGGGATCGAAATTCTGCACGAAGGCCTTGATCGCCTCGTTCACGCCGATCGTCGACAGGGCGAAGAACGCGCCCCTGAGGCGCAGGATGCCGAGCCCGAAAAGGAGGGCGAGGAGGCTCACCCCGATGCCGCCGGCGACCGCTGCCGCCGCCATCGGCCAGGCGTGCGAGTTCATCAGCCAGACGCAGATGTAGCCGCCCAGTCCGAAGAACACGATGCTGCCGAAATTGATGTAGCCGGCATAGCCGAGCATCAGGTTGAGGTTGCTCGCGAGCGTGATGTAGATCGATGCGAGCAGCAGGCTCTCGCGCAGCTGCACGTCGTTGCCGACGAACGGCGCGAACGCGAACACGAGCGTCACGATCCCGATCAGCCAGAAGGTCGGACGCCGCAGCAGCGTCAGGCGGCCGAGCTCGCGCTGCCCCGCTCCGTCCGGCATGCTATGACCGCCTGAGCGCGAAAATGCCGGACGGAAACGCGATCAGCACCAGCACGAACAGCGCAAACTCCAGCACCAGCGTCCAGCTCACCGGCATGAACGGCGTGGCGAGCCCCTCGATCAGCCCGAGCGCAATCCCGCCCAACAGCGCGCCGGTGGGATTGCCGAGCCCGCCCAGCACGGTTACGACGAAGCTCTTGAGCTGATAGGTGTCGCCGGCAAGCACGGTAAACGGGAACATCGTCGCGATCAGCATGCCGCTGACCCCGGCGAGGGCGACGCCCAGCCCGAACGCGAGCGAGAGCACGCGCGTCGTGGGGATGCCGACGAGCTCGGCCGCCTCGCGGTTGCCGGCG
>Ga0335085_10012587_pt1 | contig 12455 bp, 9 predicted proteins | sample Lox_Sample_45_FD_206712 | JGI IMG/M metagenome (GOLD analysis project Ga0335085, IMG submission 206712) | Soil microbial communities from Loxahatchee National Wildlife Refuge, Florida, United States - Lox_Sample_4.5 | ecosystem: Environmental > Terrestrial > Soil > Wetlands | place: USA: Florida...
ATTGGCTAGCTGCTCATCGCGAATCGCCGGCCACGAACCACTGGGTATAGGTAATCGACTTTATGCGACATCGGAATTACGGAAAGAAACTAAGCCGGAACACGTCACACCGGCGCTCGCTGCTGCGGAACTTGGTGACTTCGCTGATTCTGCGGGAGCGGATTGAAACCACTGTGGCCAAAGCCAAGGCGGCGCGTCCTCTGGCGGAGGAGATGATCACGCTGGCGAAGCGCGGCGATTTGGCGGCGCGACGACAGGCGGCTAGCTACCTGCTGGACCCCACCGCCGTGAAGTTCCTCTTCGACGAGCTTTCCAAGCGCTACGCCTCGCGTCCCGGCGGTTACACGCGGCTGATTCACGCCGGGTGGCGGCTGGGCGACGGCGCGGATGTGGCGGTACTCGAGTTGGTGGGCAGTGAAGTTCTGCAACGCCTGGCCGCCAAACGCGCCAAGAAAGTGGAAGCCCGGCGGAAAGCCGCGGAAGAAGCCAAAGCCAAGGAAGAAGCAGCCTCGCCGCCTGAAGAAGAAGGCGACGACAAGAAGTAAGCCCCTGGAGGCTGCCCTCACTCCTGGCTGGAGTTCGACGATCCCGGTCCGAAGGAATTTACCTTCGGGCCGGGATTTTCTGTCTTTAGGGTGAAACTCCCATGCCACTTGAACAGCCGGGCCTCCCCACTCCGCCGTCTGCCCGCCTCCCCAAAAACGTCTGGACACTCGCCTGGGTCGCGTTCTGCAATGACACCTCCACAGAGATGGGCTATTGGCTGCTTCCCCAATTCCTCGTCATTGCACTGGGTGCGCCGCCGGCCGCTTTTGGATTGATTGAAGGCGCCGCCGAAACCATCGCCAGCTTTTCCCGCTTGCTCTCCGGATGGCTTTCCGACCGGATTGGGCGGCGCAAGCCACTCACTGCCGGCGGGTACACGATCGCAAACCTCGTCAAACCGCTGTTGGCCTTGGCGCAATCGTGGCCGCAGGTCTTCTGGATTCGCTTCGCCGACCGTGCCGCCAAGGGTTTCCGTGGTGCGCCTCGCGATGCGCTGATTGCGGATTCCGTTGATCCAGCCCAGCGCGGCTCTGCCTTTGGGCTGCGCCAGGCCATGGATACAGCAGGTGCTATCGTGGGACCGCTGTCCGCTCTCTGCCTTTTGCCTCTGCTGGGCGGCAGGGTTCGTACAGTCTTTTGGTTGGCGGCGATTCCCGGCCTGGTCTGCATTCTCCTAGCCTGCTTCGCGGTCAAGGAAGTTCCCGCAGCCGTGGTCTCGTCCAAATCCACGCAGCTTACGCGCGAGCGATCGAGCGGTTTTCCGCGGGGAAAGCTGCTATTGATTCTCTCCGCAGTGGGCATATTCTCGCTGGGCAATTCTTCGGATCTGTTTCTGATCCTGCGCGCGCAGAACCTCGGCCTCGGCGCATGGACCGCGCCCGCTCTGGGACTGTTGTTCAACGTGGTCTATGCAGCATTGAGTTGGCCGGCCGGCAAGTTCTCCGACCGCGTTCCGCGCCGCTGGCTGATTGTGGCGGGGTATGGAATCTATGCGGTGGTCTATGCGGGGTTTGCATGGCTACACACTCCACAGCTCGTGTGGTTTCTCTTTGCAATATATGGAGCTTATTACGCGTTAACAGAAGGTGTAATGAAGGCTTGGGTCGCGGACTTCGCCTTGCCGGAGGCGCGCGCCTCGGTCTTTGGCGTTCTCAATTGGGTGGTGGGAGTCGCCGCCCTTCCCGCCAGCCTGCTCGCCGGCTGGATGTGGCAGCGCATCTCGCCCGCCGCTCCCTTTGCACTTTCGAGCGTGCTGGCCCTCGCGGCCGGGGGCCTGCTGCTCCTGGTTTAGAGGGCCTAATCCAGCCAGTAATTGGGCGCTTCCTTTGTGATGATGACGTCGTGCACGTGGCTTTCGCGCAGGCCGGCGGAGGTAATGCGCACGAAGCGCGCGCGCTGCTGCAGTTCTGGAATGGAAGCGCTGCCGCAATAGCCCATGCCGGAGCGCAAACCGCCCACCAGTTGCGCGATCAGGTCAGCCAGCACGCCCTTGTAGGGAACGCGCCCCTCAATGCCTTCCGGAACCAACTTGGAAATCTCTCCGCGCGCCACTTCGCGTTCCTGCGCGTAGCGGTCGCCGGAGCCCGCCGTCATGGCGGCTATCGATCCCATTCCGCGATACGACTTGAAGCTTCGCCCTTGGAAGAGGATAGTCTCTCCCGGGCTCTCTTCCGTGCCCGCAAACAGGCTGCCCAGCATGACGGCGCTGGCGCCCGCGGCGATGGCCTTGGGAACGTCCCCCGAGAACTTGATGCCGCCGTCGCCAATGATGGGCACATCCGCTTTGGCCGCGGCGCGCGCGCACTCGGAGATGGCGGTGATCTGGGGGACGCCGGCGCCCGTCACCACCCGCGTCGTGCAGATGGAGCCGGGGCCAATGCCCACCTTGACTCCGTCCACGCCAAGCTGCAGCAGGTCGCACGCCCCGGCGTAGGTCGCCACGTTCCCGGCTACCAGGTCCACATGGGGAAAGCTGCTCTTAATGTTCTGGATGGCCTCGAAAACCCGCGTGGAGTGCCCATGCGCCGTGTCCACCACCAGCAGGTCGGCCTTGGCGCGCACCAGTTCCGCGGCGCGCTCCAGGTAGTCGCCCGTGGCCCCCAAGGCAGCACCCACGCGCAGGCGGCCCTGCTCATCCTTGCAGGCGTCGGGGTATTTAATCTTCTTCTGAATATCTTTTACAGTAATGAGCCCACGCAAATTATAGGAATTATCAACAACCAGCAGTTTTTCCACGCGGTGCTGGTGCAGGATTTTTTCCGCTTCTTCGAGCGTCGTGCCCACGGCCACGGTGATGAGGTTTTGCTTGGTCATCACGTCCTCCACCGGTAGGTTCAGGCGGTCTTCAAAGCGCAGGTCGCGGTTGGTGAGGATGCCCACCAGCTTGCCGTCCTGGGTGACGGGCACGCCGGAAATCTTGTATTTCTTCATGATGTCGAGCGCGTCGGCGATGCGGTTCTTGGGGCCGATGGTGACGGGATCGACAATCATCCCGCTTTCCGAGCGCTTCACCTTGTCGACTTCCAGGGCCTGCTGCGAAATCGACATGCTGCGGTGGATCACTCCGATGCCGCCCTGTTGAGCCAGGGCAATGGCCAGGCGCGATTCCGTAACCGTATCCATCGCCGCGCTGACGATGGGAATGTTCAGGGTAATGTTACGGGTGACGCGCGTGCGGATATCGACCTGCGTCGGCAAAACAGCGGACTTGCCCGGAACGAGGAGGACGTCGTCAAACGTCAGCCCCTCCGGGATTGGACCATCCAACATAGCCCCCCTTGGTTGTTCAGCGATGTGTGGAATCTCATAGGTCATTCTAATTCGCGCCCTAACGGAGCGTCAAGGTCGGGACGCTGGGAGGTGCCGGGTGTTAGGTGCCAGGGCCTCCGGCGCTTCGCGTGCGCTTTTCGACGGACGAATCCCTCTTGCCAGTGTAAGATTTCCTCCATGCTCTTTATGGTCATCGAACACTTCAAGCCCGGGACGCTGGCGCGGATCGGGGAGCGGTTCGAGCGGCGCGGCCGGATGCTCCCCACGGGCGTTGCCTATCATGCCAGTTGGATTGAAAGGAGCGGCGAACGCTGCTTCCAGATCATGGAAGCAGCCAACCCCGAATTGCTGGAGGTCCGTACTCAGCAGTGGAACGACCTGGTGGATTTCGAGATTATTCCAGTGGTGAAGGCCGCGGAGTTTTGGTTAGGAGCCAAGTAAGGGTTTGCGGGGGCCTAGCTCGGATTTTCACCCTCCACACCAGTTCCCGGACGCTCGGACCCTGAAAGTCGCCTCAAATCAAGCATCTGTCTTCCCTTCCCTCTTTCTCAAAAACATCGGTGGTGGACCAGGATGGCGCAGGACGAGGAACGTTGGCTTTCCACCACTCCCCGGAATGAACCACGTTTCGTCTTGCCCAAGAACAAGCCGGCCTGTACACTGGGTTGGTTTCAATGGGCGCGAATGAGAAACAATATCCCAAACCAACTTCATTCCACGGGGGCTTCCCATGGCGTTCTATGAGACGCTGCAGAGCAATGCTTTTTCGAAGGCATCGATCAATCCCGATTTGTGGAACAACACGCGGGGTAAAGTAATTATGGAGAGGCTGGAAGCCTCGCAAGAACCCATGCCCTTTCTCGAGGACCGCATCGCCGTCGCCATGGACCTGTATCACGACGCCATGCAGAATCATTGGACTTGGAGGCCGCAAGGGGCCAGTGGCGTGGGCGGAGGATTGCTCGACCAGTCGAATTTGCAGGGTGAGTGCGCGCAATTGGTCTCAGGATTCAAGGCTCTGCTGCGCGCGCCGGAGCCCTATGGGTTCGGGATCGCCGATGCCGAGGTGTCAAGCAAGGAGTGGCCCGAGGGAAACCCGGTCATCATGTTCGTGGTCGACCACTAGAAGACATACTTTGGACTTTATCCCAACGTCCTCAAACACAATTGGAAAACCTTGGCGGGCCCCGGGCGTTTTCAAAACCTCTACGCCTGGGGCAATCATAAGGTCCTGAAAGTCAATTGCGCAGGCAAGATGCGATACTTCGATCCGTGCTACAACCAGGTCTACTTGCTGCCGGAGGAAATGGCGGACATCGTGTTGACTGAGCAGACTTTTCAGAAGATGCCCAAAGGGCCGCCGGTCGTCGGACAGTACACAGGCAAGGACCGCTTTGGGCGGCGGGTGGCGTTCACCTCCGTGGGCGGAGCGACCCCCGATGTCTTGCAGCAAAACGTTCGCACCCAGTGCAATGATTACCCCGTATTGATTGGCCCCATTTGATCTGCGCGGAGAGAAACCGAATATGCGGAATCGTAACACGCTCGCCCTAAGAATCGCCGGGTTGTTCTTCTTAGCCCTGCCCCTGGTCATCTTTGCCGGCGGCACGAGCAAGGAGAACGCCTCGGCGCCGGAAGCTGAAAAGCCCTCCTACGAACTGGCCCAACCGGCGCATGAGAGCCTCGACTACGCCATGTACCAGCGCATACGTGAAGAGGGCCTGGCCCATTCGCACGTCATGGAATTCGCGTCCGCCCTGGTGGACGGCATCGGCCCCCGCCTGACCGGCTCGCCCAACGCGCGGCGGGCGAACGAGTGGACGCGCGATCAGTTGGCGGCGATGGGTTGCAGCAATGCTCACCTCGAAGACTGGGGCGAATTCGGCATGGGCTGGCAGCAGCTCAACACGTGGGTGCGAATGACCTCGCCGGATCCGGCGGTCTTCATCGCCCAGGCCCTTCCCTGGTCGCCGCCCACGCCAGGAACAGTCCATGGCGAAGCCATCGCCGTCGAGATCAAGGAGGAGAAAGATTTCGACAAGTACAAAGGCAAGCTGGCCGGGAGGATCGTGCTGCTGGGGGCCATGCGCGAAGTAGGCCCGGTGGATAAGCCGTTGTTCCGGCGCCTGGATGAAAAAGACCTTGCCAACATTGCTCTTTACCCCCTGGAAAAGCCAGCGCCCGCCGCTCGAGGCAATCAAGAAACGCTCAAGCACTTCACGCTGGTAGAAAAGATCGGCAAGTTTCTGGCCTCTGAGCAGGCCCTGGCAGTGGTCGTCCCCAGCCGCGACGGCACGAACAGCGGCGGCTCAGGCGGGACGTTCTTCGATGACTACCGGCAAGGTTTAAGCCAATTTCCTTATAAGCGCGAGCGGGCCGATCCCCTTCCCGTGGTGGTGCTGGCCATCGAGAATTACGGCCGCGCCTACCGACTGGTCAAAGCCCACGTTCCGGTCAGCATCGAGATGAACGTTGAGGTGAAGTATTCGGGCGACCATGAGCACGGCTTTGACACCGTCGCCGAGATCCCTGGGACAGATTCCAGGCTAAAGGATGAAATCGTCATGGTCGGGGGGCATCTCGATTCCTGGGCGTCAGCTACCGGAGCCACGGACAACGGCGCCGGGACGGTAGTCGCTTTGGAGGTGATGCGGATCCTGCGAACGCTCGATGTCAAGCCGCGGCGCACCATCCGCATTGGCCTTTGGACAGGGGAAGAGCAAGGGATGATGGGCTCCTCCGGGTATGTGAAGGAGCATTTCGGTTACTTGCCACTTTCGACCGCTCCCGATCAACTGGCCATGCCTGTGTGGATGCGCAAACCTGCCGGCCCCATCGTACTCAAGCCTGAACAGGCCAAAATCTCCGGCTACTTCAACGTCGACAATGGCGGGGGGAAAATCCTGGGGATTTATCACCAGCAGAACGCCGCCATTGCCCACGTCTTTGCGCAATGGATGGAGCCGCTCAAAGACCTGGGCGTCACCACGCTCAGCGACCGGGACACCGGTGGGACCGACCACTTGCCCTTTAATGCCGTCGGAATCCCCGGATTCCAGTTCATCCAGGAGCCGCTCGATTACGATACCCGCTCGCATCATTCGAACATGGATACCTATGAGCGCCTCCAGCCCGCCGACCTGGCGCAGGCCGCGGTCGTGGAGGCAATCTTCGTCTACAACACCGCCATGCGCGACCTGATGTTGCCCCGTAAGCCGCTGCCTCACCCGGAATTGGAGGAGCAGCGCCTGGCACCGCTCAAGATCATGCCTGGCGCGGGTGAGGGTCAGAGCAATTAGCACGAGTTGGAAAAGGGGAATTCAGGAAATCTGGCTGGGAGGCAGGGATTCGAATCCCGATACGCAGATCCAGAGTCTAATATCGCCCCCTGATTCCAAAGGCAATCAACAACTTAGCTCGGCACAGCGCGGCAAAGTCCGGCAGAATCCGCAACGCCGCCGCAAGAAGAACGTAAACGGGCATTCAGGTGTCGCTAACGATCAAGGGTCAGAACCCTCGACGTAATGGCTGCCAGGCATGTCAGAGTTGTACCCGGTGTTGGTTCTTAAGGGCCTTGGCTGCTGATGGCCTGTTTTACCCCTTATTCCCGCGCAGATGTGGCCCAGAACTTTGTGGCGCCGGCAAGTCCGTCATACGCTTTGCTCCTTGTCTGTCGCGACTACCCCACAGTTGGTGGGAGCGCCCCATGCGTTCGTCAGGGCGACCGCATCGAGGCGACGAATGGTGGATGACACGTTCCGGTATGTTTGTTGTTGGCGAGAGGCCCGGTGCCACGCAGTATTTCCGACCCGAAAAGATCTTATGTTACATTCACGGACTTTTAACAATGTTAAAGAGCTCCTTCCTAAGTTCTTAAGATCGCGTCCGATGCAATTTTGGCGAGGCACAGCGTCGGCGGCGTCTCTCGACAATTTGAGTTCCCGGGGAAACCGGTTGTCGAACCACGAACGGGAAGCCGTATTTCAGAAAATGCCGTATCCGTTCGTCGAAACCAGCAGAGGCACGGCGACGTCGGTGTTGGCCTGACCTAGTTCCACCAGCGAGTCACGGTAATTGAACGCGCCATTCTGGTCTTGGCCAAGGCCGAGAGCGAAATGTCGGCGCGCGTCCGGGAATCTTGGCGGTGGCGAATCCTGCGCTTGCGCGCGACGATCGAGCGGCATGGCCGAACCACCAAGGACGGAACTCTTAAGAAATAGTTCGACGAACGCCGCGCGTTGTGTCACGTTCAGCCGAACACGGATTGCCGCTAAGGAGCGGGAGAGAGAGCACCGGGGGTCATGGACAGGCTGCGGAAAAGCGTTTCAATGCTGCATCCTGAGCATCGAAGACCTTGCGGGTGCCCAAGATGGGCAGATCGGCTTGGAAGGAGATGGGCCTACATATATCTCCGGTTCAACAAACACTTCTGCCATGGCGTGGGCGGGTGTATACTTACCGCCTCAGGGTTGGACAAACACGAATATCGGATCGTACTTGCCGTGCCGCCTCCGATCCCAGGCTCGTAAGTAGTTTGCGGGTGGCGTCATTTTCACCTCGTCGCCAGTTGGAGCGATGGGCAGGGTGGCGCTCGGCAGAAACTTGTTTACAACGCAGACGCGGCGGGTCTGCGCCGGCCGGATCAATTTCTCGATGCCCGGAAACCCCGGGAGCCATGGGGAAGAAAAGAAGATGAGAAGCACCAGCCGTTGTCTTGCACTACTCGCCTCCTTCGCCGCGGCCAGTCTGGGAAGCGCCCTTTCCGCCGTCGCCCAGGAGGCGAGTTCCATACCACTACAACCCTTCGCGCTCAATGCCCGCCAAATCGAATCCGAGCTCAACTATTTGGGCTCGCCGCTTTCTGCTGAGGACCATCGCCGGATTAATGAGGCGCTTGCAGGGCCGGACGATGCAGCCGCCGTACGCGCGATTGAAAGAACGCTCGACAAGCATGTCCTGGTCGACGTCGAAATCAATCCCGAGAGCCGCGTGAAGATCGAAGCCGGAAACGCCAAGCCGGAACTTATTGAAGCCGGAACCCGAGTTTTTCTGGTTAAGGTCATCAATCAGGCCGGGGTTACGGCCCCCCTGGTGGTCGAAAGCCCCAACAGCGGCAACGTTTATATCACGTCAACCGGCAGCCCCGAACCCGCGCAGGCGCTTACGGCCGAAGAGGCGCGGGAGCGATGGGCGGATATTTCCATTTATGACAAAAAGCCTCTTATCGGCAGCAAGGATAACGGGCATCACCCCCGCCTTTCCGGGATGCCCCTGGAGTACAGAATCCTGCAAATCTATAGCCACGATAGTGGGCAGCGTTCCGCCAAGGTCAGTTTCAACGTGGGCCAGGGGACGCAGGATATCGGGTTCCGCAACGAACTCGTCCTGACTTTTAATATCCTTCCGGCCAAAATCGTGCGAGTTCATATTTTGGATGAAAAAGGTCAACCTGCCACCGCTGCGCTGGTGATCCGTGACGGAATCGACCGCATCTATCCCAACCCCTCCAAGCGTCTCGCCCCGGATATGTTCTTTCAGCCACAGATTTATCGGGCCGACGGCGATAAGGTTGTGCTGCCGCCGGGAAAATTCAAAGTGGAATGCTCGATGGGACCGGAGTACATTCCGCAAACGAAGGATTTGACCGTACCGGAATCCGGAGATGCGGAAATCTCCTGCGCCCTGCAACGCTGGATTGATCCCTCGAAGTTAGCGTGGTATTCCGGTGACCATCATGTGCACGCCGCAGGCTGCTCGCACTATGAGAATCCGGCGGAAGGCGTTACGCCCGAAGTCATGATGAGCCAGATTGCCGGCGAACGCCTGAACGTGGGCTGCGTACTGACCTGGGGTCCTTGCTACTACTATCAAAAGCAATTTTTCTCCGGCAAAGATGACCCGCATTCCAAACCCGATGAGCTGATGCATTACGACCTTGAGGTTTCCGGTTTCCCCTCGAGCCACGCCGGCCATCTGGTTCTCCTGGGGCTCACCGAACAGGATTATCCCGGCACCAAACGCATTGAAGATTGGCCCACCTGGGACCTGCCCATCTTGCAATGGGGAGAGAAGCAGGGCGCGGTGGTCGGTTTTGCGCATTCCGGTTGGGGGCTCGCCACCACCACGGAGAAGCTCCCCAACTATGAAATGCCCGGGTTCGATGGCATCGGCGCCAACGAATACATCGTGGATGTAACCTACCCCAAGACGGTTGATTTCATCTCCACCATGGACACACCCTATCCCTGGGAACTCAACATCTGGTACCACACCCTGAACGTGGGCTTTCGAACACGCATTTCCGGTGAGACCGATTTCCCCTGCATCACCGACGCCGTCGTCGGCCAGGGCCGGGTCTACGCCAAGGTTGACGGATCTCTTTCCTATAAGGCCTGGCTGGACTCCGTGCGTCTTGGCCGCAGCTATGTCTCTGATGGGCGAAGCCATTTGATGGACTTCAGCGTCAACGGAAAAGAAGTGGGAACCCGGGCTCCGGGCCAATCCGAGGACAAGACCAGCGAGCTGGATTTGGCCGCGCCCCGCAGCGTTCACGTTACCGTAAAGGCCGCGGCGCTTCTCGACAAGGTTCCGCATCCGGAGATTCAGAAACTCCCTGCTGACCAGAAGCCTTATTGGCATGTCGAGCGGGCACGGATTGGCGACACGCGGGAAGTCCCCGTGGAGGTGATTGTCAATGGGCAATCCGTGGCTCAGAAGACCCTCGTTGCCGATGGCGACATCCGCAATCTTTCCTTTGATGTGCCCATCCAAAAGAGCAGTTGGGTTTCGCTGCGCATCCTGGGCTCATCGAATACCAATCCCATCTTTGTGATCGTCGGCGGGAAACCCATCCGCGCTTCGCTCGACAGTGCGCGGTGGTGCCTTGCTGCGGTCAACCAGTGCTGGTCGCAGAAAGAGCCGAAAACTTCCAAAGCCGAGCTCCCGGATGCCATTAAAGCCTACAACCATGCCCGGGAGGTTTATCGGCAACTGATCCAGGAGTGCTCGACGGGGCAGTAGGCATCAAATAAAGGACGGTAGACGGCAGGCAATGACGCTGTGGTTCGCCAGAACCTTTCGGTGGAGAAACGTTTCCTGCTTGATGCTCTGCTGTGCTCAACCTCGATCGACAATGAAACCTGCTATTGTAGTGGTCTCGATGGTAATGATGGGTTGATCGGTTCTCCTACCCAATTCTCCGAAGGCGGATAACTGCTTGATTGAGCTGCGAGATGCCAGTCGAGCAGGATGAGATAGTTATGCCATTCGCCGTAACGTCCTAAAACTCAACTCAGAGCAGTTCCCTTCCCCTGTGGTTCGCCAATTACTGGGGCTTCACCCAAATGGGCGAACTCCAGCATAGCTGGCCATCGGATTGTTGGATTCGCACATAATACCAAGCCTCTGCTTCCAGGGGATGCGCGTCTATCCAGGTGAATCGCAATTCGGGTGTATTGGTCCCGGTGCTGTAGACAATAAGATTGTTTCGAATCACATCGACGCGCGCGAGCGGGCCTGTGCCCGAGACGTAAACGTCGAGCGGTGGAACGCGCGACGACTGGAAGGCGTCTCCCATGAAATGTCCGCCCATACGCAGGTCAACGAAAATGTTGTCGGTAGCAGCATAAGAGTGCCGCCCTCTCATCGCTGCAAGGATTGAATCCCGATCCACCTGTTTGACATAAAAGCAGGCGTAGGAGATGTGTGTCGATACGTGGTCGGAACTCGCTTCGACGCCCATCTTGATCCCCTTGGCCCAAGCATTCGTGACAAAACCGGCGGCGAAGCGCCCTGCTTCGTTTTCCGTGGGCGCGCGAGGCCCCTCCGGCATTTCCTGGCTCCCCCCAAAATCCTGCCCGTAGCCTTGGTAGATTTCAACAATGGGCTGGAGATCCGGATCGCTATCGCGCCAGTCGGTGCCCGCCCCGGTGGCCGAAGTATGGGGCGCCGTCACCCCACCGAAGCGGCGTAGATACGCAAACAGCGCGGAGGCGCCCACATCGCTTCTCTCCTCAGCTTCCGGAATATCAAGAATCGGACGTCCCCGCAGCGCGAAGAAGACGTTTCGATGCCCGTTCGGCCATTGCACGCTGCGCTCATAACTGTAGAGAGGTGTAAACCGGCCTTGGATCGTGTACAAATCCACAGCTTGCTGGATTCGCCACCAACTATAACCTCCCGGATTGTCGGCATCTCCTTTGTGATCGCAAACCCCCAAGTAGTCGAAGCCGGCCGCGTCCAGAGCGTAGCGATAAGCATCGTCCAATGAACCGTCCCGGTTGCCGTCCCAGGATTCGTCGGTGTGCCGATGAATATCCCCGCGGACGATCCGCCAGCTCTGACCCTCAACTTCGGCTCGGTACGCACGCACTCGCTGGATGTCCTCGACCTCGTCTGGATGGGAGGGCGGCGGATTTTCGTTGGGCTCCTGGAAAGGTACGAAGTCCGGCGGTGTTCCCATCGGCTCACCGGGAATGGTTGCGAAACGGAGACCTTGTCGCTGTGGCCGCCCCAAGGGCCACGTGCGCCCATCGCTAACCCACGCCACGGCCAAATCCCCGCTCTGCTGATGAGCAACCGAAACCGGCATGTCGATGCGGCCATATCCCTTCATCATCTCGACCATCGGCGTCCACCGCCCGGTGCGATAGCTGGTCGCTTCCAGCCGCCAGAGCCCCCGGAATTGCGCTTGCGGCTGTGCCTGGGGAAGATTGACTCGAGTGCGATAAAACACCCACGGATTGCCCGACGCATCCAACCTGATGGTCGGCCGATGATAAACCTGGCGCAAGTCCATGGGCACCGACTCGGCGATGGATCGGGCAGTTTCCACGAGCCGGCCGTTCTCGAGCACGCCGACACGCGTCTGGCGCTGTACCAACAGCCCTCGACCGCTCTCAGGAATGGCCAGACCGTAGTCCTTGCCCCAGTTCCAGTCGCCTTCATCCCACGCCATCCACAAACGCCCTTGGCGGTCATACTCGGCAGAGACACGCGCTTCGAATGCGCCACTTTGGGCAACGGGAAAGACGGGGCCAAGTCGGCCATCGTGCCAGGTGCGGGCCACCACATCATAGTTGCCGCGCGCGTAAGTGTCCCAGAGGATGGTAACGCTGCCGTCGGGTGCGGCCGCCAAAGCC
>Ga0335085_10012588_pt1 | contig 12455 bp, 9 predicted proteins | sample Lox_Sample_45_FD_206712 | JGI IMG/M metagenome (GOLD analysis project Ga0335085, IMG submission 206712) | Soil microbial communities from Loxahatchee National Wildlife Refuge, Florida, United States - Lox_Sample_4.5 | ecosystem: Environmental > Terrestrial > Soil > Wetlands | place: USA: Florida...
TGCAAAGGCGAGCAGCCGGAAAAACTTCGCAGTGGGTACTGTCATGTGCATTCCCCTCCGCAACCTGAGACAACCTGTAGCCCGGATGGAGCGTAGCGCAATCCGGGGACGAACGTCGGGCGCAGATGTCGCACCTACGGTCTTAGGGAATCTTCTTCACCACCTTGGTATCGAGATTGAACACGCGGGCGGCGTTGCCGCCGAGGATGTTGCGCTTGGCGGTCTCGCTCAGGAACGGCAGGTCGTAGATCACGCCGGGCGTGTCGAAATCCCAGTGCGGATAGTCCGACGACCACAAAAGCTGCGTGTCGGCCTTGATCATCTTGAAGGTCGCCTCCAGGATCGACTTGTCCTCCGGCACCTCCATCGGCTGCGACGAGTAATACATCTCGCGCATGTATTCGCTCGGCTTTCTTTTGAGCGAAGGGCAGTCCGAGGTGCGCATCATGTAGGAGTGGTCGAGCCGCTGCATCAGCGCATAGGCCCACGTGAGCCCGCTCTCGATCCACAGCACTTTCAGCTTGGGGAAGCGCTCCGGCAGGCCGTTGATGACCCAGTTGGTCATGTGGATCATGTTGAACCACATGAAGCCGAGCGAATGCACCGAGATGAAGCGGTTGGTCATCTGCAGCGCGCGGTCTTCCCACGAGTAGGCGGCGTGAAACGAGATCGGCTTGCCCATCTCCTCGAGCAGCGCGTAGGTCTTCATGTAGGCGTTGTCGTGCACTGGCCGGTAGCGCGGCGAGGTCACCATGAAGCCGACCACGCCCTTCTTGTCGCCGAAATCCTTGACCGTCTTGTAGGCGGCTTCCGGATCGTTGAACGGAATGTACAGCATGGAGATGAGCCGCGGCTCGACGGCGAGGATGCGCTCGCACAGCCAGCGGTTATAGGCGCGGCACAGCGCCACCTCGATCTCGATCTGCGGATGCAGGCCGAGAAACAGCATCGGGGTCGGGAACATGCAGGCGTAATCGACGCCGAGCGCGTCCATCCATTCCAAGGTCATGGCGATGTCGCGGTGGCGGCCGTCCTGCGGCACCTTCTGCAGCCGGCGCAAGTTGGCGCGGGTGATGCGGCCGCCGAGGTTCTGATTGCCGACCGAGGAGTTGAGCAATGCCGAGCGCCCCGGCCGCGACGCCGAATCCATCACGTCGTGGCGTATCACCGGGCTCTCGATGTACTGGAAGACTTCCTTGTAGGATTCGTTCTCGTAGTGGTGCGCGTCGACGTCGACGACCAGAAAGTCCTGATAGTTGCGCGCGCGCGCCTGTTGCGCGGCGTGCTCGAGATGCTTGGCGGTCGAGTAGTCGTCGAAGTTGAGCTTGCGGACTTCGCTCGGCGTCGCGTCCATAATTTATCTCCATACCCGTAGCCCGCATGAGCGAAGCGACATGCGGGGATCGGCGGTCGAGAGTCTGCTCCCGGATATCGCTTCGCTCATCCGGGCTACCTATCAAGCTACGACGTAAAGATCGTCGCCGCGCCGCACCACTTCGTATTTCTTCAATCGCAGCTTGCGGTCGCCGACGCATTGGCCGGTGGTGATCTCGTATTCGTAGCCGTGCCACGGGCAGACGAAATGCACTTCGTCGGAGAACGTCTGCCCCTGATAGGTGCGGTCCTCGGCGATCAGATCGACGACCTGATTGATCAGAATGCCCTCGCAAGCCGGCCCGCCGGAGTGAACGCAGTAGTTGGAATAGGCATAATAGGCGCCGCCGTGGTGAAACACGCCGATCTCGTTATTGCCGGCGGTGACGATGCGGCGGTCGCCCTCGGACAAGTCCGCGGCCTTGGCGACGAACCATTCTGCCATCTCTAACTGCTCCCTCGCCTGTATCGTGCGTGGGTCGAGTATAGTGGGCGCGCGCCCGCAGCAACAAGGCCGCTTTCGGCCGCATCGCACTTCCGCTCTTGGCCGGGTTCGTCCTATGCTTGGAAAAATGACCTAGCTGCGAGGGAAGACCATGGCCGAAGCCAACGCCGAGCCGAAGCTCATTTTGCCGGCACTGCAGTCGTTCTACGAGTTCGCCAGGCCGCTGTCGTGGCTGATCATTCGTTGCGCCGTCGGCTGGAATTTCCTGGTGCACGCCTGGGGCAAGCTCATGGTCGGCCCGTCGCCCGGCTTCCTCAAGGCGTTCGCCGACCTGGGCTTCACACCCCCGGAGCTTTGGTTCTGGACGGCATTCTGCACCGAGGGGCTTGCCGCCATCGCGCTGATCCTCGGCCTTTTCACCCGGTTCTTCGCCGCCGCCGCGGCGATCGAATTGCTGGTCATCACCGCGGTGTACTGGCACTCGGGCTTCTCCTGGCTCAATCGCGGTTACGAGTACACGATGTTGTGGGGCTGGATCTGCTTCGCCATCGCGCTGCGCGGCGGCGGCCCCTACTCGCTCGACCGCAAGCTCGGCCGCGAGCTCTAGGCGCATGCCGGCGACGGCGCGCCCTTGTGTCGCGCCGCCGCCGCCGCTAAATACGCCCGGCAAACACTCGAGCCTGCAGTCGCTGCGTTGCGGAGAGGTGGCAGAGTGGTTGAATGCACCGCACTCGAAATGCGGCATACGGGCAACCGTATCGGGGGTTCGAATCCCTCCCTCTCCGCCAGCTTCTCGATTCTCGCGTAGGCCCCTAGTCGTGACCCCGACGATCCTGATCGTGTTGGCCGGACTGATGGGCGCGGCCGGCATTGCGCTGGCGGCGGCGGGCGCGCACGCGGCGCCCGGCGCCGGCCTCGATGGCGCCGCCTACATGCTGTTGTTCCACGCCGCCGCCGTGCTCGGCGGCACGGCGCTGCTGCAGCAAGGCGCGCTGTTGTGGCGGCCGCTGGCGCTCGTGGTGCTGGTCGCCTGGATCGCCGGCGCCGCACTGTTCTCCGGCGACATCGCGCTGCGCGCCTTTGCCGGGCATCGGCTGTTTCCTTATGCGGCGCCCTCCGGCGGCATGATCCTGATCGCCGCCTGGCTCGGCCTCATCGTCGCCGCCGTGGTCGGCGCGGCGTCACGGGGTTAGCAAGCGGACGCCGGTTTGCGTATAAGGTGCGCCTAGCGAAATCCTGCCGGGCAAGCTTTTTGACCAACCTCCACGACCCAAAAAGCCAGGACGTCGCGTCGTGGCGCGGCGACGACGGCCGCGTCATCGTGCTGGCGGTCGTCGCGCTTGCCGTCCTCGTCTTTCTGCTGCGCTTCGTCCTGCTGCCGTTCGTGGTGGCGGGCGTCATCGCCTACATCTGCACGCCGCTGGTCGACTGGCTGACGCGGCGAACGCGGCTGCCGCGGGCGCTGCTCGCGGTCTTGGTGTTTGTCGCCGTGATCGGCGCGGCGGCGCTCACCGTCGCCGTGGCCGGCCGGCGCCTGGTCACCGAGGCGGCCGCCGCAGCGACCGACTTGCAAGGCACGCTCGACCGCTTGCTGCAGACGGGCGGCGGACAGTCCATTCGCGTGTTCGGTCACGCGATCGACGTGGCGGCCGTCTCCCGCGCCATCAGCGAGCGCATCCACGACTTCTTCGGCCAGGCGGATTTTTTTACCGCCGCGGCCGCCTACGGTTTCGCCGCGCTGATGGGCACGTTCCTGAGCGTGGTGCTGCTCTGCTATTTCCTGGTCAGCGGCAAGAGCGTCGCGCGCGGCCTGTTGTGGCTGGTGCCGCCGCACCGGCGCGGCCTGGTCGTGCAAATCGGCAGCCGGCTCGACCCGGTGCTCAAGCGCTACTTCCTCGGCATTCTCGCCATCGTGATCTATGCCAGCGTCGCCGCCTATATCGGCCTCGGTCACATTCTCCGCATCGATCATCCGGTGCTGCTGGCGCTTTTGACCGGCACGCTCGAAACCGTGCCGATCATCGGCTCGACCGCGGCGGCGGTGATCGCCGGCATTGTCTCGCTGCACACCGCGACCGGGCTCGGCAGCATCCTGGCGTTCGCGCTCTATGCCGTGCTGCTGCGGCTGTCGATCGATCAGATCGTGGCGCCGCTCGTGCTCGGCGGCGCCGCGCACGTGCATCCGGTGCTGATCATCTTCTGCTTTCTCGCCGGCGCCGTGCTGCTCGGCATTCCGGGCGTCATCCTCGCCGTGCCGGCGGCGCTGACCGTGAAGGCCACGCTGGCGACGCTCTACGGCGACGACGACCGCTGACCGGCGTCAACGCTGCCCGGCCTGCAACAGATCGAACTCGCCGCCGAGCACCAGATCGAGGCGGCCAGTGCGCCATCCGCCGCCGGCATCGCGGACGAGCGGCGGCACTTCGCGATAGCGCCGCACCACCGCGTTCGTGCGCGGCGCCCGATCGAGCGCCGCAATGACGACCATGTGCTCCTTGGCGGCGGGAACGTCACCCAGCGGCACCGCGGCAAGGCGCACCCGCGCGGTCACGCGGTTGCCCGAGCCCTCGAACGGCTCGAACACGTGCAGGCCCGCCTCCGCCGCCAAGATGCGATAGGCGCCGAAGCCGCTGATCAACAGCGCCGGCGTGTCACGCTCTTTGCTCGCGCTGGAAACGTCGCCGACATGCATGCGGCGCTTGACGGCCCAGCCGCGATACATCGCGTCGAGCTTGCGGCACCACGTCAGCGTCGCTTCACGGTCGGCGGCACCGTCGAACACCGGCTCGATGCCGAGGACAAGCTCGATCGGCGCATCTTCGAAGGCGTCCTTGATGCCTTCGCGGATCAAATGCAGCTGCAGCGCCAAGCGCCCGCTCAGCTCGGCCGAATAGCCCCGCGGCGAGCGGCCGTAGCGGGCGAGCCGTCCCTTGAGCGCATCGGCGGTCTCGGTGGCGAGCTTGACGCGATCCATCAAGGCGAAGCGGGCGAGCGTGCCGAACCGACCCGGCCTGTTCCAGAAATCGGCCGACGCCATTTCGTCGGTCAGCCGTTCCTTGAGGTCCTGCCATGCCGCCGAGGCGAGCGTCTGCTCGACGGCGGCGAATTCGCTCTCCAGCACCTTCAATTCCGCCGGCGTGCCGTGCGGCGCCAGGATGATGTCGGCCAGCGCCGACGCTGCGGCGGGCTCCGGCATCGCCGCGGCGTCCGGCTGCTGCGCCGCGGCCGCGTCGGCATCGGGGTCGACGAATTCGACCTGAATGGCCTCGCCGTCGCTGCGCACGAACAGAAACTGGTCGCCTTCCGGAAACCGCTTCTCGACGATGATCGCCGCGAGCGGCGCCACGACGTATTGGTCGATGGCGCGCTTGAGCGGCCGCGCGCCCATCTCCGGCGAGAAACCTTTTTCCAGCAGGAATTCGAGCGCCGACGATTCCCATTCGATCGCCCAGGCGCGATCCTTCAAGCCGCGCCGCTCGAGCAATGCCGCCAATTCCTTCTTGAGAATGCCGCGCATCAACTCGCGCGACAGCTGCCGGAACACGATGACCTTGTCGAGCCGGTTCTGGAATTCGGGCCGGTAGGTCTGAGCGATCGCCCGCAGCACCTGGTCCTTGCTGAACGCGTCGGCCCGCGGCGCGAAGCCGAGACCGAGGCTTTTGTGCGCGGTAGCGCCGAGATTCGAGGTGAGAATGATCAGGCAATGGCGCAGATCCGCCACCTGGCCCATGGCGTCGGTCAGCCGGCCTTCGTCGAAGGCCTGCAGGAACAGATCCCAGATATTCGGGTGCGATTTTTCGAATTCGTCGAGCAGAATGACTGAGAACGGCTGCTTGCGGACGCGGCCGATCAGAGAGTCGGTCTCATAGGCGCCGGCCGAGCTGTCGCCGAGGATTTTGCTAATGGTCTCGTGAGTCTGGAATTCGCTCATGTCGAGGCGGATCATCCGCTCCACCGAGCCGAACAGAAATTCCGACAGCGCCTTGGCAAGCTCGGTCTTGCCGGTGCCGGTCGGTCCGGCGAACAGAAACACGCCGATCGGCTTGTTGGGATCGTTCAGGCCGGCCTTCAACATGGCGATCCGCTCCACCACGGCTGCGACCGCCTCGTCTTGACCGATGACGCGCGCGGTGAAGAAATCGCGGATCGATTTCAGATCGAGCTGCTCCTTGGTATCGAGGATTGCGATCGGCAGGCCTGAAAATTGCGAAAATGTCTCCAGCACCCGATGAGCAGGGATATCCTGACCGGTCTGCTCGGCGCGCAGCGCCGTGAGCTTGAGCATGAGCAGGGCCGAACCCGGCAGGCCGCCGGTGCCGACGTACTGGCTTGCGGTATCGAGGGCCACCTTGGCGCAGTCGGCTTCGAAGTGAATATTGGTGCGCATGCCGAGCAAGAACAGCGCTTCCTCTGCGAGCGACAGCGTCTCGGCCGGCGACAGCGGCTCGAGCGTCAAGGTCTCGAACAGGCCGCGGATCGCGGGCTTGAGCCGCGCCAGCCGCTCGGTGCCCTTTGCCGAGGCTTCGCACCACACGATCAGCCGGCCGGACACAATCGCCGGCATGATCTGATCGAGCATGCTGGCGCTCTGCCCTTGGTGGCGGCCACTTAACGCCAGCTGCAGGATGTCGGGCACGTACCAGATCATCTTCTCGGCGCCGGTCAATTCCTCGATGACTTTGCGGATGCGGCCTTCAAGCTCGCCGATATAACTCTGGTCGGCCTGCAGATCGGCGCCACCGGCTTCAAATACGGTCCAATCGTTCTTGCCGAGGCGCCGTGCCAGAAGCCGCAGGAACGAGGTCTTGCCGACCAGCGGTTCGCCCGACAGCAGCAGCGAGCGCGGTGGGTCCTGACTGACCGTCGCCTCGGCAAGCGATAGCGCCTTCTTCCAGCCTTCCGGCTCGACCAGCGCGTCGAAGCCACTCGCGTCAGACCAGAAGCGGCCGACCTTATTCAACGTCGCAAAGGCCTTGTTCGCGTTTGGCGACGCTTCGGTCAGCGGGCGAGACCGGTCAAGCTGACCGATCAGCTCCGTCGCGAACGGATGGCGGACGTTCTGAAGAAATCGCCGGATGACGCCGGGCCCGGAAATGTCGGACAGATAAGAACCGAATGTGCCCACATCGCCCTGCGCCTCGCGGCGGGCGAAATAGTCGCGGAAAATGTTCGGCATCCAGCGGCTGTCGGCCCACCAGTCCTTCGCATAGGTCACCGGAGCACCCGACGGAATCGCCGGCTCGGCCTCGGCGAGGAAGTCCAGCGCGAAATACATCGTCCACGGCGAGAATTGCCCGCATTGCGTCAGCACCCGCTCCACCGCCTCGCCGCGGTCGGAGCGCTTGCGCAAGGCCGCGATCGCTGCGGCGGCCAGCGACCAGCTGTTGCCCTCGACATATTGCAGCACCACGGCGAGCGACACGCTCGGCAACGCCAGCAGCCGCACCGCCTCGATGAACTGCTTGTTGGCGTAAAGTGCGCTCGGATGGGCGGCGTCGGAGCCGAACGGGCCGAACACCTTGTCGAGCTCGTAGAGGCGCGCGGTCAGCGTCGGCGTCTCGGCCTCGGTGATGGTGAAGCCGGCAGCCTTGACCTTGCGACGAATCCACCACGCCCGCAGTTGCTTGCGGAAGATCAGACCAAAGACGATGGGAGCCAGAGCGAGATAGATCAGAACAAGGGTGAAATCCACGCTGCGAACTCCGCACTCAGCGCACCACCGCTCGCATCACACCCCGGCTCGCCCATGGCTCCCACAGCCGCGCCGCGCGCGGCCGTGATCCGGTCACGCCTGCGAAATGAACTTGGTGACGAGATAGGCGCCCAAGCCCTCGATGCCGCCTTCGCTGCCGTGGCCCGACTCCTTGACGCCGCCGAACGGCGTCTCCGGCGTCGAGATGGCGATGGAGTTGACGCCGACCATGCCGGACTCCAGCGCATCGCCGATCGCCGCTGCGGTGGCGTTCGACGAGGTGAAGGCGTAGGCGGCGAGGCCGTATTCCAGCGAGTTGGCGCGCTCGACCACTTCGTCGAAGGTCTTGAATGTCACCACCGGCGCCAGCGGGCCGAACGGCTCGGTGGTCATGATCTTGGAGTCATCGGGGATATCGGTGATCACGGTCGGCTCGTAGAAGTAGCCCTGGTTGCCGCGCCGCTTGCCGCCGGTCTGGATCTTGCCGCCGCGTGCCTTGGCGTCGTTGACGAAGCCCTCCATGGCCTCGATGCGGCGCGCATTCGCCATCGGGCCCATGGTGATGCCCTTTTCCAAACCGTCGCCGACCTTGACGCCGTTGGCATACTCGGTGAAGCGCTTGAGGAAGCGCGAATAGACGTCCTCCTGCACGTAGAAGCGCGTCGGCGAGATGCAGACCTGGCCGGCGTTGCGATATTTGAACGCCGCGATGGTGTCGGCCGCCTTCTCCGGATCGGCGTCGGCGAACACCACCACCGGCGAATGGCCGCCGAGCTCCATGGTGGTGCGCTTCATGCCCTTGGCGGCGAGGCCAGCGAGATGCTTGCCGACCGGGATCGAGCCGGTGAAGGAGATTTTGCGGATCGCGTCCTTGCTGAGCAGATATTCGGAGACTTCCGACGGCACGCCGAACACGAGGTTCAGTACGCCCTTGGGCAGGCCGGCATCGGCGAAGCAGCGCACCATCTCGATGCAGGCGCCGGGCGTTTCTTCCGAGGCCTTCAGGATCAGCGAGCAGCCGGCGGCGAGCGCGCCGCCGATCTTGCGCGCCGGCGTCAGCACCGGGAAATTCCACGGCGTGAACGCGGCGACGACGCCGATCGGCTCCTGCATCACCAATTGTCGCACCTTGCCGCGGCCCGGCACGATGCGGCCGTAGGAGCGGCGGCCTTCTTCGGCGTACCACTCGATGATGTCGGCCGAGGTGATCACTTCGGCGCGGGCTTCCGGATAGGTCTTGCCCTGCTCCAGCACCATGATCTTCGAAATCGCGTCATAGCGCTCGCGCATCAGGTCGGCGGCCTTGCGCATGATCTTGCAGCGGTCGTAGGCCGACATGGCGCGCCACACCGCAAACGCCTTGGTGGCCGCGGCCAGCGCCTGATCGAGATCGGCTTTGCTGGCGTGCGGCAGATGGGCCAGCGGCTTCTCGGTCGCCGGATTGATCACGTCCTCGCCCTTGCGGCCGTCGCCGCCGAGCCATTGGCCGTCGATGAACAGTTCGAGATTGCCGTACATGGTGTCCTCGCTTGAGCTTTTGTATTTGACCGCCTGATTAGCAGGTTTTGGCGGCCGTTTCATCCACCTCGTTCCCCGGACGCGGTGCAGCGCGCAGCGGTGCACCGCTGATCCGGGGCCTTCGAGGACTCGGCGCCGTTGCTGGGAGCTTCCGACGATCCCGGGGGCGCTGCGCCCGGGAAACAGCGCATTTATTCAACTCGCGTTGGATCGATGACGAAATTGGTGAAGCCGCCGTCGCGGGCGTCCATGCCGGCGAGCACCTCGTTGACCTTGGACAATGGCGACACGCGATGCTCGAGCACGGAGAGATCGAGCGTGCCGGCGCCGGCCATGGCGGCCATCTCCTGGCCTTCGCCGGTGGTGAACCAGACCGAGCCTTGCAGGCCGATGCAGTTGGTCATCAGCCAGAACGCATTGAGCGGCAGCGTCTCCAGCACGGCGCCGACATTGACGGCGCGGCCGCCGCGGCGCAGGCAAAACAGCGCCCGCATCATGGCGCTCGCCGGCGCGCCGGGCGGCAGGCAGTCGATCATGCCGTCGACGCCATGGCCTTCGGTCGCCGCCTTCGCCCAGGCGACCAGCGGATCGGCGGGCCCCGGCGGCGCATTGGGCACCGAGAGAACGTCGATGCGCGCCGGCGCCAAGGCTTTGACGCGGTCGAGCAGCGCCTGATTGCGCCCGGTGCCGAGGATTTTGGTCGCGCCCATGGCGAGCGCGAGCTGCGCGGCGTTGAGCCCGAGCTGGCCGCTGATGCCGTTGATCAACAGCGCATAGCCCGGGCCGACGCCGATCTTCTTCATCGCCGAATAGGCGGTGCCGAAATAGCCGAGCCGCGCAGCTGCCTCGAAGCTCATCGAGTCGGGCAGCTTCACCAAAGCGCTCGCCGGCGCGGTGATGAACTGCGCGAGGCCGCCGTACGGATAGGCGCGCATGATGTCCTGGGAGCGGCCGAAATAGCCCTGCAGCGTCCAGCTCGGGCAATCCTGCGGCCGGCTGCCGCGGCACATCTTGCACGAGCCGCAGGCGCGCCCCGGATTGACATAGACGCGCTCGCCCGGGCGCACGGAAAACACCTGCTCGCCGACCTTGGCGACGACGCCGGCCGGATCGAGGCCGAAGATCGCCGGCAGCGGCGGCATCATCTTGTTGTCCGGCGTCAGCGAGCCGAAGAAGTTCGAGACCACGCGGGCGAGATTGGGCACGACGCCGCAGGCCTTGACCTCGACCAAGACGTCGGTCGGCCGCGGCTCCGGCACCTCGATGCGGTCGAGCGTCATCGGCGAGCCGTAGGCATGCAGCCGCGCCGCGATCATGGTGGCCATTTTTCGTTTTCTCCCCTTGAACTCTCGGACCAGATTAGCCGCGAAGCGCGGTGAGCGTCACTGGTCCGTCGAACAATGTCTTGGCCAGCTGCAACGCCACCGCGGCGCGCTCGGCGCTCCAGCCGCCGTGCCCGGCGTTGAGCAGGAATTTTTCCTCGATGTCGGCGCGGGTCAGCGGCTCCTGGGCGCCGCCGCGCATATAGGGCTGGCGCTCCTCCACAACCGAGCCGTCGCGCAAGGTGGCGCGGATGTGGCCGGTGAAATTCTTCGGATACGGATTTTGCGGATCGATCCGATAACGAACTTTTCCGGCAAGCGCGAGGACCGCCGGATCGCGCACCGCCGCATCAGTGAAATCGCCGAGGCCCACATTGCCGCGGATGAAGCCTGCGGCAATGCAGTACGGCGTCGAGAATTTGCCGGCATAGCCGTTGGCGGGCTTCTGCTTGGCGGCCAGCGGCTCCCACAGCCGATGCACAGTGCCCTCGCCGACGTTGCACACCATCTCGACCACATCGTCGGCCTTTATTTTTCGCGCGCCGAGCCGGCGCGCGCAGTCGATGTAGGGGTGCGTCATGGTCCCGCACGGATACGGCTTGAACGCCAGCGTCTCGGTGACCCAGCGCGCGCCGAAATCGCCGATCAAGGCGCTGTAATCGCCCTTGGTGGTGTGGGCGAAGCCGTGAAAGAAACCGTGCACGCCTTCGAACACCGTGCGCGGGCCGGAGAAACCGGCACGTCCGAGCAGCGCGGCGCGCAGGCCCGACTGCGCCGCCCAGCCGGCATGGAGGCGCTTGGTCCAGGCGCCCTCGGCCAAATATTCGATGATGCCCGAAGCCATCGACGCCGCTGTGCCGAGCGCATCGACTACCTGCTTCGGGTTGAGTTTCAGCGCCGCGCCGACGCCGGCCGCCGCGCCCATGGCGCCGAACACCGCGGTCGGATGAAAGCCGGCCTTGTGAGTGAGCGTCGGCGCCACCGTGCTCAAACGGCACATGGTCTCGACGCCGACGGCGATACCGAGGAGCGCGGCGCGGCTGTCGAGCGCGTGCCGCTCGCAGGCCGCCAGCACCGCCGGCACGATCACCGCGCCGGCATGAATGGGGCCACCCTCGAAGGTGTCGTCGAAATCCTCGCCGTGGATCGCCGTGCCGTTGACCAGCGCCGCGCCGGCCGCGCTGAGCGTCCGCGTGTGCCCGATGGCGGTGCACGGCCCATCGTCGTCGCAAGCCGCAAGCGCCGCCTTCACGTAATCTTCGTTTCGCGCCGTGACGGCGAGGCCGACCACGTCGACCAGCAAGTCCTCGCATTTGCGCTTGACCGCGTCCGGCAGCCGCGCCGCATCGAGCGCGGCGATCTTCTGCGCCAGCTGCTCGGCAACGGCGACTTTGGGCAGCTCTGACGATGTCATGCGAGATACGCCAATTCAGACTGTGTTTCCCGGGCGCAGCGCAGCACGTAGCGAAGCGAAGTGGTGCGCTGCAGAACCGGGATCGTCACAAGCTCCGAGCGATCGACGTCCGAGCCTGCGAAGCCCCCGGATCAGCGGTGCACCGCTACGCGCTGCACCGCATTCGGGGAACAAGCTCCGTTTAATACCGGTTCGCGATCGGCAATTCCTCGGCCGGGAACAAGGTGATGACCCGGCAGCCCTTGTCGGTCACCACCACCTCCTCCTCGATGCGCGCGGCGGAGAAGCCGTCCGTGGCGGGGCAATAGGTCTCCAGCGCGAACACCATGCCTTCCTTGATCTCGGTCGGATGATCGAGCGAGACGACGCGGGAGATGATCGGCCGCTCGTGCAAGGCGAGGCCGATGCCGTGGCCGAACTGCAGGCCGAACGCCGACATCTCGTCGGGGAAACCGAATTCCGGCGCTTTCGGCCATACGCCGCACACCCGGTCCGTGCTCACGCCGGGCTTGATCAGGTCGATGGCGAGATCGAGCCACTCGCGCGCCTTCTTGTAGGCGTCGTGCTGCACCGGCGTGGCGCGGCCGACATTGAAGGTGCGGTAGTAGCAGGTGCGGTAACCCATGAACGATTGCAGGATATCGAAGAACGCCTGGTCGCCGGGACGCAGCATGCGGTCGGTGAAATTGT
>Ga0335085_10012590_pt1 | contig 12453 bp, 12 predicted proteins | sample Lox_Sample_45_FD_206712 | JGI IMG/M metagenome (GOLD analysis project Ga0335085, IMG submission 206712) | Soil microbial communities from Loxahatchee National Wildlife Refuge, Florida, United States - Lox_Sample_4.5 | ecosystem: Environmental > Terrestrial > Soil > Wetlands | place: USA...
GGCGTCGGTTGCTTGATCTTAAATGCGGGCTGACGGGTGTGTACGAGCATGAACCTGTTTCAGCTTTCGGATGGACACATGAGTGTAGATTTGAGTTGTGTCTAGTCGTGCGTGGCCCAGCATTTCTTGTATATAGCGCGTGTCCGCACCACCCTCGAGCATATGCGTGGCCATAGTGTGGCGAAATATGTGGCACGCGCCGTTTTTGCCGATGTGCCGGGCACTCGATCCCACTGGTTGAAGCAAAATTGCCCGCAAAATTCGTTTACACGCAAAAAATAGGGCAGTTTCGCCCTAGCCTACCACCTAACCCTGGGGCGGATTGACCGCACTGCGAGGCAGCGTTTATACTGGGTTTTCACGCTGGGAGCCTGGTTTTTTGCTGGCGTGCCTCGGGCCTACTTAGGCGGGCTAGTTATTCCACGCGTCGCTCCTTCGGGCTGCCGTCTGGAATTTGCGAAAAAAGCAAGAGTTTGTTGGGCTCTGTGGACATCCTTGAGTTTCGGGCGTCCGGAGCCAAAAGCAGGTCCCTCACCCCGCAAAAATCGCGGGATTCGGGATGACAATTCCAGGGAGAGAAGGCGGCGTAAAGCCGCCCCTACACCGCCTGGAATTTGGTGCAAGTTCAAGGAAATAGGAGGCCGCGTTGAGCGGCAGAGGGAATTTATGAGCAGCATTAAGGCGACATTGTTGCGGCCCGGGATGGTGATCGTGCATGAGGGGGATTTGTATTCGGTGTTCAGCACGGAGCACCGGACGCCGGGAAACAAGCGCGGGTCGATGCAGACACGGATGAAGAACCTGCGGACGGGCGCAATCATTGATTACCGGTTCCGGGCGGAAGAGTTCGTGGACCGGGCGATCCTGGACGAGATCGAATTCGAGTACCTCTACAACGAGGGCGAAGAGTATTGTTTCATGAACACGGAAACCTACGAGCAGATGCACATGAACAAGGAAGAGCTCGGGGAGACGGTGTATTACCTGGTGCCGAATACGGTGGTGAAGATCGAGTTTCACAACGAGAAGGCCATCGGCGTGGATTTACCGGACACGATGGATTTGAAGGTGGTGCAGACGGAGCCGACACTGCAGAAGGCGACGGCGAGCGCGGTGATGAAGCCGGCGACGCTGGAGACGGGGCTGGTGGTGAACGTGCCGCCGTTTGTGAACGAGGGCGACAGGATTCGCGTGGATACGTCGGAAGCACGGTACGTACAACGCGTGGAATAGATTCCGCCTCCGCAGACGAGCCGGAGATTTTCCCGGTTCGGAAAGAGGTTGAAGAAGAGAGCCTCCTGGTTGCCGGGGGCTCTTTTTGTTTTTGGGGAAAGAGAGCGTTGTGCCGCCCCTACGGGGCTGGAAGTGTGGGGGATTTCGGCCGCAGCGCTCACGCGCTGGGCTAGGGGTGCGGCGCGCCCACGGCGCTAGGAGAAGAGGCGGCATAAAGCCGCCCCTACATGAAGAGGGACGATCGGGAGATCGGCGTAACCGGGCGGGGCAAGAGGGCCGGGTAAGCCCGGCCCCTACAAAAGAAGGCACAGGCTAAAGCCTGTGCTACGGGAAGAAGGCGGCGTAAAGCCGCCCCTACACCAGAAGAGCCACACGAGCGAAGAGCCGACGCAATCAGGCGCGGTTGGCGACGCCGAGTTCGCCGGCGGGGTGGGCGCCGAAGACGCGGGCGAAGATTTGATCGACGTAGCGAAGCTGGCGCTTGAGGTCGAAGGTATGCGCAAGGTCGCTGGGAGAGAGGAATTTTGTGATGCGGGGGTCCTTGGCGACGCGGCCACGAAAGCTGGTTTCGGATTCCCAGGCGGCCATGGCGTTTTCCTGGACGGCTTTGTAGGCGTCGTCGCGGGGCATGCCCTTTTCGACGAGGTCCTGGAGGAGCTGGCCGGAAAAGACGAGGCCGTGGGTGGATTCGAGGTTGCGGAGCATGCGTTCGGGGAAAACGCGGAGTTCGCCGACGATTTGCGTCATTTTGTTGAGCATGTAGTCCACGAGGATGGTGGAATCGGGGAGGATGACGCGCTCGACGCTGCTGTGAGAGATGTCGCGTTCGTGCCAGAGGGCGACGTTTTCGTAGGCAGCGAGCATATTACCGCGAACGACGCGAGCAAGGCCGCTGACTTGTTCGGAGGTGACGGGGTTGCGCTTGTGGGGCATGGCGGAGCTGCCGCGCTGCTCGGAGCCGAAATGCTCCTCGGCTTCGCGGACTTCGGTGCGCTGGAGATGGCGGATTTCGACGGCGATTTTTTCCAGCGTGGCGGCAATTAGCGCAAGGGCGCCGAGATAGTGCGCGTGGCGATCGCGCTGAATGACTTGCGAGGCGACGGGGGTGACATGGAGGCCAAGCTTTTTGCAGATCTTTTCTTCGATTTCCGGACCCAGGTGCGAGGTGTTGCCGACGGCGCCGGAGATTTTTCCAAACTCCATGTTGCGGGCGGCTTCGCGGAAGCGGGCGATGTTGCGCTGATTTTCGGAAAACCAGTTGGCGATTTTGAGGCCGAAGGTGATGGGTTCGGCGTGGATGCCGTGGGTGCGGCCGATCTGCGGGGTGTGCTGGAATTCGTGGGCGCGGAGATCGAGGATTTCGCCAAAAAGGACGAGGTCGCGTTCGATGAGTCGCGAGGCATCGCGGACGAGGAGAGCCTGCGCAGTATCCACGACGTCGTTGGAGGTCATGCCGTAGTGGAGCCAGCGGGCAGCGGCGGGATCGCCGATGGATTCACCGGCGGCCATAGTGAAAGCGATGACGTCGTGCTTGACCTTGGATTCGAGTTCATTGATGCGATTGGCGTCGACCTTGGCCTTGGAACGCAGAGTAGCGGCGGCGTCTTTAGGAATAAGGCCGGCTTCGGCGAGAATGTCGGCGGCGGCGAGTTCGACGTCGAGCCATTTCTGGTATTTGTTGGCGTCGCTCCAGACGTGGCCCATGTCCTTGCGTGTATAGCGTGGAATCACGAGAAATGTCTCCTGGATGAACACAATAATGATAAGGCATTTGGGGTGGAGGGGCGAATGGCGGGGGTCACGGAGATGGGTGATGGCGAGCAGTGGGGGTTGAAAATTGGGGAAATTGTAGCGAGCGTTTGCCTCGATTCGAGCGGGTGCTGCCGCCCCTCCGGGGCTCGTTGGAAATTGGATGGGACCCAGGCCTGACGGCCTGGGCTAGGTTGTTTCGCGCTTCCGGTGCTCAAAGAAGAGGGCGGCGTAAAGCCGCCCCTACACGCAAAATGCAAAAGGCAAGAGGGCCGGAAATTCAAGACAAGAATCGCGTAGATCTGAGCAAAATCCTCACGCGCAGAATCGGCGCGTGGCGCGCCCTGAAGCACTTCAGCGGAGAAAGTCTTCGAGCTGGATGCGGGAGCCGGTTTTGGCGTCGCGGTATTTGACGATGACAGCGCAGGAAAGGCAGAGCCCCCACTTTTTGCCGGCAGGATGAGAAACGGCGCGGGAACCGGGAATGACGACGGCATCTTCGGGAATGATGAGAGGAAGATCATCGGTGGCGGAATAGACGGTGTCGCGGACGAGGTCGTAGACAGGGATGGAGCGGTTGAGGATGGTGCCGGTGCCGAGGACGGCGCGGCGCTTGACGATGGTGCCTTCGTAGATCCCGGAATTGCCGCCGACGAGGACGTCGTCTTCGATGATGACGGGTAGTGCGCCGACGGGTTCGAGGACGCCGCCGATTTGCGAGGCGGCAGAGATGTGACCGTTGCGGCTGATCTGGGCACAAGAGCCGACAAGAGCGTGCGAATCGATCATAGTGTTTTCGTCGACGTAGGCGCCGACATTTATGAACATCGGGGGCATACAGATGACACCGCGGGCGATGTAGGAACCGTCGCGGATGCTGGAGCCGCCGGGGACGATGCGGATGCCATCTTCGGCGGAAAAGCGATGCAGGGGATAGGTGGATTTGTCGAAGAAGGGCAGCTTGGGCGCATCCACCGACATGTCAACGATCGAGCCCATGCGGAAGCCGAGGAGAATTCCCTTCTTGACCCAGGCGTTGACGCGCCAGCCGGTAAGAGAAGAGGGATCGGGTTCGGCGGCGCGGATTGTGCCGTCGTTCAGGCCTGCTTTGAAGGAAGCGAAAAGGGAGTGATGCTCCGCCGTGTAGGCGGACGGCGGAGCATCGAAGAGAGATTCAATTTGTGCTTGCAGCATGAGAACGCTCGACGAGATCGAGAGATTCGAGGACGGCGCGGATGCGCTCCCGATTTTCGGCCTTGGGGGCAACCAGAGGCAAGCGCCAGGACGGCTGGAGCAAGCCCATTTCGGCCATGGCGGCTTTGACGGGGATGGGATTCGATTCGACGAAGTTGATGTCCATGAGTGGAAGATAACGGAAATGGAGGCGGCGGGCTTCGGCGAAATCGCCGGAGAGCGCGGCCTGGACAAGGCGCGTCATTTCCGCGGGGATCTCGTTGGAGGCGACGGAGATGAGGCCGCGACCGCCTAGCGCAATGAGAGGAAAAGTGAGCGAGTCGTCGCCGGAGAGCACGAGGAAATCGCTGGGGACCTGGCGGAGGATGGCGCCCATCTGGTTGATGTTGCCGGAGGCTTCCTTGATGCCGATGATGTTGGCGATTTGAGAGAGGCGGAGGACGGTGGCAGGCTCGATGTTGACGCCCGTGCGGCCCTGGACACTGTAGAGAATGATCGGCAGATCAACGGCAGCGGCAATGGCTTTGAAGTGCTGGTAGAGGCCTTCCTGCGTGGGCTTGTTGTAGTAGGGCGTGACGGAGAGAATACCGTCGGCGCCGAGGAATTTCAGCTCGCGCGCGAGGGCAATAACTTCGGAAGTGTTGTAGCCTCCGGCGCCGGCAAGGACGGGGACTTTCCCTTTTGCGAGCTCGACCGTGATTTCAACGACGCGGAGATGCTCGGCGTGAGAGAGCGTGGGGCTCTCGCCGGTGGTGCCACAAGGGACGAGGAAGTTGATACCTGCGTCGAGCTGGCGCTGGACGAGAGAGCGGAGCGTGGGCTCGTCAAGCGAGCCATCGGAAAGGAATGGGGTGACGAGAGCGGTGCCGGTTCCGGTGAACATTTTGTCTCCTTGAGAATTCGGGGCTGGAGTTAAGGGTTGAAGGTTGAAAGTTCAGAGTTCAAAGTCTAAGAGTTCAAAAGTTCAAGAGTTTAAAAGTTCAAGAAGCGGGCCGGGCGAGCCCGGCCCGCTACAAATTTGTTTCATGAGGTGTTGGCTCCTAGATCGGGAAGGATTTGGCGAAATTCGAAGACACCCTTCTTTTCCTGGAGCCATCGGGCTGCCTGGAGCGCACCTTGAGCGTAGGCGTCGCGGGTGCGGGCGGTGTGGCGTAGGGTGATGGTGTCGGTGGGAGAATCAAAACCAATTTCGTGCATGCCGGTGTGAGAGCCGGCGCGATTCGCGGCGAGACTGACCGGAGCGGAGTAGCCAGCGGCACGGATTTCCTCGGCAAGCTTCTTGAGCGTACCAGAAGGCGCGTCCTTTTTCGCGGAGTGGTGGATTTCCCAGCCCCAGGCTTCGTATTCGGGATGCTTGGCCATCAAAGCGGCGGCGCCCGCGACAATCTCGAAGAAGAGATTCATGCCGACAGAAAAGTTGGGGCCGTAGAGGAGCGCAGAGTCGGAGGATTCGAACGCATTGCGAACTTGCGAGAGATGATCGTACCAGCCAGTGGTCCCGCAGACCGTGCGAACGCCCAGTGCGGCGAGGCGGCGGAGATTTTCGGGAGCCGTGGCAGACGTGGTGAATTCGACTGCAGTGGCGGCACCGGCGAGGGTTTCGAGGGAGAGCGAGGGGATATTGGAACGAGTAAAGCGCGCGACGACATGGAAGCCATGTTGGGGAGCGAGCTGCTCAACGAGGCGGCCCATTTTGCCGTGACCAATAATGGCGAGCGGAAGGCTCATGCGGAGGCGGCTCCGGTGGTGAGAAGCTGGCGCGCCATGCGGGCATAGATGTCCACGGCAGCGGTGAGTTCGGATTTGGGGATGCGCTCTTCGTTGGTGTGGGCCACGTGGATGCAGCCGGGGCCGATGAGGAAAGGCTTGCCCCAAGCGCCGTCGAAAATGGGAATGTCCGTGGCGAAGGCGACGACGGTGGTGGGAAGACCAGGAAAGGCAGAAAGATGGACGGCCGGGTGGTAGAGAACCTCGCGAGCCTCGATATTGTGCGCGGCGGCGACGAGGGAGACTTCTGCGCGAATGCTGGCGGGATCGGTGACGAGGCGATACATGATTTCGGCGCGAGCTTCGTCGGCGACAACGTTGGGAGCGCGTCCGCCGGAGATGGTGCCGACATTCAGCGTCGACGGACCGAGGAGGGGGTCGGCGGGAAGAGGAAAGGAGCGAATTTTCTGAAGAGCGTCGAGCAGCTCATGAATGGCGGAGTGTCCGAGTTCGGGATAGGCGGAGTGAGCGAGTTTGCCGCGAGCGGTAAGTTCATAGCGAAGGACGCCTTTGGAGCCGAGGGCGAGATGATTTTCGGTGGGTTCGCCGTTGATGAGGAAACGCGAGCCGCGAGGAGAAGCGGTGGCGACTTTAGCGCCGATGCTGTTGCGTTCTTCGCCGACGACGAAGAGCAGGGCGAAGTTGCGCGTGCCGGAAGCGAGGAGTGATTCGGCGGCGGCAATCATGGCGGCGATAATGCCTTTGGCATCGCAGGAGCCGCGGCCGTGGATGAAGGTGTCGTCTTCGCGCGAAGGAAAAAACGGAGGGACAGTGTCCATGTGGGTGGACAAAGTGACGACGGGGTCACCGAAGGAGAGGAGGATATTGTCTCGATCGGGTTCGGCAGTCTGGCGTTCGAGGCGGCCGTGGTGTTGCGCGGCGAGAAGCGCGAGATAGGAGAAGAGATAGTCGGTGACCGGTTTTTCGTGGCCGGTAGTGGAGTCGATGTCCACAAGTGCGCGGGTTAGAGAGTAGATGTCCATTCCAGGTAAGTATGGCAGAGAAGCGGTGAGTCAAGCTAAAGGAGAAGATCAGAGTTCGAGAGGTTTGAGGGGAACGTACTGGGAGGCGACGAGGAGTTCACCGGTGAAGACAGATTCGGCGGGGCGGCGGCCAAGGGCTTCTTCCGCGCAGATGCGGGCGAGATCGGGATTGTTGTTTTCCTGGGAGATGTGTGCGAGTACGAGATAGCGGGCACAAGAATCGAAGCCTTCGGCATCGGCGAGAAATTCGCTTACGGCGAGATTGGAGAGATGCCCGGTGCGGGAGAGGACGCGTTGTTTGACGACCCAAGGATAGGGGCCGACCTTCAGCATGTCGAGATCATGATTGGATTCGAGGATAAGGCAATCGGTCTGGCGGAGATGGACCTTGACGAGTTCGGGCATGTAACCGAGATCGGTGCAGATGGCGACCTTGGTGCCGTTGGTGCGGAAGGTGAAGCCTATGGGATCGGCGGCATCGTGAGGAATGGCGAAGGCGTGGACGTCAATGTCTCCGATAGAAAAGTGCTGGCCGGCCTGGATGGATTCGACGCCGCGGAGGCGCTTTCTGAAAGTGTCGGGGAGGATGCGCTGGAGGGCGTCCATGGTGGGTTCGGTGACGTAGAGCGGGGATTTCCAGAGGCCAAGGACCTGGGGGAGGCCGTTGCAGTGGTCGGTGTGTTCGTGAGTGATGAGGACGGCGTCGAGGCGGTCGATTTCGCGTTCGACGGCGGCGAGGCGGGCGAGGGTTTCGCGTTTGCCGAGGCCAGCGTCAACGAGGATACGGGTGGTGTCGCTTTCGAGCAGGGTGATGTTGCCCGAACTGCCGGAGGCGAGGATGGAAACACGAAGGCCGATTGGAAGACTCCTGCAAAATTGCAGCTTCGAAAAAAGGCACAGGCTGAAGCCTGTGCTACTTCGGGCCGGGCTAAGCCCGGCGCCTACACAACGGAACAACTTTTCGAATGATGGCAGAGCGAGGAGAGGGCGTCAACGAAGAAGGAATGGCGGCGGTGGAAAATACAATATAGGGGCAAGAGAAAAAAGAGGCCGGCTTAAAAGCCAGCGCTACATTGAAGAAGGAAGAAAGGCGCCTGCCTCAGCCCTTCGCTTCGCTCAGGATGAAAAGGCGGCGCTACAAAGGCAAGACTTAACAGGCGAGGCGGGAGCGGTCGAGTTTGAAGCCGTTGGTGGGGCCGAGGACGGTGACGGCGATGCGATCGGGCTGGAAGAATTGACGGGCGAGAGACTGGACTTCCTCGCGGGTGACGGCGTCAATGGCGGCGAGGATTTCGTCGAGCGAAGAGAAACGATGGAAGTAGAGTTCCTGGCGCGCAAGATTGGACATGCGGGAACTGGTGGACTCGAGGGAGAGCATGAGCGAGCCCTTGAGGTGATTTTTGGCGCGCAGGAGTTCTTCTTCGGTGACCGGGGATTCCTTCATCGAGCGAAACTCGGCGATGGTGAGGTCAATGACCTGGCCGACGGTTTCTTTTGCGGTGCCGGCGTAAACGCTGAAGATGCCAGTGTCGGAATAAGGAGTGAGGTCGCTGAAGACGGCGTAGGCGAGGCCCTGCTTTTCGCGAATGTTCTGGAACAGACGCGAGGACATGCCACCGCCGAGAAGATTGTTGAGGACGGCCGCAGCAAAGCGGCGATCATCGGCGAGGGGAATGGAGGGAACACCGATGCAGACGTGAACCTGTTCGAGGTCGCGCTTGGTTTCGAGATGGATAGGCGCGGCGGTGGTGGGAGCGGGATCATCGGCGTTGAAGTGGGAGGCAGGCAGATCGCCGAACTGCTCTTCGACGAGATTGAGCACTTCCTGATGCGTGATGTTGCCTGCAGCCGTCACGAGGAGATGATCGGGCGCGAACCAGTTCTCGAAGCGGGTGCGGAGAGAGCCGCGTTCAAATTTGCGAACCGTGTCGGGAGTGCCGAGAATGGGGCGGCCCAGCGAATGGTCGGGCCAGAAGCCGCGCGTGAAAATATCGTGGAGAAGATATTCGGGGTTGTCCATGTCCATCTTGATTTCTTCGAGGACAACCTGGCGCTCTTTCTTGACGTCGTCTGAATCGAGTTTGGGGCGAAGGACCAGGTCCGAGATAACATCGAAGGCGATGGGGAGATGCGCGTCGAGAACCTTGGCGTTGAAGCAGATTTGTTCCTTGGAGGTGAAGGCGTCGAGCATGCCGCCAACGGAGTCCATTTCGCGGGCGATGTCTTCTGCGGAACGGCGTTGCGTGCCTTTGAAAACCATATGTTCCAGGAAATGGGCGAGACCGTTTTCCGAGAGGGTTTCGCGGCGGGAACCGTGGCGGACCCAGATGCCGACCGAGACGGAGCGGACATGCTGCATGGTCTCGGTGATAACCACGAGGCCGTTGGGAAGTACCTTGCGGTGGATATCGCGCGCGTTGGAGACCATGGTGGTCATAAAGCTATTGTGGCATAGGGGAGAGGAAGTGGCGAGTGGCGAGTGGCGAGTGGCGAGCGGAAGAGATAAGTACTTGCGATTGTGTGGATTAGATTAGGGAAGTTGGGGCGTTCTGGTGGCTTGGCTTGGGCATTGGGTGAGAGAATGGCAGTCGAGGAGTCTGGAACGTGGAGTTGCTGGGGAAAAACCAGGAGGAATTGCGGGCCTACTGCAAGGGGCTGGGGGAACCGGCCTATCGCGGGGACCAAGTGTATCACTGGTTGTATGGGGAGCGGGAGTTTGCGATTGAGAGGATGAGCAACCTGCCGGGGGCGCTGCGGGAGAGGCTGCAGCAGGAGGCGACGATTACCTTGCCGACAGTGAGGCAGAGGTATGTGTCGGGGGACGGGTCGGTGCGGTATTTGCTGGGGCTGGGTACGGAAGAAAGAATTAACGCAGAAGGACACAGAGGCACAGAGGACGCAGAGAAGAGGAAGAGGCCACCGGCGGCGGTGGAAGCCGTGTTCATGCCGAGCGAGGGGCGGCAGACGATTTGCATTTCGACGCAGGCGGGCTGCGCGGTGGATTGCCAGTTTTGTTTGACGGCGCAGTTGGGGTTGATCCGAAATTTGACGGCGGGGGAGATTGTGGCACAGGTGTTGTTGCCGTTGAAAGAGATGGCGAGCCAAGAGAGCGGCGTGGAACTAGCGGCGCGGACGAATGTGGTACTGATGGGGCAAGGAGAGCCACTGCTGAATTTTGAAAACGTAATAGCGGCAGTGCGGATTCTGCTGGATCCGGAGGGTGTGGGGCTTTCGCCAAAGCATGTGACGCTTTCGACGAGCGGGATCGTGCCCGGGATCGAGAAACTGGGCAAAGAAGAGGTGCGGCCGAAGCTGGCGATTTCGTTGAACGCTTCGTGCGACGAACAACGGGACGTGCTGATGCCGATCAACAAGAAGTATCCCTTGAAGGCGCTGATGGAGGCTTGCCGAAATTATCCGCTGCGGAATTGGGAGCATTTGACGTTTGAGTACGTGATGCTGGGCAGAGTGAACGACACGGCAGAGGATGCGCGGAGAGTGGTGCGGCTGCTGGCGCCGCTCGAGAGCGTAAAGGTGAACCTGATTCCGTGGAATCCGGGGGAGTTGCCGTATCAGGAGTCGAGCGCGGAGGCGATTGAAGAGTTTCGAAGGATTTTGGCGGAGAAGGGCGTGCCGGCATTTGTGCGGTATTCGCGGGGGCGCGATGTGATGGCGGCGTGCGGACAGCTGGCTTTGAAAGAAGTGAAGGAGTCGCCGCTGCGGGTGGTGGGATGAGGTTTCGAAAGCGGACGATCTAAAGTTCGGCCACTACAATCAGAGCGCAGAGAAAACCCGCACCCTCAAAACCGGAGGGTGCGCCACCCCAGTTCCACTTGGATTACAAGCGGATGCCAATTGCGGCAATGAGACGGCCGGAGAGCGGTCCTTCACGGCGGTGGCTGAAGAGAAGGTCGGTGCGGCAGGCGGTGCAGAGATCGCTCGAGAAAATGTTTTGTGCGCGCAGGCCGGCGGAGAGAAGTTGGGAGCAATTGGCTTTGCGGAGATCGAGGAAGACGTTCTTTGGCGGAGGCTGGTGGCCGGGAGGCTTCATGTTGAGCCATTGGAGGGGGTTGGGCTCGTCGCCGGTGCGGGGTTCGTCGAAGTAGTCCTGGGCGTCGGCGAACTGGGCGGTGAATTTGGTGACGAAGTCGGCGGAAACTTCGTAACAGCAATGGCCGATGGAGGGCCCGATGGCGGCGAGGAGATTCGAAGGCTTGCTGCCGAATTCGAGTTGCATGCGGCCGACGACTTTCTCCGCGATGCGGGCGAGGGTGCCGCGCCAACCGGCGTGGATGGCGGCGACGGCGCGTTTTCGAGGATCGACGAGAAGAATAGGTACACAATCGGCGGTTTGAATGGCGAGTAGGATGCCCGGCCGATTGGTGGCGGAGGCGTCGCCTTTGCAGGGATCGGCGGTGGATTGCGAGAGAAGGTGGATGACGTCGGAATGGATCTGCTTGAGCGGCACGAGGTGGAGATCGGTGGCATTGAGGCTAGATTGAAATTTTCGGCGATTGGCGAGAACGTTTTCGCGGGTGTCCCATTCCATGAAACCGAGGTTGAGGACGGATTCGGATTCGAGGGCGCTTGCGCCGCCTGGGCGGGTGCTGAAGCCGTGGATGAGCCAGGGGAGTTTGCAGAAGGGGCCGAGTTCGAGGATTTGCAGGCCTTGGGATTTGCGGAGGCGCCAGGGGGAAGCAACGGGTGTGGGGGCGGGTTTCGCGGATCCGCGGGCGCGCAAAATGCGGCGGGCGTTGGCACGAGATGGGGAAGATTTCCTTGTGGGCATGATTCAGACAGTATAATCGGGGCGGCGGGTGGAGTTGAAATGCACGGGAAGCGCTATCCACTGGTGGACGCCACGTGGGTAATGAAGTGCAATTAAGAAGGCGGCATAAAGCCGCCCCTACACAAATTACGACGAGGACCGGGGATGATTGTAGGAATGGGGATTGATGTGGCGGAAGTGCCGCGGATTCGGGCGGCGATTGAAGGGCAGGGAGAACGGTTTCTGCGGCGGGTGTATACGCTGGATGAGGTGGCGTATTGCGAGCAGTTCAAGAACAAGTATGAGCGGTACGCTGGGCGGTTTGCGGTGAAAGAGGCGGCGATGAAGGCATTGGGGACGGGATGGAGTCGCGGGGTGCGATGGGTGGACGTCGAAGTGGTGCGGCAACGAGGCGGAAGGCCGATGCTGGCTCTGAAGGGCGAGGCGAAGAAGATCGCGGACGGGATGGGAGTGAAGAACATCGCAGTGAGCATTACGCATACGGCGGAACAGGCGATGGCGCAAGTGATTTTCGAAGGATAAGAGGAAGAGTTCACCACAGAGTTAGCAGAGGAGAGCAGAGGAAACAGAGAAGAAGAGCAGGCCATTGGATCGTCAAAGCCCACCCTTAGAAAGAAGCTGTGAAGAAACCCTCCGAAATTGCCCCTTGCATAAAGAATAGGTGGAAGTAAGCTCACGGCATGAGCGAAGAAAATCTTTCCAATAAGCCGTTGATCCGGTATGTAAATCGGCAGCAGA
>Ga0335085_10012591_pt1 | contig 12452 bp, 7 predicted proteins | sample Lox_Sample_45_FD_206712 | JGI IMG/M metagenome (GOLD analysis project Ga0335085, IMG submission 206712) | Soil microbial communities from Loxahatchee National Wildlife Refuge, Florida, United States - Lox_Sample_4.5 | ecosystem: Environmental > Terrestrial > Soil > Wetlands | place: USA: Florida...
GTCCACCACAGCAATGATCCGTTGCCGGCATCGAGCGCCACGAAATCGCCTTCCCTGCTGCCCCCAAACACTACGTCGCCGGCGGTGGAAAGCACTCCAGCCTCGGAGTTATCGACCAATTTGAAGTCCCACTTCTTCTCGCCAGTCTTCGGGTCGATAGCCCGGATTGCCGAGTATCCTTCCGCTTCCGTCCTGAACGCTGGATTGCCCCGTCCGGGGCCCCGGCCCCGTCCTGGAGCACCGCCTTCAACCCCGTTCCCGGCACTACGCCCGCCTCTCGCTGCGGCGGCAGCCGCTTGCGCGCGCGCATAACTTCCATTCCCATCTCGCCGTACGCCTTCGATCCATGGGCCGGGATCGCCTTTGCCTGAGAACGCCGTGTAGTTGTCCCAGACCGTCATGTACAACAGGCCCGTTCGCGGGCTGTAGGACGGCGGATAAAAATTCGTGCCTCCCTGCGAACCGGGCATGACCGGCCCTCCTCCCATCGGTTTCGGCCAGATTCCCGGAGCTTTGATCGGCCTGCCCTTTTCGTCGATGCCGATCGCCCAATTCTGCTTTACGAAGGGTTTGCCGGAAAGATACTCGCCGGTGGTCCGGTCCAGCAGATAGAAGAAGCCGTTACGATTCGGCCAAAGCATCAGCTTTCGCGGCTTACCTTTCCACTCCATATCCGCGAGAACGGGAATCTGGATAGAATCCCAGTCGTACTCGTCGCCGGGCGTGAACTGGTAATGCCACTTCAGCTTTCCTGTGTCGACATCGAGTGCAACGACGCTCTCGGAATAGAGATTGTCTCCGCCGCGGACGTCGCCATTCCAACCCGGATTCGGATTGCCTATGCCAAAGTAAACCAGATTTGTCTCAGGATCGTAGGAGCCGTCATTCCAGATGGGATTCCCGCCGTGCTTCCAGGAGTCACCCTCCCATGTTTTGGCAATGGGGTCGTCAGCCGACATAGGCGCTGTGTAGAACCGCCAGACCTCCTTGCCGGTATTGATGTCATAGGCATCGGCCCAACAGTTCGCGCCGTCTTCACTGGTAGCGACCCCCAGGATAATCATATTTTTCACGAGCAGGGGCACGCCTGTGAAATGGTACCCCTTGTGCCAGTCGACCATCGTGATGTCCTGGATCAGGTGGCCATCCTTGGTGTCGAGGACGATCAGATGGCAGTCGATCGTGCCCCAGAAGAGCTTGTTTCCAGCGATGGCCATGCCTTTATTGATCTGGTAACCAGTGATTACGTGGCCCGTGGGGTTCGTATTAATAGGGCGGGAGTACTTCCAGAACTGATGGCCGGTCACAGCATCGAGAGCCACTACCTCGATCACCGTCCCCGCGTACAGTATGCCGTCCACGACGAGCGGCGTGTTCTCCATTTTCGACTGCGAGTTAGCCAGATAGGTAGGGTGATAGACCCACCTCAACTGCAGGTTCTTCACATTGCTGCGGTTGATCTGAGTCAGCGCGCTGTAACGATGTCCGGCGTAGTCTCCCGAGTATGTAAGCCAGTTCTGGGGCTCCCGATCGGCATGGAGAATACGGTCGTAGGTCACCTGCGCCATGAGAGATCCGCTCAGCAGAGCCAGCGGCAGGGTCAATCGAACGATCATAAATCTTGGGTCTCCTTTGCGCATTTTGGTGCCAGCTCAAGCCGTGAGTCAGGCCGAGTCCACTAGATCTCTTTCACCAACGCGTCGACAATAGTCTGAACCTGCGAGTAAGCGTCCGGGCCGTTATTGCCGCCGGACTCGACTGACCAGATCCCCGTATACCCGAGTTCCTTCGAAATCTGAATCGTGTCATGAAAGTTCCATCGTTCCGGGGCGTAGTGCGCGTGAGAACTGCCCGATGACATGGGAAGCATCGCGCGCAGCGCGGCGTGTCGTTCTTCTTCGTTCGGAAAATTGCCAATATCGACATTCGTCCAGGCGCCGGCGCCCTTGAGCACTTCCACGAGTACCCGCCAGTCACCGGCGTAAGAAGCCGGCTTCGCCGGCGCAGCCTCGGCCGAACCGCCCCCTGCAACTGCCCTCCCAGGTCCTCGCGCCCCACCGCCGCCCCCACCACGGGTTTCCATGGTCACCTTGACGTTTTTGGTCTTGCCGTAGTCGGTCATCACTTTCAGAGCCGCGATCGTCTCGGTACGGATTTCCGGCATCAGAGTACCCTGGTTGACCATAACCCGGGGGCAGCGCAGAAACGCGGCGTAATCGATCCATTGTTTCGTCAGGTCGATCCCTTCCAGCCTCAGCACTGGATCCGGGGAGGAGATATTGAGAAGGGTGGCGGTCGAGCCAGGGATCACAGGGGATAGCTGGCCCAAGCTGATCTGGTTGAGCTGGGACTTGGCTTTCTTCAGCCGGTCGGCGAATTCTTTCAGATAAGGGGTCTCGGTCGACGTGAAGTGTTGACACGTAGGTTCCAGGTAGTGAACCCCATAGTGCTCCGCGAAGATATCGGGCAAGTCCAGGAGTTCCAGGGTTCTCTTTGGATCGTCCGGATGCGCCGGGTTCTTGATGATGCTGCTGAAGCACGCCGTCATGATCGCAATTCGGCTGAGCTTCTCTTTTTGGGGAGTCTGCCCGCATATTCTGCGGGCGCCGGCTACTATCGCGGAACCAATCAGGAACTCACGTCGTCTCATGTTTCGATACCTCAAATCGAACGCAGCCGTCCCGAGCTCAGCACGTTCGGCAAACTACAATGGCGACGGCACCAGTTTGCGCCTCGAAGCTCGTGGTGGCGGTGTTGACCGTCTCAATCGAGTCCGGGGGCGAGAGCATTGCGATGATAGCGTTTTGGTAGCTCTGCACAACGATCGAGCCGGTGAGCGCCTGTCCCCAGGCTGTTTGCGTCGTTGGTGAAACCAGCAGAAACGAGGCCGCCAGTACAAAGACAAATCCCCACCGAAGCATCCCCCTCCTGCTAATCCTTCGCAAAAGGCACTCCATCGGGAAGACGCACATCGCGATCGCGATTGATTTCTCCCGGCTTGTAAACTGGCATGGACGCTATCACAATCGTCTTGGACTGTCAAGGAAATTGTCCACGAGGTAATGATCCACGAGGAAGTTGAATCTCATGTAATTTGGGGTTTTTGCCGTTTGGATAGATCCCGCCTATTCCGGCGAATCGAGCAACCCGCACATCGACGCCTTTACATGCGACGGCTTTCTTCGAAGCGGTCACTGCTACGAGCCGGTTTTCGGAAGCGCGAACGCCATATAAGCGCCGCGCATGCCGACGACGATATACTCGCGCCCGTCGAGTTCGTAAATGACCGGCGACCCTTCCGCGCCGCCGGGGATGGGCGCTGTCCAGACGACTTTGCCGGTGTCGATATCGTAAGCGCGGATCTTGTGTTCCACGGTCGCTGAAAACAGCAGTCCGCCGGCGGTGACGGCGAGGCCGGCCTTGACGCCGTGGATACGCAGAATGCCGAAATGATTGCCCGCGGGTGGAACGCCCAGGGCTTCCCCATACGGGATCTGCCACATGATCGTTCCACGGTTCAGGTCGTAGGCGGTAATCGTGGCCCAGGGCGGCTTGATGATCCCGGGAGCCCAGCCATAGGCCGTGTAATAGCGCCGGGAAGCGCCGTGGTCCCCTTCTGAACTGGCAGGCCGCGCGCGCACGCCGAGCGTCACCGGCCAGCCAGGCCGCGCCGCTCCCCACGGCAGATCATCCGCCGCCACGGCGACAGATTCGAATCCATCCACTGGGGGCGGAAACATCGGACCGTACCAGGCGTTGCGGGCGGCCGCCTCCTCCGTGGTTTCCAGTTTGAGGAACGCCGGTTCATTGAACGACTGAATAAAGACAAGTCCCCGCCCCGGGTCGGCCGAGGAGGCAAACACGCCGGAGCCGCCCGAATGACCTGGCATCTGCAGGGTGAACCGGTCCGCGGAGGGCGGCGTGAAGATGCCCTCGTTGCGGGCGTTGCGCACGAATTCCCGCAGTTTCGCCAAATAGGCGGGCGACATCATGTAAGGACTGATGTCATCGATCGTAAGCTTCTGCACGGCGAACGCGGGCGGCCTGGTTGGGAACGGTTGAGTTGGGGAGGTAACTTCCCCGGGCACGTCGGATTTGGGGACCGGCCGTTCCTCGATCGGCCAGAGCGGTTTTCCCGTGGCTCGCTCGAAAACGTAAAGGAAACCCGTCTTGCCCGCCTGAGCTACCGCATCGACGACTTTGCCGTCGTGCCGCACAGTCACCAGTTGCGGCGCCGAGTTCAAATCGTAATCCCAGAGGTCATGATGGACATCCTGGAAATGCCAGAGCCGCTTGCCGGTGCGCGCGTCCAGCGCCAGGAGGCAATCGCCGAACAGATTATTGCCCAAGCGGTCACCGCCATAGAAATCGTAGGTGGGCGAGCCGGTGGGGATGAACACTATCCCTCGCTTGACATCGACTGACATTTCGCCCCAGTTGTTAGCGCCGCCCGTGTGTAGCCAGCCGTCCTTTGGGTTGGTCTCGTAGCCGAACTCGCCGGGGTGGGGTACGGTATGAAAGACCCAGGCCAGCTTGCCGGTGACCGTGTCGAAAGCGCGGATGTCGCCCGGAGGCCGGTCGTAACCAGTGCCCGTGGCGGAGCCGAGGATAATCAGGTTTTCGAAGACGCGGCCGGGGCTGCGGGAGGTAACCGGGCCGTCGTTGCGGTCGATACCTAAGCGGAGATCGACCAGACCGTTATCGCCGAACGACTGGACCAGGTTGCCAGTCTGGGCATCGATGGCCTGGAGATATCCGCCGGCACGCACGAAGATGCGGCCGCCCGTCCCACCCCGGCTTTCCCAATAATTCAATCCACGGTACCCGTTAATGCCCGCGGCGCCCCTGCCCCGACCTCCACCACCGCCCGATGCGCGGCCGAAATCGTGTACCCAGATTTCCTTGCCGGTGGTGGCGTCCAGCGCGATCAGAGACCCGTTATTCGCCACCACAAACAAAGTCCGGCCCACTACCAGGGGTGCGAACGGGTACTCGATCTTGTCGTGGCTATCGTATGACCATGCGACCCCCAGGCGGCCGACATTGGAGCGATTAATCTGCTTGAGCGCGGAATAATTCGAGGAATCGGGGCTTCCCTTGTAATCCCGCCAGGTGGTGTAGGGGGCCTGGGCGGCGGCCGCACCCGCCGCCAGCCACACGGCCGCTGCATACCGGAGACGCATACTATCTGCCTCCCGCGTCCGCGAACGGCGCGAACTCTCCTTGGCAGCGCCGCCAGACGATCCAGGTGTACGCGCCCTCGCTCTGGTGAGAGCGGCAAGTCACTGCCAATCGATTCATGGAATTTTCCTCGCCGGAGCGTTCGATTCCCCTCCCGGGTGTACGGCTCCGTTGCGGTGTGATGCTATCAGATTCCGATCCGCCCAGTGTTCGTTAAGTTGAGCGATTGTATCCAATCGTAAAGAAAATCACTTGTTGGCGGTCTCTCGAGAGTGGCCTGGCGCAGCACAGGCTTCCGGCTGATGTTGCTTCTGGGGTTTGCCGACCCCTTCGCTCGGTTACGCTGCCGGTTGTTTGGCCGCGTGGATCGCGGCGAGCCGGCCGAAGACGACTCCCTTGGCCAACCCGTGCATCGAGATGGCGCTCGCGCTTTCTCCCGCGGCATAGAGTCCAGAAATCACTTGGCCATTCATATTCATGACCTGGGCATTCGTGTTGATGCGCAAGCCCGACATGACATCATGCAGAGTCGGTGTCGCCCACGCGGCATAAAACGGTGGCGTCTCGATCTTGTGCGTCGGTTTCGGCTTGCCGAAATCGGCGTCCACGCCCGAATCGACAAACGAGTTGTACCGGGTCACCGTCGCGCGCAGGGCTTCGCCCGGCATTGCCCGCCATTGATACGGGCACGCTTTCACTTTACCGGCCAGCTCTTCGAGCGTGTCCGCCTCGAAAAAGAAACCGCCCTTTTTATCGACCCACGGAAGCTCCAGCGCCCATTCCTCGCGCTTTGCCGCCGCGGCGTCAAAAATCGCCCAGATCGGCCCGCCACCATTCAGCCTCTTCGGGTCGCCCGTCCACTTCATTGCGGCCCGCACCGACTCCCGCCAGCCCGGCGAACCCAGCGGCTTGCCCCGCAGGGTCTCCTCGTAGAACCGTTTCCCGTTCTCCTTCACCATGATCGCGTCCTGCCAGTCGCGCACAGAGAGGCCCGTAGAGCCGGTACGGAAGAACGCCGGGCTGGTGGGCATAAACCGCGGACTGCCGTTGTACCGCGTCCCGATGCCGTCGCCCGGGCGATCATACTGCCTCTCCCCGCCGTTCGTCTGGCTCGCCATAGTCCACAGCGACGCCCCGATTGCCATCGCCGCCAGTTCGCCGTCGGCATCCTTGGTCGTGTAAGGCGCGCCCCAGGTGGTGTACTCTTCCATCAATGCCGGGTCGTACATGCGGCGGAAATTGACGTTGCCGTTATGTCCGCCGGTGGCCACGATCACGCCTTTTCGCGCCCGGATGTTCACGGTCTTTCCCGTGGGCTTGTTCCACTTGTCCACTTCCTGGGCGGTGATCCCCAACACGCGTCCCGACGTCGGAGTTTCCCGGTGAATCTGCGTCATCCGGTGCAGCAGCAGGAACTTCGCGCCTTTCGCCCGCGCGCTCCTTTCGAGCGGCCGGATCAGCCCGGATCCCTCGCCGCCAGGCCGCCCTTCCTCTCCGACGATGCGCTCTGACGCAATCGGCCACCTTTTCGTGTTGAGGTTCCGGTCTTGCTTCGGATCTCCCGGACCGCGGTTCGCCGAAGCATTCCGGAACTCGACCCCGTTCGCGATCAGAAAATTGTAGGTGTCGACTGCATTGTCGGCAAATGCGCGGATGAGTTCCCGGTCGTTCCATCTCGCCAGCGGATTGCCCATCGTGCCCCATCGCTCGGGATCGACGGGAGATTCCCCGTCCGAGCCCGTCCAGTCAAGGAAAAACTGGTCCGGTGAATCCTTGGCCCCTTGCTTGACCTGTTGCGGGTTGCCGCAGCCAAGCTGCACCTGGCCGCCGCTCATAATGGCCCGGCCTCCCACGTCAAAATTCTTCTCGACCACGATGACCGAGGCGCCCGCATCACGCGCTGCGATGGCCGCCGGCATTCCCGCGGCGCCCGATCCGATGACCACGATGTCGTATTCCTGGTCCCAGTGGATGGCAGCTTGCGCAGACCTGGCGGTCACACCCGCCAGTGCTGCGGCTCCGCCGGCTCCGGCCGTCCCACTTCTTCTCAGGAAGCCGCGCCTGCTGACTCTGGCGGTTTTGTCCGGGCCCGGTGTGGGGTTGTCTTCTGTGGCCATTCTGTCCTCCGGTCGGTCGATCGATACTCCGTATATCACCGGCCGTACACGCTGTCAATGTGAATGTTCACCTGTGAATGCTTTCACCTGTCGTGAGAGAAATATTCGGGAATTGATGGAATATTTCAGAATTAAATATCTGATTTCCCTGATCCACATGATGCGCGCGGTTGTGGAAGAATGTCGATGGTAGAAGCTCGGATGGCCTGGCGCACGCCAAATTGAGAAATCTTGGAACGCCTTAGAATGTCCGACGAAAGGATGAACAGATGATGCTCATCAATCGCAGAACCTTTCTCGGCGCAGTGGGTGCCGCTGTCGCCGACGCCTCGCTTGAAGCGCAGAATCGGGCTTACATTTTGGAGCCCGATCCGAATGGCAAGACGCTGAAGTCGCCGGAGGGGCGCGTGGTCTTTACTTACCTGGTGCGCAAACCCGACGGCATTCCGCTCGCCGGGAACAGCGCCTGCTGCCTGCATCCGGTGAATACGCCCTCCGGTGAGCGCGTCACAGATATCGCGCCTCCGGATCATCGCGATCACCGCGGCATCTTTTTCGCTTGGCAGGACGTCGAATTCCGCCGCGGGGGCGAAACGATTCACGGCGATTTCTGGGGATGGGGACATTTTGCTCCCACCGAGGGCCGCTCGATTGTCAACCGTCACATCTCTCTTGCGGCTGCTGACGCCAAATCCGCCGACGTGGCAATTGGAAACGACTGGGAGATCGAGGGCCGGAAAATGATGGACGAAGCGAGCACGATTCACGTGACGCAGAACCACGGTGCCACGATTCTCGATCTGACTTATCGCTTCACCTCCGATTACGACGTGACGATTGAGCAGAACGCATTCACGGGTTTCGCCTATCGAGCCCGCAAAGACGGAAAGTGGTATTACTCAGATGCGGACGGAAAGGTTACGCGACCTGACTCTAAATCGCTGGTCATTGAGGCAAACTGGCCCGCACGGGATTGGTACAGCTATACGATCACGCTTGAGAACGGAAAAACAGTTGCCATAGCCGTCATCGATCATCCGACGAACCCTCCATCGACTTGGCATGAATCCATGCAACTTACGTACCTGAACCCCTGTGTCAGCGTGTCCAAACCGGTGAACATACCTGCGGGAAAGACGTTCACCCTGCGCTATCGCGCCCTTGCCCATGACGGCGAGTTTCCCGAGGGCATGCTGAACAAGATGGCGGCGGAATGGAGGAGAGCCTGAGATGAAAATACCTCGCCGCGACTTCGGTCTGGTCCTTCCCTTGTTGGCCGCTGCCAAGGCCAGGGGCCAAAGCAAGGCTCTTCCGTCCGCTTTCTTCGAATATGAGGAATTGCCGGTCAAGACGAGCGGAGACAATAAATCCAGGGCTTTCTTCAACGGAAACACTCATACGGGTTTTGTGGTCGAGATGCACGAAACCGAATTGCCCGCGGGAGGCGCGCCCCATCCGCCCCATCATCACGACCATGAGGAGTTGATCGTGATCCGGGAGGGAATCCTGGAGGTGACCATCGCCGGCAAGAGCCGCAGGCTCGGACCCGGTTCGGTGGCCTATGCTGCCTCCGAGGAAGAGCACGGTGTCAAGAACGCCGGCGATACAAGGGCCCGCTACTGGATCATCGCGCTGGGCCAGTAAATCGGGCATCCAGACCTCACCCGCGCGCGACCAGAGGCGGCGTAACCCGGTGGTCCCGGCGGCGGCAACACCGGCATCGACGCTGCCACCATGCCCCGGCGCCAGCGGTCGCGCCCGAGGTCGTCAATCGAATCTGATCCTCACTCCCGATAGAACTGGGAAGAGTCCCGCCGGGTTCTTCCGGGTTAAAGTGGTACCCAACACCACGCTGGACGACATCGACAGCGACAGATTCCGCTTTTCCTGGGGATCGGATTTTGATAAATTACCTGCGCACAAGGCCGGAGCCCAGTTGCGGCCAAGGGGACGTGCGTGCGGTAGGTGTGGAAGCTGTGGGCAATGGACCTGCCTGGGGTTGCGGGCCAAGAAGAGGAGAGGAGAACTCCGGTGGCTAATTCTTCAATGCGGGTCGCGGCGGCCCTGGGTTGCCTGGTCCTGCTGACGGGCGTGGCAGCGGCTCAAAAGCCGTACACAAGGTGGACCACCTTCGGCGGTTCGCCGGAAGACGACAACTATTCGGCGCTGACTCAGATCAACCGGTCTAATGTCAGCAAACTTCAGGTGGCCTGGAAGTACGAAACGGGCGATCAGATCGGCTATACTTTCGCTCCCATCGTAGTGGACCAGACCCTGTACGGCGCGGCCAAGAATGGCAGCCTGGTGGCGATTGATGCGACCACGGGCAGGGAAATCTGGGAACACAAGTTTCCGCCGCCTCCGGCCGGCGGGCGCGGCGGCGTGGGGGGGCTCAGCGCGTATCGCGGCCTGAACTACTGGGAAAGCAAGGATCGTTCCGACCGGCGCATCTTTGTTCAGGTCAATGGCTACATCCAGGCGATCGACGCGAAGACGGGCAACCCGGTGCCGACGTTCGGTCTCAACGGAAGGGTCGATATGAAAACCGGCATGACGCGTCCGATGGCCGCCTCCTCCATGGGGACACGAAGCCCCGGCCAAGTCTTCGAGAATTTGCTGATCCTGGGGTCGTCCCTAGGTGAAGCTTACGGTACGCCCCCTGCCGATATCCGGGCTTTCGATACGGTGACCGGCACGCTGGCGTGGGTTTTCCATACGATTCCCCACCCCGGCGAGTACGGCTACGACACGTGGCCGAAGAACGCCTGGACTTACACCGGCGGTGCGGCCAATTGGGGTGAAATGAGCGTGGACACGAAGCGTGGCATAGTCTACATCCCGACCGGCACGCCGAAGTATGAGTTCTGGGGCGGCGACCGGCCCGGCAATACTCTGTTTGCCGACTCCCTCCTGGCGCTGGACGCGCGTACCGGGAAGCGCTTGTGGCACTACCAGACAGTGCACCACGATGTCTGGGAATATGAGCTGGTGCCCGCGCCGATCCTGACCACCATTCACCAGAACGGCCGCGCCATCGATATCGTCGCGCAGGCGAGCAAGAGCGGTTTTCTGTATGTGCTGGACCGCGCGACCGGCAAGCCCATCTGGCCGATCGAGGAGCGGAAGGTACCGACGGACGGCATGCCCGGAGAGAAGCTCTCGCCCACGCAGCCGTTCCCCACCAAGCCGCCCGCGTATGAGCGGCAGAGGTACACAGCGGCCGATGTCGACGACCGGATCCTGACTCCCGAAGAACGCAAGAGGTGGCTGGACATCCTCTCGAAGGCTCGTAATGACGGCATGTTTACGCCTTTCAGCACCGAGTACTTCACGATCCAGATGCCGGGGCATTCGGGCGGCGCGAATCTGTTCGGGACGTCGGGCGATCCAACCACCGGCGAAGCATATGTGATTTCCTACACGCAGCCGGCGCTGGAGCGCTATTACAACTCGCCGACGGAGGCCGCCAAGTACATCGGCGCCTCGTTGTACGGGCCGACGGCTGTCGGCGGCGATCCCGTCGATGGCCTGATGCTCATCCGGCGGCCGCCGGCGGGCGGCCGCGCCGAGGGGCGCGGCACGGCGGCGGCGAGTGCCGCTGCCCAGCAGGGCCACACCCTGTATACGCGGGCTTGCCAGATGTGCCATGGCGCCGATCTTGGCGGGCAGGCAGGCGGCGCGCCCGCGCTGGTGGCAGTGGTGAACCGCTTGGGCGAGGAAACCGTACGTTCCACGATTCGTGACGGCAAAGGCATCATGCCGACGTTTGCCGACATGAGCGACACGGACATGAATGCGCTGCTTGCGTTCCTACGGACTCCAGGCACGCCGGCCGGCGGCGGACGCGCCGCCAGCCCACCGCCGTCCTATCCGGAGGGCGTGGACGCCCCGCCCCGCCAGTACACGGCCTATGGAATGATGCCGGCGCACGTGAAGCCCCCGTATTCGCACATTACCGCCTATGATCTGAACACGGGCACGATCAAGTGGCAGGTGCCGGATGGAGAGGCCGTGGGCGTCGATCCGCCTGGGAATAACTTCGGCATCCTCAAGGTGCACGGGCCGAAGGCCCGGCTGGCGATAACCGCCGGAGGCCTGATGTTCCAGGCCACCATCGAGAGGAAAATTCGCGCCTTCGACAAGGAAACGGGCAAGATCCTCTGGACGCAGGCCCTCCCGGATGGCGCCGAAGGTTCACCGGCCGTCTACGAAGTGGACGGCCGCGAATATGTTGCGGTGCAGGTTCGTGGAGCCTACATCGCATTCGCGCTACCCGCGGGCACCAATTGATAGAGCGAGTTCCCAGGGCCCAGCCGTGGCCGAGGCCCGCGGAACGGGAGACACGCAATGGTCTGGTCCCGGCGCGGATTTCTTGAATCGGCCGCGGCGTGCGTGGGGCGGGCTCTTGCACTTGCCCCGGAAGAAGAACTGGTCCAGTTCGCGGACTATGCGCCGGACTTCGCCGCCGACGCCCAGGATGCGAATCCCCGGGTAAAATCGTTCGACCTGCGGCGGCTGACCTCGGTGACGACGCCCACCCCGGAATTCTTCGCGTTTCACCAGACGAAAACCGTCGAGGCTGACGCCGCCACGTGGCGCCTCCGAATCGGCGGACTGGTAAAGCATCCGGCCGAGCTTTCGCTCGACGATCTGCGCAAACGGCCTCGTCAAAAGACCTTAATTTCCACGATAGAATGCTCGGGCAACTTCGGTGATCCTCGGATCATGAATGGCCTCATCAGCACGGCCGCCTGGTCCGGCGTCAGCCTGGCGGATGTGCTGCAGGAGTGCACGCCGAACCCGGAGGCGCGCGAAGTTGTGTTCCTGGGGATGGACTCCGAGCCAGATCCGAAATGGGAGGCGGGCAACGCTACTTATCCGTCTCCGCACGGCTGGAGTCTTTATCTTCAGGATGCGATGGCCCCGCTGCATCTCCTGGCGTTCGCCATGAACGGGGGGCTGCTGCCGGCGGAGCATGGCTTTCCACTGCGCCTGGTTATGCCTGGCTGGTACGGTATGTCGCAAATCAAGTGGCTGACGAGGATCGAAGTTATCGACCGGCCTTACGAGGGCCGTCAGAAGGCACGCAATTATCAGAGCCTTCGCGCCGTAACATCTCCGGAAGGTACGATCTGGCTGGACAGCTCCATATCA
>Ga0335085_10012592_pt1 | contig 12451 bp, 4 predicted proteins | sample Lox_Sample_45_FD_206712 | JGI IMG/M metagenome (GOLD analysis project Ga0335085, IMG submission 206712) | Soil microbial communities from Loxahatchee National Wildlife Refuge, Florida, United States - Lox_Sample_4.5 | ecosystem: Environmental > Terrestrial > Soil > Wetlands | place: USA: Florida...
TCCGGGAGGCGGGCGTTGCGGTCGATCTTGTGGGAGGCACCAGCATGGGCGCGATCATCGCCGCGATGTGGGCCGACGGCTCCGACATCGCGGAGATGACCGCGTTGTGCCGCCGCTACTACACGGACGACCGGGGCGGCGGCGATCGCACCGTGCCCATCGCGGCCTTCAGCTCCGCGCGGCAATCGGTGCGGAAGGTCAAAGCGATGTTCGGCGACCGCAACATCGAGGATCTCTGGACTCGGTATTTCTGCGTCACGGCGAGCCTGACGACCGCTCAGACCTTCGTCCACGAGTCGGGACCGCTCTGGCTGTGGACGCGCGTGAGCACCGCGATCCCGGGGCTCGCGCCACCGGTGCAATACCGGGGCGAACTGCTGGCGGATGGAGGCCTCCTGGACAATCTCCCGGTGAACGCCATGCGCGAACGGTGCGGGGGTCGCGTGATCGCAAGCGACGTCAGCGTACCCATAGCCCTTCGCCCGCCGGCCGATGCGAAACCCCGTGCCGTGCTGTCGGGGTGGCCGCTGCTCTGGGAACGCGTCAATCCATTTGCGTCGTCGCCCGCGTCGTTTCCGAGCATCCTCGACATCATGCAACGGACGGCCTTGTTGGGGAGTGTCCGGGACTCGCAGGCAGCCGGTGGTCAGGCCGATCTCTACTTGCGGCCGCCAATCGACGGCTTCAACATGACGTCCTTTGGCGCGATCGATCGGCTCATCCAGATCGGGTTCGACCACGCGCAGGAGCGGATCGACGAGTGGAAGGTGACGTCCTTGGCAGCCGCGGAGTGAGCGAATGAGCGGAGCTCGAGACAACGGCCGTACGGCACCGGCGGAACCTCTTCCCGAAACGCCGTCGTCCGAACCGATTGCGATCGTCGGCATCGGGTGTCGGTTTCCCGGCGGGGGCGACGGACCGGAGCGCTTCTGGACGCTGCTGCGCGACGGCGTGGACGCCATCGGCGACATGCCGCGAGATCGATTCGACCTCGACAGGATCTTCGACGCGGACCCCTCGACGCCGGGGCGCATCTACGTGAAGTGGGGCGGCTTCATCGCGGACATCGACAAGTTCGACGCACCGTTTTTTGGCATCTCCCCGCGCGAAGCGTCTCGCATCGACGTGCAGCACCGACTGCTCCTCGAAACGACCTGGGCGGCGCTCGAGGACGCCGGCCTCAGTCCGGACCGGCTCGCGGGGACCGATGTCGGCGTCTATGTCGGCATCTCGACCCACGACTACGGCGACATCGAGATGCGTCCCGATCACAATCATTTGATCGATGCGCATTCGAACACCAGCATCGCGGCCAATCGCGTCTCGTACCTCTACGACTTCCGCGGTCCGAGCTTCACAGTGGATACGGCCTGCTCGTCGGCGCTCACGGCGCTGCACTGTGCGGTGCGCGCCCTGCATGCGGGGGAATGCTCGCACGCGGTGGTGGCGGGCGTGCAGGCGCTGCTCGCCCCGGAGCTCACGATAGGCTTCTGCAAAGCGAGCATGCTCTCGGTTGACGGCCGGTGCAAGGCGTTCGACGCGAGCGGCAACGGCTATGTGCGGAGCGAGGGCGTCGGCGTCGTCGTGCTCGAGCCCCTGTCGCGGGCGGTCGCGAACGGCGACCCGATCTACGCCTTGATTCGCGGAACCGCAATCAATCAGGACGGCCGCACCAACGGTATGACCGTACCGCGGGCCGCGTCTCAAGCACAGATGCTGCGCGACGCGCTGGCACGGGCCGGCGTCGCGCCGGGAGACGTTCAGTACGTGGAGGCGCACGGGCCCGGCACCGCGGTCGGCGATCCTCAAGAAGCCGAAGCGCTCGGCGAGGTGTTCGCGGCGGGACGCGATCCGGACCGTCCTCTGCTCATCGCGTCGGTCAAGACGAACATCGGCCACCTCGAAGCGGCGTCTGGAATCGCCGGCGTCATCAAAGCCGCCTTGGCGCTCAAACACCGCGAAATTCCCGCGTCGCTCCACTTCAAGACGCCCAATCCGGCGATCGACTTCGAGCGGCTCAAACTGCGCGTGGTGACGGAACGTCAATCCTGGCCGTCGACCGGGGGCAAGCCGGCGATCGCGGGGGTCAACTCATTCGGTTTCGGCGGCGCGAACGCGCACGTGGTGTTGCAAGCGCCGCCCGACACCGCGAACGACCTGCCCGCGCGCATGTCTGCGCTCGACGGTGTGACACGCGCCTCCCTGGTGACGCTGTCCGCGCGCAGCGACGGGTCGCTGTCCGCTCTCGCGCGCGCCTACCTCGATCGCTTGAGCGGTCGCGACGCTCCCGGTCTGGCCGACATCAGCTACACCACCACGCTCCGCCGGGCTCACCACGAGCATCGCCTCGGGATTGTCGCGTCCACCCATGAGGAGTTGCTCGACGGCCTCGATGCGTTCCTCGCCGGGGAAACACGGGCCAACGTCGCGACCGGGCGCGCCAGTGCGGGGAAGGGCGCGATGGCCTTCGTGTATTCCGGAATGGGGCCGCAGTGGTGGGGTATGGGGCGGCAGCTCCTGGCGGCCGAACCCGCGTTTCGCCGGACGATCGAAGCGTGCGACCGCCTCCTCGCGCCGTATGCCGGCTGGTCGCTGCTGGAGGAGCTTGGCCGGGGAGAGGCCACGTCGGTCGTCGCCCGCGCCGACATCGCACAAGTCGCCAATTTCGCCATCCAGGCGGGGCTCACCGATCTCCTGGCCTCGTGGGGTATCGAGGCCGACGCCGTCGTGGGCCACAGCGCGCACATCCTCACCCTCGAACACGCGGTGCTGCTCGCGTATCATCGAGGGCGCCTGCAGCATCGCGCGTCGGGTCAGGGACGGATGCTGGCCGTCGGGGCGCCGCCCGACCGCGTGCGGTCGCTGCTCGAAGGCGCCGAACACCTCGTATCGCTCGCGGCGGTGAACAGCCCTACGGGCATCACGCTTGCCGGCGACGAGCCAACGCTCGAGCGGATCGCGCAGACCCTTCAACATGAGGGGATTTTCGCCCGGATGCTTCCGGTGGCCGTGCCGTATCACTCGCCCAAGATGGATCCGATTCGCGAGGAACTGCTCGCCTCCTTGGCGCCGCTGTTGCCCCGCGACGGAACCATTCCGATGGCGAGTATTGTGACTGGGCGTCTCATCGACGGCTCAGCGCTGGGACCGGAATACTGGTGGCGCAACGTACGTCAGCCCGTGCTGTTCGGTCCGGGAATCGCGGAGCTCGCGGGTCATGGATGCACGACCTTCGTCGAACTTGCGCCCCATCCCGTGCTCGCGGCGTCGATCTCCGAGTGCCTGAGCCACGCGCATGTGGCGGGCGTGGTGATCCCCACCCTCCGCCGAATGGAAGACGAGCGCACGACGATGCTGCGCGCGCTCGCCGCATTGTACACGCTGGGGCGGCGACCGCGCTGGGACGCGGTGGTGAGTCGTGGACGCCACGCGGACCTCCCGACGTATGCGTTTCAGCGAGACCGTCATTGGCTCGAATTGGATGGGACGCCCCGCCCCGCCGTGCACGAGCCAACGGCTACGCGCGCCGAGGATCACCCGCTGTTGGGCCGGCCGCTCCGTTCCCCCCGGCCCGCCTGGGAAGTGACGCTGAGTGGCGCCGGGCTCGCCTTCCTCGACGATCACACGGTACAGGGCGCGCTGGTCTATCCGGGGGCCGCCTATACCGAGACGGCGCTCGCCGCCGCGGCGCGGCGCTTCCCGGGGCGCGTGCCCACCGTCCGGAATCTGGAGTTCCATGCGGCGCTGATCATGAGCGCGCGGGAACGAACGGTTCTGCAGTTCACCCTCGACCCCGCCACTGCGCGCTTCGAGGTCTTCGGGCTCGCCGGCACGGAGACGAGCCCGGCCGGCGAGTCGGCCGCGTGGACGCGCCACTCGAGCGGCACCCTCGCGGGGGGACGGCCGGAGGATCGGCCCGACGCAGCGCTCGACGCCGTGCGACGGCGGTGCGCGGCCGAGATGACGGACGGCGAGTTCTATGCGGTGTTACGTGCGCGCGGGCTGGAGCTCGGGCCCGTGTTCCAGGGGATCTCCCACGTGTGGCAGGGAGACCGTGAGGCGGTCGTGCGCGTGCGAGCGACGGACCGCCATGTCGAGACCGAGCGCTACGGGATCCATCCGGCGCTGCTCGACGCCGCCTTTCAGCCGCTGATCGCGGCCGCGCTGACCGATCCGGACATCGCGCGAGGGCGCGGAGTGTTTCTTCCCATTCGCATTCGCGAAATCTCCCTGTTCGCCAAACCCGGCGCGGAGTTCTGGAGCCATGCGCGCGTCGTCCGGATCGATGCAGCCACCCAGACCGTCGAGGGCGACATCGTCGTCATGAACGACGCGGGCGACGTCCTCATCGAGATCCGCGGACTCGGGTGCCGACTGCTCGAGCAAGACGCCGAGCGTGTGGGGGACTGGCTGTACGAATATGGGTGGGAGCCGCTGCCGCTGGCCGCCGGTATAGGCGAGCCGTCGGCAATCGCGCCGGGTGTGAACGAACGCATCGAAGCGGTCCGGCAACGCGTGCCGGCGCTCTCGGCGGGTACGGGATGGAGGCGATACTACGGCGAGATCGAGCCCGCGATGAACGCGATCGCGGGGGCGTTCGCTCGTCAGGCGTTAGGCGAACTAGGATGGGATCCGGCTGCGCCAGTCGGACGCGCGTCGACGGCGACGCTCGGCGAATACCTGCGCGTCGCCGACCGGGCGCGGCCGTTGTTCGCGCGAGTCTTGGAGGTTGCGGCCGGTTCGGCATGCGCCAGGCAAGTCGACGGGGAGTGGGAATTGGTTTCGATCTCGGCAGCGGACCCGGAACGCCTGGCGGCTGATGCCCTCGCGGCTCACCCCGGTTTCGGCGCCGAACTCGAGCTGTTGGCGCACTGTGGGCGCCACCTGGCCGGAATCCTCCGGGGTGTCGAAGACTCGCGCGAAGTGCTCTTCGCGCCGGACGCGCTCCCGTTGCTGGAGCGCATGTACCACGGGTCCGCGACGTCTGCGTTCAATAGCGCGTTGGCCGCCGCGGCGGTCGCCGCCGTCGTGAAGAGCGCCGGGGCCGATCGGCCACTTCGGGTGCTCGAAGTCGGCGGCGGCACAGGCGGAACGACCGCGTTCGTCCTCCCGCTTCTCGCCGGACTCGGCGTGGAGTATGTCTTCACCGATGTGACCGCGTTCTTTACGGAGCGGGCCGCGGCATCGCTCCCCGCAGATGCAGGCCTCGTCACCCGCACGCTGGATATCGAGCGCGATCCGACGGAGCAGGGGATGGCGGCGGGGCTATTCGACCTCGTTCTCGCCGCGAACGTCGTGCACGCCACGCGCGCGGTCGCGGAGTCGATCGCGAATCTCAAGACCTTGCTCGCCCCCGGCGGGGCGCTCGTGCTTCAGGAAATCACCCGTCGGCCGTTCTGGCTTGACATGGTCTTCGGACTCACGGACGGCTGGTGGCGATTCGCGGACCGGCACCTCCGAACGGAGCACCCGCTCCTGACGCCGGACGGGTGGCGCGACGTGCTCACACGGCAGGGATTCGAGGATCCGGTCGTGCTCGCGGACGAGCCGGACGATGGGGTCGCCGCGCAGTCTGTGATCATCGCTCGCGTTCCGATCGTCTCATCGCCCGCCGGCGATGGGCTCGTGCGAGGCCACTACCTGGTGCTTAGCGATCAGCGCGGCGTCGGCGATCGACTCGCGGGGCGCATGCGGGCGTGCGGGCTTGGATGTACGCTCGTCCGCGCAGCGGACGTTCCAAACGCGGCCGCCTTCGCGCGCCTCCTCGGCGAGACACTCGCGAATCGGCCCGAATTCCGCGGCATCGTTCACCTGTGGGGCGTCGACGCGCCCGGTCCCGACGCGAATGTCGCCGATGTGATGCGCGCTCAGCGCGCCGGATGCGGGTCGATCATCGACCTCGTGCACGCGTTCGCCGAGCGATCGAACCACGCCGCCGTCGAGCTGTGGCTGATCTCGGCGGGCAGTCAGAAGATCGAGGCCGCCGATGACGTTCCCGGCGTTATCCAGGGCGCCCTCTGGGGACTTGGTCGCACGCTGATGCGGGAGGCGGACATGTTCCGATGCCGCCTTGTGGAACTGGGCACGATCGACCCGGAGCTCGACGCGCTCGTTCGCGAGATGACCATGGTTGACGGGGCGGAGGAAGAGATCGCGTTCCGTGGGCCGCGCCGCTACGTCCGTCGGCTGCGGCGCCTGCCGCCCGCGACGGGTCGACATCCCGCGGAGCTACGAGCGCCGCGCGCCACCGAGGAATACACCGCGTTCGTCGGGACACCTGGCGCGCTCGAAACCGTGGTGCTCCGAGCCCGTGGCGCGTCGGTGCCCGGACCGGATGACGTGCTCGTCCGCATCAAAGCCACGGCCCTCAATTTTCGCGACATCATGCTCGCGATGGGGATGCTCCCGCCGAACGCTTCTGACGGCACGTTCGGCCGCGGTCTCCTGGGAATGGATTGCGCGGGAGTCGTCGAGGCGGTCGGCGAGGCGGTCCGGGACGTAAAGCCCGGCGACGATGTGGTCGCGGCTGCCGTGGCGTGTCTGGGGTCGCACGTGCTCACCCACCAGATGCTGGTCTTACGCAAGCCGTCGGCGCTCACGTTTGAGCAGGCCGCGGCGATTCCCGTCGCCTGGGTGACCGCGTACTACGCCCTGCGCCGGCTCTCGGACCTCCGCGCCGGTGAGCGAGTGCTCATCCACTCGGCCGCGGGCGGCGTGGGGCTTGCCGCGATCCAGATCGCCCGCGCGGCGGGCGCCGAGGTCTTTGCGACGGCCGGGAGCGAAGATAAACGAGCGTACTTACGTTCACTCGGCGTCGCGCATGTCATGGATTCGCGATCTGTCCGGTTTGCGGACGAGGTTCGTGCGGCCACGAGCGGCGAGGGCGTCGACGTCGTCCTCAACTCGTTGTCCGGCGAAGCCATTGTTGCCGGACTCTCCCTACTTCGATCCCACGGCCGGTTCGTCGAGATCGGCAAGAGCGACATCTACCAGGACAGCCCGGTGGGACTGCTGGCTTTGCGGAAGAATATTTCGCTGTTCGTGCTCGACATCGATCGGATGTGCCAAGAGCGTCCGTCCGTGATCCGTGAGTGCATGGGGCACGTACTCGACGGCATGCAGGATGGGCGGTATACGCCCCTTCCTGAGCATGTGTTCCCGATGTCGCGTCTGGAAGACGCCCTGCGGTTCATGGCGCACGCGAAACACATCGGCAAGATCGTTGTACGGACCGGCGACCCGGAGGTGCGTGTGATGCCGGCCGCCGACGCCACGCCGCCGTTTCGTGCTGGTGGCACGTACGTGATCAGCGGAGGCCTGGGCGGATTCGGCATCGCGTTGGCTGGCCACATGGCGGATCGCGGCGCACGGTCGATCGCGCTCCTCGGTCGCGGCGACCCCGGCACGGAAGCGGAGACGGCCCTGGGCATGCTCCGCGCGCGCGGCGTGCGCGTCGAAGCTATTCGGTGCGACGTGGCCCGGGCCGAGGATGTTGAGCGGGCCCTTGCCCGGGTGCGGCGTGACATGGCACCGATTCGAGGGATCGTCCACGCCGCGATGGTGCTGGACGATGTCTCGATCGCCGAGACGACGTACGAGCGGTTCGAGGCCGTGCTGGCACCCAAGGTCGCGGGTGCCTGGAACCTGCAGAAAGCAACATTGAACGACGCCCTCGAGCATTTCGTCCTCTTTTCGTCGATCGCTTCGATGCTGGGAAATCCGCTGCAAGCCAACTACTGTGCGGCGAACACGTTTCTCGATGGCCTGGCGCAGCACATGCGAGCCCGTGGGCGGCCGGCGCTCGCGGTCTACTGGGGCGTACTCGCGGACACCGGATACGTCGCGCGCACTGCGGATGTCGGCGAATACCTCGAGGCGCAGGGGTACATGCGGTTCACGCCGCAGCAGGCGCTGGCGGCGCTGGATGATCTGCTTGGCCGCGACCTTGCGAGCGCCGCCGCGTCGCGATTCGACTGGGCCCGGTGGGCGCTTGCATCGCCCGCGATCGCGACCTCGCCCCGGTTCCGCCACCTGGTCCCGACTTCGGACCCGACCGTGTCGGGACCGGGTGGCGGCCTCGCGAGCGCACGCGCGATGATCGCCTCGTCCCCTGCGGCGAAGCGCCAGGCTGCGGCGGAACACTTTCTTCGTGAGAAAGTCGGCAAGGTGCTCGGGATGGCGCCCGCCCGCATCGACTGCGATCGTCCGCTCACGGACATCGGGTTCGACTCGTTGCTCGCGGTCGAGCTGGTGACGATCCTCAAGCTGGAATTGGGTGTGGATTTGAAGGTGTTACGGTTGCTCCAGGGGATCACCCTCGCGGGCCTTACGGACGCCGTGCTCGACCAAATCGCGGCATCCGCGACGCCGGCGGGGCGGCCCGACTCGACGACGCGGCGGGCGGCCGGCCCGTCGACCGCGGGGACTCTGGCGGCCGTCGTGGATGGCGCCGGGGGTGAGGTGCCAGCCGCGCCGGCTGTCTCCGCGGCGGCTCCTCTCGGCACGACGCAGGGCGCCGCGCCCGCAGACGGCGCGACCGGTACGACACGAAGCGACCGCGTGAACGACGCTTTCACGGACGCCCCGTCCAACAGAAACGGCGCGCCCGACCGCCGGCCGCGCGTGGATTACGCGTCGCTCGACTATTCGCGCTGGGATGCCGACCAACGACTTGTCCGCGGGCTGCTCGCCGCGGCGCTCCATTCCACCGCACGGATCGCGGTCGACGGTCGCGCTCACGTGCCGCGTTTGGGCGGCGTGATCGTGGCCGTGAATCACCTGAGCGCGCTGGATGCGCCGATTCTCTTCACAGTGTTCTCGCGCCGCGCGACGCTGTTCGTCAAGGAGAAGTACGCGAGCACGCCGATCATCGGCCGGGTCTTGACCAGCATCGGCCAGGTGATCTACCTGCGATCGGAAGACGACAACGTTGCGGCGCTCGACGACGGGCTCACGGTGCTCCGCTCGGGCGGAATTCTCGGGATCGGGCCGGAGGGGCGCCGCAGTCGTACGGGAGGGCTGGAGCCGGCCCAGCCGGGCGTGGCCTACCTGGTTGCGCGCAGCGGCGCGCCCGTGCTCCCGATCGCCATGTGGGGCCAAGAGCGGATCGGCGCCGGCGTGCGCCGCCTGCGTCGCTCCGAGGTGCGCGTCTCGATCGGGCCGCCGATGCGATTCCCGCCCACCGGCGCGGGCCGAGCCGAGCTCGATGGCATCACCGAGCGGATCATGCTGACGTTGGCGGCGATGCTGCCGGTCGACTATCGGGGCGTGTACCGCGAGAAGATCTGAGCGCAATCGCCGTCGGTCACGCGAAGTGCGGAATCACGCGCTCGGCCATGGTCCGCATCGATTCCAGCACGATCGCATTCGGCACGGTCCCCATCTGCATCACGAGGATAAGCTCATCCACTCCCGCGTCGCGAAACCGCGAGACCGCCTCGCGCGCCGCGCCGGGGTCGCCGATGATCGCGAGGGCCTGCCCACCGTCGGTGCCGCGCGCACGCATCGCGACGTCGAGCGCGGCCGGCGGGAGCGGGTCGCGCGGAATGTCGAGCGTGCCCACGACCGGCGTCGGCGAAAGGAAGTAGGTCCCGAGTCCTTCTCGAAAGAAGCGTGCCCCACGGAACCCGTATTCGCACGCCGCGCGATCGTTCCCGAGCACGGTCGCGTTCGGCGTGCAGCAGAACTGGTTGTTGGCTCGTCGACGGGACACTGCTCCGCTCTCGACCGCGGTGTGCATCGCCGCGCGATAGCTCCGGACCGCGCGGCTCAAAAACGCCTGATCCCCCGCGGCAAAGGTGAGGGCGCCAACCCCAAGTTCGCCCGCCAGCACGATGGACTCCGGCCTGCTGCATGCGACGAAGATCGGCGGGTGGGGCACCTGCACTGGCTTGGGGACGATGGCCGTCGGGGGAATATGGAAGTGCGTGCCGTTCCACTCGAAGACGTCGTCGCGCCACATCCGGGGAATCATCTCGAGGGCTTCCCGCCATTGCGAATCGAGCGCCTCGCGATCGATCTCGAACGCACTGCGTTCGGTGAGCGACGAACTCTTGCCCGACCCCCAGCTGACCCGTCCCTCCGACAGCACATCGAGCGTCGCAATCCGTTCGGCCACCCGGATCGGGTGATTGTAGCGATACGGCGTCAGGGTGACCGCGTGGCCCAACCGAATGCGCGAGGTGCGCGCCGCGAGAAATGCCAACACGATCTCGGGCGCCGAGCAGTGTGAGTATTCGTATAACCCATGATGCTCAACGACCCAGACGCAGTGGTATCCGAGCGCGTCCGCGAGCGTCCCTTGCTCGACGGCATCCCGGAATGCCTGGCGCTCGGAGGCCGGCGTCGGATGGTCGATCTGAATCTCGATGAGCAGGGAGAATCGCACGGGGGTCGTCGAGGGACGAGGGAATCATCGCGGGCGGTCGGCGGTGACCAATAGCGCGAGAAGATAATCGACCTGCCGGAATGGATGGGGTCCGCCCCCAGCGGCCGCCTACCGGCGAAGCCAAAGGCTGGCCACGCTGAGGAACACGGTGAGCCACGTGACGATCGCCACCGCGTTTGGGCGCTCGGGCGGCGCTCGAGCCTCGGCCACCTCGGCAAACTTCAGGTTCCGCCCGCAACTCCGCCAAACCTGGATCGACCTTCGCATCCCAATGGACGAAATGCGCACCGAACGCCGTTTCGAGCGCGGCGAACCGCGCGCTAACGTCGCTCCGAGCTTCGTGAATCGCCTATCCGTTCTCGTCAACACCTCAACAACCGGCGTTCGAGCATTGCATCGAAACGCGCGAAGTTCAGTTCGCTCAGCTCTCGCAGTTCCATTCGATAGGTCAGGTCCAGCTGATTGAACCACTCCACGAGTCGTCGGCGACTTGCTCAGCCAACCGCTCGTAAGAGGCTCTCGATAACCGCGCCGTGACTGGCATCCGTCCGCTTCATCGTGAGGGTTGCCGATGCCCCAAGAGGTATGCTCGGGCGCCACCATCATCGATACGACGCGTGTCGTATCAAAATCGCGCGGCCTGCCTGCATCAACCCAATGGCGCACTACGGGCTCGTCCCCGACGCCCGACAATGGCGCTCATTCGCGGATTGCATAGTCGGGAGTTGCGGCGGCCAGGTCGCCGCCTTAGTCCCCTGCCGCCGCGACTCGAAGATCGGCATCAGACAGCGCGAACTCACGGAGGGCGAGCGTCGGACCGGCCACTGCCACCGCGCCTACGCCGGCGGGGCCGACGTCGACGTCGGCGAGCGACCACTGCGTGCCCGCGATCTCGGGCGCTCGCACCGCCAGCAGACGTGCCGGCGACTCGGGATCGACGGACACCCGGAATCCGTCCAACGGCACCGACAAGCCATCGCCGTGCGCCTTGACGAGGGCCTCCTTTCGCACCCAGCAGCGGAGGAACGCCGCCGCGCGCATCGACTCCGGAAGGGCCTCGATTTCCGCGGCCTCCTCGCTCGTGAAAACCCGACGCGCCATGTCCGCGAAGTGGGGATCGGACCGTAGGTGCTCGACGTCGACTCCGACGTCACGGCCGCGGGCGACCGCGATCAGGGTGAACGGGCCCGCGTGTGACAGACTGAAGTGGATGGGTGGCGCCACACCGCTGCCGTCCGGCGAGAGTCGCGGTTTGCCATGCCGGCCTTTGGCGAATGCGACGCGACGCGGAGGGATGGCGACATACCGCGACACCACGACGCGTAAGGCGGCGTGCGATAGTGCGAAGCGTTCGCGGTCCCGATCGAACAGGAACGACGACGCCCGCGCGTGTTCGTCCGCGTCGAGCAGGGACATCACGTCTCGCGCCGGCACGTCGCACCGCGATGCGTCGAACAGCCATGTGTCGGTCGGGTCGGGTGACTCCGGATGGATCTCGTATGGGGGAGGCATGAGACAGTCTATGGGACCACGAGGAAATTGACCTGGGGCGACGGATTGCGCCCCCTCGTCTCACGGCGTACCCTTTTCGATTCGGTTTTCGATCATCGGGAGGTTCCTCGTGAAGCGGTTGCACAGTGGTCGGTCCTTCAGGACGCTCGTCATCCTCCTCGCCGTCTCGGTTGGGCTCCGGACCGTGGGCGCACAGGTGTACGCCCCGGGGGCGCGGTATCCGTCAACCAAGGACGACGCCGAGTTCATGCAGGGCATGATCATGCATCACGCGCAGGCGATCATCATGGCGAATTGGGCCCCGAGCCATGGGGCCAGCCAGACGGTGCAAGTCCTCTGTGCCCGGATCGCGCTTTCGCAGACGAACGACATCAAGCTGATGCAGGAGTGGCTTCGGGTCCGCAAGTTCGTCGTCCCCGACTCGACGGGCAAAATGCCCAAAGACGACATGGCGGGAATGGCTGGAATGTCGGGCATGTCCGGCATGGCGGGGATGTCGAGCAGTGACACCGCGCCCATGATGATGCCGGGCATGTTGACGCCAGACCAAAT
>Ga0335085_10012593_pt1 | contig 12451 bp, 12 predicted proteins | sample Lox_Sample_45_FD_206712 | JGI IMG/M metagenome (GOLD analysis project Ga0335085, IMG submission 206712) | Soil microbial communities from Loxahatchee National Wildlife Refuge, Florida, United States - Lox_Sample_4.5 | ecosystem: Environmental > Terrestrial > Soil > Wetlands | place: USA...
CGTCGATCCGAAGAAGGACCTGATCACCTGCCGCTACTGCGGCCTCGAGACGCTGTGCCGCGTGTACGAGAAGATCAACGTGCTGGCTGAAGAGGAATTCGAAGAGTGAAGGACGCCGTCGCGCGGGCGCTGGCTGCTCATCGCCCTGCACGCCGCCTCGATCTGCTTCGTCTCCGGATTCTGGGCCGGCGGCAGCATCTACCAGATCAACAAGAACATGGACGACTCCGAGCCCGTCCGGGACGCGACCCGCGTGACCGCCCTGCGCAAGTCGCAGGAGCGCACCGGGACCTCGTACCGCGCCACCGTCGCGCCTCGCCCGTGCCGGTCGAGCTCGACATCTCCGGCGAGACCTACGGCAGCCTGCGCGCCGGGGCGAGCGTAGCCATCAGCGTGCGCCGCGGCGCGCTGGAAATCCCATGGGTGGACGAGGTGAGGCCGAAAAAACAACCGGGCTGATACACGGCGGAAGGAGTTCATCAGGTCGCTGGACATCCTGGCGGAGCAGGGCGCGCGAAGCGGCAGCCTATTTGCGGGACGGCACGAAGACCTGGCCGTTGACGCCGAAACCACCCTCGGCCGTTTCGATGATCGTCACGAACAGCCGCCTGGACGGGGCCGGCGCCAGCCTCATCGCTCCGAGAACGACGTCGGTCAGCCCTTTCACCATGGCGCCCTTCTGCTCGAGCGTAAGCACGCCCGCGGGAACGTAGAGTTCCACCAGCGGCGCGCCGAAGCTTGGCGCCGGAGCCGTTTGTGCCCGGACCGGGGCCCCCCCTGCGGCCGCGGCCGCGGCAACGGCCGCGGTCATGAGCAGGACATCCCTGCGACTCAATCCGCCCGCGCCTTCCTTTGATTCCAGGTGCTTGTCCGATCGGGCCAGCGTATCCATATCAGGACCTCCGTTGTGGGTGAGCATGGTCATTTGGCGCCGGGTTCGTAAACCCTGCCGCTGAAACCCCAGTCGCAGGCCGGAACTTCGTTGATCTGCACGTAGGTCGGCGAGCTGAGCGGGCGCTTCTCGACGGTCAGGATGACTTCGTGGATGCCTTTGACGATCTCGCGCCGCTGCTCCGGCGTGATGACGTTTTCGGGCAGATAGACTTTGGCGATCGGCATGCGGGGCTCCTGGGAGTGGTCAAAGAGACCTCGCGATACTAAGCCTAGTGATACTATGTGTCAACCGCTTGACCGCGAAGGCGCCGAGGCCCAATAATGCCGGCCATGGAAGGCGAAATGCTCAAGGGGCACCTCGACATGATCGTGCTCGCGGCGCTGTCGGCGGGCCCTGCGCACGGCTACGCCGTGATCGAGCAGATCAAGCGCAGGAGCGGCCAGGCGTTCGACCTCCCGGAGGGCACGGTCTATCCCGCGCTGCATCGCCTCGAGCAGGCGGGCTTCCTCGCCGGCCGCTGGACGACCGCCGAAAACGGGCGGCGGCGGCGAGTCTATACCCTGACCAAGCGCGGCAGCCGCGCGCTGGCCGATCAGCGCGCAGTCTGGAAACAGTTTTCCGATGCCATCGGCGGTCTGCTTGGAGGAACGCGGCCATGGAAGAATCCGGCGTAATTTCCGGGTACGTCGAATCGCTTGCAGGCAAGCTCGCCTTCGACCGCTCTCTCGCGCGCTGCGTGCGGCAGGAAGTCGAAGATCATCTGCGGGAAGCCGTTGCAGCCGGTCCCGAGGGCAATGCGCTCGAGGCGGAGCGGCGCGCCGTGGCGAATTTCGGCGATCCCCAGGCCATCGCCGCCCAGTTCGCGCTGCTGTCGCTCGCCAGGCAGAGCAGGAAGGCCGGCGTCGCCGTCGTTCTGGTGATCGGCGGCGTTTTCTTTGCGATGAAGGCCCGCATCGCGTGGTTTGCCCTGACGCAGTGGGTTTTGAGCGAGGAGGCGAGGGCCGTGAGCGCATACGTGGTCGCTATCGACCGCTATGCTTTCTGGCTTTCGGCCGTCGTCGGGCTGGCGGCCTGGGTCACTATCAGCCGCCGCCGCGCTCCGGCGGCCTTGCACCCCTCGTATCGCGGGCAGCTGCGGCGTTTCTTTCTTCTGTGCGCGATCGCCGCGGGCGGACTTCTCGCCTCGGTGATCTGCGACGGCGTCCTCTCCGCCATCCGGCTGGTCGAAACGGAGTTGTCCGCCGACTTCCTGGTCCCCGTCTTTTCGATGGCGATCGAAGTCGCCTGTGCGGCCGTCCTGGTTTTTCACATCCGCTGCGTCGCGCGGCGAATGGCGTCCACTGCGGCCCTGGCGAGGACTGCCCACTTCGGCTGAAGCCTAGCGCAAGTGGAACGGTCAGCGGGTTCGGCTCGCTACCGCTTTCCGGCTATTTCCAGCAGCGCCGCTTCGGCTTCGGGATGGACGCCTTCGACGATCCTGGCGGCGGCGCGCGCGCCGCGTGCGACCGGGGTTTTTCCAATGGCGGGCATGCGCCGGAAAGTTCTGCCCAGGGCTCCGGGCGTATCCTCTTCGAGGGCCGCGGCGAGGAGCGCGGCCTGATCCAGATCTTTGCGCACCTTGTCGCGGTCCGTCTTTCGGGATTGCGATGAGTAAAGCTTGTGAAGCAGGAACCGCTCGGGGGCCGGCAGCTTTACCGGGATGATCTGGTTCGGACTCAGGACGACGCTCTCGATCGGTTCCTCGATCAGGAAATCCAGAAGCGGGATCGTCTGAGCGTGCGTTCCCAACTCCTTGACCGGCACGACCCGGCCGACGGAGTTGCCGGGCACCAGGAGATCGACGACCAGTGTTTCCGCGCCGGGAAGCTTGAACGACGCAGACGGTCGATGAGAAGGCATTCCGGGCACCGGGACGAAGGTCAGGCCGGTTTCATCGAGGAGCTGCCGGAGCGTGATGCCTTCTGGCAAGGCAATAGCGAGAGGCTGTGCCCGCGCGAGGTCGAGGTCTTGCGTCCGGTATGCGGGCGCGATCACCCCGAGCTCATTGAGGAGCGCACCGTAGGCGTGGGAGCCCACGAGCGTGAGCCCTGCCTGGGTCAGGCCGCGATTGAATAAAACTTCGAGCACCGCCGCGGGCTTGCGCTCGATGCGCTGATAGCCGAACAGGCGCAGCTTCGCCGATCCGGAGGCAAGAGCCTTCGCCAGGTCGATTTCCTCGCGCAGCTCGGCAATCCTGGCTTTCGCGAGGGAGGTTTCCGCGCCCAGGTAGTCGTCCACCTTGCGGCCGTCGATGCGCATATATTCGCGCACCCAGTAGCGATTGCCGGACTGCGTCCTCTGCTTGAGGACGCCCGGGCTTCCGGCGAGGACGCGGCCTTGCGAGCGGGCGAGTTGCCTGAGATCCTGATATCTCGTCTGGCCCGCTGGATCGTGCCTGCGGAAAAGAGGGCGGACGGCGGACAATGCTTACCTCTAATTTTCAGATTAGAGGGTAGATTGCCAGTTTTACCTCTAATATGCAAATAAGAGGTAAAGCGCTTCCCCTTGCAGGAAGACGGCACCGTCGTCTTTCACCTTGCCAACGTGCGCCGCAAGCTCGAGGCAACGAACTCACGCCACGCGGTCACCAAGGCGCTTTCGCTGAAGCTGATCGGAGAGAACTAGCTCTCCAAGACCCGAGTCCACCCACCGGTCAGCGGGTGCCCGAGCGCTTCTTCGACGAAGTCCTTTCGAGCGAAGCGATGATCTTGTAGGCGCGCTATTTCTGCCCGAGCTGCCACCAGAAAGCGCGTGCTCGCCCATGGGGAGTGGATCGACGAGAACGTTCTCGCGCCCGTGCCGCACCGGCAATAGCGCGCCAGCGGCCTGGCCCGCGGGGCTCGCCCGGCAGCGTCGAAAGGCGCCGCTCGGTCGCCGCCACATCAGCCGGCCTTCCGCAGAGTCGCCAAGGATACTCCGTGGCTGCTATCGCGCACAACGCAGCCGGTCTCGTGCGGGCAACCGTGGCCGATCCGCCGGCGAGCAGCCCTTACTTGTACGCTATCGCGCGAATCTGGTAGTCGTAGCCCTGCTTCAGCGTCAACGCGCCGGTGCCGCGGTCGGCGACATACAGGCCGGGTCCGCTGCCCGCGCTGCCGAGCGCGTAGAGCGTGTCGTCGCCGGGATCGTAGGTCATTCCGGACACGTTCACCACGTTGGCCGCGCCGATCGGCGTGGCGTGCCCGGTGCCGGTGTCCAGAGTGCAGAGCTGATTGTTGATGAAGCCGTAGAGCCGGCCGCGGCGCGAGTCGAACGCCAGAGCCGAGACGACGTCGGGAGCGGTGGAGCCCAGAACCGTTGCGGCGCCGGTGGTGGCGTTGATCTTCACCAGCTGCCTAGGGTTCACGTCGTAGCCGAACAGTGCTCCTGTGTTCGGATCATAGGCGAGATGGACGACGGAATCGACACCCATGGGGCCGATCCCCGTTCCCTCGCCGGTGTCTGCATTCAGGCTCACCAATTTCCTATTCGCAGCCGAGAAGTAACGGTGGTTTGCTTCGTCGTACGCCAGGCCGTCGAGGCTGAAATATCCGGTGTGATTGATGCCCGTGGCCTTCCCGGTCGCCGGATCGATGCGGACCAGCGCGTCAGCGCTGGGGGTATTGCCCAACAGCTGTCCCGTGTCGGGATCGAACGTCAGCGTGGTCGCCTGGTCCGACCCGGTGGGCGAGACGAGCGTCGCGGCACCGGTGGCGACGTCGATCTTGAGGAGCTGGCCGTTGCCGTTTCCGTCGCTGTTGACGCCGTAGAGCGAATCGTTCGCGGCGTCGTAGGCCAGAGCCTCCACTCCCGCTTGCCCCAGTCCGCTGCCGATTGGCGAGGCGCTGCCCGACCCCGCGTCGATCGCATAGAGGCGGTCGGTGGTCGTGCTGACGGCGTACAGGGCATCGTGGTTGGGGTCATAGGCCAGGGATTTCATGCCGACGACGCCGGTGTTGCCGACGGCGGTGCCGGCGCCCGTGCCCGTATCCACGGTGATGAGCTGCTGGCTGGGGGTGTCCATGCCGTAGAGGATCCCGTGGTTGGCGTCCCAGGTGAGACCTTCCACGTCGTCGTATCCCAGCGGCCCGATGAGCGTCGGCTGCGCCGTGGCGGTATCGATGCGGATGAGATTGTCTCCCGACGTTTCCGTCGCGTAGAGCACCGGGTTGGCGGCGGGGTCGTAAGCCATGCCGCCGATCGCGTTGAATCCGAGGGCCGCCTCGAACCTCCCCGCGCCGCTGGCCGGATCGATGGAGATCAGGACGTTGCCGTCCTGGTCGGGGTTTCGCCCGACCGTATAGAAGCGATCTCCCGGGCCGTATTCCAGCGCGCCCGGAATGGTGAATCCCGTCGGCCCGACCGAGGCGGTGGCCGCGGTGGTCTTATTGATGGTGTAGAGCTGGTTGGTGTCGCGGTTCAGCCCGTAAAGCGCGCCCGCCCGGACGGCCAACCGTTCCACGAAGTCGGGAAGGGAGGCGCCCACCGCCGCGCCCGCGCCGCTCGCGGGAGCGATGCTCAGCAATTTCGTGGGGCCGCTGCGGTCGATGCTGTAGAACTTGTGGGTCGTCGCGTCGAAGCTGAGGTCCGTCGTATTGGCGAAGCCCACGGCGCCGACGGTCGTCGCCGACGGGCCGCCGGGATCGACGCTCACCAGCTCGGCATCGGAGTTGATTCCATAGAGCGTGTGGTTGTCCGTGTCGTAGGCCAGCGAGTGCAGAGGCGTGGTGCCGGCCACCGGTCCGAGGATGTGCACCTTCCCGCTTGCGAGGTCCAGCGTGGCAAGCTCGCCGTTCCTGCCGAAGTAGGCGTAGGCGACGCTGTTGTCGGTATCGTAGGCGAGGCCAGACGCTTCCAAATGGCCAAACAGGCTTTCGCCGGTCAAGCGGGTGACCGTCCTCGAGCTCGAGGTGACGGTGCCGAAGAATTCGTCGGTGCCTACCAGCACCGAGAAATCGCCGGGCGGGTTGTTGCTGGTTGGGCCGCCGCCTCCTCCTCCGCCTCCGCCCCCGCAGGAGACGCACGCCCCCGCGGTCAGGCCCAAGATCAGATGCGCTACCGCCTTCCGGATGGAATGCTTCACGGCCACCTCCGCATCCTCTGCCTATCCAAAACTCTACACCCCAGCCCGGGCGGGCAACAAGTCCGGACCGCCGGACTTTCGCGAAGCCGCGCGCTGAATATTTCGCCCGGACTTTCGCATGGCCTATATTCGGCCGTGTTTCCGATCTTTTACCAGTAGACTCGCTCCGATCGCCTCGTTGAGGCGTGCGCAGGCGCAGCCCACTTACCATAAGACCGATATGCGGGGTTCCAGGCACGTTCAAGCACCGGATTGCCGCGCGCCGACAGGCCCCTCAGATTTCGCGGCCGAATTGACTTTCCTATCCCTTCCTATCCGTGCCCGGAGGAATACGAGCGAACCCGGCTCCCGCACGATCGCGCGCGGCACGAGTATGATTAATGCTCCCTCCCAGGGTCAGGGGTATCGCATGTCGAATGCGCTCGAAAGCATTGAAGCCCAGGCTCTGAAACTGACGCCCGAGGATCGGGCGCAGCTCGCGGATCGGTTGATTACCAGCCTCTTCGAGGACCACGAAATCGCAAGTGCCTGGGCGGCAGAGGTAGAGCGCCGCATCGAGGAGATCGAGAGCGGTCGTGCCAAGTTGATTCCGGCGGTTGATTCCATCGCCCGAGCACGCGCCGCGATTAAATGACCCCTTCGGTTACCCCGAAGCGGACCGGGAGCTAATCGAAGGCGCGGTCTTCTACGCTCGCGAAGCCGATGTCGATGTGGGTCTTGCATTCATTCTCGTAAATTCCCCTCAGCATCGTCTACTACGTCCGTGGCGAAGACCTCCGAGTGGTCGCGCTTGCCCATCACCGACGCAGGCCCAGCTACTGGAGCGGCCGGAAGAAGAGACAGGTTACAGCGATCAATACTCTGACCTCTCGCCAGCCGTCAGTATCCGAGAAAACGGAGGAAGCCCATGATGCTCAATCGGTTTCCGGCGCTCGCGCGCTTCCTGCTGGCGCTGGTCGCGATCAACTTCCTTGTGTTCGAGGCGTTCCGCGCAGCGTTCTGGGTGGCGTTTCGCGAGACGCTCGCGGGGACGTCCGGGGGAGATTTGGCGAAGGCCGTCTACCTGGGATCCAAGTTCGACCTGCGGCTCGCCTTGCTGCTGCCGCTGCCGCTCGCCCTGCTCGGCTGGATCCCGCTTCTCGATCCGGCAAGGCGCCGCGCCGCGCGGATCGGCTGGCTGGCCTATCTCGCGGCGGCCGAGTACGTGGTGCTGCTGCTCTACTTCGTGGATTTCGGACACTACGCCTGGGTGCGGGTGCGCCTGAACGCGAGCCTCATCGATCATCTGACGCCGATCGGCGTCGCGGCGCAGGTGGCCTGGGAAACGTATCCGATCGTGTGGGGCGTGCTCGCGCTGGCGCTGCTCACCGGCGCGTACGCCTGGGTGGCGCGGCGCGCTGCGGCGCGCACCCTCGCGCCGGCTTCGAATCCGCTTTCGAAGTGGCCGACGTGGGCGGCGGTCGCCGCGCTCGCGGCGCTCTACGCCTTCGGCATCTACGGCAAGTGGTCGCGCTACCCGCTGCGCTGGAGCGAGGCGTATTTCTCCTCGAGCGAAGCGGTGGCCGCGCTCGCCTTGAACCCGGTCCTGTTCCTCATGGACACGGCGCAGGAGAACGGTAACCTCCCCTACGACGCCGACAAGGTGCGCGAGCACTACGCGTACACGGCGGCGCTGCTCGGGGTCAAGTCGCCGGATCCGAAGAACCTCGACTTCGCGCGCTGGGTGGTGCCGTCGAAAAAGCCCGCGGTCCTCTACAACCTGGTGGTGATCCACCTCGAATCCCTTGCCGCGTTCAAGACAGGGACCTTCGGCAATCGCCTGAACGCGACGCCGCAGTTCGACGCGATCGCGAAGGAGGGCCTGCTGTTCACGCATTTCTTCGTGCCCGAGGTGCCGACGCCGCGGTCGGTATTCGAGATGCTCACCGGGATACCGGACGTGAACGGGTCCACCACCGCCTCGCGCAACCCGCTGGTGGTGAACCAGCACACGCTGGTGAACGCGCTGCAGGGCTACGAGAAGTACTACTTTATCGGCGGCAGCGCGACCTGGGGCAACATCCGCGGCCTGTTCACGCACAACATTCCCGGCCTGCACCTCTTCGAGGAGGGCGACTACGATGCGCCGCAGGTGGACGGCTGGGGCGTGTCCGACGTCGTCCTGTTCGACAAGGCCTACAAGACGCTGCGCGCCCAGAAGAAGCCCTTCTTCGCTTTCATCCAGACCTCGGGGAATCACCGGCCTTACACCATCACCGAGGTTCACCCGGGATTCGATCTCGCTTACGTCGATCCGGCCACGCTTGAAAGGAACGGTTTCGACGGCCTCTCCGCTTACAACGGCCTGCGCTACCTCGACTTTGCGCTCGGCTCCTTCTTTGCGAAGGTCAGGACGGGATCCTACTTCAAGAACACGATATTCATCATGTACGGGGACCACGGCAATCCGTCGACCCAGCAAACGCCCTGGCAGCGGCTGCTGCTGACCGGCTACCACGTGCCCTGCGTCATCTACGCGCCCGGCCTCGTCAAGGCAGGCGCGCGCATCGATTTCACCGCCAGCCTGCCCGACGTGCTCCCGACCTCCCTCGGCCTGATGGGCATTCCCTACCTCGACACAGCGCTCGGGCGCGACCTGCTCGATCTCGGACCCTCCGGCCGGCATTTCTCGCTGATCGGGCTCGACGGGGTGCTCGACGACGAGTTCTACCTGCGGACCGGTCCGGCGGGATCGTTCCTGTTCCGCTACCGCTCGGATTCGGCCGCCGAGGACGTGCACGAGCGCTACGCGGAAAAAGTCGCGGAGCTCAAGCGCCTGCGGGAAGCGCTCTACGAGACCTCGAAATACCTGCTCTACCACAATCCGCCCCGGCCCCACGCCGCGCAGGCGGTTGCGGTCCGGGAAGAGCACCGTAAGTGAGCGCGCGGCTCAAGCAGGTGAATCGCGCCGCGATCGCGCTGGTGTTCGCCGGTCGCTTTCTGCGCACGCTCGAAGCGCCGCGGCCCGAGGGTATCGCGACCGATTTTCCCCGGCTTACATCAATGCCGCCTGCGAGCCGGTTCCTTGTACGCGATCACCACGGTGCTGTTGATCTGATAACCCGCGGCCCCCATGCCCATGGGGGTCTGCTTGGAATAGCGCGCCGCCTTGAGTTCTCCCGAAACCCAGACTGCGTCCATCACGCGCAGGTTCTTGATCGGCTTCGCGCTGATCACGTGAATGATCTGATTCGCGGGCGGCGGCGGAACGTGGATGCAGGCGCCGAAGTAGGGAACCAGCAGGAACTCCGTGACGGCCCGCCCCTCCTCTTCCAGCGGCACCACGAACCCCGGGATCTTCACCTTCCTGCCGTCGAGCGAGGGATCGATGGGCGCGTTGTCCCACTCCTCCTTGAGCATATCGAGCAGTTTCATCGCCCGGCGATCGCCGTCGTCCAATGCGGCGAGATCCATATTTCTGAAGCGTTTCGCGGGATCCCAGTTCTTGGGCACGAGCGCTTCCCAGGAAATCTCCTTGTACGAAACGTCCCTTACCCCGGCCGGAACGCCCGCCGCCGGAGCCTTTCGGGATTCTCCCGGCTGGGCGGAAACCGGCAACGCGAAAAACACGACGAGCAGGACAAGAATGCGTTTCATGCGGTGTTCCTTCATATGCGGGGGGTGAGGCCGTCCACCAGCGTCTGCCGATATGCCTTGAATGCGGGTATCGTACTCGCGGTCGCGGCGGCGAGCAGGATCGCCGCGAGCAGGATCAGTTCGTTCGTGGAAACCGGGTCGTTGGACAAGGTCAGTCCGTAGTGCGACTGTATCCATGAGCTGCTGATCCACGTCAACATGTCGAGAACGAGCAAGCCCGACACGCAGGCGGCGAGCGTCATGAAAATGCTCTCGCCGAGTATCAGAAGCAGGATCTGCCACGGCCCGGCGCCCACCGACCGCAGGATCGCCAGCTCGCGGCGCCGCTCGCCCAGCCCCGCCAGCAGCACCGCCACCAGTCCCGCCAGACTGGCGGCGACCACCATCGCCGAAGTGAAGAGCAGCGATTGCTCGGCGATGCTCATGACGTCCCACAGTTGGTCGAGCGCGACACCTGGCAAGGTCGCCATCAGCGGCTCGCCCTTGAACTCGTTGACATAGCGCTGCACGCGAAATACGGCGATCCGGCTCTTGAGGCCGAGCAAGACCGCGGTAATGGTCTTGGGCGTGAGATCGAACTTGGTCACGTATTTCTCGGGTATCGATACGCCGGGGATGGGCGCGCCGCCGCTCCAGTCCAGATGTATGGCCTCGATGGCGGCCAGGCTCACGTGCACGGTCCTGTCGACCGGGGTGCCGGTTCGGGCCAGGATGCCGACGACGGTGAAAGGTTTGTCGGCGTGGCTCACCAGGCTCACGCCCGAGGTGCCGTGGCTCAGGATGATGCTGTCGCCGAGCCGATAGTCGAGTTTTTCCGCGACGCCGGCGCCGACGACCGCCTCGAAGATGCCGTCGAAGCGGCGCCCTTGCGCGAAGCTCAGCGCGTGCTTGGCTCCGTAACGGAAGAACTTGAAGTAGTCCGGCGTCGTTCCCAGGACCGGAAAGCCGCGATGCGAATCTCCGAGGGAGATCGGTATCGTCCATGCGACCTCGGGATGGCTGGCGATTGCCTGGTAGCTCTTCCAGTCGACGTTATTCGTGGCGTCGCCCAGATGAAAGATCGAGTAGAGCAGCAGCTGCACGGCCCCGGTGCGCGCGCCGACGATCAAATCGGTCCCCGAAACCGTTTGAGCGAAACTCTGCCGCGCGCTGGTCCGCGCGCGCTCGACGCCCAGCAGCAGCAAGGTGCTGAGCGCCACCGAGATCAGGATCAAGCCGAGCGTGAAGCGCCGGTTCCAGGCGCTCTTGATCGCCAGAGCGGGCAGGTAGGGCATCAGGCGGCCCCTTCCTCCTGCGAGGCGCGATTGATCTCGGACATGGAGACGCAGCGCGTAAACCGATCCATCAGCGACAGGTCGTGGCTGACGTAAAGTAGGGTGCTGCCCAGCGCCTGGCATTTTCCGAGGAGCAGATCCAGGAAGCGTCCCCGCCGTTCGGCGTCGAGCGCCGAAGTCGGCTCATCGGCGATGATCAGTTCGGGCGTGCCGATCAGGGCGCGGGCGACGGCGACCCGCTGCTGTTGGCCCACCGACAGCTGCGTGACCGTCCGCGCCGGGATTTCCTGCGCCAGCCCCAGATGACCCAGCAGCTGCCGCGCTTCCCGCTCGGCCGATCCGTTGGAGTTGCCGCGGCGGCGCGCGGAGAAGTGGCAGGGCAGCAGCACGTTTTCCAGCACCGAAAGGTAAGGCACGAGATTGAATTGCTGGAAAATCATTCCCACGTGGTCGGCGCGAAATCGGTCGCGCTCGCGGTTGCCCAATTTGCTGATTTCCCGGTCCAGGCATTGCACCGTGCCGCCTTCCGGGACCAGCACGCCGGCCAGGACGTTGAGCAGTGTGCTCTTGCCGCTGCCGCTGGCGCCGTGCAGAAAGAGCCGCTCGCCGCCCGCGATCTCCAACGCGTCGATGTCGAGAGTGAGCGGCCGGTCGGAGCTCCACCGGTACTTGAGACCCTTCAACGCGATCGCGCTCATCCGGCGCGGATCAAAACCTGATCACCCGGCGATCCGCGGACAAGTTCGCCGCGGACTGGCCGCGAGGACCGATAATCTCCGCCTTGAGGACCCTGGTGCCGGGAAATGCGCCGAACACGGTGACTTCGATCGAGTCGAGCTTGCCGATGTTGGCGCAGACGAAGGCGAAGGTCGCCGTCAGGTCGGCGTGATCATCATCATCGTCCCCGTGCGTGGCCTCGACGGATTTCGACGGTGCGGTGGCGCCATCCAGCGGCGAATCGACGCGCGTGGGTCCGGCCCTGCACGAGGCCGCCGGCGGCAACTTGAACAGCGTTTCGGGCCGGTCGAGCTTGGCCGTCATGGCCTTTACGGCCGCGCGTTGCGAGTCGGTCCTGGGCGGGTGCTCGAATCCGAGCAGGTTCTCCAGCGGACCGTGAAGCTCGATGCTGAGCTTGTCATCCTCGATCGCCACGTGCAATTCGCCGGTGCCGTGGACGTGGGGTCCGTGCGCAAGCGCCCCGGCGGAGGCCGCTGCGAAGCAAAGACAGAACAGCCTGAAAGCCTTCAGCTTGCTCATGTTCCTCGAGATCAAGCCTCGGGAATCGCAGGCAATTTCACCTCATGTCCGCCGGCCTCTCGAACGCGCCCGGGTTCCACAGCAGCACCGGCGCCATTTCCCCGTCGTTCATGTAGAAATGCGGGTCGGTCAGATTCATCCCCGGTGACAGATTCATCCCCGGTGACAGATTCATCCCCGGTGACGCATTTCCGTCGACGTACAAGGACGAGCGGTAACCGCCCGGCGATGCACAGGAACAAAGGACCAAAGCCACCGATGCACACAGCACTATCCGATACAGGTGTT
>Ga0335085_10012596_pt1 | contig 12450 bp, 12 predicted proteins | sample Lox_Sample_45_FD_206712 | JGI IMG/M metagenome (GOLD analysis project Ga0335085, IMG submission 206712) | Soil microbial communities from Loxahatchee National Wildlife Refuge, Florida, United States - Lox_Sample_4.5 | ecosystem: Environmental > Terrestrial > Soil > Wetlands | place: USA...
CTGACTACGTCGGCCACATCGATGCACGCCTCATTGCCCAGGCCGACCAGCAGGCTCACGCCGAGGTCAGCCGCGGCCAGCACGTCGAGCAGCTCGGCGGCGACGCCTCCGCTCTGGGACACGATCGCTACCGGTCCCGGGTGCGGCAGCGGGTGCCGGGGCAGCGGCGGGAAGAGCCCGACCCGGGCCGCCGGGTTGACGTAGCCGAGGGCGTTCGGCCCGAGCACCCGAAGGCCGGCGTCCCGCGCGCGCTCGGCCAGCCCGCGCTCGGCTGCCGCGCCTTCGAGGCCGGTCTCGCTGAACCCGGACGCCAGGACGACGATGTCGGCGATGCCCGCCTTGGCCGCGTCGTCCAGGACGGCGCCGACCTGGCTGGCCGCGGTGAGGGCGAAGGCGACATCGACCGGGCCTCGCTCGGCGGCCACCTCGGCGAGCGAGGCCCGGACCGGCCGCCCGCGTACCTCCGGCCGCAGCGGATTGACCAGCTCCAGGCGGCCGTCGAATCCCATCAGGTCCAGGCCGTCCAGGACAAGGTTGCTCCACAGTGAGCGTTCCGACACCCCGACGAGCGCAATCGACCGCGGCGCGAACATCGACGCGAGCTCGGGTCGCACTGCCTCCGCTGCGGTCATGACCCAGATTCCGCGGCCAGGCGACGCTGGGCGGCGAAGGCGCGGGGACCGGCCTGACCGGCCGGGCTGTTCCGCAGGGCCAGCCATTCGGCGTCGTTGACGAGCCAATGCTGTGTCTCGAGCACGCTCTCGCCACCCACGGCGCCGTAGAACGCCCGCTTACAGGCGCGCACCGCCGCCGTAGGCAGGGCGGCGATACGGTCCGCGAGTGCCAGCGCGGCACCAAGCTCCTCGCCCGGCGGTACCACCCGGTTGACCAGGCCCCAGGCCAGCGCGGTCGACATGTCGATCTCGGACGGCGCGATCAGCCACTCGAAGGCGATCTTGCGCGGAACGTGGTCAGCCAGGCGCACCGTTCCGCCCATGCTGGCGAACAGGCCGTGCTCGATCTCGGTGAAGACGAACCGGGCGTCGCTGGCGGCCACCACCAGATCGCAGGCGAGCAGCAACTCCACGCCGCCGGCGTAGGCGGAACCGTTGACCGCGGCGATGATGGGCACGGAGACGAAATGCTTGACCAGACCGAGGAAGCCCCACTCCTCATGCTCACGCGCGTTCGGCGTCGTTCCGCTCGCGACCTCCTTCAGGTCGGCTCCGGAGCAGAAGGACTTGGCCGCTCCGCCGTGGATGACAATCGCCCTTACGTCCGAGTCGCGGTCGAAGCGCTCGAGGGCGGCGCCGAACGCGGTCGCCATGTCGGCGTTGACCGCGTTGTGCACGTGCGGGCGGTTGAGGATCAGCAAGCCGACGGCACCCCGGCGCTCGACGAGCAAGGGCCCGGCTGCTGGAGGGGTGACGGAACCGTCGGTGATGGGCACCCCGCCAGCCTGGCAGCCGGCCACGGCCCAAACCGAGACCCGAACGGGTGAAATCACCCTCGCTGTCCTCAGGAGTACCCAGCGGGGTGACACCATCTCCGGGCGCCGGCGCGTACGTTTCCCGTATGAGGAGTATCAGGTGACCAAGCGAAGGACCACGACGTTCGACCATCACGGCGCCGACCTCCCGCATAGGTCGCACGACGTCTACGCCGAGATGCGAGGGACGTGCCCGGTGGCATGGAGCGACGCGCACGGCGGGTACTGGGTCGTGACCGGTGCCGAGGAGGTGGGCGACGCCTCGCGTGATTACGAATTGTTCACGTCCGAACACGACACCGGCACGCATCTCGGCGTGACGATTCCGCCGCAGCCGAGGTATTCGGGAATGATCGAGTCCGATCCGCCCTATTTCACCGTGCTGCGCAAGGCGGTCACCCCCTGGTTCTCGCCGAACGCCGCCAAGGCGGCGGCACCGGACATCCGCCGCCTCACGGACTGGGCCATCGATCAGATAATCGAGCGCGGCACGGGTGATCTCACCCTGGACGTCGCCACTCCTATCCCGGCGATGCAGACGATGATGCTGCTCGGCCTGCCGCTGAAGGAATCGGAGTGGCTAGCCGATCTCTTCCACCGTGAGACCTGCACCCCGCCGAATTCGCCCGACCGGCCTCAGGTCCACGCGGACATCCTGCGGCTGCACGAGACCCTGCACCACTGGACGGTGGAGCGGAGGGCTCAGCCCGGCGATGACTTCTTGTCGTTCCTGGCCACGGCGGAGTTCGACGGCAAGCTGATGCCGGTCGAGGAGGTGTGCGGCAATGCGTTCCTGATGCTGGCCGGCGGCGTCGACACCACCACCGCCCTGCTGAGCCACACGTTCGTTCACCTGCAGCAGGACCGGGCGGCCCGCAGGTTCTTGATCGAGGACTTCAACCGGCTGCCGCTGGCCTGCGAAGAGTACCTCCGGTGGGTGACTCCGGTGCAGGGTATGGCGCGGACCGTCACGAGAGACTGTGAGTTCGGAGGTCAGCCGCTGCGTAAGGACGACCGGGCCTGGATCTCGTGGGCGTCCGCCAACCTGGCCTCCGAGTTGTTCGACGAGCCGGAGCAGATCAAGCTCGACCGCTCGCCGAACCGGCATTCGGCCTTCGGCCTGGGCATCCATCGTTGCCTCGGCTCCAACCTTGCCCGCGTGGTCTGGAGGATCGTGGTGGAGCAGGTACTCAGCCGCATGCCTGACTACGAGCTGGACCTGAGCGCCGCCGAGCGCTACCCGAGCATTGCCATCACGAACGGCTGGAAGTCCACACCGGTGACATTCACACCCGGCTCTACGGTAGGTGCCGAGCTCTGAGAGCGGGCCGGCCAGACTGGAGTCTGGCGCGAGGCCCGCACGGCCACGCCCTCACCGCCTGCCCCGCTGGCCGCATCAGCCCCGCGGGCCCGGCCCGCAAGCGCCCGGCATCCCGCAGGCACCCGGAATACGGCGTGGATGCCCCGTTCACGTTGTTCTTACGACATGGGGGCGGCATCCACGCCGTATCAACGCGGGACGGCCGGGAGCGGGAACGCACCAGGAGCCACGGCAGCCACCAGATCACCCCGGAACCCCTCGGGTCACCTGCCCGGAACGAGCCACCCGGCCGGGCCGTAACCCCCGGCATTAAAGTCGTTAATTAACCCTACCTAACGAGCCGAACGTCGCGCTCACTCAGCCGAGGAATCGCTGATATCATCGATATCACGAGGTGGTGCACATGTCTGATATTCTGATTCGGGATCTTCCCGAGTCTACGGTGGCCGAGATCGACCGGCGGGCCAGTGACTTGGGTATCTCAAGGAACGAGTACCTGCGCCGCTGGATCGACCAAGCGATGCGCGCCCCGCAACCGGTTACCCCCGAAGACCTCCGCCGGGTCGGTCGACTTGCCCGTGACCTGGCCAACGCGGACGTGATGCGCGAGGCGTGGTCGTGACAGAACGGCCATGGCTGATCGACAAGTCCGCGCTGGTGCGCCTGGGTGATTGTCAGGAAAAGGAACTATGGGCAGAGCGCATCGGGCGCGGCCTGGTACACGTCACCACGATCACACTTCTGGAGGCCGGATTCTCGGCCAGATCCGCCGAGGACATGGGCGAACTGCTGGACCGTCCGCCGCTGTTGATGATGCCGGTGGAGTACCTGACCCCGGCGGCGGAAAAGCGCGCGGTAGAAGTGCAACGGAGCCTGGCTGAGCGCGGGCAGCATCGTGCCCCGTCAATCCCCGACCTGCTGACCGCCGCGACGGCTGAAACCGCACGGCTCACCATCCTCCACGTCGATAAGGACTTCGAGCTCATCGCCGGGATAACCGGCCAGGAAACCCACCGCCTGCAGTAGCGGCGCCCTTCGCGACCGCGAGGAGGCGCGCGGCCTCGGGCGGCAGCGGGTCCAGGTCGGGGCGCCAGACGGCGGTGAGCTGCCTTCTCAGCGGCGGCCCGGCGACCTCGATGGCGACCAGCCGCCCGAGCACGAGGTCGTCGCGGACGGCCAGCCGGCTGAGCACGCCCGGCCCGACGCCCTCTGCGATCGCTGAGCGGACCGCCGCGCTCGTACCGAGTTCCATCGCGATCAGCGCGCTGAGCGGCGGATGCTGGGCGGCTAGGTGGTCGGTCAGGGTGACCCTGGTTCCGCTGCCCGCCTCCCGCATGACCATCGGCGTCGCCGCGATCTCGGCCAGTGACAGCGGCCGACGGCGGCGCGCCCACGGATGGCCCGGCGCGGTGACCACGAGCATCTCGTCGTCGCGCAGGTGCGCCGTGACCAGGTCTGCCGGCAGGTGCGGGGTTTCGATGAAACCGAGTCGCACCTTCACGTCCCGGACGAGCTCGATGACCCGGGTCGAGTTGGCGACGGTGAGTTCCACGACGGTCGGCGTGGGCCCGGGCGCCTGCTCGGTACTCGCCTGCTCGGTGCTGGCCTGCTCGGTGCTGGCCTGCTCGATGCCGCGCAGCTCGACAAGCCAGTGCGGCACGAGGTGCTCGGCGATGGTCTGGCTGGCGGCGATCGCCAGCCGGTGCGACACGCCAGACCTGATCGACCGCAGCCCCGCCTCAAGCCGGTCGGCGGCGTCGAGCACGTCCTCGGCCCAGCCGACGATGAGGCGTCCCTGCTCGGTGAGGTGGGATCCGCCCGGCGAGCGGACGAGCAGGGTGACGTTCGTCGTCCGCTCTAGCGTCCGCATCCGCGCGGACAGCGCCTGCTGCGAGACGCCGAGCACCACGGCGGCGGCGGCGATGGACCCGCGCCTGCCCACCTCGCGCAGCGCCCGCAGCGCGCCCAGGTCGTGCACCGCCTCGCTCATCGTCCCCGCGCCTCCCACCTGTTCCACCGCGGTTGCCGCCAGGTACAACGCTAGCTTGTACCCCCACAAAGCGGCTCTCCTTCCCGCAGGCCAGCATCTCGGCGACCCTGGAATGGCTATGACCGCCCTGCATGATCCCCCCACGCTGGCGAACCTCGAGCCGCGGACGCGTGATACCAAGAGCCCCGAGCGGGGCCCCTTGTATCCCGCCACCGCCTCCCGCCGGCGCCGCGCCGCCCGCCGCGCTCAGGCCATTGCCCCAGGATTGGCGCTGGCGCTGGCGGTTGCGGCCACGGCGACGGTCGTGGGGCAGTACGTCCCACTGATCGGCAGCGCGGTTCCCGGGGCGGTCATCGGCGTCGTCATCGCGATCGTCGTCAAGCCGGGCGCGCGCTTCGCGCCCGGGGTGAAGTGGGCGAGCACCTTCGTCTTGCAGTGCTCGGTGGTCCTGCTCGGCGCGCAGCTTTCGATCGGCGAGGCGGCCAGGGTCGGCGTGTCCTCGCTGCCGGTCATGCTCGGCACGCTCGCCATCTGCCTGGCCGCGGCCTGGCTGTACGGGCGGCTGCTCGGCGTCCCCGGCGACCTGCGTACGCTGATCGGCGTCGGCACGGGGATCTGCGGCGGTTCGGCCATCGCGGCCGTCTCCCCGGTGATCGAGGCGGCGTCGGCCGACGTCGCCTACGCGATCTCCACGATCTTCCTGTTCAATATCGCGGCTGTCCTGGTCTTCCCGCTCCTCGGGCATGCGCTTGGCATGAGCCAGCAGTCATTCGGCCTGTTTGCCGGCACGGCGGTCAACGATACGTCGTCCGTGGTGGCGACGGCGACCACCTACGGCGCCGCCGCGACCAGCCACGCGGTCGTGGTGAAGCTGGTCCGCACGCTCATGATCATCCCGATCTGCCTGGGCCTCGCCGCGCTGACCGCCCGCAAGCAGCCGCGCCCTGCCACCCGGATGTCACCGCGCCGCGCTGTGAAGCTCGTGCCCTGGTTCCTGATCGGCTTCGTCCTTGTGGCCGCCGTCAACTCGTGCGGCATCATCCCGGCCAAGGCGCACTCCCCCCTCGAGCACACGTCAGTGTTCCTCGTCTCCGTCGCGCTGTCCGCGATCGGCCTGTCCACCAACGTGGCCGCGCTCCGCAAGGCCGGCGCCCGCCCCCTGATCATCGGCGCCCTGCTCTGGATCACGGTCGCAACAGCCAGCCTGGGTCTCCAGGCCCTCACCGGCACCCTTTAACCTCCTCGGCTCACCGGCGGCTGGCGTACTTTTCGGCCGCGCGGGCGAGGTCCGGGCGGGCGTCGAGGACGGGGCGCATCCGCCGCCATGCCTCTTCTCGCTTGGCCGGGATGTACTCGGTGGGCCAGTATCCCTCGTGCGGTTGATAGCCCCTGAGCACCCGGCGGGCCACGGTGGCCTTGTGCACCTCGTCGACGCCGTCGGCGATACCCATGGTGGGGGCCGACGCGTACATGGCCTGAATGGGCGTGAGGTCGGTGGTGCCGAGCGAGCCCAGGATGTGCAGCGCGTTGTAGGACACCTCGCGCAGCACCTTGGCCATGGTGAACTTCACGGCCGAGATGTCCGTGCGATTCTCGAGTGTCGAGGTCTGGTCAATCTTCCAGGCGGTCTCGAGCACGAACAACCGGAGCATCTTTATCGCGGCGTAGGACTCGGCGATCTTCTCCTGCACCATCTGGTGCTCGGCGATGAGGCTGCCGTGTGACTCGCGGCTGAGTGCCCGCTCGCACATGATGTCGAAGGCCAGCTTGCACTGGGCGATGGTTCGCATGGCGTGGTGGATGCGGCCGCCGCCGAGGCGGCGCTGGGCGAGTACCTTGGCGCCGTTTTCCGGGCCGAGCAGGTGGTCCCGAGGAACCCGGACGTCGCGGTAGACGATGTGATTGTGATTCCTCGGCTCCGGCATGATCTCGACGCCGGGAGTGGTGCGGGGCACCACGAACATGCCGTTGGTGCACATCACGAACAGCAGGTCAGCGACCCGTCCCGCCGAGGTGAACCACTTCTCGCCGTTGATAATCCACTCATCGCCGTCGCGTTCGGCATGAGTCTTGAACAGGTTCGGATCGCTGCCGCCCTGCGGCTCGGTCATCGAGTAAGCCGAGAACATGTCCTGGTTGAGCAGCGGCTCGAGCCACCGCTTCTTCTGGTCCTCGGTGCCGTAGGCCGCCAAGATCTCCATGTTCCCGGTGTCGGGCGCCGCGGCGCCGAACATCGAGGGCGCCCCGGAGTAGCGGCCGATCACCTCGTTGAGCAGAGCCAGCTTGAGCTGCCCGAAGCCCGGACCACCCAGGTCCTGGTCGAGGAAGATCGCCCACAGGCCCTGGTCCTTGACCTCCTGCTGGAGTTCGCGGACGTAGGCCTTCACCACCGGGTCCGGCCAGCGCACCGCATGGGGGAACACGTAGTCGAGCGGTTCGACCTTTTCCTGGCAGAACCGCTCGACCCAGTCGAGTTTCTCCTGGAACTCGGGGTCGGTGGAGAAATCCCACGCCATGCCTCACTCCTTGTCGGTTCAGCCACCATGGCGGGAAAGGCCGCAAAGCCTGGTTGATTTCATTGTGACGGATCGGGAACGGCGGCAACTCTCCGCCTGGTGCCCCTAGTACTCCAGCCGTAGATCGTTATGTTCCCTGGTCTTCGGCTGTTTGTCTTTGGTAGTGGCAGGTCCGGGTGCGGTGCTGGTGGCGGCGTCGCCGGTGTGACCGGCGCATCTGGTGCGAGGTGTCGTGCGCGGGCCGGATGGTCAGGCTGGAGTGCAGGTGGGTGATCTGGTTGCGGGTCGGCGGGATCTGGTCTGCGGGTCCGGGCCGTGTGCGTGCTCGGGGGCGGCGGCGGTGGTGAGGGCTGCGGCGGCGAGCATGGCGAGGGTGACCCACCGGTGCCGGGAGGCCCGGCGGCGGGCCTGGTGCTCGTCCAGGCCGGTCAGGCCTTTGCCGGCCTGGACGTTCTCGTCGGTGGTCCAGCGGAGCCCGGCGGCCGTGACCAGGGCGGTTAGCGTGACCTGCTGCGGGCTGTGGCAGCGGTAGAAGGCCAGGCCGCCGGTGCGGCGGTTGCGGCGGATCAGCAGGTGCCGGTGTCCCCGGTCCTGGGTCGCTGCTGGTGGCCCAGGCCCGGTCGGGCCAGCGGTGTCCTTTGGCGCCGGCCCCCGCGGACAGCCGCTGCCAGGCCCTTCGCGGGCAGGCGGGCGGCCAGGTGATCGGCGCGATGGTGCGCCCGGCCCCGGCGGGGATCCGGTGATCGCGGGCGACCGCGGGCACGCAGGCGATGCGCTGGGTCTGCAGCCAGGTGCGCAGCGGCCCGTTGCCGCCGTAGACCGCCGGCTGCCCGGGCGAACGGCACCGCCGCGCCCGCGGCCCGCTCGGTCATCGGCCTGGCGAGCTAGGGCTTGGCCGCGAACGTCACCGTCGCGGGGATCCCGGCCGCCGCGCAGCGGCCCGGGTCATCGGTCCAGGACCTCGGCAGGTACAGCTCGCGGTCGGTGAGGGCGTGCCCGCGCGGCGCGGCGTAGCCGGGGTAGACGGCGACCTGGGCGTTCTCGGTCCGCCCGGCGGTCCCGGTGTCCTGCCGCTGCACGCCCGGCGTGGCGGCGCCCTTTCTTGACGTCGCCGGTCTGGTCGGTCACCAGCACCGCGCCCGGGTCGCCCAGGTGCCCGGTGACGTAGCCGCGCGCGTCGTCGCGGACGCCGCCGGCGTCCCATTCCGCGCGGGCCAGCAGGTGCTGCATCCCGTCCGGCCAGGGGTCGCCGGCCTGCCCGGCGATGGCCCGGCAGTTCGTGCGGGGCAGTCCGGCCAGCAGGCCCAGCACGAACGCCCGCGCCCGGCGCCGCGGTTCCGCCCGGCGGAAACGGGTCCCGGTCCGGGTCATCAGCTCGCCGGGTACGCCCGGCCGCCGGCCGGGGCCTACGCTGGGGCCAGCGGCTCCCAGACGGTCGTCACGTGCCGTCACGAACCGGGAGGATCAGGCGGTGGCCGTCCTGTCCCTAGCACCGGCACGCCCCAGATCACGCTCTGCGGCTGACGTACCAGGAGGACACATGCGACGAGGCGAAATCTGGTGGGCCGAGTTCGACGAGCGACGGCCTGTCGTGCTGCTGTCCGGAGAAGACCCGTCCGGGTTCCGGGCGATGCAGGTCGTCGCCCCGGCAGATACCGGCATCTCCGGCCTGGGAACCGAAGTCGCAGTCGGCGTCCGCGAAGGACTGCCCTTCGATGGCGTGCTGCGGTTCGTGTTCCCGCGGCCGGGCTTTACCCCGTGCACCTGGCTGACCACCCTGAGCCGGGACGACCTGACCGAGCGGGCAGGCGCGGTGCCTGCCGCCAAGCTCAGCCAGATCGACGACGCCCTGCGCGCCAGCGAGCACAGGGCGGAGTGGACCCCGGCCGCCGCGGCCAGGCTCAGCGAGATCAAGGACTCCCACCGCCGGCGCACCCAGGCAGACGGAGAAGCAACGGACGCCCAGACCAGCGAAGACCGACCCCACCCGCACGACCGGCAGTCCATGGCCCCTCAACAACAAGATCACGATCTACGGCTGGAGTACTAGGGGCGGCGTCGCTGCGTCAGAGGCCGCCTTCGCGCAGGGCGTCCCGGGCGGCCTCCGCCAGGATGGCCCGGCTCGCGGCCGAACCAGGCTCGGCCGACGTCAGGAGCCTGGCGGCGAAGCCGTCATCAGCCATGTGCCCGGCCAGGTAGCGGGCCCGCACACCGACGCCGATGCAGGCCGACCGCCATCGCGAGAACGCCACCCAGTACGGCAGGTTCGACACGTCCCGGCCGGACAACCGGGCGTAGCGCTGCACGAGCTGCGCCCGGGCGGGGAAGCCGGGCACGGCGCTCGGCCCCGGCGTGGCCGGCGGCAGCTGCTCACCCGGATCCTGCCAGGTCGAGGCCAGCCATGCGAGGTCCGCCATGGGGTCACCAGAGGTCGCGAGTTCCCAGTCGAAGACCGCCCGAATCGCACCGTCCGGCCCGAAGGCTACGTTGCCCGCCCGGTAGTCGCCGTGCACGATGCCGCTGGCCTGTGCGGGTATGCGGCGCGCGAGCAGGTCGTGCACCTCGTCGAGCAGCGCGAGCTCGGGCGGGTCCGTCGCGTGCACCTGCGCATGCCAGCGGCGCAGCTGCCGCTCCACGTAACCGGTCTTGCGTACCATGTCGCCCAGGCCGACCGCGACGGGGTCGAGCGCGTGCAGCGCGACAAGCACGTCGATGAGATCCTCGGCCGCACGCGCCCGGGCCTGGGGCGCCAGCGCCAGCCCCGCCTCGGTGTCCGCGAGCACGAGGCCCTCAACGAACCCCATCACATAGAACTCGGCGCCGGTGACCGCGGCGTCGGCGCAGTAGGCCACCGGCGACGGGACGGGAACCGCGGTCGGTGCCAGCGCGGAGATGAACCGCCATTCCCGGCTCACGTCGTGGGCGGTGCTCAGCACTCCCCCGGTCGGCGGCCGGCGCAAGGCATACGTGGCACCCGCGGCGTCGGTGAGCCGGTAGGTCAGGTTCGAGCGCCCGCCCGAGACAAGCCCGAACTCCACCGGGCCGGCCAGGCCGTCGACGTGGTCAGCAAGCCAGTCCCCCACCCGGTCCGCTTCGATACCCGGCAGCGCCGATCCGGCAACAGACATGCGGCCTCCCGGCTGCGGGCCTGTCAGCCTTTGAACGCTTCTTGCAGCTCGCTGGTGATCTGGTCGATCGTCGCCTCTATCTCGCGCTTGAAGACCTTGGGGGTACTGGTGAACGCCTTGTCGACCGCTGGTTCGATGGTGGCCTCGCCGACCACGATGAGTCCTGCTTCAGCGGCAAGGAGTTCCTCGGCTGCCTCATTCAGCTCCTGGCGGGTCAGGGCTCCGCGGCCGAACCACTCCGGGATGACTTGAACGTGCGGGCGGTCTATCCGCCCGACAACGTGCGCCTTGCCGTCTTGCTTGTCGACGACGGCCGCGTCGTACGTGCCGTCCACCTCCTTGTGCAGGTGCTTGATGGTGTCCAGGACTGCCCGCGCCGCCGCGACAGTCGGGTATGTTGCGGCGTATACGACCACGTATCTTGGCTCAGCCATGACATCTCCTTGTCGTTCGGATGTTCCTGCGGTCCCAGGCGAGGGTCGCGAACGGAGGTGTCGACACCCGCGCTACTGGCTGGCACACAACTATCTTCGGCCCTCGCCGGCCCGTGCCTGCTCCGGGGTGACTTCATCTGCGCGGCTGCTTCGCCCGGCCCTGTCCTAGGCGGGCCGCAGATCTTGTGGCAGGTGCCTGGCGAGCTGTTCCGTGATCTCTGCGGCGGCCGTGGCTGCCGAGCTGACCGCCTCGGGAGCCCCGGCCTGCGTGGCGCATTGTGCGCACTGCCGGGACAGTGCGGCCGCCCGTTCGGCCAGCAGCACCCAGGCGGCCTGTCGCCACGGTACGAAGTTCCCCATCTGGTAGTACATCTGGAACGCCGCACCGGCCGTGCGGCCGGGGTTCCCGGGCCCCATGGGCAGCCGGGTCAGCGCGGTGCCCAGGGGCTTCAGGACGCCGGCCATGACGCCGAGCGCGGCCTGGACCAGCGTGTCCAGCTGCTCGTCGGTCTCATCGGTGTGGGTGAAGAACCGGGTCAGCACCTCGAGCAGCACCTCGTATCCGAGGTTGAACAGCTCGGCGACCTGGCGGGTCAGCGGCTCGGCCGGCTGCGGCTGCGGTTCGTCGATGTCGTAGGGCTGCTGGGTGAACGCGGGAATAACCGGCCGGGCGGGCTCAAAGGACGGGTCCTGGTCACGCAGCTTGTGGTATTCGTTCCAGATCCCCAGGAACCGGCCGTAGTGCGCCGACCGCCACTCCCCGCGCGCCCCCTCACCCTGCTCGATGATCTCCTCGATGGCCGCGCGCGCCGACGCCAGGTCGGTCACGGCGATGAGCTGCGGCCAGCGGAACCTCTCCGGGGTAGCCTGCGCCCCCGGCTCACCCACGAACAGCACCGATTCGCCGAGCCGGCCGGCCAGATCGCTCAGGCCCTGCTCGATCCCGCGGTAGAGATGCCCGGCGGTCAAGAAGCCCTGCACGCGCGGCATCACCTCGGCCTCCGCGGCCGGCTCGGGAGGCGGCGCGGCCGGGACGAATTCCGCCGCGTCCACCCGCTCCATGCCCTCGGGCCGCTCCAGGTACAGGAAATGCGTGAGGGAATCGGCGCCGAACGGCAGCAGCGCGAACTCCACCCCCGGCGGGAGAAACTCCGAATGGCGCGGGAAGTTCGGCCGCGCCAGCGTCGGCGCGGCCCCGATCGCCGTCGTGACGTTATTGACCAGCGCGAGGTGCAGCATCTCCTCGATCGCGATGCCGGTCAGGGTCTGCTGCCATCGCGCGACCGCGTCGGCTTGCCCGGCGGTCAGGCCCTCACCGGGCTCAGTCTTGAGGCTGAAACACGCGTACAGGTACTGGCACATGATCATGTGCTCGAACTGCGCGGCCTCGATCAGCAAGCTCCACAGCTGCTCGCGGTGCTCGACCACCAGCCTTGTCTCCGTCATCAGCCCTCCCGGCCAGCTGGGGTGGTGGTGGTGGTGGGGTCTTCGGGTTTGCGGGCCGGGGGCGCGAACCGCTGGACGAAGTCCAGGGCGGTCTGGGCGACCTCGCGCCAGCCGTGGTCGATGGTC
>Ga0335085_10012597_pt1 | contig 12449 bp, 8 predicted proteins | sample Lox_Sample_45_FD_206712 | JGI IMG/M metagenome (GOLD analysis project Ga0335085, IMG submission 206712) | Soil microbial communities from Loxahatchee National Wildlife Refuge, Florida, United States - Lox_Sample_4.5 | ecosystem: Environmental > Terrestrial > Soil > Wetlands | place: USA: Florida...
TAGGCTCCGACCACGAAATCATGTCGGGTGAAGATCTATTGGAAAAACTACGAGCCGGCCTTTTCGTTGAGATTCGCGGCTCACATGATTATGTGCTTCCGGGAGTGGTCGCGGCGCTGCGTACGTTCCCGCATGTCCCGCCGCAAGTCAGCATTTGTACCGACGATGTGCCGCCAGACTACCTTGTGGAGCGTGGGGGAATCCGGGACGTACTGCGCCGGCTGGTTGGCTATGGGATGAACGCGGTGGAGGCGATACGATGTGCCACTTTCAATGCCTCGCTTCGCCTGAGGCGACCTGATCTCGGCGCGGTGTGCGCGGGGCGGATTGCGGATATTGTTGTACTGAAGGATCTGGAAGAGTTTCGGATGGCAGAGGTATTTGTGGCGGGGAGAAACGTCGTCAAGAACGAGAAATGGATCGAGCCGTTGGAAAGGCGTCCCGTCGGGAAATCGCTCCTGAACTCCATGAAATTGGCGCACCTTGCGGAAGAGGACTTTAATATCCGGGTCGAAGGCCGGGAGCAAGGAACCGTCAAGATGCGCGCGATTTTGGGGATGCGTCTTGCCGAATGGCAGGAGATTGAAGTGAAGGTGCGAGGCGGGATCGTGGAATTGCCTGAAGATGCGAGTCTCAGCTATGTACGCCACCGACATGGACGGCATTCGGGCGGAGGACAATGCGCCGTTCAGCTCGGGATCGGGCGAATGCGGGGCGCGATTGCGACATCGTATTCGCACGATGCGCACAACCTGGTCATTCTGGGAGGATCGCCGGCCGACATGAAGGTGGCTGGAAACGCGCTTATCGATTGCGGTGGCGGAATGTCAGTCGTACGCGATGGGAAGCTGCTAGCAATCGTCGAATTTCCGATTGGCGGGCTGTTGTCCGAGTTGCCGCCGATGGAGCTGGCTGGGAAATTTCGCGTGGTACGGGAAGCGGCCGATCAGGTCACGGAGTGGAAGCCTCCCTATTGGAATTTCAAGGCCATTGAAGGTACCTGTTTGGCGTGCAATCCCGGACCGCATCTGACAGATCTGGGATTGACAGACGGGACGAGGCAGAAGCGAGTCTCAGCATTTAGCTGATTCCCATCGTATAAGCAATCGAGCGGAAAGCTTTGCGGCAGCGGGCCGCCCGTTGAGGCTCCGCCCGTTTAACCGGAAATGCTATTCAATTTTGTGTGAAGTTGGCGGGAATGGAGCGGAATCTGGGAGAAAACGTTGGGGTGCAGCGTTCAATGAGGAGAGCGGGCCGTCTGCGGCTGATAGAGCAACGGCGCGGCGGTGGAGTCCCGCAGGATCACCGAGGGGAACACGTTCCGGGGATCACTTCCGATCGCGGGGATTGAGGGGAGTTACACGGAAGCGGGACAGTGCTTCGCCGAGGTTTTGCAGAAATGCTTCGGAGTTATAGACATCGGCCTCCATCTTGGTGCCGCCAGCGGGCGCGATAGGTTCGACTTCGTCCAACTGGAATTCGTGGGCGACTTCTTCCACTGTCTTTGGCTGAATCGGACGTTCCTGCTCGACGAAAGCGTTCACCAGAGAATGCTCGCAAAGCAAATTGATGACGCGGGGGATTCCCAGAGAGTAAAGGTGAATGGTTTCAATTGCCCTCGGGCTGAAAATGGGTTCGCCCGAAGCACCAGCTATTCTCAATCGTTCGGTGACATATTCACGAGTCTGTTCCTGTGAGAGCGGAGAGGTGCGGCAGCGAAGCATGATGCGCTGGCGGAGCTGGCGGAGCTGGGGGAGCTTCAGCTTTTCTTCGAGTTCAGGCTGGCCCGAAAGCACAATCTGAAGGAGCTTCTCCGTGGAGGTTTCTAGATTGGTGAGAAGTCGAATTTCCTCGAGTACGGGAAAAGTGAGATTTTGCGCTTCGTCGATGATAAGGACAACAGTTTCTCCCATGCTGTAGCGATCCAAGAGCCAATGGTTCAGCTTCAGGAGCTGTTGGCTCTTGGACTTGGAATCGCAGGAGATCTCAAATTCCGCCAAAATGAAATCGAATAATTGGTTGGAATTCATCCTGGAGTTGAACAGGAATGCAGTGCGCGCGTTGCGCTGATGGAGCCAATCGAGGAGACGGTTGACCAGCGTTGTTTTGCCGGTGCCGACTTCCCCGGTAAGCGTTATGAACCCCTTGCGGGTCTGAATGCCGTACATTAACCCAGTCAGCGCCTCCTCGATCTGTTTCGTCATGTAGAGGAAGCGAGGATCAGGGTTGACGTTGAAGGGATTTTCTTTGAGGGAGTAAAAACCTTTGTACATTAGGTGGTGTCTCTCGCCAGCAAATCTTTCTCGCCACTACCTACGGCATATCTCTGAGCAGCCTAGGGCAGAACAAAAGGCCGCGAATGCCACTGAAAGTTAATTGTCACATAATTATAAGTTGAATTTTCGTCGCAATTTCCGCTCGTGCAGCCAGGCAAACTGTTTTTGGTGATGGTTGCGTTGTAGGCAATTGCAAGCGACACGTTTCTACCAAACGGACGGCTGACACCTCCGCCAAAATTCCAAGTATTGTAAGCTTGCGACTCCACCGATCCGAAGCCTTCGATCGGCGTGTTGTGCCCATAGCCCACGTTAATCTGACCGCTCCAGACACGGCTGAGCCCGTGACTGAGCCCGAAATTCATCTGATCGACGGTAGAGCCGTTCAAGATTCCGCTGCCGCCACTGATTCCGTGGTTGTAGTTTCCAGTCAAGTTGCCATTACGAAAGCCAAGGGTTAGGCTCGCGCCGACATTGACCCCGTGAGAAACGGTATCGCCATTAGTAGAGATACGAGAGGTCGTAAACAATGGCCCGATATAAGTCTGCAAAGCCAAGCGGCCCGTGAGCTTACGACCGTATGCGAAGTTGAGCGAATGGCTTCCGTAAGCGTCCGGTTGACCCGAGAAGTGGTAGGCACCAAATTGATAAAAGAGACCGACAGAGGCTTCGCGCGAGAGCAGATAGTTGTAGCCGATCGTCGCGGTTGTCATCTGATCATCGACGTTTCCGGCATCCACGAAGTTCAGCACGCCATACGATCCGCTAACGGTGAGGGAGCCCCGAGGAGAGATCATGTAAGTCATCTGGACGACGGAGGCATTGCTGTAACGCGGACCTTCGGCAAGGTAGATGCTCTGGTTGGGTACATAACCGCCGCCGATGCCCGGAATAACGGGCCCAAGAGACCCGCCGATGCCAGGGACGCCTAGGCCAGTGCCTCCGCCAAAACCCAGCGAGGTCTGGGGAAGATAAGAAAATTCATCGAGTAGTTGGAATTGCCACCGGTTCCACTGAAAGGACTGGGAAGCGGCCAACTGCTGGACGGTGCCATTTCCCTGAGTGCTGTCGGTTGAGAAAAATCCACCGCCCGAGTAGTTGATGTTCAGTTGTGAGTGGCTCCAGGATTGAAGCAAGCTCAAATTGGCGACGAGAAAATTGTTCATCAACCAGGCGGAGTTAGCGGTTTGATTGTAGGAATTCGATTGCATCACGCCCGACCATTGCACTCCGGGAACCCAATAGCTGTGGCGAATTTCTGGTGCACCTAAAGTCGGGGTTACAACGCCAGTGAGCGGGTTGGCGTCAGGGGAGAGATTGCTCTGTCCGTTCTGGTCTTGTTGATCCCCGGAGTTAATGACTGGAATCGGAACTGAGGAGCCGGCAGGCTTTGGTGTTTCCTCGGAAGGGGGTTGGGTTTGATCCTGCGCCGAAGCGGAATACGCCCCTACTCCAAGGTGCATGGCGGCGACCAGAAGAACCAGAAAAAATTCGCGTCGAAGTCTAATCACGAAAATGACCTATGGAACTACGATGACATCACCAGGCTGGAGCAAGATGTTTTGCTCGGAAAGCTTGCCCTTGATCACTTCCTTATAATTGAAAGGATGTTTCACCTGCTTTCCATTCTCGGTGCGGAGAACGTAGATGTCCTTGGTTTTTGCAAATTGGGTGAAACCTCCCGCACTGGAGAGCGCCTGGAGGACAGTCATGTTTGGAAGAAGTGGAATGGCGCCACCGCGAAGGACCTCTCCAGTAAGATAGACGCGACGGCTGTTAATTTCCGTGACAGTGACCGTGACCTGGGGATTGTTGAGAAACTTCGACAGGCCCTCCCTGAGGGAGGCAGCGAGCTCCATCGCGGTGAGACCCGCAGCCGGCACGTCGTTCAATAAAGGGAGGGAGATTTTGCCATCGGGGCGCACCGGGATTGTGCGAGAGATGTCCGGTTCTTTCCAGACATCGATCCGGATGACGTCTTGTGGGCCGATTTTGTATTCCGTGTCCGTGGAACTGACGGCCGGTTTTGCCGATGCTGCCGATTCGGCAGGCTTGTCCGGGGGCTTCTCCTGGGCATAAACGGTCGGGGTCAGGTGCAAGGAAACCGACAGCAAAAGCAGTGGCAGGGCTAGAGCCATGAACGCCCCCTTTGATTTCGTCTTTGCCATAATTTTTCAGAAACAGATCAGGTTAGTCCGCCGGTCCGAGGCCCATTCAATCAGACCGACGAAGTACTCCGAGTACTGTACTTCGTCAACCAAGCGCAACCAAGTCTTTCTTATCCGCGGATGTGCCCATCATTCCACGAAGCAGATCTAGATACAATGCCTTCTGCCCCGAGACAAAAACCAGCACCGCCACGTAGACGATCAGCATCACGCTACACTCCAGGATCAACCGGGAAAACGTGCTCAAGGAAAGGCCCCAAGCCAACCTCACACCGTATGCAGTCACTGCCGATGCGATCCCTGAGATTAGGGGCCACTTTATGGTCAGAATGACGTCTTTGAACATGATCCCCGTCCCATGAACGGCCCAGGCGATGGCTGGAAGGATCCAGACCATCATACCCACCGAATAGCCAGCCGCCACACCTTTGGGGCCGTAAGGCAAGGCCAGCGCATATGCAATGATCATGATCGGCGAACTTGCCAGAGACATAAGGGTGGACCGCCCCACGCGGCCGGTGGAATAGAGCAACCAGCCCAACGGGTTACCTATCGCAAATCCCAGAACGGTTGGAGCTAGAAGTCCGAAAATCGGCGCAGCCTCATGCCATTTCGGCCCGAGAACTATGGAAATCAAGTCGCCTGCAAAAAGGGCGCAGGCGATGGAAATCGGCAGTGTCATTGCCAGGACTAGCATGTAGCCCTTGAGAAAATAGCTTTTCAAGCGCTCCCGATCATTCTGCACGCGGGACAATGCGGCAAATGCAACTTCGCCGGCAGCCGTGTTGATGTTGTCTGTGGGAATGTTGATGAGCTGATATGCACGGCCGTAGAGCCCAAGGGCATCGACTCCCCAATACCGGCCCAGCAAAATCTTGTCGCAGTTGGTGGCTAGATACCAGACCAAGCCGTTCAAGGTTACTGTTCCGCCAAAGCGCATCATGGAGCGAACGCCGGAATTCCGTTTGGGCTTGCCTGGCGTCCAACCCGCAGTGCACCAGTTTCCAGCCGATGTGATGAGCGGGAAGGCCACAGCCAAAATTACGAGCGACCAGTAGCCCCAGCCAAGCAGGGCTGTCGTAATCGCGATCGCTGTGCTCAGCACCAACGACACGGTATTGATTACTGAGAGTGTCGTGAAGCGCAGGTGGCGCTGCAGAATCGCCCCGTGTTGCACCCCAATGGCGTTGAAAACAAAAGCTGTCGCCAGAGCGGCAGTCACCCCGATCAAACGGGGTTCGTGGTAGAAGTCCGCAATCGCTGGCGACAGGGCCAACGCCAAAGCGGCCAGCAAACAACCAACCAGAATGTTGATCCAGAAGAGGGTTGAAAGCTGTTCTTCCGTGACCGATTCCCGCTGAATTGCCGCTGAGGAAAGCCCAAAGTCACGAAACAAGCCCAATACCCCCGTGAAGGCCGTCACCATGCCAACGAGCCCGAAATCCTTGGGGTCAAGAAGACGCGCAAGGACCATTAGAGAGCCTGTGCGAATGGAGAAGTTTGCGGCCTGCGCGGCAAGCCGCGCAGCTCCGCCACGGATGGTTTTCTGTTTAAGATCGTTCATTCGCGCACGAGGCTCTTAGACATCCTCGTTCCGCTCCGGACCTGGCGCGACAGCGACAGCGCCCGCCACCGTACGAGTTGAGGATTTTTCCTCCTCGACTCTTTCAAGCCATGCCTCGCGCCAGTACGGGTACATGCCTTTTGGACAGAACATCCTGCAAGGGCTGTAACGAGCCTGGCATACAACCGAATCCAAAACAACGCAGGGATTTTTCATTTCCAGCATCTTGCCCGAGCGTTCGTCAATCTGTCGGTTCACGCGCCTGAGGACTTTGTAAGTGCCTCCACAATAAGGGACCAACTCAGCATCCCAAGACATGCCTCGGTTCTTGTTATACACGTCGACGGATTCGAGAATCTCCTTATGCGATTTGACGCGGACCGTCTCGCCGGGTTGGAGATTGAGTTTTACCACCGGCGTAGGCTGGCCCTCTGGAATGCGCCCCGATGTCCTCGGGAAGAGCGATCCCCCCCATAGCGGACAGAGCATGTTGTATAGCCACCGCATGGCTGGGCCTAGCCCTATACCGGCTTGGCTCAACGAGTAATAAGGCCAATACACAAGGGCAGTCAGAAGGCGCTTTAGACCCACGTTCCCGGAGCGGTAATCCTCAATATACTGGCGCAGGTCCCACCAATTCAGGGGTGTAGTCGCAGCCGTTATCTGGGTCATCTGACAGATGTAGGTGGGGGCGTTGCCCTCAACCGGCTGCCTCACCACGCGGTCGAGTAGGATGCTTTCCAGATGTCCGGGGCTGGGGGGCCTGTCTCCCTTGATCAGCGATTGCGGTGGAACCACTGATTTTTCGGCAGCTTGGTTATTTGCGACCCGCTTAAGCCAGACTTCCTTCCAATAGAGAAGGCAGCCTGCTTCGCAGCCTCCATGCGCCGTTCCCTCGCACCTCGTCTGCAGGTGAACGGTTCGAGCCAAACGACGTACAGGAAAGGGATAGACGCCGCTGTAGTCGCATGTCTTGTGGGCAATCTTGAAGACCTGGAACCGCTGACCGCAAAAGGCGAGCATCTCTGGCATGAAAGGCATGCCTTCAACCTGGCCATCGGCATCAAGAGTCTGGAGGATCTCCTCTTTACTGAGGACTTCCACCCAGTCACCAATGCGGAGTTTCGACTTTCCCTTCATCATATCGTTTTCGGCACGCCCGGAGGATAGAAGCTAGTATCGAACTGCGGTGGGTTCGAGATTACGACAACTTCAATTTCTGGAGGAGCCGCTTCAGATTCACGGGGTTGCGTGGGAGACCGCGAGCGCCAGTGCGCATTGTTGGCCAAGACATACGTTGTAAACGGTGTTGTGGGGTCCCATGTGAACAACGCGGAAGGAATCGGGATATTTCTTCAGAAGGATGTCTAAGCATTCTCTAGCTGATGGTCGCCAATAAGAATCATGTCCTTCATGGATGACGCCGAGAGCATATCATTGGGCAGTTCCTCCCTAAGGTACTTCGCTGCTTAATGGATGCTCAAGTAGGTGCCGCGCCCGTTGGTTTTAAGGGTGCGGATTTTGACATTTCCTGTTCCTCACTGAAGGTCGTCCGCCGCCCCTGAGACAGTAGTACGGGTACCACGAACTGCATTTCGTCAACTTCAGCTGTTTTCGACGGCGCTTTTAGTTTGGAACCGAACATGCCTGAAATCGCGTTGTGAGTATACTGGATGAAGTTCGCACCCCTCCGCGCACTTTCTTTGGGAAATTCGGGGACTGGAAGCTATAACGAAATTGACTTGCAGGTTTTCTCGAACGCGAAAATGTCCAGAAGCTCTCCGAGAATCGCTGTGCGCGTTTCTAATTGCCAATTTTTGAGAATGATTTGTGGGACATTTTCCCAATCGGCATTTTTTCACGCGTTCCTGCCCCTAAGTTTCCCGCTTCCCGCGTGTATTTTCCCCGAGTCGCTATCTCTTCTCGTCGGGACGGCATGATCCCGAATTCCGAACCTCACGGCAGATCTGAAGCTGTGAAATCGGTGAATCCATAATTTTTGTTGTCCGCCACTTTGCCTCCCCAGTTCCAAAAACCGATGCCCGGACTTCCTCCCAGGAATTTAGTGTCCTTTAGTTCGACATATTTCCTGTCGTTTATGTATAGCGCCAGCGTGTCACCGATCGCTGTGGCTTTGATCGTATCCCCATTGTGTAATCCGCGGCCACAGATCGTACATGGGTCGTGCGTCAGATAGGTGCATTTGTTCAACTTCCCCTCCCAGCGCACGATTCCTAGATACTGCGCCCCATCGGAAGTCACGCGATAATCAAACTCGCATCCGGTGATGCGGTGCGGAGTAATCGTTGTACGCAGCCGAAGCTCCACTTCCTCCGCAATCGCACGTGTTTGATTCACTGTGTAAACCGTGGCCTGTGCCATTTGATTCGACCCCCATTCGCCCGCTAGAACCGCGGTTGAATCGTCATAAGGGGGTGCAGCCGAAACATTCGTCCCGATAGCAAGGCCCGCCGCTGTCTGCACATCTCCCCAATCGAGGCCTATGGAATGGCCGTTAATCCATTTTCCACCCTCGTAAATCGGATTTTCCGTCGCGGACAATTTCGTGCTGTAGGACTGTTTTTTCCACGGTTTCCAACTACCGTCGCCCGCGTCATCTGAGCAGGAAATCAAGAGCAGACCCATCGACAAAAAGATCGATTGCAGCAGTGCAAATCGAAATCCACATGTGCGTGAGCACTTCACGGATCTAACCCTTTCTCACAATTGTGGGATTAGATTATGCCAACTTTAAGTAGCGGGCAGTGACTCAACTGGACCCGCCGTACCGTTCCGGATGACAACGGATGTAGCGAGCGCCAGCATCTCCGGCTGTATTGCGTATTGATAATTAAAGCCAGAAAACGTATCTGTTATGTAATAGACCAGGGGATAAAAGAAAAGCACAGCTGCAAATAGCAACGCCTTTTGGTTTCCATTCTTTACTGCAAGACCTATGCCGCAGAACGCCATCAACGAGAACACAAGCGGCGGCGTGTATTTCAAAAACCTGAAAACGCCGAGACTTCGAGACGAGAGCGGCGTTCCAATCCAGAAGTACCCGATCCGCAATAGCGTGTTGTAAAGGAATTCGCCCGGCCGTGCACGGATGGAAGCCATCGCTTGCTGGCGCGCCTCTCGGTCAAATTCGATTTCTCCCAATTCGGCCAGTCGGCGTAATTCGTATGGGTTGCGGTCCGGATGAACATCACCGTCCCATAACCCTCGGTGACCTGGCTGATTGCCATCTCTTAGCTCGATCCCGAAGCCGTCCCGAATGAAAACTGGCTGATGGAATACCACATAATTGCGAGCAAGCCATGGGGCAACGCACAAAGCCGCAGTAGCACCCGCCAAAGTCAGGCGGCGCCATGACTCGCGGTGATATAGTTGCCACGCCAGAAATGCAGGCAACATGGCCAGAATTCCGGCATTTATCAGGGCTGCAGCACCCCAAGCCACTCCGTAAGCGGCCCAATGGGTCCGTCGCAGTATCAGCCAGACCAGCAGAATGATCGCTAGTTCTGAAAGGTGCGTGGCCCACGTCAAGTTCGGCGGTATAAAGAGTCCTTGCCCCAGATAACCCCCCAGCACGTGCAGCAAAACGAGAGGTTCGAACAAGAGCGGAAAAGAGGCCAACGCTATTGCCGCACACCAGCCTGCGAGACGCCCAAACGCTTCTCCGGCTGCACAATAAAGCAGAACGCATGCGAACCCGTGGACGATAAGGTTGAAGGCAACTGCGGCCCAGTAAGATGCCACTGTAAAAACCCCAAACACGCGGAAGATTCCAGCAAGCAAATAAGGATAAATTGGTGGGGCCCACACGGAAGGCCCGGTGGGTACGCGGAACGGAGAGCTAAAGCCTCGACCGGTGGCAATCGAAGCAGCGATGTGAGGAATTTCTCCAGCAGAATCCCAGTCTACTCTTGGTACCGCAATCGCTAGGATCAGATTGAATACGATCGCTAACAAGAAAATTACGGCGAGGGGATGGAAACCAATCATCCGTAGGTAAGCATCGTACTTCTGACGTTCACCGGCTGAATCACCAGTAGATTGTTGCAATGGTTCTTTCTCTCGGCCGTTCAACGTAGCAGCAACGGCAGAATAACAAACGCAATCAGAACTGTCGCTCGTTTAACTTAAAGATGTACTCGATAGTTGAATGGTACCTCATTAGAAATATTCATCGGGCGTTTACCAAATATAGGCGGAATCCATTGCACGGTATGCATCGCTCTCTTCAACGGCAGTGGTGAAGGTGCGGACTATGGCAGATTCCGCTTTACCGAGTTCACTGCAACGGAAGTGAGCGACCCGGCCGTGAAAGCATCAGGCAACTGACGACAGATGGCAGGCCTGACAAGGCCGACGATCTGCAACGGAAAAGGGGACACTACCGGATACTGAAGCTGAACTAGGGCTTCTGCGTATCGTCCTGCGCGGACATGGTGGAGAAACCGAAACTGCTCCAGTCGGAATCCTGGTCGCCATAAAAGCCAATGCCTGGGTTGCCCGAACTAAACGGTCCCGCAGGTCCACCGGGACTGCAGTTCTGCCCAGAGTCAGTAGCCTGCAGAATTTGCGTTCCGTTCTTAAACATCGTCACGACGACGGGATTCGTTCCCGTCACGCTGGCTGCCAGCACATCGCCGTCCGCAGCGTACATAGACGGAGTTGATGATTCGATGTTGCAGTAGCTCCCGTTCGGGCCGTTCCAGCGCGCAATGTGGCAGTAGGGATTGTCGGGCATCACGCTGCAGTAGGCCTCGTACCCCGTAATGCTCTTTGCGGAAATCGTGGTCCGCAGCCGGAGTTCCACCTCGCGGCAGCACTTGCCCCGCGGCGTCGACTTGATTCTTACCGTCGCAGAAACGGTGTGATTCGGCTCCCAAGCTCCGCTAAGGATCGCAGTCGGGTCGCCAAATTTCGTGGGGTTGCTCACGCCAACAGCCATATTCTCTCGCGTCTGGACGTTCCCCCAGAGGACCTTGCCCCAAATATTGGATCCGGCAGATTGGCCACCAATCCAATGTCCGTTCTCGGAGATGGGGTTTTCCGTCATGGGGAACGACGTCGAATAGTCTTTTGTCGGTGTGCCTGGGTCGCTCGCCTGGGGCAATCGCGAACCGCCGGAACAGGCACCTTGGAAAATGCCAACTGTGAGCAAAAGTACAAACGCGGTGATCCCTAGAGATCCCATAGGCTTGGCGCGATAGCTGGCAGCCAGTCCCGACCGAATGGCAGACGAGACACCGGATTGAAGCCGCTGGATTAGCACGGGATGAATTTGCGTCTCTTCGAGAGAATTCCCACTTTGAAAGATAGAACAGCGCCAGCCTAGGAATTAGTCCAACCGAAGCGCCGCAAGGTCCAACACACCATCGGGCTCGCGGAGTGGGCTGCTTGCCTAGAAGGCCAAGAGGCCAAGGATTACATTATCTCCACTTGTTCCGGTGCGGAAAGAAGCTGTCTGGGCTCCCGGCGATCCGATCTTGTCCTCGATCAGTTGTCCGAGATAGCCGAGGAAGTCATGCCCAAACGTGTTGCTCGCCAGGTCGTAAGAGTTCGCGTCGTTCCGCAAAGTATACCCACTGCTGGCGGCGCAAGTTGTGTCCACGGCCAGGCAGCTGGCGATGACCAGATCACCTGCATTTGCCGTGATCAGGCCGCTGATTGTTGCCGTGCCCGCCGACGCTGGCGTCACGCTGTATTGCGGAGTACCGTCCAGCACGGCCACCGGTCCAGTGTAGGCATATTCTGCACATTCGAACGACCGGAAGAGGACCGCGGAGCTGGTCGTCAAGGTTACAGTCGTAGAGACGCTTACCGTGGAAGGGGTGTAAAATACCTGTGCACTGAAGCCAGCGAGATTTCCAAGTCCCGCTCTGGGTGCGCCGGCCGCCAGCCATACGCCGTTGTTTGGATCGCTCATCGTCGCTGTTGCCGTTGGCGACTGCCAAGTTGCCGCGCAAACCAGGAGATGGCCGGCACCGGGTATCTGATGCAGGGCCACCCCCAATGTCTTGCCGGTGGCGCCGCTGAACGAATTGTAGGCCCCCGTCACGCTGCCAGTTACATAGGAGAAGTTCGACGCACCACTTCCGCCGCTATTAACGGCCAGCGTAAAGCTTTGTGTAGCAGCCGTGCTCACGCCATTGTTGGCCGTCAGCGTCAAGCTAAAGGTGCCACCGCTCCCGGAAGCTGGCGTACCACCTAGCGTCGCGGTGCCGTTACCATTGTCCTGGAACGTGACGCCGGTTGGAAGTGTTCCGGTCTCCGTGAGCGCAGGCGCAGGGAATCCAGTTGTGGTGACTGTGAAAGTCCCGGCTGCTCCTACATTAAAGGTCGTGGTATTTGCACTCGTAATCGCCGGGCTCTGATTGACTTTCAACGTGAAGCTCTGGGTTGCCGCCGTGCCCACTCCGTTGTTGGCTG
>Ga0335085_10012599_pt1 | contig 12448 bp, 9 predicted proteins | sample Lox_Sample_45_FD_206712 | JGI IMG/M metagenome (GOLD analysis project Ga0335085, IMG submission 206712) | Soil microbial communities from Loxahatchee National Wildlife Refuge, Florida, United States - Lox_Sample_4.5 | ecosystem: Environmental > Terrestrial > Soil > Wetlands | place: USA: Florida...
GGGTGGCGCCCCTGGCGGTCACCAGTCCGGCGTCGTGGGGGTGGAGCGTCTCGATCCGCTGCGAGAGCGGGATCTCGAACATGAGCGGCACCGGTTGGCGCAGCGCCAGCGGCGGCACGTCGGCGTAGCGGAAGATGGCCCAGGTGAGCCCGCTCTCGCGCACCATCGCCTCGCAGGCGAGCTTGTGCTCGGTGTAGGCGTCGGTGGCGCTGACCGGGTCGGTCACCTTGCGCGGCGGGGGGCGGTCGGCGGTGCGGCCGAACACGTCCAGCGAGGAGGCGAAGAGGACCTTCGCCGCCGGCGCGTGAGCCTTCACCGCCTCGAGCACGTTGCGGGTGCCATCGACGTTCACCTGGCGCGCCTGGTCGGGCTTGTCCAGGCAGGCTGGTGGAATGACGTAGGCCAGGTGCACCACCCGGTCGACGCCTCGAAATGCCGAAGGAAGCGTCTCCGGCCGGGTGACGTCCCCGCGCATCACGTCCACCTTGCTCCCCCAGGCCTTGGTCAGCTTGGGGTCGGGCGCGCCGAAGCTGAGCGCGCGCACGCGGTGGCCGAGCTTGAGCAGCGCGTCGACGCTGTGGCTGCCGATGTTGCCGAAGGCGCCGGTGACGAGGACGTTCATTCAGCGGAAGAACTTGATGTTGTCCTTGGGAATCTCCGCCACCTCGGGCGGCGGACGCAGCCGCTCGGTCACGGCGCGCGCGGCCGCGCTCACCAGCGCGAAGGGCTGCTTGAGCGGCGTGTAGCGGCGCCCGAGGCTCTGGCAGACCAGGTCGGTGTAGAGCGAAAGCGTCTGGGCGGCGGTGACCCAGTCGAAGCAGCTGAGCAGCTCATCGGCGATGCCGAACGGCACGCTGTAGGGGATGAAGCCCCGTGCGTACTCGACGGCCCACACGCCGTCGGTGAAGTTCATCGCTCGCGCCTGGCCGGGGCCGACGTAGATCCGGTCGCCCGGCTTGTAGACCTTCTTCTCGAACTGGCCCTCGCCGTAGTACCAGGTCTCGCCGTCGAGGACCGTGTCCCAGAAGCCGGTCAGGTGCCGCCCGGAGTGGCCCTCGGAGCCGATGGGCGTTCCCCAGATCATGATGTATTCGCGGATCGACGCGTAATAGAGCTTCATCTGGATCATCGCGCCGCCGGCGATGCTGTAGAGCCAGGGCTGACCGCGGTCGAGAACGCCGGGGTACTCCTCCTCCATCGCGTCGGCGAACGCGTCGAACATCTCCGGCTTCTTGTGGCCGAGGCTCTTCAGCGCACAGGCGTGGACCACGTCGGGGTCGAAGACGTACTGAGGCATGGGCTCCTCGGAAACGATGCGGGGGGTACCGTGTAGCGCCTGGCTCCGGGGCCGATCAAGCGGCCTTTCACTTCGCCGGCGTCGAGCGCTGCGACCGAGCGGTGACCACGTCGCCTGGCCGGAACCTCCGCGCGTCCATCGGGTCCTCGAGCACGAAGGCGACCAGCCCGGGTCCGCGCCGGGCGGCGCGCGCCGGGTCGACGGAGACGACCGGCACGTTGCCGAGGAACAGCTCCGGCCCGAGGTCGCCCGGCTGGTTCTCTTGGAGCGGCCGGGCGAAGACCACCGGGACGCACTGGACGCCGCCCTCGTTCACCAGCAGCGAGGCCTCGACCTCGAAGGTGAGCTCCCGGGCACCGCCGGCCGTCGTGTCGTCCATGGCCGAGCTTCTATACTCCCCGGGCCGTGCCGAATCCCACCCGCCGCGTCGTCCGGACCATGTGTCCGATGAACTGTCACCCCACGCTGTGCGGGATGCGGGTGGAGGTCGAGGACGGCCGGCTGCTCGGGGTGAGCGGCGACGAGGAGAACCCGGACAGCCAGGGGTTTCTCTGCATCCGCGGGCAGGCCGCCCGGGAGATCCAGGACAACCCGAACCGGGTGCTCCATCCGCTCGTCCGCGAGCGCCGGACGGACGCCTGGCGGCGGGCGAGCTGGGACGAGGCGCTCGACCGCATCGTGGGGAAGATGCAGGCCGTCGGCCGGGAGGCGGTGGGAGCCTGGTCCGGCCACGGGCTCCTGGCCAACAACTACGGAACCCGGATCCACGGGCAGCTCCTGCGGCGCTTCGCCAACCTCTACGGCTGCCAGTGGTGGAGCCCGACCATGATCTGCTGGGGCCTGGGCGCGTTCGGGCTGGGCCTCACCGGCGTCCTCGAGACGAACACCAAGGAGGACATGGGCCAGCACGCCGACCTCATCCTCCTCTGGGGCGCGAACCTGGCCAGCCAGCCGAACACCGCCCGCCACCTCGAGGCTGCCCGGCGCCGCGGCGCGTACATCGTCACCATCGACGTCCGTCGGACCGAGGCAGCCTCTCGCTCCGAGGAGGTGTTCCTGCTCCGCCCGGCGACCGACGCGGCGCTGGCGCTGGGAATGATGCACGTCATCGTCGAGGCCGGCCTCGTCGATCGGGAGTTCGTGGCTCGACACACCGTCGGCTTCGACGCGCTGGCCGCGCACCTCGAGCGGTTCACGCCGGCCTGGGCGGAGGGCATCACCGGGATCGCCGCCGAGCGAATCCGAGGGCTGGCGCGCCGCTATGCCACCACCCGGCCGGCGATGGTCCTCGTGGGCGGGAGCTCGATGCACAAGGGCTCCAACGGCTGGCAGGGCGCCCGCGCCGTGGCCTGCCTTCCGGCGCTCACCGGCAATCTGGGCATCCCCGGTGGCGGCCTCGGACCGCGCCACGGGGCCTCGGCCCACGGCCAGGTGCTGGCCACCATCTTCGCTCCCGAGCGCCGTCCGCCGGGCCGGTACGTTCCGAACCAGATGTCACGCATCACCGAGGCGCTGCTCGATCGGAGCGTGCGCGTGCTCTTCCTCTTCGGGACGGACATGCTCTCCTCGTTCGCCGACACGCGGGCGGTGGCCGAGGGGCTGGGCCGCACCGAGCTGTGCGTGAGCTTCGACCTCTTTCTCAACGACACGGCGCGGCGCTTCGCCGACGTGGTCCTCCCGAGCACGTCCTGGCTCGAGGAGCTGGGCTGCAAGAGCACCAACACCCATCTCTACCTCATGCCTCCCGTGCTCGACCCGCCGGGGGAAGCGCGTTCGGCGATGTGGGTGCTCCGCGAGCTGGCCCGGCGCCTCGGCGTTCAGGACTTCTTCCCCTGGAAGGACGACGAGGGCCCCATCGACGCCATCCTCGACCACCCCTCCACCGGGCACGCCACCGTCGCCGCCCTCCGCGGCGAGGGCGGGCAGCGAGCCCTGCGCATCTCGCACGTCGCCTACCCGGACCATCGGTTCGACACGCCGTCCGGCAAGGTGGAGCTCTACTCCGAGCGAGCCCGCTCCCTGGGGCTTCCCCCCTTGCCCGTGCACGAGGACCTGCCGGCCTCCCGTTACCCGCTCGCCTTCCGGCAGGGCCGCACGCTCACCCAGTTCCATTCCTTCTACGACCACGGCCGGGCGCTGCCCATGCTGGCCAAGGCCGACCCCGAGCCGCTGCTCTGGATCTCACCCGCCGACGCGGCCGTGCGCGGCATCGGCGACGGTGCCCTGGTCCGCCTCCACAACGAAGGCGGGGAGCTCCGTGCCCGGGCGCGCGTCACGTCGAAGATGCAGGAGGGAACGGTCTGGATGCGCGACGGCTGGGAGGGCCTCAATCGGCTCACCTCCGGCCGGGCCTGCATCCCGGACGAGGCGGTGGACTTCTTCTCGTTCTCCGCGGGACAGGCCGCCTTCGATGCGATGGTGGAGGTCACGCCGTCCTGAGCCCTGTCCTTCCGCACCGTTCTCCGCCAGACAGGCCGCCTTCGACACCCGGAAGAACGCCGCTGCAGTGTGACGCCCCCGTCCTTTCTGCTAGGGCGTGGCCAGGTCTCGTTCACCGGAGGTGCCGTGATGGCGCAGCGAGCCGCGGCGGGCGGGCAAGCTCTCTCCCCCTGGTGGCGGCACGGGACGATCCTGGTGATGGGGTTCGGGTTCGCGGTGCTCACCCTGGTCACCGTCCTCACCTACAGCAACGCGCCGCCCATCCCGGCACGCGTCGTCGACTCCCAGGGGACGCAGCTCTTCACCCGGGCGGACATCGAGGGTGGGCAGGAGGTCTTCCTCCAGCACGCCCTGATGGAGCACGGAACCCTCTGGGGTCACGGCGCCTACCTCGGCCCGGACTACACGGCCGAGTACCTTCACCGCGAGGTCGGGATCGCCCGCGACGCACTCGCCCGGGCCCGGTTCGGCAAGCCGTTCGCCGCTCTCCCCAGCGCCGAGCAGGCCCCCATCGCAGACACGGTGCGGGCCGAGCTCAAGGCCAACCGCTACGACCCGAGCACCGACACGTTGACGTTCTCTACGGGCGAGGCCGCCGCCAGCCGCGCCCTGGAACGCTACTGGGCGGACTACTTCTCGCGGGAGAACACCGCGCCTGGGCTTCCTCCGAGGAGCATCGTGCAGCCCGGGGAGATCCGGCTCCTCAACGCCTACTTCGCCTGGGCGACCTGGGCCACGGTCACCAACCGGCCCGGCGAGACGTACACCTACACCAACAACTGGCCCTACGACCCGGACGCCGGCAATCACCCCTCCACCCAGGCCTACGTCTGGAGCGCCCTCAGCCTGGTCTCGCTGCTCGGCGGCCTGGGGCTGGTCCTCCTCCTCTTCGGGAAGTTTCACTTCCTCGGCTGGGAGGGTGACGATCCGTTGGCCGGTGCGCGCGCCGGTCCTGCCTCGCCCGCGCTCACCGCCAGCCAGCGCGCCACCGGGAAGTACTTCGTCGTGGTGGCGGTGCTCTTCTTCCTGCAGGCGGTGGTCGGCGGGGCCCTGGCTCACTACCGGGTCGAGCCCTTTTCCTTCTACGGCCTGGACTTCATCCTCCGGCTCGCGCCCTACAACCTGCTCCGCACCTACCACCTCCAGCTGGCCATCTTCTGGATCGCCACGGCCTGGGTGGCGGGGGGCCTGTTCCTCGCCCCGCTCGTCGGCGGCGGGGATCCTCCCGGGCAGCGCGCGCTGGTCGACGTCCTCTTCTGGGCGCTGGTGCTGGTGGTGGGCGGGAGCCTGCTCGGTGAGCTCCTGGGGGTGAGCGGCAAGCTGGGTCAGCTCTGGTTCTGGCTCGGGCACCAGGGCTCGGAGTACCTCGACCTCGGCCGCTTCTGGCAGCTGCTGCTCGCCGCGGGCCTGCTCCTGTGGCTGTTCCTCGTCTTCCGGGCGCTCCGTCCGGCGATCCGCAAGGAGGGGACGAACGAGGTGTCCGCCCTCTTCCTCTATGCCGCGGCGGCGATTCCCCTCTTCTATACGCCCGCCCTGTTCTACGGCCCCCACACCAACTTCGCGGTCATCGACAACTGGCGGTTCTGGATCATCCACCTCTGGGTGGAAGGATTCTTCGAGCTCTTCGCCACCGTCCTGGTGGCGATCATCTTCCGGCAGCTCGGCCTGGTCTCCACCCGGACCGCCACCCGGCTGGTCTACCTCGACGCCATGCTCTTCCTCGCCGGAGGGATCATCGGCACCGGGCACCACTGGTACTTCACCGGGCAGAGCACCCTGAACATGGGCCTGGCCGCCTGCTTCTCCGCGCTGGAGGTCGTGCCCCTGACCCTCCTCACGCTCGATGCCTCGGGGTTCATCCGGCTCCGGAGGCGTGCCCTGGCCGACGACGGCAAGGACCTGGCCTCCAAGCACCGCTGGGCGATCTACTTCTTCATCGCCGTCGGGGTGTGGAACTTCATCGGCGCCGGCGTGTTCGGCTTCCTGATCAACACGCCCATCGTCTCCTACTTCGAGGTCGGCACCACCCTCACCACCAACCACGGCCACGCGGCGATGTTCGGCGTGTTCGGCATGCTCGGGCTGGGGGTGCTCGTCTTCTGCCTCCGGTCGCTGCAGAGCGACGCCGCCTGGCGCATCACCGAGCGCTACGTCCGGGTAGGCTACTGGGGGCTGAACGCCGGCCTGAGCTTGATGGTCCTCCTCGACCTCTTTCCGGCCGGCGTGCTCCAGCTCTGGGACGTCATCGCCAACGGCTACTGGCACGCGCGGCGGCTCGACTACTCGATGAGCGGCACCTTCCACGTGCTGGAGTGGATCCGCGTCGCCGGGGACACGGTGTTCCTCGTGCTCGGCGCATTGCCCATCGCCCTGGCCGCGCTGCGCTCCTACTTCCTGCGGGGTGCTCGGGCGGCGGCCTAGCGTCAGCGCCGCTCGGGCCCGAGCGAAGCGCCCACCGGGCGGATGGAGGCCTGCCACCGCCTCTGCCAGAAGGCATAGGCCGGGAGGCCGGTGGCCACCAGCCCGAGGCCGACCAGCGACTCCCCCGGCGCCTGGGCGAGCGTCGTCCCCACCAGCAGGAGGCAGGCGGCCACGAAGGCTGCCGGAACGAAGGGGTAGCCCCAGGCCCGGTACGGCCGCGGCACGTCCGGCCGGGTCCGGCGGAGGACGAACACCGAAGCGCCGGTGGCGGCGTGGAACAGCACGCCGGCGAAGACGACACAGGTGTAGAGCTGCTCGAAGGTTCCGCTGAGCGCCAGCGTGCAGCCCCAGGCGCCCTGGGCGAGGAGCGACGCCGACGGGGTGTGGTAGCGGGGATGGATGCGGGTCAGGCTCCGGAAGAAGAGGCCGTCCTCGGCCATGGGCAGGTAGATGCGGGCGCAGCAGAGGACGTTGGAGGCCAGGCACCCGAAGGTGGCCAGGAGCACGGCCAGCGAAACCACCCGCGCTCCGCCCGCGCCGAAGAGCGAGCCGGCCGCCGCTTCGGCCACCCGGGCCGTCTCACCGATGCGAGCCGGCGGCAGCGCCCGCAGGTAGACCCAGTTGATGACCAGGTAGAGCGCGGCCACGCCGAGCACCCCGGTGACCAGGCCTCGCGGGATGGTCCGCTCCGGCGCGCGCATTTCCCCGGCGGAGAAGGTGAGCACGTACCACCCGTCGAACGTCCAGAGCACGGCCACCATCCCCAGCCCGAGGCCGGCGACCAGGCCGCTCGCCGGAAGCGGGGCGAAGAGGTCTGGCGTGGCCGCTGCCGGAACGACCAGCCCCACCCCGGCCAGCCCGAGGAGCAGCGCCACCTTGAGCCCGGTGGCCACGTTCTGGACCAGCGCCCCGTGCTTCAGGCCGGCGTAGTTCACCGCGGTCAGGACGGCGAGGGCGAGCGCGCCTCCCAGCTGCCCACCGGTCAGGGTCCAGGTCCAGGGACCCAAGGGAGCACGGGCGAGGACGTGCCGGGTGGAGAAGAAGGGGAGGAAGGCGCCCAGGTACTCGCCGAATCCGACGGCGATGGTGGCCAGACCTCCGGTCATGATCACGAAGAAGGACGTCCACCCGAAGAGAAACCCCCACAGCCGCCCGTAGGCCTCCTTGAGGAAGTGGTACTGCCCGCCGGCGCGCGGGTACATGGTGCCCAGCTCGGCGTAGGTCAGCGCCCCGGCGAGGGTGAGGAGACCGCCCGCCGTCCAGAGCACGAGGATCAGCCCGGCATGCGGCATCCGGCGCGCGATGTCGCTGGTGGTCAGGAAGATGCCGCTGCCGAGCATCGCCCCCACGGTGATCAGCGCCCCGTCCCAGGCGCCGAGTCGGCGCAGCAGCCCGGGGCCGCCGGCCACGCCCTCGCCGGCCTGCTCCACGGACGCTCTTGCGTCGGTCACGGCCCGGCATCCTGCCACAGGGCGTTCTCGACGCTTGCGCCCGCCGCCTCGTGGGGTAAGAGAGGTGCGCTCCCGAGAAGGAGGTCGGTGCCATGCAGCAGACGGCGAAGCGGCTCGTGCTCACCCTGGTCGTCGCCCTTGCCCTGCCGGCGTTCGCGGCGGCGGACGGCGCGGCGCTCTACGACAAGAAGTGCGGCTCCTGTCACGGAAAGGAGGGCAAGAAAGGGACCGCGATGCCGATCGCGGGTCGCTCCGAGGAGGCCGTCACCGCCACCATCAAGTCCCACACCCCTCCGATGAAGTTCAAGCTGACCGACGAGGAGATCCAGGCCATCGCCAAGTACGTGGCCGGGCTCAAGCTCTAGGCCGCAGGTCGTGCGTCGGTTCCCCTGGGTACGGGACCGGACACCCCGCTCGAGATCCTTGCGCTCGCCGAGGGCGAGTTTGCTACGGTCGCCCTCCTTTCAGGGGGTAGCCATGCGCAAGGGAATGATGAGTCTGGCGGCGGCCGTGCTGGCCGTCGCAGCATCGGGTTGCAGCAGCAGCAACACCTACGTCTGTAGCTTCGCCGCCTCGGACGGCCTCTGTTGGGAGTGGACGACCTCCGATTCGAGCTACCAGTCCGCCATCCAGCAGTCGTGCACCACCGGCGGCGGGACTTTCTCCAACGGCGGCAGCTGCCCGAGCACGAACCGGGTCGGGACCTGCGCCATTCCATTCCCGAGCGCCGGCGTCACCTACCAGTGGTCGCTGTACAACCCGCCCTTCACCGCCACCACTGGGCAGCAGGCCTGCACCGCCGAGGGCGGCACCTGGACCGCGGGATAGCCCGCACGCGGCGCGCCAGCTAGACATCCGCCCGCCGAGCGGGAAACGCTCTTCCATGCCCGGCACCCTGCAGCAGACCATCGAGCTCTTCGACCCCAGCCTCCCGCTCGAGCGGGCGCGCACCATTCCCGCCCGGTGGTACTGGGACCCGGAGGTGGCCGCGGCGGAGCGGACCTGGGTCTTCGGAGAGAGCTGGCAGCTCGCGGCGCGCGCCGATCAGCTCGCGGCGCCCGGGTCGTTCGTGACCGCCGACATCGCCGGCGAGCCGGTGGTCGTGGTCCGTGGCGACGACGGCGTCCTGCGCGCCTTCTTCAACGTCTGCCGGCACCGGGCGGCGTGCGTGGTCACCGAGGCGGAGGGCGTCGCCACCCGGCTGCGGTGCCGCTACCACGGGTGGACCTACGACCTCGCTGGCCGGCTGAAGGGGACGCCGGAATTCGATGGCGTGGCCGACTTTCGCCGGGAGGACCACGGGCTGGTCCCCCTGGCCGTGGACGGCTGGGGTCCGCTGGTCCTGGTCAACGCCGCGAGCGCGCCACGCCCCCTGGCAGAGCTCCTCGCACCGCTCCCGGAGAAGATGGGCCCGCTGGCCGAACTCCACTTCGTCGAGCGGCGGGAGTACCAGCTGGCGTGCAACTGGAAGGTCTTCGTCGACAACTACCTTGACGGCGGCTACCACGTGAACTCGGTCCACCCGGGGCTGGCCGGCGTGCTCGACTACGCGCACTACCACACCGATTGCTACGAGCTGAGCAGCCTCCAGCACAGCCCGCTCCGGCCCGCGGAGGGCGTCTCGGGCGGCGCCTCGGTGTCGGAGGTGCGCCAGGGAGAGCGGGCTCTCTACGGCTGGGCCTTCCCCAATCTGATGGTCAACCTCTACGCCGGGGTGATGGACACCAACCTCGTTCGTCCCCTCGCGCCGGACCGGTGCCAGGTGGTGATCGACTTCTACTTCTCGCGGACCGAGGGGGAGGCGGCCCGCCGTTTCGCCGAGGAGAGCATCGGCGTCGGCCACCGCATCCAGCTCGAGGACGTGGGGGTGTGCGAGGACGTCCAGAGAGGGCTCGCCAGCAGGGCCTACGACACCGGCCGCTTCAGCGTGCGGCGGGAAGCCGCGGTGTACCACTTCCACCGGCTGCTGGCCGGGCGGCTGCGTCGAGCCACGCAGGCCTGAGCGCGGGCTTCGCGGACCGCTCCGTGACGACGACGGCGAAGATTCACATGACGCCGCTCCGGCCTTCGCCTAGCGTCGGCGAGCGCTGGAGGAGAGGGCGCCGATGTCTTTGGCAGGCAAGACTCGCCGCTGGCTGCCCGTGGCGCTGGTCGTCGGTGGCTTCGCCCTCCCGGTCCCGGTGCGCGCGCAGGAGCAGATCTTCTTTCCGCCGTCGCTGGTCGTCCCCAACTCCAACCGGATCTTCCCCGGCCTGGCAGAGTCCATCCAGGCGGGAGCGTCGATGGTGCGTGCCAGCACGCCGCCGGCCCTCTGGTACAACCCGGCGGGCTTGGTGCTCTCCGAGCACACCACGGTGAACGCCAGCGTCCAGGGCTATCAGATCACCCTGCTCACCGGCTCCGACCTTCTCGGTGGAGGCACCCAGGAATCCAACATCAGCACCGTGCCCACGTTCGTGGGAATCGTCCTCGGCGAGGAGGCCATCCCGCTCAAGAACCTGCGCTTCGGCTTCGGGATGAGCAACCCCATCTCCTGGAACCAGGGTGTGAACAACGCGGCCCGGGGGCCGGCCAGCGCGGCGGGGGTCCTCTACGGGGCCAACGCCGAGTTCACCCAGTACCAGGGCGCGGCGGCGGTGAGCTACGCGGTGAACGAGAAGTTCCGGCTCGGATTTTCCCTGGTCGTTCCTTACACCTACCTGAGCAACAACGGGCAGCTGAACGGGACGTTCATCAAGGACGAGGTCCTGGTGAGCAGCATCCGGACGGTCTTCCTGAGCGGCTACAATTTTCATCTCCTGGCCACGGCCAGCTTCCAGTGGGAGGCGCTGGACTGGCTCAGCTTCGGAGGGATGATCCAGCCGCCGGCGCTGAGGGTGCTCGGCAGCGGGAGCATCACCCTGCAGGCGCTGAGCACTCGGAGCTCGGCCAGCATCTCGGAGACGAGCCAGTTCAGCTTCCGCGATAACCACGCGACCTTCAGCTATGTCATTCCCCCCGAGGTCTCGGCCGGGGTGGCCGTCCATTTCGGACCGGTCGAGGTCGAGCTCGATGCTCACTGGTACCTGCCCACCGGCCCCTACTATCTGTTCTCGTCGACCGAGCCGATCGAGACCTTCAAAGCGGTGCAGGGCACTCCACCCAGACCGGGCATCAGCAGCTTCCCCGGTCAGGTGTGGGGCACGAAGAGCACCGTCGATCTCAACTTGGGCGGGAGCGTGAGGGTCAGCAAGCTGATCACCCTCCTCGCCGGCTTCTACTCCAGCCATGCTCCCGGCAACGTGCCGTCGAATGTCTTCCAGCCGATCTCCCTCTACGGCGTGCGGGGTGGCCTCTCCTTCTCCGGCGAGCACCTCTCCTTCTCGCTCGGCCTGGGATACGAGCTGGGCAGTGCCGACTTCACGCTCACCGACGTCACCGCCCCGGGTGGGTCGGAGTTGACGTTCAAGCAGCCGGTGACCTTTCAGACCCTGAGCCTGCTCCTCGCCCTGGCCTACGTCTTCTGAGCCCCCCGCCCCGCGGGCTACTTGAGCGTGAAGTAGACACGGGAGCCGCCGTCCTTCTTGGCTCGCTCGCCGCCCTGGACGATGAACAAGCGCGACGGGTCCACCTCCGCGGCCCGGAGGATGTGGTCGCGCGCCGCTTGCGCCCGCTGCTGCCCGAGCGCCCGCATCGCCTCCGGGTCGAGCACCACCGCGCCGACCAGCCTGTCCTCCATCTCCGTCACGCCCGGCGCGGCGGCCCGCGACCCCTTCGGCTCGTCGGGGAAGCTCCGCTTGTACTCCGTCTCGATGAACTTGACGTAGTCCTCCTCGAGGAGCTCCACCTGGTCCGGGGAGGCGGCGCCCTTCTTTCCCGCCTTCCACTTGGCCTCTCGGGCGCGCTGGCGGAGCGCCTGGCGCCGCAGCGCGAGCCCGTCCGAGGCCGGGTCCACCGTCCCCTCCATCTCCAGCTTCAGCGCCGGACGGGAATAGAGCGCCTTGGCCAGCGACTGGAATGACTTTTCCGCGCCCGGGTCGACCGCCGACGAGCCCGCGGCGAAGCCCACCACGTCCAGGTGCTCGGCCCCTCCTCCGAAGAGTTTGCCCAGCGCGGCGAAGGGGGCGGTCACGATCTTGGCGAACACGTTGCCCAGGGCATGCCAGATCAGCTTCCCCAGCCGGAAGCTCGGATCGTCGATGTTCCCCTCGACCGGGACGTCGAGCTCGATCAGGCCGTCCCGGTCCTGGAGGATGGCCAGCCCGAGCTTGACCGGCAGCTTGGTGGCATCCGGGCTGTTCGTTTCCTCCCCGAGGGTGAGCTGGTCGACCTTGACCAGGTTCTGCGCCGCGAGCCGGCGGGCGGCCACCCTGTAATCGAGGTCCAGGTCCAGCTTGCCCTTCTCCAGGGTGTAGCCGACGTACTTGCCGAAGTACGGCCCGAGCGGCGTGAGGTCGATTCCCTTGGAGCTGATCTTGAGGTCGGTGGCGTCGTTCACGAAGCGGGGGCTGAGCATCCCGCTCATGGTCAGGGGGCCTCCTCCCACGTTGGCCTGGATTTCGACCTGGGCGCGCGCCGCCAGGTCGTTGGAAAGCCCGCGCACCCGGACATCGAGGTCAGTGATGTCGAAGAGCGCCGGCGGCTTCACCGAGCGGTCCACCAGCCCGGCGCTCCCGCGGAGGATCTGGAAGCTGGTGATGGCCACCGGGAGGGGGCGCTGCGCCGGAGCCTTCGCCGGCGCCGTGGCGGGCGTGGCTTCCGCCTCGGCCGCCTGCGGCGGTGGCTCCTTGATGCGCAGCACGCGCTTCACGTTGGACGACCCGTCCTCGGCGATCTGGACGCGGGCGCGTGGCGCCTCCCA
>Ga0335085_10012601_pt1 | contig 12447 bp, 11 predicted proteins | sample Lox_Sample_45_FD_206712 | JGI IMG/M metagenome (GOLD analysis project Ga0335085, IMG submission 206712) | Soil microbial communities from Loxahatchee National Wildlife Refuge, Florida, United States - Lox_Sample_4.5 | ecosystem: Environmental > Terrestrial > Soil > Wetlands | place: USA...
TCGGGTTCGGCCTCAGTCCCCAGCCGGATTTGAAAATAGGACTAGAGACTGGCCACTGGGTTATACCCGGGCACGACGGTCCCTGAGCCAGCGGCGACGATGGAGCTTGCAGCGATCCCGCGAGAACGAATTCACTCATCGATAACCTTGGCGATTCCTGGGGACGTCACGGACCACAGTTCATGCGTATCGGGTGCCCGCCGTCTCCGGTAGGAGACGTCGAAGTATTAAGACCGGTCGCTCCAGCTTCCTCTACGAGCTGTGAGCGTGGCGATCCGGTCCCGGTAGCACGCTGCTGGACGGCGCTCTTTGACAGTCGACGTCGTGCGATTCAGGTTTGGGGAAGCGGTGGTGGGGTAACCTCCGTTTCCCCAGCTAGCGGATCAGATCGTATCGATCGCGCTCGATTCGAGGGGACGACCCGGCGACGTCTTCCGGGCTCTGTATGGCGAAAGGCCATTTGAGGCCCCCACCACTTCCCCCGCGCGGTTCTCCTCGCAGGTAACGCCGGACAACCCGGGAGCGCCCCGAGCGCCGCAGGCTAGACCGGGCGGACCTGTGATGGTGTTGCCAAGGGCCAGGCCCCAAGTGTTCGTCACGCCCAGAGCGTCACCACGTAGACTCGGCCGGCCCGCCGTGCGATAGGAACTGGTCCCCTATTTCCCAGGCGCGGTGGCCACCAGCTGCACGCGCATTTTCCGTTGGCGCACTCGCCGGACGGCATCCCGTTTGTGCAGACGGTGCACCGCAATCTCACGCCCGGAACGGCGCACGCTCCGAATTCGATCTATCTCTCGCGCGACCACGCGCGCCGGCACGGCAGCGAGGTGCTTGTCTACAACGGGCTCGATCCCGCCGAATATTTCGCGAAGCGTTTCCCCAAGCGGCCCGACCAATACGATCTATTCCTGGGAAAACTGCACCGCACCAAGGGCTATCACTGGGCAATCGAGGCTGCGCGGCAGACGGGGCATCCGCTGATCGTGGCGGGCGGGTGGCGGCCGACATTCACCGGATCGATCAAGTACGTCGGCGAAGTGGAGAATGGGGCCAAGGCCGCACTGCTGTCACGCCTCCGTTGTCTGTGGAATCCCGCGGAGTGGGACGAGCCGTTCGGGCTCGTGACGATCGAAGCGTTGTTCTCGGGGACGCCGGTGCCGGGCACGCGGCGCGGCGCGTTACCCGAGCTGATCACGCCCGAGGTCGGCGCGCTGTCTGACAAGATGGACGAGATGATCACGCTGGTGGAGAGCATTCACACGCGGGATCCCCTGGCCTGCCGCGCGCATGCCGAGCGGTACTTCACGCACATGTGCATGGCGGAGGAGTACGTGCGGATGTACCGGCATTGGTGCGAGTCTGGCACGCTGCCGGCGGGTAAGGCCACGCCGGCCGCCTGACGCCTCAGATGGGGCGAAACAACTCCGCGAGGTCAACGATCAGCGGACGGGTGACACCGGCGGGATGCCACGCGAGTTGGTGATGTTCGATGATCGGCCGCGCCGCCTCAGGCGTCCATCGCTCGACCAGCCGTTCGTCGGCATCCACGACCCAGTAGGATGGGATGCGCCGCTCCTGATAAACCCGTCGCTTGGTAAAGCGGTCGGCGCGCAGCGACGCTGGGCTCAGCACCTCGATCACGAGCTGCAGGTCCTTGATGCGCGCCCAATCGAGTGTACGAGCCTCGGCGATCGGCACAACGAACAGGTCCGGCTGCACGAGGGTATCGTCGCTCCAGGAGATATCCGCGGGGGAGGCGAACACGTGGAGGCCGGCGCCCGCTCGCTCGACGTATTCCCGCAGGGTGACATAGAGTCGTCCCACGATCTCCTGATGCCAAGTGCGGGGAGCCGGAGTCACGAGCAGCTCCCCATGGACCACTTCGTAGCGCTTGCCGTCGTCTGGCAAGTCGCGGACCATCTGTGCTGTGTAGTAGGCGGGGGCAGCCATGCGCATAGTATCGACTCCACGACGGAGGCGGGGCAAGTGGGCGGCACATGCGAGGGTACGCCGCCGCAGACACTCCCGCGTGATCGGATTCACGCATCCTCCTTCCAAAATTCTGGGCGCAGCGCGGACTACCAGGAGCTGCGCCAAGCGTAGCATGCCTGTGCTATGATCTGGAATGCAAACGGACGGATGACGTCATCGACGCCCACCAAGTCGACCAAGGCCACCAAATCGGGGAAGACCGCGAAGAAGAAAAACACGGTCGGCTCCGAGACGAGTGCCTCAACGACACCTGATTCTCAGCTGGTCGAGGCACCGATCGCGATAGAAGGATGTCGTCAGGAATACAACGAGAGACCACCACACAGCCGACTGGGGATCTGACCCACCGAAATTGCCTTCACCTTCAACCAGGGACTGACGTGATCATTGGAACAGCGTTGGGGTCACGTCAGACCACTGTCAGCCCCCCTGACTTCTGTACGCCACCTCAGATGTCCGCATAACTCGGTCAATCTGGTCCACGAGAGCTCGGATACCTGGTGTTCTGGACTACCGAGCGGAATCCTGTGATGCAATTGCCGCAGCGCGTTGTGCCCAATTCTTGAATACGCCCTTGTCCTTCAACCAGTACACGTGCTCGCACTCCTCGCTGCCGGGTGCCATCGGATCGTTAACCCAATGATCAATTTGTTCGTACGTGTGCGCGACTGCCCGGTAGAACCCAGGGTAGTTGCTGTCAGCGGGTGTCCAGGCGTCACCAGTGAACCTCGATACTCGAACCCAGGCGGCCGGCATGTTAAAATGCCGGCGCAGCTCGATCTCGCACGGCGTCCTGCAGTCGCCCCGTCCAAGGTCGTCCACGAAGGAAACAAGCTCAAGTTCCCCGTTGGCATCAACATCTGACAAGCGGGATGGCATGCAGAGTCCCTGTCGCCGATCCCCGTCGAATACCTGCTGCAGCCGATCCTGGCGAAGCAAGAAGATGACCGTCCCCAGTTCGCCCTCATCAGGATTATCCCACGTGAGAAGGAGCCCATCTGCAACGGAATTCGCACGCTGTAGGTCCAGGACATACCACAGAGCGGTGCTGGGGTACGATTGACTGACTTGGCTCAGATCGCCAACTCCTCGGACCAAGTGGTCGTCGACAAGAAGAGCCACGAGACGTGAGCTGCCGTCGTTACCCCTCGGGCTTACGATGGCGACCGGTGCCCCAGACGGTATTCCGATCCCTTTCGGTACTGTAGGGATTACCGTCTGGTCTCGGGAGACCCATCATCGGCCAATCGAGCAGCCTTGAAAGCGGACAGACGCGCTCGGTACCAAGCGGCGATAGCGCCCCCAGCAACGAGCCAAATGCCGCCCGCTAACGGATTGCTGATCAGGTTGTTTAGCATTGACCCTCCTGACGCACCGTGCACGTGGCATCTCGTATCAGCAGTTATCAGCCTATTGAGAACGGAACTTCGTTAAAGCCCGGTTGGGAATACGCGACACGAGCACGATCACCGCGTTATGTAGATCCGGGGCTCGTCAGGCTCCACAGGGTCCCCTGTGTAGAGCGTGTCTCGTCGGACAAGGCCTCGACCCCACTCCATCAAGGCGTGTCGGGTCGTGTCGAACTGTTGGAAAACGACCGTATCGCCGAGACGGCGAAACGTACCGCTCCCCTGCTGGTCAGTAACCGTATCTGCGAATAGGCCGGCTCCGGGCGGGCAGGTGACGCGGCGCCTTTCTGACGACGCCCATCGGTTCTTGAACAGGCGATACCACCCCGAATAGGTCGTCCACACACATCCACCCGCGTCCCGCGTGATGACCGGCAGGGTATCACCGAGGTAACGCACCAGTGTGTATACCAGGGTATCCTGCCCACCGACGGCGCGGGACAAGCTCACGGGCGACAATGAAGGCGTGGACGTCGATAAGATGGCCGCGGCCCCCAAAAAACCCGCTAACACCATGGGACGAATGCTCATTTGCACACCCCGATCTTCACGATATTGCCGCTAGCACACCGGATGAAAAAATGATCCAGCCGTCCAGTGTGTAATGATTTGCTGCAGCGGCCCACCCTTCATGCGCGTTCCCCAATCGACGATCATGAAAGGGGCATTTGGCCGGCTTGAATCATAGCCTGCGTAGAAACCTACGTGACCAAGTCCTCTAGGTATGAAGGCGTCACCGTACTGAGCTTGCTCTTCAGAAACTGGCCGATAGCAAAGGCTCCAAGGAATTTCACGTGTGGTCAGGTATGGCATGTGATGGCCGCTCGCGTTGAGTACATCACAAGCGAAGTGGCTGCAGTCCGTCGTCTTCGCCGGACCTCGTTCCTGCCAACGCCAGCCTTGGCTCTGTAAGAACCAACTCCTCGTGATAGCGTACCCTAGGACTGCCTCACCGGTCGGTACCTCTGGTAAATCTGGCGAGATGAACGGAGCTGTGCCACCAATTGGCGGGAGTTCTATGGGCGGACACAGGGAAACGGGCAACCCAAGGGCGGTCATCACAGCGGTGCATGCCGCGTTTGCGCTGACAGGTCCCTGCATACCACTTGGATCCCAACCTCCAACGGGGTCATTTACAGCGAAGACGTACAGGTTGATTCCCGCAGTCAGCCCTGCCGGATCCTCTGATATGAAACGACCGATTTCGGCGTCGTAGTACCGCGCGCCCATCAGATAGAGCCCGGCATCCACGTCTCGATAGGCGCCCTTGAAGTAGAGGAACAGCGCGTACGACTGGTTTTCGCTCAGCGTCATGTTCTCGCCGAAGGGACCATAGCGGGTCTGCTGATAGATCGAATCACCGCCCGCACTCGTCCCCCGCAAGGCCCCGACCGTGTTGTGCTGCGCATCCGTCATGTAGTAGATCGCGGTATCGGGCCCTATGCTCTCTGGTTCTCCGTTGGGATAGTAGGTCCATGTGCTGAGTAAGCCGCCCGTATCACCCAACCGGGCCGCGAGCTGCCCGCCATCCCACAGAAAGCGCTGCGTGTTCGTCGGCCCGGCGCCCGTCCAGGAATACCGCACGCGGCGGCCGCCCGCGTCATAGCCAAAGGTGACGATGAAACGGCGGGCGCCGACACTGTCCGCTCGCTTCAGGCTGTCGAGCGAGCCCCCGGCGCTCCAGAAAAGCGAATCAGTTTGTATCGTTGAGCCGCTCGCGTCCAAAACGCGCTTAATCGTGAGGTTGCCGTCCGCAGCGTAGCTCATGCGGAAATTCTTCCACCGCTGCCGGGTGATCGTCGGTCTCACCGAAACCCCGAATGCTCTCGTGCAACGAGGATCGTTGCTGGAGGAGCTGCGATTTCGCTTGGGGTATTCGATGATTCCCCTTCCGACCCTGGATGAGCGGCGCGAGGAAATCCCGTCGCTCGCTCAGCACTTCCTCCTTCGATGCCCAACCGAAGCCGGCGTGCCTGGACCGTCGCGCTTCACGGATGAAGTGATCGCAGTGCTCGAGGCAGCCGCTTGGCCTGGGAACGTGCGCCAGCTTGCGATGGTGGTCCGGGAGGCGTACCTGCAGGCAAGGGATAGCACGATGATCCGCGTGAGCCATCTACCGGAAGAGCTGGCATTGCCGCTGCAATTCAAGGTTCATGGCAAAGAGTCGGACAATGCGCGGGCAGTGTCGCTCGCCTTGCGGGTGACGAAGGGTCAAGTCGGGCACGCCGCCAAGCTGCTCGGCACGTCACGCACCACGATCTACGCGTACCTGACTGCGCACCCGGAAATCGAGCGGAAAGTTGCAAAGAAGTAGGGAATGGAGCCGTTCCCGGGCTTGGCGATTCCTGAGGACGTCACGGACCACAGTTCATGCGTATCGGGTGCCCGCCGTCTCCGGTAGGAGACGTCGAAGTATTAAGACCGGTCGCTCCAGCTTCCTCTACCAGCTGTGAGTGTGGCGATCCGGTCCCGGTAGCACGCTACTGGACGGCGCTCTTTGACAAACGACGGACCGTATGACAAGCTTGGGGAAGCGGTGGTGGGGTGACCTCCGTTTCCCCGACTAGCGGCTTGGCTCACGCCGATCGCGCTCGATTCGCGGGGCCGCCCCGGCGAGGGTAGCCAGGCTCCGGATGGCCGCAAGGGCCAGTTGAGGCCCCCACCACTCTCCCCGCCGCCATTCCCGTCGCTGGTCACGCCGGACAACCCGGGAGCGCCCAGAGCGCCGCAGGCTAGACCGGGAGGGCCTGCAGACCTCGCCTAGGCCCGAAAACGCCCTAAGCGCCCAGAGCGCCAGCGATAGACTTGGCCTGAGGCTACCCCAATCGGCGCGGAGCTAGCTTGTCGATGATTCCTTCCAAGAGCCTCCCCCGCGCATTGGCTTCCCAGGTCTCATCGAAACCTATGGTTTGGAGACACGTCACAATCTGTTCACGTAGCTCGTCGATTTGCGGCTTCGAGAGCGTGTACGTTCGCGCACCGCTTTCCCCACCTCCCAGCAGCGAGATCCACTGTCTCGCGAGCGTGCAACGATCAAGCAGGAATCGTCGCTCCTCCTGCGATAGGCGAACCTCAGTCACGTCGACCACGCGGTTCTCCTGAAGTCGGTAGCGGTTCTACTTGGTCCAAGCACTGACGACCTTGCCTAAGAGGTTGATAGCAAACCCTGCTGCATCTCCCGTAATCTGGATGCTCTCTCGTCCGAGAAAATCGACCACGACTGGTCGAGTAGCTCCGAATCGCGCCGCATCCAAAAGTGCACGTGGAGCGACACCTCGGTTGATGATCTGATTGAGCCCATGCCTTGTAAAGCCACTGATCGCATTTCCAATGAACTGACCACCGACTTGGCCTCCTGACGAGGCGGCCGGTGTTGCAGCGGCGCTCGCGGTTGCATTAGCTCCGCCTACGAGTAAGCCTTCTCCGAGTCCTGCCAGCCCGCCCGCAAGAATCGCCACCGGATCGATGAGCGGGTGTTGGAGTGGCTTCTCCTGCGGTAGGTGCCCTTCAGGTATCTTGAGCCTGTTCCATTCTTCGTGCGTGCAAAACGGCGGACATTCCTTCAACCCGAACGGATCGGTGTAGGCTACCGGATTGTTTCCCGCATACTGATACAGGTTGAGCCCTCCAGCGACGCCCATCGGATCTTCCTGCGTCCACCGCCCCGTCGCTTGATCGTAGACCCGGTTCCGGAAGAACGACACCAACGGCACTTGTACCGTGCCGAACCGATCCGCTGCGAACCCATAGGAGTTTGCCGTCCCGCCCGCATACGTCCCCCCGTGGTACTTGTACTGCTCTGCCTCTGGCGCGTGCAGCGTTCCATCGGCCGTGCCGGCGGCGAACTGCCGCCCGGCCCCATCTGTGACCCAGGCATACTCGGTGGGCGGATGATTGGCGGCCCGGTCAAGACCGATCAACGGATCGTCTACGCCAGCGCCCTGCACAAACATCCAGTCACGGCCCGCACCCACCGCCGGGCCATCGAACACGAGCCACGGTGCCCCATTGTCACATGGCTGGGCCAATTGCCCGTCGGGATCGTAGAGACAATTGTTCGGACCCCCGAGGGTTGAAGCTCGAAGATTCGCAATCCCCGCGGTCCGTCCCAGCGCGTCATACCAATACAGGACAATATCAAACCCTTGGTTGTCCGCCTCCCGCTCTCTCGCCAACTCACCGCTGTAAGCGAAGGTGCTCCAGATCGAGCCGTCGCGATACACATGATAGAGGACGTTATTGACCGCGATACCGGGACGCGTGTCGAGGTAGTAGTCCCAGACATGATCCTTGGTCCATTTGCGGATCATATTCCCCGACCGATCGAATTGCAGAGAATCAGTCGTGAGCGCTTGCGGTTGATCTTGATAGACGAGGATCCCGAAGCGATTGTAGCGATTCGTGGTTTCCAGCAGGTTACGGTCGCCGCACGCGATCCCGACCGCCTCCCCTATCCCCTGCCAGCCGGGGCATGTGATGCGTTGGTGCAGGATCCGGCCGGCTGCGTCGACCTGATCGTGCCGCACGCTGAAGTCGAAGCGGTCGGTACTCGGAGGCAGCAGCGGGTTCTGCGAGGTCACTGCTCGCACCAGCCCCGTCGCGTCATACCGGTACGTCACCGTTGCGTTGCTCACAGGATACGTGATCTTGCGCCGGCGACCGAGCGCGTCCCACAAGAAGCTCACCTTCCGCTTCCCAAGCCCTGCCCACCATACGAGGAGGGAGTCCAAGTCACCCGTAGTCGTCCCATACGCGTACGCGATGCTGTCGACAAACACTCCTTGTCCCGTCGCGTGACGCCGGATCAACTTGGTCCTGGCGCCTGTCACGTCGTACTCGTAGGCGACGGAGTCCTGAGCCGTCAGGGCCTTCACCACCTGGCTTCTGATCGCCCCGTTGGCGTAGTACGTCCGCGTGATGTGGCCTAACCGGTTGGCAGCGCTACCGAGGTTACCCATCAGGTCGTAGCTGTAACTGACACTGTCTGCGAAGACGCTATCCTCCGGCGCGCCCTCGTACCACGAGTCCACTGTGGGCAACACCATGGCTGTACGCCGCCCTTCGCCATCGTAGCGGTAGCGCACTTTGATGCCCGTGCGTGAGAGCGTCGAGTCGAGCTCACCCGCGAGGCCGTAGTAGAGGGTGCGCCGCGTGGTGGAGTCCGTATCGTAGGAATCCCATTCGCGCGCCTGGTGGCCACGGGCATCGAACCCGAACCGTCTCGTGACGCCGCGCGGATCGATCGCCCGCTCCATCCCGTCGTCGTTGTAGACGTAGCTGCTCACCAGGTCGGTCCGGAAGGAGTCCGCGGGCACAAAGGGCGCCGTCTGATCCACGCACACCACCTGGGTCTCGTCGCAGTCGGCGAGTGGGGGAGCGCCCGGCGGCGTGGCCTTCGTCACGCTTTGGTGATAGCCGAGTACGCGGTTGAACCCGTCATAGAACCAGATCCGATGGTATCCCAATGGATCCCATGCCTCGGTCACGAAACCTGCCTGATTGCGCTGGTAGGTGCTCCTTACGCCGACGGCCGATTTCCAGGAGGCGAGGTTCCCCATCGCGTCGTACCCGAAGCGCTGCACCTGGTCCTGGACGTGCTCCGTGGTATCGGATTGCCACCAGGTCGGTACCTGCCGTTCTGCCACGCTGTCTACCACACCCGTGAGTGCCCCCGTGGCCCGATAGAAGAACTTTGTCACGTGGCTTCGGGAATCGATGACCGAATCGGTGAGCCCGAGCCCCGTGTAGGTGTAATCGGTGCGCCGCCCCAAGCCGTCGGTGACACGCGTCGGCGAGTCGGGCGTTGCTGGATCACCATAGTCGTACGTGGTGGTCTTTGTCGCCTGGCTGTCGACGTGCCAACTACTGTCCCGCAGCCCGACGAGGTTGCCGCGCGCATTCCAGCTCATGCGGACGATGCGGTCATTCGGGTACTGCACCCGGGTGACGAGCGCCGGCAGCGTGGCCACACTGTCATGCCAGGTACGGATCGTCGCATTGAGATGCAGCTGAACCGACTTGATCGGCGCGCCGAAGCGGTCCACCCAGAAATCGGTGGCGTCGCCGATCCCGGCGAGCGGCCCATCTACCCGGGTCGCGACCCCCGTATCTACGGTCGTCACGACGCCGAGCTGGTCGCTGTATCCCATCGCCAGGCCCTTTTCATCCCAGGGAGCAAGCGTGATGCGTGCGGTGTCGCTCCCCGTGACCCCGCTCGGGATCTTCACGAGCGTGACCCGGGCGTTCTTGTCGTACTGATAGACCGTGCCGACGAATCCGCCGGGCGCAGCCGACGACTCGCGCAGGCGCTGCGTCATCCGCCCGGCCACATACTCGAATATTGTCGTATCGGCATCCTCGCCGGGGACGAGCGTCGCCAGGGTGAGCTGGACCAGGGTGTCGACGTTCATCCGAGCCCGAAGACGTCGCTCATACGGATCGACAATCGAGTCGAGGCGGGCCGTGACGCTGTCGTAGTAGAAGCTGTAGCTCCGCGACGTCCCATCGTTGGGAGGAACGGTGATCGCGCGTAACCGTATCTTCCCCGCGACTGCGCCCCAGGTGAAGGTCGTGAGGGCGCCCACGCGGTTTCGGGTCGCCCGATGGAGACCGGTCTCATCGAAGAGCACCGCCGCCGTGTGCTCGAGATCCCGGCGATACCATTTCACACCGAGGGTGTCGAACCGCACAATGCTGTCGGGCCGATCGCCCGGCGCGCCCTGGTAGACGTCCCCCGCGGGCCCCGGTTTGCGGTAGACCCGAATCGAGCCGTCTCCCGCGAGCCAGATCAGCCGCGTGGAATCCGCGGGGTCAAAGTAGACCGCCTCGAGCCCCAGCAGCGACCATCCCCGCCCAAACTCGCTCGCAGTGCGGTTTACGGTCAGCACGCCGCCCGTGACCGTCGTGTCGTAGCTCGCCGTCCCGTAGAAATTTGTGACGGTGAGCGTGACCGGCTGCGTCCAGGTCCACAGCGGCGCGAGCCCACGGCCGAGCACCATCTGCTGCGGCTCACCGGTCAAGGGCGGCACGAACTCGGCGCTATCCTTCGAGGTGCCGACCGTGAGGACCAGCTTCACCTTGTCAGGCCGGGCTACGGAGTCGGGCTCCGTCACGTTCGCGGCGACGAGCACGAGCCCGGTCGCGGCCGCCGAGTTGTAGTAGAGCGTGAGCGAGCGATCGCGGCCGAGCGTGCGATAGGTCGGCATCGCGTGGACGACGAAGAGATCGCCACAGGAGATGCCGGCGGCATCGCCCGCCCCCGTGGTGAGACAGAGACCCCGATCGAGATTCTCAGGACTCGTGGGCACGAGCGACACCCGCGGGCGTCCCGGAGGCGCGGCCAGGACACGCACCCAGCCGCTGTCCTTCGTCGCCGTATAGCTGGCCTGCACCGCCGTGAGCGCGACGGATCCCGTGGTGCCGAGCGCCCCCACGTGATAGCTGACCATAACAGTCGATGAGGCGCCGCCCGCGACATCGATCGATCCCGGGGCACCACAGCTCGTGGCCGTGCCCGTGCAGGTCGGCGTGAGCGTGTAGGTCAGCGTCCCCGCATCGCTGTTGTGGATCGTGAAGGCCTGCGTCGCGTTCGCATTCTCGAGCGCCGCGACCGCCTGGCCATCCGGCGTGACCGCCGGCGGCGGCGCCACATTCGTGATGATGAAGCTGCCGCTGTCTGACGCTTGCGCGCTCCCCGCCGTGAGCCACAGCGTCCCATTCGTCCCGCTCGCCCCCGGCACAAAGCTCGCGACGATCGGCGCCGAGGCACCGGGATCGAGCGTGAGGGAGGACGGGGTCACGGTGCCGCAGGTCAGGCTGCCCGTGGTCCAGCACACAAGGGTGTAGGTATCGGGGACCCCGCCGCCGTTGGTAACGTGGAAGGTGTCCGTCCGCGCCACGCCGCCGATCACGCTTTGCGCTTGCCCGTCCGGCGTCACGGCAACCGTGTTGTTCGAAGTGGCGGTGACGACATACGAGCCCTGATCCTGCTGATAGCCCGTCGCAGACAAGTACACGGCGCCAGTCCCCGGCGCGCCGGCGCCGAAGCGCACCGTCACCGCCGTCTGGGACCACGGGCCCATCCAAATCGATGACGGCCCATCGAGCACGACATCGGTGGCCGTCCCGACGCCCCCTGTCGAGAGATCGGTGTAATCCGTGCACGGCCCATTATTCCGCACCGTGAAGACCACGGTATTCCCGCTACTGAACGCGTCCACCCGGATCCCCACCCCATCGGGACTGACGTCCGCGGCGATCCCGCCATTGCACTCATCCTGCGCCTGGACAATCGACGGAGACACGAGAGTCGCGATCATCACGATCACGGAAGCGACGAAGCGCTGCAGCGACATGACCAGCTCCTCGAGCGGGGATGCCCGAGGGGAAGGCAGAGGTTGTGCCGATCATTCGTGCACGAGCAAGAGAGAAAGCGTGTTCAGTTGGATAAACCTGAACCGATGCTGGACAGCGAACTCTCAGGTCAGATCGCGAGCAGGCGCTTCACCTCGACAACGATCGCCATCATGCTACGCTCATCGAGCTCGCCCAGTCGTTCCTTGAGACGTGTCTTGGGAAGGGCGGCCATCGCGCCGCATTTCGCGTAGCTGGGCCGCTCGAGGCGGGGATGGCTCACGGCGGGCCGGGAAGGTCCGGGTCGCGTCGTGAGGGGAACGAGGATGACGTCCGGCGCGTGCGCGTTCCACGCGTCCACGCTGAGCACCACGGCCGGTCGCGGCTTGGGGTGAGTGAGGGGCGTGACGGTCCAGACCTCGCCGCGGCGCATCAGTCGTCCCGCTCGAACGCCGCGCTCGCGAGCGCCTGCCAGTCCACGTCCTCTCGCCGGTCGGCCGCGTCCGGACCGGCCTGGTAAAACGCCTGCAGCTCGCTCACCCAGCGGCGCTGCGCCCGCGCGGCCAGCGCTTCAGCCAGCAAGCGTTGGACCTTATCGGAGCGGCTGTCGCCGGGGGCGGCGTCGAGCGCCTTGAGCAGCCCGCGCTCCAACGTGAGCGTGACACGGTCCTTCATGACGACACCGCTCCGGTGT
>Ga0335085_10012604_pt1 | contig 12446 bp, 11 predicted proteins | sample Lox_Sample_45_FD_206712 | JGI IMG/M metagenome (GOLD analysis project Ga0335085, IMG submission 206712) | Soil microbial communities from Loxahatchee National Wildlife Refuge, Florida, United States - Lox_Sample_4.5 | ecosystem: Environmental > Terrestrial > Soil > Wetlands | place: USA...
CGAACACCTGCAGCAGGATGTTGAAGATGTCGGGATGCGCCTTCTCGATCTCGTCGAGCAGCACGACCGAGTACGGATTGCGCTTCACCTTTTCGGTGAGCTGCCCCCCCTCTTCGTGGCCGACGTAGCCGGGCGGCGAGCCGATCAGCTTGCTGACGGAGTGCTTCTCCATGTACTCGGACATGTCGAAGCGGATGAGCGCGTGATCGCTGCCGAACAGGAAGTTCGCGAGCGCGCGCGCGAGCTCCGTCTTGCCGACGCCGGTCGGACCGAGGAACACGAAGCTGCCCACGGGCCGGTTCGGATTCTTGAGCCCCGCGCGCGAGCGCCGGATCGCGCGCGAAATCGCCGAGATCGCTTTCTCCTGCGAGATGACGCGCTTGTGCAGCTCCGTCTCCATGCGCAGGAGCTTGTCGCCCTCGTCCTGGTTGATCGACGCTATCGGCACGCCGGTCCATTTCGACACGACCTCGTCGATCTCGCCCTTGCCGACGATCACCTTGCGCGCGCTCGACTTGACGTCGAATTTCTCGCGCACGAACTGCAGGTTCTCGCGCGCCGCCATCTCCTGCTCGCGATGGAACTGCGCCTTCTCGAAGTCCTTCTGCGAGACGGCGTTCTCCATCTGCTCGATGTTCAGGCGGATGCTGCGGTTGATTTCGCCGAATTCCTCGCTGTAGCCCGCTTCGCGCAGCTTGGCGCGCGCGCCGGCTTCGTCGACGAGATCGATCGCCTTGTCGGGCAGGAACCGATCCGTGATATAGCGGTTCGACTGATACACCGCCGCTTCGATCGCTTCGCGCGTGTACTCGACGTGGTGGAAGCTCTCGTAGCGATCCTTGACGCCGAGGAGAATCTCGATGGTGTCGCGCTCGCCGGGCGGGTCGACCTTGATCGCCTGAAAGCGCCGCTCGAGTGATCGATCCTTCTCGATGTACTTGCGGTACTCCGCCGGCGTCGTCGCGCCGATGCAGCGGATCTCGCCGCGCGACAGCGCCGGCTTCAGGATGTTCGCGGCGTCGAGCGAGCCTTCCGCCGAACCCGCCCCGACCAGCGTGTGCAGCTCGTCGATGAAGACGATGATGTTCGGGTTGTCGGTCAGTTCCTTCATGATCGCCTTGAGGCGTTCCTCGAACTGACCGCGGTATTTCGTGCCGGCGACGATGAGCGAGATGTCGAGCGCGAGAATGCGTTTGTCGGCGAGGAAGTGCGGCACGTCGCCGTACACGATCTTCTGCGCGAGACCTTCGACGATGGCCGTCTTCCCGACGCCCGGCTCGCCGATGAGCACCGCGTTGTTCTTGGTGCGGCGGCAGAGCACCTGCTGGACCCGCTCGAGCTCGTGCTCGCGGCCGACGAGTGGATCGAGCTGGTTCTTCATCGCCGACTCGGTGAGGTCGCGGCTGAATTCCGCCAGCAGCGGTGTTTCCTTCACCCGGGTGAGCGTCGTCTTCTCGTTGAGGAGCTGAACGATGTCCTCGCGGACCGTATTCAGCCGCATCCCCTTTTCCATGAGGATCGACGCAGCGACCGATCGCTCCTCGCGAAGGATGCCGAGCAGCAGGTGCTCGGTGCCGATGTAGTTGTGCAGCAGACGGTCGGCTTCTTCGGCCGCGAACTGCAGCACCCGTTTGGTCTCCGCGCTGAACGGAATCTCCACGGACGTGGAGACCTTCTCGCGGAACACGGTCCGCCCCTCGATTTCCTTGCGGATATTTTCCAGGGAGAGATGCGAACGCGCGAAGATGCGGCTTGTCAGACCTTTGCCTTCGCGGATCAGCCCAAGCAGGAGGTGCTCGGTTTCAATCGAAATGCTCCCGAGCTGACTGGCCTCGTAGCGGGCGAAAAAGAGTACTCGTCGAGCCCTTTCGGTGTACCGTTCGAACATCCAGGTAACCTACGTGAAAGCAGATGAAATTATGGTCACGGAAAAACGCTGACCACATTATACGGCATCGCTGCACGTTGGCCCAAACGCCCGCCGCGATAAATCGCTGACTTTCCTGGGGTTCTCGGCGCGAGACTTAAGGGCGCCCTGAAGTCAACTTTCCTTCCTGAAGACGCAGGACGCGGTCGCAGGCGTCGGCAAGCCGCGGGTTGTGCGTCGCGATGATCGAGGTCAGGCCGAAGTCGCGGTGCATCTCCCGCAGGAGCTGATGCAGCGATTCGGCGGTCGCTTCGTCGAGATCGCCGGTCGGCTCGTCGGCCAGCAGCACCGATGGCCGCATGACGAGCGCGCGGGCGACCGCGACCCGCTGCTGCTCGCCTCCCGACAACATCCCGGGACGGTGCGCGAGGCGGTCGCCCAGCCCGACCCGGCGCAGCAGGGCCTCGGCTCTGGGCCTCGCCTCACGCAGCGGAAGCCGCGCAATGCGCATCGGCATTTCCGCGTTTTCGAGCGCACTGAACTCCGGCAGCAGATGATGAAACTGGAAGACGAAGCCGACGTGATGATTGCGGAATGCGACGAGCGCCTGGTCGCTCAGCGACGAGAGCGACGTGCCGGCGATCGTGATCGCGCCGGCATCGACCCGATCGAGGCCGCCGAGTACATGCAGAAGGGTGCTCTTCCCCACTCCGGATGCGCCCATGATCGCCACCATCTCGCCGGCGTCGACATCGAGAGCGAGTTCGCGAAGCACGACGAGCGATCGGCCGCCAACCGGATAGCTCTTGGTGACGCCCGAGGCCGAAACCAGCGGGGGCTGGGGGCCGGGGGCCGGGCGCTGGGCGCTATTCATACCGCAACGCCTGGGCGGGATCGAGCTTGGCGGCCTGACGCGACGGATAGATCGTCGCGACGAAACAAATCAGCACCGCCGCCAGGACGACGAACGTGAAGTCGCGCGCGAGCACGGTGAACGGCAGGTGCGTCACCTGGTAAACGTCAACCGGCACGCGAATCAGCTGATACCGATCCAGGATCCGCGACAGTCCGACGCCGCCGACCGCGCCTGCCGCCGTGCCGACGATCCCGATGATCAGTCCCTGCAGCATGAAAATCGTCGTCACGCTGCGCGCCGACGCGCCCATGGTTTTCAGGATCGCGATGTCGCGATTCTTTTCCATCACGAGCAGAATCAGCGAAGCGACGATGTTGAGCGCCGCCACCATGACGATGAGGGAAATGGCGAGCGACACGGCGATCTTCTCGAGCGCCAGCGCCGAGAAGAGCGGCTTGTTCTGATCAGACCAGTCGTTGGCGACGTACTCCGGTCCCAGCAGCTGCGGAATCTGCCGCGCCAAATCCGGGGCAAGGAAGATGTCGTCGAGGCGCAGCTGGATGTACTCGGACGTGTCGGCGCCGAGCAGGCGCCGCGCCGTCGAGAGCGTCACGAATCCGTACGTCGAGTCGAACTCGTAGAGTCCCAGGCTGAAGGTGCCGGCGACGCGCAGCCGCCGCGGAACCGGCATCATCCCCATGGGCGACAGGACGCCTGAGGGGGTGAGGATGGAAATCGAATCGCCGACTCCCACGCTGAGCTCGACCGCGAGATCCTTGCCGAGCAGGATGCCGTCGCGATCGTTCGGCCCTGACGGCGCCAGCGCGGCAAGGCTGCCGCTCGTCAGCGACCGCGCGATGTCGGTGACGTTGGCCTCGAGCGCCGGATCGATGCCTTTGATTTGAATCGCCGACGACCGCGCCCCGGCCGAGGCGAGTCCCATGCCGTGCATCGCGGGCGCGGCGCCCACCACGTGCGGCAGCTTCATCATCTTCTCGGCTTCGGCGCGCTCGTCGGTGTAGCCGGTCTGCTTGAAGACGTAGACGTGCGCGTTCGAGCCGAGGATGCGATCGCGCAGTTCCTGCTGGAGCCCGGTCATCAGCGCCAGCGCGATGATGACCGCCATCACGCCGACGGTGACGCCGAGCGTCGAAATCAGCGAGATGACCGAGATGAACGCCTGCTTGCGCTTCGCGAGCAGGTAGCGCAGCGCGACGTGGAGTTCGAAGGGGACGTCCATGCGCAGTCGGCAGTCTCAGTCGCGTTGACGCATCAGCGGAAACAAGATGACATCCCGGATCGAGGGGCTGTTCGTCAACAGCATCACCAGTCGATCGATGCCGACCCCTTCACCGCCGGTCGGCGGCAGCCCGTACTCGAGCGCGCGGATGTAGTCCTCGTCCATCGCGTGCGCTTCGAGGTCGCCGCCGGCGCGGCTCTTCAGCTGCGCCTCGAAGCGGCGCCGCTGCTCCACCGGATCGTTCAGCTCGCTGAAGGCGTTGGCCACCTCGAAGCCGCCGATGTAGAGCTCGAAGCGCTCGACCGTATCCGGATCGTCGGGCTTCTGCTTGGAGAGCGGCGACACTTCGGTCGGAAAGTCGTAGACGAACGTCGGCTGCACGAGTCGATCCTCGCAACACCGCTCGAAGATTTCGGTGGTGATCTTGCCCGCGCCATGACCCGGATCGATCTCGAGTCCGAGCTCGCGCGCGATGCGGGACACCGCGTCGCGATCGCGCAGCTCGGCGTCGGTCACGTCGCGACGCAGCCGCTTCGCGGCGGCCTCGCGGGCGCCCTCGCGCAGCGACAGGCGCGTGAACGGCGGCGTGAGCGAGATCTGGTGATCGCCGAACGTGATGACCTCGCTGCCGACCGTCTGTCGCGCGACGGTCGCGATCATCTGCTCGGTCATCCGCATCAGCGCGTGATAATCGGCGTACGCCTCGTAGAACTCCATCATCGTGAACTCGGGGTTGTGCTGCGTCGAAATCCCCTCGTTCCGGAAGTTGCGGTTGATCTCGAAGACGCGCTCCATGCCGCCGACCGTCAGCCGCTTCAGATACAGCTCCGGCGCGATCCGCAGATACAGATCCATGTCGAGCGTGTTGTGATGCGTCGTGAACGGCCGCGCGAGCGCGCCGCCCGCGATCGGCTGCATCATCGGCGTCTCGACTTCGAGGTAGCCGCGCTCGGTCATGAATTCGCGGATCGCCGCGACGATCCGGCTCCGCGCTTCGAACACCCTGCGCGAATCGGGATTGACCACGAGATCGAGGTAGCGCTGCCGATAGCGGATCTCGACGTCGGTCAGGCCATGCCACTTCTCCGGCAGCGGCAACAGGCACTTCGACAGGAAGTGCAGCCGCGACGCCCAGACGGTGAACTCGTTGGTCTTCGTGCGGAACAGGCGCCCTTCGACGCCGACCCAGTCGCCAAAATCGAGCAGCTTGTAGATCTTGAAGTCGAGCTCGGGGACCGAGTCCTGGCGGATGTAGACCTGTATCTTCGCGCGGCCGTCGGACAACACCAGGAAGTTCGCCTTCCCGAACGCGCGGATCGCCAGGATCCGGCCCGCCGTCTTCGTCGTGATGTGCTCGGCTTCGAGCTCGTCATGCGACCGCTGGCCGTACGCGCCGGCCAGCTCGGTAATCGTGTGCGTGCGGTCGACCGTGCGCGGGTACACGTCGAGGCCCAGTTGCCGCAGCCCCTCCAGGTTCGCGCGTCGTTGCGCGATCAGTTCATCTTCTGAGCTCATTCAGCGCGCGTCCAGCTTCTTCCGAATCGTGTCGAGCACCCCGTTGATGAACTTCACCGCGTCCTCGGTGCTGAAGGTGCGGGCCAACTCGAGCGCCTCGTTGATGACGACGGCCGGCGGCGTCTCCCGGTCGCACAGCATCTCGGCGATCGCCATGCGAAGGATCAGCCGATCGATCACCGCCATCCGCTCCGGACGCCAGCGTTCCGCGGCGCCGGCAATCAGCGGATCGATCTCCGCAATCCGCTCGACCGTTTCGCGCGCCAGCCGCGTCGCGAACGTCCGCAGCTGCTCCGACGGCGGCGCTTGATCGGGCCACTGGAGGTCGAAGAACGTCTGCGCGGCGCGTGCCACGTCGGCGCCTCCGATCTCCCACTGATACAGAATCTGCAGCGCCGCTTCGCGGGCGCGCCGCCGCGGATCTTTTTTCTTCACGACCGTCGCGTCACGGCCGGGGCGCCGGCGGTTTGGTCAGCGCCGCCACCACGTCGGCCATCTCGAGCGCGGCGAGCGCCGCTTCGCGCCCCTTGTTGTCCGGCCCGTCCCCCGCCCGCGCCAGCGCCTCCTCGACCGAGTTCGTCGTCAGCACGCCAAACGCCATCGGCACGCCCGTCGCCGCAGCTGCGGCAGTGATGCCGTGCGCCACCGCGGAGCAGATGTAGTCGAAATGCGGGGTCTCGCCGCGAATGACGCAGCCGAGACACACGATCGCGTGAAAGCGTCCGGTCTCGGCGGCATGCTGCGCCGCGATCGGAATCTCGAACGCGCCGGGCACGCGGACGATCGTGATGTCGCTCTCGGCGACACCGCTGCCGCGCAGCGTATCGGCGGCCCCCGCTTGCAGGCGATCGGTGACGAAGTCGTTGTATTTCGACACGACGAGCGCGAACCGGTACGCCACCCTATCGCCCCTTGAACACGGGCTTGCGCTTGTCGAGAAACGCGCGGGTCCCTTCGCGCATGTCGTCGGTGGACGCGACAAGGCCGAAGAGCGTCGCCTCGTACTGGCACGCCTCGGCGAACGGCATGTCGGCGCCTTTGTTGATCGCGTTGATGATGTAGCGCATCGCCACCGGCGCGCTGCCCGCCAGCTGCGCGGCGAGCGCCCGCGCGGCGGTCATCAGCTCCGCCGCCGGCACGACGCGGTTGACGAGGCCGATGCGCAACGCCTCGTCGGCGCCGATCGGTGTGCCGGTCAGGATCAACTCCATTGCGCGGCCGCGTCCGACGAGACGCGAGAGGCGCTGCGTGCCGGCGTAGCCGGGAATCAGGCCGAGATTGATCTCCGGCTGCCCGAGCCTCGCCGTGTCGGCCGCGATCCGCAGCGTGCAGGCCATCGCCAGTTCGCAGCCGCCGCCGAGCGCGAAACCGTTGATCGCGGCGATGACCGGCTTGCCGAGATTCTCCAGCAGGTCGAAGACGTGCTGCCCGCGCAGCGCGTGTTCGCGCCCGCCTGCAGGGGTCTGCACCGCGAGCTCGTTGATGTCGGCGCCCGCGACGAATGCCTTCTCCCCCGCGCCGGCCAGGACGAGCACGCGGACGCTTTCGTCCCGCTGCAGGTCGAGCAGCGTCCGTCGCAGAGCCTCGATCGTCTCCGAATTGAGCGCGTTCAGGACCTTCGGCCGGTTGACGGTGACGATCGCGAACGCGCCGTCGCGTTCGACGAGAAGCGAGGATTCGGCCATATCGGTCAGAGCGGAAACGGAAACATCAGCCAGCCGAGCACGATGGCCGACACGACGAAGCCGCCGAACATCAACCCGCCGAAGCGCAGCTGCTCGCGCGGGTCGTCCTTCGCCATCACCGAAAACACCAGCGACACGAAGAACGCGAACAGCACGAGCAGGACGAAGTGGCTGTGCATCACTTGCGGCCGAGCGCCACGTCGTAGGCGTCGATGATCACCAGCAGGTTGAGCAGACCGGCGACGATCAGGAACGCGTTGCCGTATTCGTAGGTGACCGCGCGCACGTCGCCGAGCCCGAAGCCGAGCGCGTTCGCGATGAAATACGGGATGCCGATGCCCAGATCGGCGAACGCCGCCAGGCCGACGAGCGGCTCCGACAGATCGAAGGGAAACAATCTGCCGCGCAGCCCGAGGCCGATGGCGAACATCAGCGGCAGCGCGACGAGAAAAATGAGCCCCTTCTGGCGACGGCCCTGCCACAGATGTCCCACGCCGGGCAGCGCCCAGGATGCGAGACAGAGCAGCACGAGCCCGCCCGTCTGCGTCTGTTCCGCGGCGGTGTCGCGCACGATCCGTTAGTTTACCTGACCTTGAGGACGAGCCACGAGACGACCGCGCCGAGCGGCAACCCGGCCGCGAAGCGGACCAAGTTCGACGGCGTGATGCCGGTCGTCCATTCGAAGACGAGCGTCGCGATGGTCGGGATGGCAGAAACGATCGCGATCATGCGAGGCGACACGGTAGCGCAGCCCTTTAGGGCTGCCTGCGCCGCGACGGCGGGCCTGAAGGCCTGCGCTACCAGAGCGGCGGCGGCAGCGCCGAGATAGATACCCGTACAGCGCGCGCAGACCGGCAGCTGCGCCGCCCAGAGATGAAACGATCGCTCGGGCTTCTGATGACAGACGAGGCTGCCGATGCCGTAGATCACGAACGCGAACGCATGCGTGTACGTCGCGGCGTGGACGCGCGTGGCCGCATACGCTGCGAGCGGCAGCATCATCAGCCAGCCGGGAGCGGCGATGACGTACGCGCGCCGGACGAGAGGCATCACAGAGCGATGGTACACTCCCGCGCGACATGTCGAGCGCTCCCCCATCGGCGCCGGCGCTCGCATCGCGCCACCTGGCCGGCGTCGCCCTCACCTCGAGCACGCTGCTGATGACCGAGCTGGCGCTGACGCGCATCTTCTCGGTCACGATGTATTACCACTTCGCGTTCCTCGCGATCTCGATCGCGCTGTTCGGCGTGAGCGCGAGCGGCGTGTTCGCGTACACGGTCCGCCGCCCGCTCGATCGCGTCTCGTCCGGATCGCTCCTCGCGATCGCGGCGATTGTCTACGCGGTATGCACGGTGACCGCGCTCTTCTTCCTCGTGCGGTTGCGTGTCGGCTTGAGCTACTCGCCGCGCAATCTGCGTCTGATGCTTACGATTTACGCGCTGGCCGCGCTCCCCTTCTTCACCGGCGGCCTCGTCGTCACGCTGGCCCTCGCGCGCTTTGCGGCGCGCGTCAACGCGGTCTATGCCGCGGACCTCATCGGCGCCGCATGCGGCTGCCTTCTGTTGATCCCGCTGCTCAACCGTCTCGGTGCGCCGGGAGTCGTCCTGACGGCGGCGACCCTCGCGGTGGCCGCGGCGGTCTGCTTCGCGAACGACCGCCGCGGTCTCATCGGCGCGGTCGGTGCAGTCGTGATCGCGCTGCCACTCGCCGGCCAAGTGTCCGGCGCTGCCGGCTTCGACGTCGTCGACACCAAAGGCCACCAGGGCGACACGATTCTGTTCAGCAAATGGAATTCGTTCTCGCGCGTCGCGGTGTACGAGCGGACACACGGCGACTGGTCGCTGAGCCCCGCGTACACCGGGCCACGGCCCGACACGCGGTTCATGGACATCGACTCGGCCGCGTCGACGCCAATCCTCGGCCTGGATCCGGAGCTCACGCGCGCGCAGTACCTGCGCTACGAGTTGACCGCGCTGGCGTATCAATTGAAGGGCCTGGGGGCTGGGGGCTCGGGGCTGGATCGCGTGCTGGTGATAGGTCCCGGAGGCGGCCGTGACTTAGCGTCGGCGCTGGTCTTCGGCGCGAAGCACGTCGACGGCGTCGAGATCAATCCCATCATCGCGGACGATGTGATGCGCGACCGGTTTCGGGGTTTCTCAGGCGGCATCTACACCAACCCGCGCGTCCGCATCGCCGTGGACGACGGCCGCAGCTTCGTGCGTCGATCGCCGGATCGGTACGACGTCATTCAGGCATCGCTGGTCGATACGTGGGCCGCGACCGCCGCGGGCGCTTACACGCTGACCGAGAACACGCTCTACACATCCGAAGCCTTCGACGACTACCTCGATCACCTGACGGACACGGGCATCCTGACGATTACGCGCTGGGTGATGGACGGCCTGCGACTCGTATCGCTCGCCCAGGCGGCGTGCGAAGCGCGAGGGTGGTCGGCAGCCGATCGGCTCGCGATCGTCCGCTCCGATCGTGTGGCGACGTTTCTGCTCAAGAAGACGCCGTTCACGACGGACGAGATCGCGCGGCTGCGCGAGACGGCGGCGCGCCTGCGATTCGAGGTCCTCTACGGGCCAGGACCGGCGCCGCTCGCGCGGCCCGAGTGGCTGGAAGGCACGAACACCGGCGACTACGCGAGGCTGATCCGCACGACACCGGTCGATCGCCAGCAGTTCTACGACAGGTACTACTACGACATCCGGCCGACGACCGACGATCGGCCCTTCTACTTTCACACGACGAAGCTGAAGAACCAGATGTCGGTCGCGTTCGGACGGTCGATGCTCTTCGGCAACGGCCTCAGCGCATTGATGACTTTGCTCGCGATTTCGTCGATGCTCGTCGTCCTGTTCGTGATCGTGCCGCTGATCGTCGCCGATCGCGGCGTGCGGCATCCGCGCGGGTGGCTTGCGTGGCTGCTGTACTTCGGCGCGCTCGGGGCGGGGTTCATGCTCATCGAAGTGTCGGCGCTGCAGCGTTTCGTGCTGCTGCTCGGCCACCCGGTCTATTCGCTCACCGTGACGCTGTTCTCGCTGCTGCTCGGCACCGGCCTCGGCGCCGCGTGGAGCCGTCGGTTCGCCGACGCCGACCTGCCGCGCACAGGCATCACGGCAGTGCTGCTTGTGGCCGCGATCGCGTTCGTGTTCGTGCCGGTGACCGCGCCGATCGTCGCCTGGGCCATTCCGCTGACGCGCGCCCTGCGCATCGGCATTGCCGTCGTGCTGCTGGTGCCGATCGGCGCGGTGCTCGGCATTCCGATGCCCACTGGACTTCGAATGCTGGCGGCCCGCGCGCCCGAGATGGTGGCCTGGGCGTGGGGGATGAACGGGGCGCTGTCGGTGCTCGGCGCAACCCTCGCCATCTTCATCGCCATGAACTGGGGATTCCGGGTGACGCTCCTCTCGGCCTCAGCAACGTATCTGGTCGGCGGCGCGGCGTTCCTACAAGCCTCATCAAATCAATAAGTTATAGTCGCTTGAAACCGGAACGCCGTTTCTGCGTCAAACAATGTTAGTCTGGTGAACACCGTTCACCAGATCAAGGACATCCATGGGAATCAAGGAACGCCAGGAGCGCGACCGTGAAGCCGTGCGCCGCGCCATTCTCGACGCGGCTCGCGAACTCTTCGTCACCGAGGGCTTTCAGCACGTCTCGATCAGGAAGATTGCCGAGCGAATCGAGTACAGCCCGGCCGCGATCTACAGCTACTTTCCGAGCAAGGACGACATCTTCTTCGCGCTGGCGGAGGAAGGGTTCCGCCTGCTCGGCAGTCCCGCCGACGCCGACGCGCAAGAGCATCTGGCCGGCCTCGAGCCGCTCGATCGCCTGCGCGCGGTGTTCTGGCGCATGTACGAGTTCAGCCGGCAGCACCCGCAGTACTTCGCGCTCATGTTCATGGAGCGCTCCGTGCCACGGATCAGCCGCGAGTACGAGCGCTTCGCGTTCGTGCGGACGCGCAAGCAGGAAATCGCCGCCGAGATCGAGGCCTGCATCGCGTCGGGCGACCTCCCGCCGTCGACGAGCTCCGGCGTGGCGATGCGCGTGCTCACCGCAGGTCTGATCGGCATCGCGACCCTACGGCTCACCGAGCGCCTGGCGCCGTCCGAAAACGCCGACGACCTCGCGCACGACGTCCTCAACGTGGCACTCGCCGGCCTGCGCACCGGGGTGCCGCTGCGGTCCTCGCCGTCGGCGCTGTGCACGGCTGACGACGCGACCGATCTTCAACCCGTGCGGGCGGCATCGCGTGCCGCCCAGGAGTCCTAATGCATCGCCTACTCGTCTCCGCACTCGTTCTCGCCGCGCTGGGCGCAGCCGCCTGCAGCGCGGGCGACGCCAAGACCAAGGATTCGCCGACGGGATCGGCCGCCGCTGTCGCGGTGGCTCCGGTCGTCGCCGTCGAACAACCGATCACACGCTTCATCCGCGCCACCGGGTCGCTGACGGCCGAGGAACAGGCCGACGTCGCCGCCGAAATCGCCGGCCGCGTCGTCGCCGCGCCGGTCGAGCGCGGCACCAACGTCGGCGCAGGCGCCGAGCTCGTGCGCATCTCGCAAACCGAAGCCGAAGCGAGTCTCAAGGAAGCCGAGGCGAACGCGGCGCAGCTCGAGGCGCGTCTCGGCATCACCGGCGGCGGCGCATTCGACGTCAACAAGGTGCCGGAAGTCCAGAACGCGCAGGCCGCGAACGACCTCGCGACGTCGGAGTTCAAGCGCATCGAGTCGCTGCTCTCGCTGAAAGTGGTGTCGCAGTCGGAGTACGACCAGCGCAAGACGCAGATGGAGGCGTCGCGCCAGCAGGTCGATGCGGCGAAGAATGCCGCCACTCAGCAGTTCGAGATGCTGCAGGCCGCGCGCGCGCGGGTCGCGCTCGCGCGCAAGGCGTTCGCAGACACCAGCGTGCGCGCGCCGTTTGCCGGCAGCGTCGGGCAGCGTTTCGTCAACGTCGGCGATTACGTCACCAAAGGGATGAAGGTTGTCAGCGTCGTCAGCACCAACCCGCTGCGCCTGCAACTGACGATTCCCGAGCAGTTCGTCTCGGCCGTCGCGACCGGGACGACGGTGAGCTTCGTCGTCGACGCGTATCCGGGGCGCGAATTCCCGGGAACCGTGCGCTTCGTGTCGCCCGCGCTCCAGGCGGATCAGCGTGCGCTGACGATCGAAGCGACCGTGCCGAACGCGAAAGGCGAGCTGAAGCCCGGCTTCTTCGCGACGGCGCGCATCGAGCAGCCGAACAAGGCGCCGGGCGTTCTCGTGCCCGCCGCCGCCA
>Ga0335085_10012605_pt1 | contig 12446 bp, 3 predicted proteins | sample Lox_Sample_45_FD_206712 | JGI IMG/M metagenome (GOLD analysis project Ga0335085, IMG submission 206712) | Soil microbial communities from Loxahatchee National Wildlife Refuge, Florida, United States - Lox_Sample_4.5 | ecosystem: Environmental > Terrestrial > Soil > Wetlands | place: USA: Florida...
CACGCTCCGCCCCGAGCGCGTGCGTCGCGCGCAGGAACCACTCGATCACCAGCGCAACCGGCACCACCGGCACGCCGCCGACCACGTGGTCGGCGAGGTAGGGCTGCGCGCCGCGCTCGACCCACACGTCCAGCGTCGCATCGCGCGCGCGCGCGGGAAGCGCCTGTGCCGCCGCGTCCGGCGCGCCCGCGAGGATTACCGCGTCGTCGGCGTGCGCGGCTTCGGCGACGAAAGCGCGCGCACCCGCATCGAGCGCGATCAGCGCAATGCCGAGGCTGTGGAAGTGCCGGCGCAGCGGCGGCGTCACCATGCCGCCTTCCCATGGGCCCCAGCCGATCGCGCGCACCGCGCATGCCGCGCCGCGGCGAGCGCGCTCGGCGCAGGCGACGTGATTCAGCACCGCGTTGGCCATCGCATAATCGCATTGCCCGGCGTTGCCGGTCTGGGCCACGACCGAGGAAAAGAGACAGATCCAGGCGAGTTCGTCACCCGCGGTCGCATCGAGCAGCGTGCGCAGGCCGCGAACCTTGGTGTCGAACACGCGGTCGAACTGCGCGTCCGTCTTTTCGGCGATGCGCTTGTCGGCGAGCACGCCGGCCGCGTGGACCAGCGCCTTGATCGGTCCGATGCGCGCGCGCACGTCGTCGAGCGCGGCGCGCACCGCGGCGGCGTCCCTGAGATCGACGCAGAGGTAGGTCGCCTGCGCGCCGGCGCCTTCGATCGCGGCGAGCGTCGCGCGCACCTCGCGGGTGGAACTGATCGCGCGCACTTCGGCATTGATTTCGGCTGGCGGCGGAACGCTTCCCGACTTCTGCGCCTGCGCGACCAGGGCGCGCGCGAGCCCGGCCGCGTCGGCTATGCCCTGACAGCATGCCGGCTCCTCGGCAAGCCGCGTGCGCCCGAACATCACGATATGGGGGCGATTGCTGCGCGCAAGCTCGGTCAGGCAGGCCGCGGTCACGCCGCGCGCGCCGCCGGAGGCGACGACGACCGCTCCGGGCGCAAGCTCGAGGCGTGACTCGCCGGCGGAGCAGGGCACGGCGCGCGGCACCCGGCGCGATCCGTCGCTCCCCAGGCCCGCCTCCAGCTGGTCGCCGCCGCCGAACAGTTCGGCGACGATCGCGCGCGCGATGTCGTCGGCGCAGCGGCTGCCGCGCTCGCAGTCGATCGCCTTCAGCGACGCGCCCGGCCATTCGTGGCGCGCCGTGCGCGCGAGCGCGGCGATGCCGCCGAGCCAGGCACGCGCCGGACTGCGTCCCGAGATGCCGAAATCCCCGCCCGTGTCCTGGACGGTGACGAACACGCCGGTGCCCGCCGCGGCGCGCGGCGCCAGTGCGCGCGCGGCGTGGAAGGCTTCGCGATTGACAGCGAGCGCTTCCTCGATCGAAAACACTTCGCGCAGACCGCCGAGGAAGATCACCGCATCGGCGTCCGCCGGCACCTGCGCCACCACCTCGGCGGCGACGCCGCGCGCGGCGAGGCATCGAACCACGGCCGCCGCAATGCCCGAGCCGCATTCGGTGACGACCATGCGCGCGGCATCGCGCAGGCCGGCAAGCGCCAGGCCGGGAGCGTCTTCGGCCTGCACGCGCAGCGCGGATCTTTGCAGCGCCACTGCGCCGGTCGCGTTCGGGGTGGCGGCGGCTGCGTCCTGCGCGCCCGCGGCAGCGGGGCCGCCGACCTGCGTGAGGTAGGCGACGACATCGCCCAGCGTGCGGATTTTCGCCATGTCGCCCGCCTGCACGTCGGGCAGCGCGGGCACGGCGTCGCGCATCGCGGCGAGAATTTCCACGCGCTTGATCGAATCGATGCCGAGGTCGGCTTCGAGGTCCATGTGCATGCCGAGCAGTTCGGCCTGATAGCCGGTCTTGTCCGCGACGATGGAAAGCAGCAGCGCCGTCAGATCCGCCGCGGGGGCCGGCGCCGCCGGAATCAGCGGCGCGGCCACGGCGGCGGTTCGCGCTGAAGCGGGCGCTGCGACTGGCGCGGCGGCGCTCGACGCCGCCGTGGCAGGCGCCGCCGCCGCAGGCCCGACCTGCTCGAGATAAGCGAGCACATCGCCCAAGGTGCGGATCCTGGCCATGTCGCCCGCCTGCACGTCGGGCAGCGCGGGCACGGCGTCGCGCATCGCGGCGAGAATTTCCACGCGCTTGATCGAATCGATGCCCAGATCGGCTTCGAGGTCCATGTGCATGCCGAGCAGCTCGGCCTGATAGCCGGTCTTGTCCGCGACGATCGAGAGCAGCAGTGCGGCCAGATCCGCAGGGCGCGGCGGCGCCGCCGCCTCGACCGCAAGCACGGCCGCGGCAGGTGGCAGCGCTGCCGCGGGCAGCGACACGCTCTCGATCGGCGCAGCGCCCGCGAACGAGGCAAAGGCCGGGCTGGCAGTTGTGGCCGGCTGGCCGCCTGCCGTCGCGCTCAACTCGTTCAGGGACGCGGACATCGCGGCGATGAAGGCGGCATGGCTGTCGGCCATCGCGCGGCTGACCTCGGCATGGGTGTCGGCCATTTTCTTCTGTATCGCCAGGTACGCCTCCAGCCAGGCCGCGTCCGCGGGCACGCCCGCCGTCGGCGCCGACGATCGCAGCGGTGCCGCAGGCAACGCGGGAGCCGGAGGCGTCGCCGTGGTTGCAGGCGCCGTGGTCGCGGCTGCGGTGCGCTCCTTCGCGTTGGCCGGATAGATCTTGCCGTAGTTCGTGCCCGTCAACATGACCGTCGCGCCCGGCCGCTTCGCGGCTCGCTCGGGCGGCGCCTCGTAGCCCTCCCACAGCGGCTCGAAATCGACGGCAGTGCCGCAGGCGGCAAGCTGCGCCAGCGCATGATGCAGGCTCGTTACGCCGTCGCGCGACTTGCGGTCGATCGACACCGCGAGATGCGGCCGCCCCTTGAGGACGCGGCGCGCGAGATCGGCGAGCACCGAACCGGGGCCGACTTCGATGAAACGGCGCACGCCGCGCGCGTAGGCGCGCTCGATCTGCTCGGCGAAATGCACCGGCAGCGCGAGCTGCTCGGCGAGCCGGCGGCGGATCGCTTCGGGCCGCGGCGGATAGGCCTCGGCGTCTGCATTGCCGAGCACCTCGACGCGGGGCGCGCGCACTTCGATGATCGCCAGCGCGGTGCCGAACGCCGCCGCGGTCGGCGCGATCGCCGGGCTGTGAAACGCGGCCGCCACCGGCAGGCGCTTGGCGGCGACGCGCGCGCGCGCGCAAGCCTCCTCGACGCGCTGCATCGCTTCGATGCTGCCCGATACCACGACCTCGTCGGCGGCGGTGAGGTTGGCGACGACGGCATCGGTGCCGGCGACCAGCGCCGCGGCCTGCCCGGCGTTCGCAGACAGCGCCAGCATCCCGCCCGGGTGCGCGCGCGCGGCGTCGCGCATGAGCTCGCCGCGCGTGCGCGCCAGCATGAGCAGGTCCTCGACGCCGTAACAGCCGGCCGCGCACAGCGCGGCGAGCTCGCCGAAGCTGTGGCCGATGAAACAGCGCGCATCGAGCTTGAGCGCGCCGAGCAGCTCGAACGCGCCCAGGCTCGCGAGCCCGAGCGCGGGCTGCGCCCATTCGGTCGCGCGCAGCCGCGCTTCGAGCGCCTGCTTCGCTGCATCGTCGAAGGCCGGCGGCGGAAAGGTCAGCTCGTGGATGGCGCTGCCGTCGAAACGCATGTCCGCAGCGCGGTCCCACACCCGCCGCACGCGCGCGTGCGCCATCGCCAAGTCCGCGCCCATGCCGACATACTGGCTGCCCTGCCCGGGGAACAGGAACGCGGCTTCGCCGCCGAGCGCAGGCGCGGAATCGATGTAAATGCCCGTGGGCGTCGCGAGCGCGGGCGCCGCCGCAGCGCGCAGGCAGGCATTCGCCTCGGCGAGCTTTTTCGCCAGGTCCTCGCGCGATTCGGCGACGATGGCGAGGCGGACCTTCGCGGCCGCGTCGAACGCGCGCTGGCTCGAGCGCGCGCGCGCGGCGAAATCGCCGCCCTCGAGCGCGAGCGCGTTGCAGCGCTCGGCGAGCGCCGCGCCGCTGTCTGCGCCGAACACGAACAGTTCGTTGCGGCTGGTGCGCAGGCTCGAGCCGTGCGCGCGCGCGTCCGCCGACACGTACTCCTCCACCGTGGCGTGGTAGTTGGTGCCGCCGAAGCCGAAAGCGGAGACCGCGGCGCGGCGCGGGTGGTCGCCCGCGCGTATCCACGGGCGCGCGGCGGTGTTGAGGTAGAACGGGCTCACGTCGAGTTTCAATTCAGGGTCCGGGCGCTCGACCTTGATCGTCGGCGGCAACACCTTCTGGTGCAGCGCCATCACCACCTTGAGCAGTCCGGCCGCACCGGCCGCGGCGGCCGTGTGCCCGATCTGCGATTTCACCGAGCCCAGAGCGCACCACGGTTTGCCCGATGCGGAGGTCGCGCCGAAGACCGCCTTGAGGCCTTCGACTTCGGCCGCGTCGCCGGCCTTGGTGCCGGTGCCGTGCGCCTCGACGAGTTCGACCGTCTCCGGGCCGAAGCCCGCGCGCGCATAGGCGCGGCGCAGCGCTCGCGCCTGGCCGTCGCTGCGCGGCGCGTAGATGCTCTTGCTGCGGCCATCCGAGGACGAGCCGATGCCGCGCAGGACCGCATAGATGCGGTTGCCGTCGCGCTCTGCGTCCTCCAAGCGCTTGAGCGCCATCATGCCCAGCCCCTCGCCCATCATGGTGCCGTCGGCCTGGTCGGAGAACGGGCGGCAATCGCCAGTGAGCGATATCGCCGGCGTCTTGCTGAAGCACAGGTAGACGAAAGCGTCCTTGTTGGCGTCGACGCCGCCGGTGACGACCAGGTCCGATTCGCCCAGCAGCAGCGAATTGATCGCGGCGTGCACCGCCGCGAGCGCGCTGGCGCAGGCGGCGTCCAGCGTGAGGTTGGAGCCGTGCAGGTCGAGTCGGTTGGCGATGCGCCCCGCGGCGACGTTGCCGAGCATCCCCGGAAACGAAGCTTCCTGCCAGGGCACGTAATTGCGCGCGATGCGATCGCATATGGCTTCGATCTCGGACGCGGCGACGCCGCTCTCGCGCAGCGCCTTGGCCCAGACCGGCCGCTGCAGGCGCGAAACCAGCGGCGCGACGGCCTCGGTCGCGCCGGAGAAGCCGAGCATCACGCTGGTGCGCTCGCGATCGAGCTTGAGCGCGCCGCCGCGCGCGACGTCGTCGAGCACGTTCTTCGCGACGATCAGCGACAGGAGCTGCACGGTGTCGGTCGCCGGCAGCAGGCTCGGCGGGATGCCGAACTCGAGCGGATCGAAGGCGGTGGGCGAGAGGAACGCGCCGCGCTTGGCGTAGGTCTTGTCCGGCTTGGTCGGATCCGGATCGTAGTAATCCTCGATCAGCCAATGCGATTCGGGCACGTCGGTCATGCGGTCGCGCGCGAGCACGATGTCGCGCCAGAATTCCTGCGGATTTTCCGAGCCGGGATAGAGCGAGCCGACGCCGACAACGGCGATCGGTGCTTGCAGCGAGTCGGAACGCGCACTTGAGTCCGCGCTCGAATCCACGCTTGAATCCTTAGGCTCTGGTGCTGCGCTCATAATCCGCTCCCGGCAGACGCGTCTGCCCGTTCAGTCAAGAGGACGTGGGACGAAGTGGAACGCGGCCGGCGGAACCGGAACGCCGTGAGTCCGCGCCTGGTGCGCCCGCGTTAGCACCGCGGCACCCTCGAGCAGATTGCGCGCGATCTGCACCACCGAGCGCTGCGCCGGATCCGCGAGGAAGCTGCCGGCGGCCCAGCGGTTGAAGCCGCCCATCGCCGGACCGCACCAGATCTGGTAGTCAGCGGTGCGGCTCGGCTCGCCGGATATCGCCCAGCGGCTGGACATGCCCAGATACCAGCGGAAGGTGAGCGCCATCTTGTGTTTCGGTTCGCGCTCGGCGCGCGCGACCTCCGCCGGATCGCGCGCGCTCCAGAACGCCTGCGTCGCCTCCCACGCCTGCTCGAGCGGCTGGCGGAAGATGTCGGCTTCGAGGCGCGCGCGCGGCTCGGCCGGAATCGCATCGAGGCCGTCGTAACGCAGCCACGCTTCGTGCAGCCGCGTTGCGCGCGCGGCGAACAGCGTGCCGCGCTTGAGCACCTGCACTTTCACGCCGAGTTCGAACATGTCGGCCGCCGGCGCCATCGCCACATCGGCGAAGTCGGCGTGCGCGAGCATGGCTTTCGCGGCGGCGGAGAGGCCGGATTCGACCGCCGCCTGGTTGAGCGAGCCGGTGAGCACATAGTCCGCGCCGAGCGCGAATGCCGCGGCGACCGCGCTGGGCGCGCCGAGGCCGCCCGCCGCGCCGACGCGGATGCGCGGGAACGCCGGATGGCGCGCCATGATCTGGGCGCGCAGCTCGAGCATGCTCGGCAGCAGCACCGTGAGCGGCCGCCCGTCGGTGTGGCCGCCGCTGTCGGCTTCGACCGTGACGTCTTCGGCAATCGGCAGCTGCGCCGCGAGTTCGGCTTCCTCCGGTGTGAGCGCGCCGCGCGCGACCAGCGCGGCGAGCGCATCGGCCGGCGGCGGCGACATGAAGCGCTCGGCGACCTCGAGCCGCGATACCTTGGCGAAAATCCGGCGCGCGCGCGCGATGCCGCCGCCGGCATCACGCCTGAGCCCGGCGGCGGCGCAGCGTATGACGGCCGGGGTCAGCCGCATGAACGCCGACGCGGATACGCAGGGCACCCGAGCCTGGATCAGCAGCTCGGCCAGGCGCTCTTCCTGCGCCGGCTCCTGCGGCGAGTGGATCAGGTTCACGCCCCACGCGCGGCCGGGGCCGATGCGGCGCGACAGTTCGGCGACGGCCTGCTCGACCTGCGCGAGCGCAAGGCCGGCCGCGCCGAAAAAGCCGAGCATGTCCGCCTCCGCCATGGCGACCACCATGGGCACGGCGGCGATGCCGTTGGCCATTTCGCCGCAGACGTAGGGAAAACGCACGCCGTGGGCCTCGCCGAAGGAACGGTCGCCCAGCCATTCCGGGTAGAGTTCGGGCAGCGTGCCGAGCAGCGGCAGGGCGCCGGCGCCGTGCTCCGCGCGTCCGCCGGTGGCGAGGCCGACGCGGCCCTGCGGGCTCTCGCGCACGACGTGCACGGACAGGCGCGGTTGCGCGAGCAGTTCGGTCAGCGCGGATGCGTCGAAGCCTAGAACCGAATCGCGCTCCGGCGTCCAGCGTCCGACGACGCGCAGACCGGCCGCACCGGTTTCAGCCTCGACGCTGGTGTCAGGAATGGCGCTGCCCATGGCGTCGCAACAAGCCCCATTCGACCGTCACGCCCGGGCCGAACGCAAAGGTCGCAACCCGGTCTGCGCTTACGCGCGGCAGGTGCCGCGCGAGCACGAACAGCATCGCCGCGGCGCCCAGATTGCCGGTGTCATAGAGCGTGTCGATCGAGGCCTGCATCGCGCCCTGCGGCCAGCCCCGCGCCTCGAACACATCGCGCACCGACTCGAGAATGTTCGGGCCGCCCGGATGAACCGCGAGCGCGGGCGGCACCCCGCCCGTGCGCTCGAGCAGCTGCGACAGGAGCGCGGCACCGCGCTCTTCGCGGAAATAGGTCGCCAGCCGCGCGCCGATCTTGGAGTGCAGGAACATGCGATAGGTCGGCCGGTCCCCGCTCGTGTCCGGCGCCATGCGCAGCATCTCGTTGGTATCGGGAACGAGCGACATGCCGGTGCCCTCATACGCCCATTCGCCCTCGGGCGCGAGGATGAACGCGGCCGCGCCGTCGGCGAACAGGATGGAGGCGACGATGCTCGACATGTCGGTGACCAGCGGGTCGTACTGGATGGATGCGGTTTCGACAGCGACCACGAGCACCGCGCGCGCGTCGCCGGCGCGCACGGCATCGCGCGCGAGGCGCAGGCAGGTCGCGCCGCAAAAGCAGCCGTTGAAATTGAGTTCCTGCTTGTGCGTGTCGAGCGAAAGCCCGAGTGCGTGGACGAGCGCGCTCGAGATGCCCGGTTCCGACCAGCCGCTGGTGCTGGTCGTGAACACGTGCGTGATGTCCGCGACCGCGCCGCCCCAGTTGGCGATGGCGTCGCGCGCCGCGTCGATCGCCAGGCGCGGCGCGTGCCGCTGCCACGCGAGCGCGCGCTGCCACGCGGGCGGGTCGAAGTCGGCCGGCGTGAAAATGTCCTCGACGTTGCCCGGCCGCTCGTCTTCGGGAATCCAGCAGGGCGAGACCGTGTGGCGATAGCGGATGCCGCTGTTGAGCGCGAACTGCCGCACCATGGAGCGGACGCCTTCGCCCTGGCCGTGCCTGCGCCGCGCTTCGTCGTCGATCTCGAGAAATCGCTGCGTGGATACGCGATGCGGCAACGCCGTGCCGTAGCCGGCAATAAATGCTTCTGGCATGTCATCCCTCTGTGTGTACTGCGCCCGCTTTTTTTTCTTGCTTACGCAGCGGTCCGCACCTGGCGAACGCGTCCATCTCCGCCGGCGACGCGCGCCGGCGAGGGACGTATCAAGAACCATTCGAACTTATCGCGCCCACTTGTCGAGTTCGCCGGGATCGGGCGGCGTGAATAATTCACGGTGGGGCGCCGCCGGCACAGCCGTCCGCGCCGGGTCAGAGCGCTGCGTCGCGCTCGCCACAGTGGGCGGCGATCCAGGCGCGCGCCTCGGTCCGCAGCTGCAGCACCGAGCTCCAGTCGCTGCCGGCGGGGCGGATCGGCGCGCCGACGCTGACCACCACCGACCCGCGCCGCAGCAGCGGGCGCTCGCCGCGCCAGATGGCGCGCGCGCCGCGGATCGCGATCGGCACCACGGGCGTCCCGGTTTCCGCTGCAACCGCAAAGGCGCCGAGGTAGAAATGGCGCAGTCCGGGCTCGGGATAGAAGATGCCCTCGGGATACACCACCGCCGAGGCGCCGCCGCGCAAGCGCCGCTTGACCGCCTCGAGGTCGCCGACGCCCGATTTCGGGTCGAGCCGGTCGACGAACGGGTAGTCGAGGCGCCGCATCAGCGTGCGCGCCATGAATTCGTTCTCGAGGTCGCGTTTCGGTGTGAAAAAGAACGACTCCGGCACCAACGCCGACATGATGATAGTGTCGAGGTAGCTCTGGTGGTTGACCACGACCAGGCAGGGTCCATGGTGCAACTGCTCGTGCCCGTGTATGGTCAGGCCGATGCCGGCCAGGCGCAGAAAGCTCCTGCAGGCCGCGCGCATGGCCTGGCGCCTGCGCGCGACGCCCGGCGCCGTCGTCACCGCGATGCCGCCGACCAGCTGAGAGGCGCGCAGCAGCAGCCAGGCGTAGCCGGCGTAGCCGCCGGCCGCGACGCCGGCGCCGCCCGAGCGCAGCGCCGTTCCCGCCACAATCGTGGCCAGCTTGAGCCGCGCCTGCCACGGCGGCGCCTGCCGGCCCAGCTCGCCCGCGAGGTAGCGCGCGCGGCAGTCGGCGCGGCGCAGCTTGCCGCTCGAGGTCTTCGGCACCGCACCCGGCGGCGCGAGCACCACCTCGTCCGGATCGCCGTCGAGCAGCGCGCGCGCCGCGCCGCGCACGCGCTCGGCGAGCGCCGCGTGCTCCGGCGCGGCCAGCCGCGTCTCGGCCACGATCACGATGCGCTCGGTCCCGCGCGCTGCGTCCGCGCAGCCGAACACGGCGACACAGCCGCGGCGGATGCCCGCGACGCTGCCCACGGTCTCCTCGATCTCGTGCGGGTAGATGTTGCGCCCGCCGCGGATGACGATGTCCTTGCTGCGCCCGGTGACGTGGATGAGGTTGTCGGCGAGGTAGCCCATGTCTCCGGTCTCGCGCCACTCGCCGGCGAGCAGCTGCCGCGTCGCTTGCTCGTTGCGGTAATAGCCCGAGGTCGCCGAGGGCCCGCGGAACTGGATGCTTCCGTGCCGGCGCTCGCCGAGGACGTTCCCGCGCGCATCGACGATGCGGATCTCGTGCCCCTCTATCGCCGTGCCGCAGGCGGGGACCTGCAATGCGTCCGCATGGTCCGCGGCGACTGGAATGGCGATGTGCTCCTGCTCCAGGCGGCGGCGATCGACCAGGTCGATGCGCGGCGGCACGCGCACGCGCGGCAGCGCCAGCGCGACCGAGCACTCGGCCATGCCATACACCGGCGCCATGGATTCGGCGCGGAAACCGTAGCGCGCGTAGCGCTCGGTGAAGCGGCTGATCGTCTGCGGACTGACCGGCTCGGCGCCGTTCAGCGCATGCTTCCAGGAACTCAAGTCGAGGCCCGCGAGCGCCTCCTCCGGCAGGCGGCTGGCGCAGATCTCGTACGCGAAGTTGGGCGCCGCGGTGATCGTGCCGCGGTAATCGTGGATCGCCTGCAGCCAGCGCTGCGGCCGCGCGAGGAAGGCCTGCGGCGCGAGCACCACTGCGGGGAAGGCGTGGTACAACGCCGACAGCCACACGCCGATCAGCCCCATGTCGTGGTACAGCGGCAGCCAGGTCACCACCACGTCCTCGGCCGTGAGCCCGAACGCGTGTCCGATGCCGCGGATGTTCGCGAGCAGGTTGGCGTGCGTGAGCACCACGCCCTTCGGCAGCGAGGTGCTGCCCGAGGTGTATTGCAGCAGGGCGACGTCCTCGGGCAGGGGGAACACCGGCGGCGCCTGCGGATCGCTGGAGGCGAACGCGCGCAGGTCCTCGGCCGCGACGAAATGCTCGAGCGTAGGCACGCCCTGCTTCAGCAGCGGGCTGGCGAACGCGGCGATGCGCGGCGCGATCAGCGCGCTGACGCCGGCGTTGGCGAGGATGGCGGACTGGCGGCGCAGATGCTCCTCGATGGCATCCAGGCGCGCGGGCGGATAGATCGGCACCGGCACGGCCCCGGTCAGCAGCACGCCGAGAAAGCAGGTGAAGTAATCCGCGCCGGTCGGCAGCATCAGCGCAACGCGCACGCCGGGGCCGACGCCGCGCGCGCCGAGTCCCGCGGCCGCCGCGCGCGCGCGGCGGTCGAGTTCGCCGTAGCTGATCGGCTGCGCCTGCTCGCCCTCGAGCAGCGTGAGGTGGACGCGCTCGGGCCAGCGCTCGACGTGCCAGGCGAGCACATCGACCAGGGTTCCCGCCGCGGCGGGCGGATCGATGGCGCGGCCGGCTGCGGGCGCCGGCTCCGGCCGCGCGCTGCCGCGCAGCGTCGAATTGCCCGCGCCGCGCCCCGCCGCCTCGATCGCGTCGAGCAGCGCCCGCGGCGTCGCCGCGAGCAGCGCAGCCTCGTCCAGCAGCCTGACGCGGAACGCCTGTTCGATGCGCAAGGCCAGCTCCATGCGCCCGAGGCTGTCTATGCCCAGGCGCTCCAGCAGCGGCGTGTCGAGCGATACCGCAACCGAGGCGGGCTGCCCCAGTTCGCGCGCAAGCTCGGCCACCAGCGCGACCAATCGCGTGGCGTCGTCGGAATGAAGCGTGTGGGCTGGCGCGGACATGGGCTCCTGTGTGCGGCGGGTTTACGCGAATTCCACGGCCGACGGCCGCGAATATATACTAACGCGCCGATGCAGACCAATGCCCACGCTCGCAGTAATGTTGCCGCTCGATCTCGACGCGCCCGCCGCGCGCGCGCAGCGGGCGTGAACGTTGTTCCTGTCGCGATCCGCGCGATCGATTGCGCCGAGGCGCGATGGCGAGCGTGAATCCGCCGGCCGACGCGGCGCAGAAACTGCGCAGCACCCTTGCGGCGGTGGAGGACGGCGCCGCGCTGCTGCCGCTGTTCGAATTCGCGACCGAGTGGCTGCAACTCGATGCGGGCGAAGTGTTGACGCGGGAGGGCGAGCGCGACGCGGGCCTGTATCTGCTGATCGAAGGCGCGCTCGACATTGTGCGCGCACCCGCCGCGGGCGACGCGGCGACGGTGCGCGGCAGCGTGCGCGCGCCGGAGCTCGTGGGCGAGATGCAGCTCCTCACCGGGGGCGTGCGCACGGCGACACTGCGCGCGGCCGAAGCCGCGCTGCTCGCGCGCGTGCCGGCCGAGGCGTGCGAGCAGGCGGCGCGCAACGCGCCGGAACTGCTGCGGACGCTGGCGACGCGCGTCTTCAACCGCCAGTGCCGCGACCGCTTGCTGCAGATCCTGCCGGTATTTCTCGAAACCTCCGACCCCGCCGTGGTCGATTGGATCGCGGCACAGGTCGAATGGCTGTCTATCGCCCGTGGCGAGGTGCTGGTGCGCGAGGGCGATCCCGGCGGCGACGTGTTCATCCTCGTGGACGGCCGCCTGCGGGCGACGTCGCAAAGCGCCGGCGGCAGGGCGCTCGGCGATCTGGTTCCGGGCGACGTCGTCGGCGAAACGCAATTGTTCACCGGCGGGCGCCGCAACGCGACGGTGGTGGCGCTGCGCAACAGCGTGCTCGGGCGCTTGCCGCGCGCGCGCCTCGAGGAGGCGATCCGCCGGCTGCCCGATCTGGGCCTGCGCCTGGCGAGCGTGGCGGTCGAGCGCGCGCAGCGCGCCGTGCAAAGGAGCGCGCCGCTGCGCGCATCGGTGAACATCGTGATCCAGGGTGCGGACCCC
>Ga0335085_10012606_pt1 | contig 12444 bp, 11 predicted proteins | sample Lox_Sample_45_FD_206712 | JGI IMG/M metagenome (GOLD analysis project Ga0335085, IMG submission 206712) | Soil microbial communities from Loxahatchee National Wildlife Refuge, Florida, United States - Lox_Sample_4.5 | ecosystem: Environmental > Terrestrial > Soil > Wetlands | place: USA...
GTGGTGCTCTTGCCCGCGCCGTTGCTGCCCACCAGGGTGACGATCTCGCCCGCGTTCACCGAGAGCGACACGCCGCGCAGCACCTGCACGTCGCCGTAGGCGAAGTCCAGGTCGCGAACCTCCAGCAGCGGGGTCATGCCTTGGCCCCTCCGCTGTCTCCCAGGTAGGCGGTCATCACCCGCGGGTCGTTGACGATCTGCTGCGGGCTGCCCTCCGCCAGCTTCTCCCCCGAGTTGAGCACCACGATCCGGTCGCAGGTGCGGACGATGGCCTTCATGTCGTGCTCGATCACCACCTGGGTGAGGCCCCGCTTCTTCACCGCCAGGATGAGGTCGATGATCTCCTCGCTCTCCCGCGCGTTCAGCCCGCCCATCACCTCGTCGAGGAGGATCATCCTGGGCCGGGTGGCCAGCACCCGGGCCAGCTCCAGCTTCTTGCGCTCGCCGATGGGCAGCCCGCCGGCCAGCGCCGGGGCCCGCTTCTCCAGCCCCACCACCCGCAACTGCTCGAGCGCGATCTTTTTCGCCTCCGCCACCGAGGAGGTGCGGCAGAGAGCGCCCACCACCGCGTTGTCCAGCACGGTGAGCTTGGCCAGCGGCCGCACCTTCTGCCAGGTGCGGACCATCCCCAGCTTGCACACCTGGTCGGGGGAGAGGCCGTTGATCCGCTTCCCCTCGAAGAAGACGTCGCCGCGGGAAGGCGGGTAGAAGCCGGTGATGCAGTTGAAGAGGGTGGTCTTGCCCGCCCCGTTGGGGCCGATCAGCCCGAGGACGATGCCGCTCTCCACCGAGAAGCTGACGTCCTGGTTGGCCTTCACGCCCCCGAAGAACTTGCTCACGCTGCGCACTTCCAGAAGCGCGCTCATTCCACGGCCGCCTTCCTCCGCAGCCGCTGGGAGATGAAGCCGAGGAAGCCGTCGGGCATGACGAGGATCACCACGATCACCAGGATGCCGTACACGAGCAGGTGTGCCTGGGCGATGGTGGTGCGCAGGCCCTCGGAGATGAGCACCAGCACCACCGCTCCCAGCACCGGCCCGGCCACCGTGCCGATCCCCCCGATGATGGCGGTGAGGACCATCTGGATGGAGACGTCGATCCCGAAAACCTGCTGGGGCTCGATGAACCCCACGTAGAAGGCGGCGAAGCTCCCCACCAGCGCGGTGCAGGCCGCGGAGATGGCCAGGGCGGCGTTCTTGGAGAGGGTGGGGGGGATGCCCAGCGAGTGGGCCGCGTCCTGGTCCTCGCGGATGGCCTGCAGGTAGTAGCCCAGCTTGCTCCGCTTCACCGCGAAGTTCACCGCGATGCAGAAGAGGGCCATGGCCAGGCCCATGTAGAAGTAGGGGATCTTGCTGTTCCAGTCGGTGATCACCGCCCCGCCCAGCTTGAGCGGGGGCAGGTCGGGGGAGAGGATGCCCTCGGCGCCGTTGGTCAGGTCCTTGGTGTTGAGGGCGAGCAGGCGGATGATCTCCGCCACCGCGATGCTGGCCAGCACGAAGTAGGGGCCGCGCAGGCGAAAGGTGATGAAGCCCACCGCCAGCGCCGCCAGCACGCTCAGGGCCACCGCCACCCAGACGCCGAACCAGGGGGCGAGGTTGATCTTCTGCAGGAGGATGAAGGCGCCGTAGGCGCCGATCCCGTACCAGGCGGAGTGGCCCACCGAGTACTGCCCGGCGAACCCGCCCACCACGTTCCAGCTCTCCCCCAGGGCGATGCCGATGAAGAGGAGGATGAAGATGTGCAGGGCGTAGGGGCTCTCCACCCAGAGGGGGATCAGGGCCAGGACCACCACGGCCATCGCCAGGGGGATGAGCGTCTTCACATGCGGCTCTTTCCCAAGAGGCCGGAGGGCTTGAGCAGGAGCACGAGGAGGAAGATGGCGTAGACGCACAGGTCCTTCCAGCCCGACCCGATGTACGTCCCGGAGAGCGACTCGGCCACGCCGATCAGCACCCCGCCCAGGGTGGCGCCGATGATGCTGCCCATCCCGCCCAGCACCACCACCACGAAGGCCTTGAGGGTGAAGGCGCTGCCCACCTGCGGGTAGATGTAGTAGGTGGGCGCCACCAGGGCGCCCGCCGCGCCGGCCAGCGCCGCGCCCAGGCCGAAGGCCAGGACGCCCATGTGCCGCACGTTCACCCCCATGAGCTGGGCGGCGTCGCGATCCTGGGCGGTGGCGCGGATGGCGTGGCCCACGTCGGTCTTCACCAAGAACCAGTAGAGGGCGGCGGTGATCGCTGCCGTGATCAGGAAGCAGTAGAGCAGCGGGGTGGAGAGGCGGATGCCCCCCAGCCCCACGCTGGAGGAGGAGTAGGAAGTGGAGAGGATGCGGTAGTCGCTGGTGAAGGCGAGCATGGCCAGGTTGGAGAGCACCAGCCCGATGCCGATGGTGAGGAGGATCTGGTTCTGGGGGAGCGCGTCCAGCACCCGGTTGATCAGCGTGCGCTGGAGCAGGGCGCCGAGGAGGAAGAGCGCCGGCATGGTGACGACCACCGAGAGGAAGGGATCGACGCCCAAGAGGACGAAGACCCAGAAGGTGCAGTACATCCCCACCATCACCAGCTCGCCCTGGGCGAAGTTGATCACCCGCATCACCCCGAAGATCAAGGTGAGGCCGACGCCGATCAGCGCGTAGACGCCGCCGATCAGCACGCCGCTGAGGACGGACTGCAGCAGGACGGCCATTCAGGGCTCCCGGCCGAGGCGGGCGATCACGTCCCCGGCTTCCCGGAGGATCCGCTCGACCAGCCCAGCGGCGGGAAGCTCCCGCCCGAGCGCCGCGGCCTGTCCCGCCCAGAGCGAGAGCAGCCCCGCGTTCGACGCCTTTGCCGCCGCGGTGCGGATCTCCCGGGTGAGCGCATTCTGGGCGGCGTACGGCGCGAGAGGCGCGCCGGCCATCTCCTTGGTGAATCGGTTGGCCAGCCCCCGGGCGGGGCGTCCGGAGAAGGCGCGGGTGATCACCGTGGCGTCGTCGCGCGCCTCGGCCAGCGCGGCGCGGTACGGCCGGCTGGTGCCCGCCTCGGGGCAGCGGAGGAAGGCGGTTCCCAGGGAGACGGCGCTGGCCCCCAGCGCCAGGGCGGCGGCGAATCCGCGCCCGTCCATGATCCCGCCGGCGGCCACCACCGGCACCTTCACCGCGTCCACCACCTGGGGAACGAGGGCCAGGGTGCCGATCAAGGGAGGCTCTTCCTCCCGGTCGAAGGTTCCCCGGTGCCCGCCCGCCTCGCTCCCTTGGGCGCAGATGGCGTCCACGCCCGCCTCCTCCAGGGCGCGCGCCTCGGCGACGCTGGTGGCGGTGCCCAGGGTGGCGATGCCCTGCTTGCGGCAGGCGTCGAGCATCTGCGGCGGAGGAATCCCGAAGGTGAAGCTGAAGACGGGGACCCGCTCCTCGAGCAGGACGGGGAAGGCGTCGGCGAGCCGGACTGCAGCCGCGGGCGGAGGCGGCGGACCCAGACCCAGCTCCCGGCGGTAGCGCTCCAGGGCCTTGCGCGCGGGCTCGAGCGCGCGCTCGTCCAGCGGGGCGCCGTCGTCGACGAAGAGGTTGATGGCAAAAGGGCTCGAGGTGAGGGCCCGGATGGCGCGGATCTCCTCGCGCAGCCGGGCGGGCGGAAGATAGGCGGCCCCGTACGAGCCCAGCCCGCCCGCGCCGCTCACCGCCGCGCAGAGGGCAGGCGTGGAGGGACCGCCTGCCATGGGCGCAAGCACCAGCGGATGCTGGATGCGCATCCGCCCGGTGAAGGCCGCAAACCCCATCGCCTGCGCCTAGAACGTCTCGTCCCTGATCCTCACGTGCTTGGGCTCGCGGATGAAGAGCAAGCCGATCACCACCGTCATGATCGACACGATGATCGGGTACCAGAGACCCGAGTAGATATTGCCCTGCTTGGCGACGATGGCTGTCGCCAGCAGGGGCAGCATGCCGCCGAACCAGCCGTTGCCGATGTGGTAGGGCAACGACATCGAGGTGTAGCGGATCTGGGTGGGGAACAGCTCCACCAGGAAGGCGGCGATGGGCCCGTACACCATGGTGACGTAGATGAGCATGATCACCAGGATGATCTCGGCCATCACCCAGTTCACCTGGTTGAGGTCGGCCTTTGCCGGGTAGCCGCTAGCGGTGAGGGCGGCGGTGTACTTGGCGTTGTCCCAGCCGCGCAGCTCGGTGTTGCCGATCTTCGTCACCACCGCCTCGCCCTCCATGGCCGCGTGCGACTCGAAGGAGAGGCCCGCCTTGCCCAAAAAGTCCTTGGCCCGGTCACAGGGGGTCTGTTTCGACCAGGGACCGATGAAGATGTGGAAGTTGCAGTCGCTGGCGTAGACGGCGATGGGGGTCTTCTCCTGGTACGCCTCCAGCGCCGGGTTGACGTAGTGGGTGAGCCCCTTGAAGAGCGGGATGTAGGTGATGGCGGCGATGGCGCAGCCGGCGAGGATGATCTTCAGCCGGCCGATCTTGTCGGAGAGGGCGCCGAACACCAGGAAGAACGGGGTGCCGATCACCAGCGAGAGGCCCACCAGCCAGTAGGTGCGGATGAATTCCAGCTTGAGGTAGATGAGGAGGAAGAAGAGCGCGTAGAACTGGCCCGTGTACCAGACCACGCCCTGGCCGGCGGTGGCGCCGAGCAGCGCCAGGGCCACGTACTTGTTGTTGGGGTACTTGAGGAAGCTGTCCCGCAAGGGCGACTTGGAACGCTTGCCGGCGCCCTTCATGCGCTGGAAGACGGGCGACTCCTGCAGCTTGAGGCGGATGTAGATGGAGATCGCCAGCAGCGGGATGGAGATCCAGAAGGCGATGCGCCAGCCCCAGTTGGAGAAGGTGGCGGCCTCCATCCCCACCCGGCAGACGCCGATCACCACCAGGGCGAAGAGCATGCCCAGTGTCGCCGTGGTCTGGATCCAGGCCGTGGTGTAGCCGCGCTTGGTGTCGGCCGCGTGCTCGGCAACGTACGTGGCCGCCCCGCCGTACTCGCCGCCCAGCGCCAGGCCCTGCGCCAGGCGGAGGAGGACGAGGAGCAAGGGCGCCGCGAACCCGAGGACCTTGTAGCCGGGCAAGAAGCCGACCAGCACCGTCGAGAGACCCATCGTCACGATGGTGACGAGGAAGGTGTACTTGCGGCCCACCAGGTCGCCGATGCGCCCGAAGATCAGGGCCCCGAAAGGCCGCACCAGGAAGCCCGCGGCGTAGGCGCCGAACGCGCCCAGCAGCGCCGCTGTCTGGTTGCCGGGGGGGAAGAACACGCTGGCGAAAAACGGCGCCAGGATGGCGTAGAGATAGAAGTCGTACCATTCGAAGATGGTCCCGACCGACGAGGCGACGATGACCCGTCGTTCCGCCGCTGCGTCGATGGTGGTGTCGGTTGCGCCGACAGGCATTGCTTCGGTGGCCGAGCTCATGCCGTCCTCCTCTGGATTCAGCGTTGCAAACCGGGCCCTGGGGCCGAAAGGGGTTTTGCCGATGCTGCGAGAGAGGCTGTAAAAAAATCGTGGAGGGGTCACTTAGCACGAGGCCGCAAATGTTTTCAAATGCACGGTTTCGCGCGTTGGCGCACCGCGTCGACGATGGACTGTAAACCGCCTCAAGCATGGATGCTTCGCGTCATCTTGCTTTGAGCACAAACCGTCCGCTTCCGCCCGCGGCGTAGACGTAGTCTCTCCATCTTGAACATCTCGGACAGAAGTGGTTTGGGTATCGCGCCATGCGAACTGCCACCCGCGTACTTGCCCTCTGCGCGCTTCTGCTCGGCGCGTGCAAGCAGTCCTCCCCCGAACAGAAGCAGCCGGCCCAAACCGCTTCCGGCGGCGCGGCGGCTCCTTCAGGAAACGAGATCCTCATCGGCGCCACCCTCCCTCTCACCGGTGGGGAAGCGCGCATCGGCGGCTTCTACAAGGAAGGCTACGAGCTGGCGTTCGAGGAGGCCAACCAGGCCGGCGGCATCTCCGTCGGGGGCAAGAAGATGCCCGTGCGCCTCACCCTGCTCGACGACACCAGCGCCCAGGCCACCGCCGCCTCCCTGGCCGACCGGCTGATCAACAGCGACAAGGTGAGCTTCCTCCTCGGCACGTACGCCACGAATCTGGTGGAAGCGCAGAGCGTGGTGGCCGAGCAGAACAACATCCCCTACGTGAACGGGGGCGGCGCGGCCACCGCCATCTACAAGCGCGGCTACAAGTGGGTGTTCGGCCTCCTGGCGCCGGTCGAGCTGCTGGCGGAATCGATCATGAAGTGGGTGGACGCCGAGCAGCAGGGCGGACATCTCCCCAAGCCGGCCACTATCGCCCTGCTCTGGGAGAACACCTCCCACGGCAAGGACTTCCGCAAGGGGGTCACCGAGTGGGCCGACAAGACCAAGACCTACAAGGTGCTGGTGGACGAGTCGTTCGAGCTGGGCGGCAAGGACTTCAGCGCCCTGCTCGGGCAGGTGAAGGCGGCCAAGGCCGACCTCTTCCTCGCCGACGCCCACCTGCCCGACTACATCACCATGCAGCGCCAGTACGTCACCGCCGGCCTGTGCAACAAGGTGCTCAGCTACGGGGCGCGCGGGAGCGAGAAGCAGGCCGCCGAGGCGCTGGGGAAGAAGAACGTGGAGTACGTGCTCAGCGCGGTGTGGTGGAGCCCGCTGCTCGCCGACAAGAACCCGGAGGCGAAGAAGTTCGTCGACCTCTTCAAGGCCAAGCACCAGAACCGGGTGCCCGAGTGGTACCAGGCGCTGGGCTACGAGACGGCGCGGGCCCTCTTCCGCGCCATCGAGCAGGCGGGCTCCCTGGACCGCAACGCGGTGAAGGAGAAGCTGGCGGCCCTGAAGATGACCTCCATCCTCCCCGGCGGCGAGCTGACCTTCCCGGCGGAGTTCGGGCAGCAGTCGCACGCCCCGTTCGTGGTGCAGCAGAACATGCCCGACGGGTCCTCGCCCATCGTCGCTCCACAGGATTCCGCCACCGCCAAGGGGATCGCGCCGAATCCGAACTGCGGAAAGTGACGTGGAACGGTTCGCCGAGCTGGTGATCGCCTCGGTGCTGCTCGCCGGGCTCTACGCCACCATGGCCTACGGCCTGGGGCTGATCTACGGCGTGCTGCGCATCGTCAACCTGAACCACGGGGGGATGATCATGGCCGGGGCGTACGCCGCCTGGTGGCTGCACGCGGCCCTCGGCCTCGATCCCTACCTCTCCTTGGCGCTGGTCTCGGTGGTCGCCTTCTTCGTGGGGATCTTCACCTACCGCCTCTTGGTGCGCCGGCTGCCCCGCGGGGCGGCCGGCGGGGTGCAGTCGCTCTTGCTCCTCTTCGGGGTCTGGCTGATCCTGCGCAACGCCGCCTACCTGATCTTCACCGGCAACGACCACACCTTGCGCACCTCCTACTCCACCCTGGCGGTGGGGATCGGCAGCGCCCTGGTGTCGGTGAACCGGATCGCGGTCTTCGGGGTGGCCATCCTCATCCTCGTCTTCCTCCACCTGCTGCTCACGCGCACGTACATGGGCAAGGCCATCCGGGCGGTGGCGCAGAACCCGGACAGCTGCACGCTGGTGGGCATCCCGGTGGAGCGGATCTACGGGCTCACCTTCGGCCTGGGCACGGCGCTGGCCTCGGCCGCCGGCCTGCTCGGGTCCACTCTCTTTCCCTTCAACCCTACTTTCGGGGGCGCCGAGCTGCTCAAGTCCTTCGTGGTGGTGGTGCTGGGGGGGCTGGGGAGCGTGGCTGGCACCGCCATCGCCGCCCTGATCCTGGCGGTGGTGGAGGTGTTCGCCATCCTCGTCATCCCCGCCTACCTCACCGCCGCGGTGGGCTTCGTGCTCCTGGTCGTCGTGCTGGTGGTCCGCCCCGGGGGTCTGTTCGGCCAGCGTGTGCTGGGATGAAGGTGCCGCTGCCCGCCTGGGTGCGCCCTCGCGCGGCGATCGGCCTGCTCGCCGCCTGCGTGGTGCTGGCCCTGGTGCCGCTCTTGAACGGGGCCGTCTACTGGCACAACCTGCTCACCCTCACCTTCGTGGGCGTGGCCGCCGCGCTCGCCTGGAACTGGCTGGGCGGCTACCTGGGGCAGGTGAGCTTCGGCCACGCCGCCATGTTCGGCGTGGGCGGATTCGTGGCCGCCCAGCTCCAGCTCCAGCTCCGCTTTCCCATGCTCGTTTCCTGGGCCATCGGCGGGGTGGCGGCGGGCGCCTTCTCCCTGATCTGGGGCCATCCCACCCTGCGGCTGCGCGGGCCCTACTTCTCCATCGCCACCATCGGGGTGGGCGAGGCCACCCGCCTGGTCTGCACCTACTGGGACTGGTTCACCGGCGGCTCCTCGGGGCTCTCCCTGCCCATGCGCTCGAACCTCAAGTACGAGCTCTACTGGTACGGGATCGCCCTGGCCGCCCTGGCGGTGGCGGCCTCGTACGCGCTGCGACGCTCGCCCATGGGGCTGTCGCTCCTCGCCATCAAGAGCGACGTGGACGCGGCCAGCGACGTGGGGGTGAGCGCCACCCGCCTTCAAGACTGGGTGCTCTTCCTCTCCGGCCTGACCATCGGGATCTGCGGCGCCTTCTACGCCTCGTACTTCAGCTACATCGAGCCCGGCGACATGTTCGGCTTCGACCGTTCCATCTCCTGGGTGCTGATGGGGGTGATCGGCGGCATCGGCACCATCCTCGGGCCGGCGCTGGGGGCGGTGATCTTCATCCTGGTGAAGGAGTACCTGATCGCCTCCTACCCCCAGCTCTACCTGGGCCTCTACGGCACCTTGCTGGTGCTGGTGATCCTCTTCGAGCCCTTGGGGATCACCGGCCTCTTCCTCCGCCTGGTGCGCCGGCGGCGGCCGGACCTGGCGGTCACCGGCATGGCGGCGGAGGACTGATGGGCGCGGTGTTGCGGGCGGAACGGCTCTCCAAGCGCTTCGGCGGCCTCAAGGCCAACGACGACGTCTCCATCTCGCTGCAGCAGGGCCAGATCCTCGGGCTGATCGGCCCCAACGGCGCGGGCAAGAGCACCTGCTTCGCCATGCTGGCCGGCTCCATCCCGCCCACCTCCGGCCAGATCTTCGTGGAGGACCGGGAGGTGACCGGGATGCCCGGGTTCCAGATCGCCCGGACGGGGGTGGTGCGCACCCACCAGATCGTCCGGCCCTTCGGAAACCTCACCCTGGTGGAGAACTGCACGGTGGCGGCGGCGCAGTGCTCCGGGCGCGCCGACGCCGGCTCGCGCGAGCTGGCCCGGGAGATGCTGCAGTTCGTGGGGCTGGACAAGCGGCGCCACGAGTATCCCGGGGGGCTCACCCTGGCGGGGCGGAAGAAGCTGGAGATGGCGCGCGCCCTCTCCTGCAACCCCAGGGCGCTTTTGCTCGACGAGGTGATCGCCGGCGTCAACCCCAAGGAAGCGCAGGAGATGGTGGCCCTGATCCGGCGCATCCGCGACGAGCGGAAGATCTCCATTCTCATGACCGAGCACGTGATGGCGGCGGTGATGAGCCTCTGCGAGCACGTGGCGGTGCTGGAGGCGGGCAAGCTGATCGCCTCCGGCTCGCCGCAGGAGGTGGTGCAGAACCCGGCGGTGGTGGAGGCGTACCTGGGGAAGAAGCATGCTTGAGGTGCGCGGGATCGACGCCGGGTACGGCGACGTGCAGGTGCTCTTCTCCCTCTCCCTCAACGTGCAGGAGAAGGAGATCGTCACCCTGCTGGGCAGCAACGGCGCGGGCAAGACCACCACCCTGCGCTGCGTCGGCGGGGTGGTGCGCCCGCGCAATGGCGACGTCTTCTTCAAGGGGCAGTCGCTCTCCGCCACCCCGCCGGCCGACCGGGCGGGGATGGGCATCGCCCAGGTGCCGGAAGGGCGCGAGCTCTGGCCCCAGCTCACCGTCCGGGAGAACCTGGAGCTGGGCGCCTACCACGGCAAGGCGCGGGCGCGGGTGAAAGAGAACCTCGACCGCGTCCACCATCTCTTTCCCCGCCTCCTGGAGCGCAAGTCGCAGATGGCCGGCAGCCTCTCCGGCGGCGAGCAGCAGATGTGCGCCATCGGCCGGGCGCTGATGTCGGAGCCCACCCTGCTCTTGCTCGACGAGCCTTCTCTGGGGCTGGCGCCCATCGTGGTGGACCAGGTGTTCGAGGTGATCCGCCACCTGCACGAGTCGGGAATGACCATCCTCCTGGTGGAGCAGAACCTGGCGGCGGCGCTGGAGATCGCCACCCGGGGGTACGTGATCGAGACCGGCCAGGTGAAGCTGCAGGGCACGGCCGAGGAGCTGCGCAACGACCCGAAGATCCGCAGCGCATACTTGGGACTCTAGTCGGAGATCGGGGACACATAACGCAACCCCCCGTGCCAAGTCAGTTGGCATGGTGAGTTGCGTATTGTGTCCCGGATCTCCGGCGTACGTCTCAATTGGAACGGGTCGACGGTTCCACGGTGTAGCGGGTCATCATCCCCGCGCTCATGTGGTCGGCGACGTGGCAGTGGAACATCCAGGTCCCGACGTCGTCGGGGCGCATGTCGACCACCTCGGTGGTGGCGGGGAACAGTTCCACCGTGTCGGTGCGGGAGCCGCGGCGCAGGACGGTGGCGCCGTGCCAGTGCGCGGTGTGGATGTCGCTCTCGTTGCCCAGCCCGATCAGGTACCAGCGCACGGTCTCGCCCGCGCGCACGGTCAGGCCCTCGAGGTTGCCCCAGAGCAGGCCGTTGATGGAGTGCTTCTTGTTGCTCTCCACGAACTCCTTGTCCTCCTTGTCCACCCTGGCGGGCTCGAGCGCGAAGTTGGCGATGTTCGCCTCCAGGTAGGGGCTCTTGTTCTCGTCGAAGATCATGAAGAGGGTGAAGAGCTCGCGGTCGACCCCCTTGGGCCGGCCGTCGGGCAGCGCCCGCCCGGCGCGGGTCACCACGATGGCGCCCACCAGGCCGGCGTAGATGTCGCGGTTCTCGTGGTCGTGCGCGTGGTAGAGCCAGACCACCGAGTCGGGATCGGCCGGGCCCGGCCCGGCGCGCTCCGGGACATCCCAGCGGTAGGTGTAGCTCCCGCCCAAAGGCGCCACGTGCGCCCCGGTCTCGTGCACGTGCCCGCCCGGCCCGGTGGCGTAGTGCGCGCCTTCCGACGCCTTCTCGTAGAAGACGCCGTGCGGGTGCATGCCCACGGGCAGGGCGGTATTGTTGCGGAAGTGCACCACGATCCGGTCGCCCACCTCGGCGCGGAGGATGGGCCCCAGGATGCCCAGGCTCTCCTCGCCGGGGCGGCGGGGCAGCAGCCGGCTGAAGGAAGCGTCGGTGTACTCGCGGTAGACGGCCTTGAAGACCCGCCGGCCGATGCGCCTGGGCCCTTCCTGCAGGTAGAGCGACTCCTCCGGGGTGAAGGGCTCGCCCGTCATCGGGTTGTTGGGGAACGAGGGCGCGTAGTCCCACATCACCGTGTCGGCGGCGATGTAGTGGACGCGCTCGGCGGCGGCCGCGGCGCCGGGAAGGAGGAGCGCCGCGGCCAGGCGCAGGGCCCGGCCGCGGCGCAGGCTTTCAGCGCCAGGCATGGTGGCCGCGCTGCACCCCCGTGCTCTCGTCCAGGAAGAGGCGGCCGTTCTCCCGGCGGCGGGAGAAGTCGAACATGCCCTCGATCGACCCCGCCAGGCGGTCGAACGAGGACTGCCCCTTGGGCGGGGCGGAGGCGCCGTCGATCAGGCCGGTGCCCCAGTTGTCCTCGATGAAGCGGAGGATGGAGGCCTGGTCGGTGACGTTGTGATCGACGTGGTTCTCCTTCGCCCAGGGGGAAACGACCAGGAGCGGCAGGCGCGGCCCGTAGCCGCAGCGGGCCTGGAAGGCGCCGGCCGGCGGGGTCCCGCAGGTGGCGCCCGCGGCGAAGAAGTCCACCCCGGCGCCCGCACTGGGGTTCACGATCGGCCCGGTCACGTGGTCGAACCAGCCGTCGGAGTCGTCCCAGGCGATCACCACCGCCGTGTCGTCCCACTCCTCGCTCTGCTGCAAGGCATTGATCACCTGCACCACGAAGGTCTGCTCGGAGAGCGGGTCGGAGTTGCCCGGGTGGCCGTCCTGGAAGGAGGCCGCCTTGAGGAAGGAGACGGCGGGCAGGTCGCGGGCGGAGAGCGCGTCGTAGAAGTCGGTCAAGTCGTACTGGTGGTTGGCCTGGTCGGTGGTCCCGATCCGCCCCGTGGGCCGCAGGTGGTGCGGGTTCGCGGTGCTGGCGTAGTACTGGAAGGGCGCGTGGTGCGCCGAGTAATCGGTGACCGGCCCGTGGATGTCCAGGTTGCTGGGGTTGGTGGTGCCGCTGGGGTTGGCAACGCCGGGATGGCCGGGGTGGGTGGCGCCGCACACCGCCGGCGTCTTCAGCGAGCCGTCCGGGTTGAAGGTGGCCGGCTGGGTGGGCGCCATGCCGCCCTGGAACCAGCCCCAGGTGACGTTCTTCGCGTTCAAGAGGTCGCCTGCGTTCTTGCCGCCCATCCGCACGGTCTTGGCGGTGCCGGTCCCTCCCTTGTCGCCGCCGCA